>Ga0114953_1002689_pt1 | contig 12278 bp, 12 predicted proteins | sample SidtaG_FD_87298 | JGI IMG/M metagenome (GOLD analysis project Ga0114953, IMG submission 87298) | Marine algal microbial communities from Sidmouth, United Kingdom - Sidmouth_Male2 metaG | ecosystem: Host-associated > Algae > Red algae > Unclassified | place: Sidmouth, United Kingdom | collected...
CCCCCCCCCGCGTCGCCCGCGGGTGCGTTCCGACGCGGGACGCGGCGGCGGCGGGGCGGTCCGCCCCCCCCCGCCCCCGACGCCCCCGACGCGCGGCCAGACGGCGGCGGCGGCGTCGCCCGCCGTCGCCGACGGGGGGCCCCATCGTCGCTGGACGAGGCAGCCCCAACAGAACGCGGTTCTGTTCGGGCGTCTGTTTCCGAACAGACGCTCAACAAACGCGATTCTGTTGCGTTGTTGTTCGGGTGCTCGGTTCTGGATCGCGAGTTTGTGCCACAGTCGTGAGAGGGTGTGGCCTGTAACGGGGTCTGGACGGTCCATCTTTGGTAGCGAGCTGGAAAAGCCTTAAACGACACACAATGAAGTACCTGATGAGGAGTCAAACTGCTCATAATGTCGCGCCACAATACCCCACAGAAGCAGTCCAATTGTTTTGTGCTGACCGTACGGCCGCGGCATGTGGTTCTCGGTACCACAGTGGTGGAGAAAAAAACCAGCAGTGCTTTTTTTTCTCTCTGGCTGCACTGTGTCGGGGTACTAGCAACCCTGTACCACGGCGACACTCAATGACCCGACCCCAAGCACGACGGACAGGGATGCCGAGCACACCAGTCCAGCCCGACACATCCCACGCATGGGGCACCCGACACATCGTACATATGCGACACACAGCGCCCGGCAAAGGCCAAAAACGAACAAACAAGCATGCAGAAACATAACAAGCGAGCAAGCACCATACAGGTACCCAATGTCCTGGCCAGAGCGAGAAGACAGAGTCCTCGGAGCCGTCAAAACGCCTGGACGGCAGGCAAAAAACAGGCGACACAACTCAACAAAGTGTCGGCCACAGAGTAGAGGCAATAGGAAATCAAGGAAGAGAAAGAGAGTGCGAGCACCGTGTGGGTGCCCATGGTCCTGGCCAGAGTGAGAAGACAGAGTCCTCGGAGCCGTCAAAACACCTGGACGGCAGGAATGCAACAGCAAGCACGACTCAAGAGCCGCATGGCTCAAAAGCCTGCCGCGCGGTACGCCCGCCACTGGGCCGCGCGCTCGTCAGAGACGGGACGGATCTCGTCGTCTTCTTCTTCGTCCCATTCCCCATCACCCTCGGTCGCACGCCCGACACCGGCGCGCGCTGCCTCTCGTGAGGCCTGCGACCCCGGAAGTACGGGCAAGTGTGCGGGAAGCGGCGCCAATCGGAGAGGTGCAGGAGGCCCCGGAATGACAGGACCAGGAGGGGGGGCACGAGGAGCGTCTGCTGCAGCTCCAACAGGGGCAGCAGCTACCGGAGCATCGCCGGACGCCGCGGCGTTGGTGTCTGCATCATCGACAGGGATGAGCTCATGGCGGCTCGGAGCACCTCCATCTACCAGCTGTAGGCCATCATGAACGCCAGTGTCCTTGGGGAGGCGGTCACTGAGATACAGGAGCTCCCGTTCATACAGAGACCGATGTCCCTGGTTCAAGATACCGAAGCCAATGTTCAGCGGTGGCAGGCCCGCACGGTTGCGAAGGTACGCTCGCACCTTGTAAGAGAAAAGAGGGGGGAGAAAAGGCATTGAGGCACACCAGTAAAGACGCGAAATGAAAAAGAGTCAGCAACAGGGAGCGTACATTGGGTACACGTGCATGCCCCCGGACCCGAATCCAGGTGCAAACGACGCCAAGACACCACACCTATCGGCGCCAAGACACCACACCTATCGGCGCCAAGAGACCACACCACACCAAGCACGGCGAGAGAGTATGACCAACTTACCCGGAAAGAGACATTCGCGAAGTGTCCGAACAGGCACCGGATGACGCGCGAGGTCTTGTTGGGACCGGACCACGCCACCATCAGCGACGTCCCCCCGACTTCCTCAATGACGCTGGTCAACGCTTCCAGCATGGCCAGCCGGCCACAGGAATCAATGACAAACGAGTCGTTGCGCAGCAGCTCAGAACACTCCTCAGCCGACAACTTGAGGACGCGGCGAGCAGAAGACGATGTCCGCGAGCTCCAGCTACCCATACCCTTCAAAGTATGCATGTGCTTGACAAAGGCAGCCACGGCGACTGACGTCAGCGACGAGTTGAGGTGACCCACTACGCGCTTGATGTACTGGTACGACACAACGAGTGCCATGCCCTTTGCCGGCTTGCGCACAGGCAGCATCAACTTCTGCTGCAGCTTCGCTGCAGCCTCGTCCTCAGAGACGTTCATAGTACTGGCCGCCACTCGTAGCAGGCTCGCGTTGACCTTCTCCATCGTTGGGTACACGTCATCAGAACAGCGTGCGGTACGAATGTCCTCCATCAGGCTCTCGAGGAAGCGCTCCTAAAGGAGTACGATGGAATGCAAACGATATGAAGACACAAAGGGGTATAACACACAGATCGCAGAGATCACAGCAAACTGTCAGAGTCCATCGTTGTGCGACATGTTGGGTGAAAGGAGCCAACGACCGCGCCATGCACAATCACGCATCACTCTCGTTCCACGAGCCACCCATACCCGAGCCACATGCGGCCAATCTGCAGATAGACAACCCCGCAGCGCGCCGAAATCGAGCAGAGGAGCGTGACATGCCAGGCCAACCTACCTTAATGTCGTTGATGAGCGAAGGTGACATCTCCCCAGATGCGCCAGGTTGTGCCGATCCGTCGCCAGCCACTGGCAGACGCTGAGCCAGAGCAGAGATAGCCTTCTCGAGACCCGCGACGCGCTCCATCATTGCTCCATTACCGGACTCTGTGCCGTCCACGGCAGCGGAAATCCCGTCCATGCGGCGCAGCACGGACGCCGACTGCGACTTGACGACAACGAGCTCAGTGCGATAGCGTGTCAGCTCCCGACGAATGGACGAGAAGCCAGCCCTAACTGCATCATAAACCTCACGGGACGTCAAAGGCACCGGCATCTCATGCACAGCCGCTGCACTGGCGACACCAGCTGCAGCGGAGCCCTCGCCGCGTGCGGCCCGGGCGGTGCCGGCTCTGCGACGCCTCCCCGACGAAGGACGGGCCGACCGGGGCGATCCACGAGCAGCAAGCGACGGGGATGCCGGTGGAGTAACGTACGCAAGCACCAAGTCGTCGTCGTTCATGTCGGAGCTGCTTTCGTCGACGGGGAGGGACGGAGATGGTACCTGACCCTGCGTCCGAGCCATTGGCGGCATAATCGGGGACGGCGGCTGCGGCGTCCGTACGCCAGTGGGTCCCGATGACGGCGCAATGTTGGCGCCCGTAGATGCAGAACCACCAGCGACCACAGAACCTGTCGGTGGTAGCCCAGAACGCTCACGGGCAGCCTGCCCGGCCTGTACGCGAGCAGCTTGTGCTGCCGAGAAGAATTCACGGGCACCCGGCACCCAGCAGGTGGCCGGAAACAGCGTCGGGTTGCGGCTTTGGGCCGCGAGTTGCTCGGCCAGCACGTCTGACGACGTCCGTGTCCCGGGGACGGCACGAGCCCCAGCAGGGGCGCCCATCTCATGTGCCGCGCGCTTGCAGGGGTTGGACGGCGACGACAGAAGACCGCCTGCCCCGACGCGACCGGCCAGTGTAGGGGGACCCACCTCCACACCCGACGCCAGCGGGTCCGGACCGCTGCGAACACCGTCCACACATACACCCTTAGTCGGCGGCGACTCACCAGAGCCTCCGACATCGTTGTCAGCTTCATCTGCGCCACTGACGACGTCGCCGCTCGCACCACCTCCCTCGACGGTGGCCTGATCGGGAGCACATTCCCCGTCGGGGTAGTCTTGCTCGTCGTCACCATCGGCACCCTCTGCACCGCCATCGTCGTGACATTCCGAGGAACCGGCGGCGACCGACGAGCCTGCCTGGGGTGGCGTTGGAGGATCTGGGAACATGCGCGGGACATACGGTGGGGCAACCATGACGGCGGCCCGGCGCACGAAGCTGCGGCGAGGACGACGAGGGAGACTCGACCGGCGGGGGCTAGAGCCAAACAGAGACCGCTGCGCGGGAGGCATCTCCATTGTTTGGGGCAACACACACGCCATCGGCGCTTGGTTCTCCGTGCGCCGGTGCCCCGACAGGTCCGCAAGAGAGTCCGGAATCGGTGCCACTGGACCCGCGGAGGGTCCTCCATCGCGACGTCGGTGAGACAATGAAGCCAAAACACGCGGTGCATGCGGGGGCCACGGCATCTGGAGCTGCTTGTTGCGGTCCTGGGAAATAGCCGCCACGACCGCCTCACGGACACGGTTGGCGGCACCCATATCGGCCACCACCTCAGCGCGGGCGGTCGTGGCAGCTTCCTCGAGCACGTTACCGCCGGCACACGACACCGGAGCCGCCCCAGGCACCCCGGTTCCCTCGGCAGGTGCCACCGGAATCTGCCCCGTGGATGTCGAAGCACAAGCCGCCGCTGCTTCCTCGTTCTTGACCTCGGTCTTCTGCTCGAGTAGCACCTCCCCGAGAAGGCCGTCAAACTTGAGCGTCGGCTGCAGTCCGCCGCCGCCCGACGGACCTCCGACAGACGCAGTAGCCAGCTTCGCCAACGTTTCCGGGTCGTCGACGTTGATGGGCTGCTCCACTAAAAGCCGTTCCGAGTTGCGAGAGAAGGCGGCAGCCGGCCCATTGTCCTCGGCGTGTGGCGCGACAGCGACGGGCGGCAACGCGTCGACGTCAATGACGTCCTCCTCCAAAGTACCAGTAGACGGCGGCTGCTTCACGGTACCAGCCCCAACCCGGCCTGGGCCGGGTGGGGGTGCCATCTCCGGGGACGGTTGAAAACGCGCCCAGGAAAAGCGGGGGGGGACGGGGGAACGGAGGGAAGGTTGCGGGTGGCGACAGGGACAGGAGCTTGGTGTGGAGTGACAGGGGATAGCGCTGGTGGGGTGGTCAAAACCGGCCATACGCGAGGGCTGGCATGTAGTGGTCTTCCGTTATAAGCTCCCACCAACTGCGGGGGCGGGGGGGCACGGTAGGATGCCGAGCCAACCAAAGCGAGCTTGCAAACGAACTGCCACCGGCCACCACAGCAGAGCCCACTCACCACTCACCGCCGACAGGTTGCGTGCGCCCCACGTACCTGGACAGCCGCAGAACAGCAGGGGCGACCGACCAGAACAAGGTAGCAACCCACGCGCCGCTCCGTGAGTGACACTCAGGCCCGTGGGAGTACCCATGGCAGCCTGCCGTGGACCATGGTCGACAGCGGGCGTTCCACCCCCCCCCCGCACAGAATGTCTCACACTTGCACTGGGCGGACCACACCTGCAAACCGCCCAACACCCCGCTCCGCACCGCACCAATGCCCGCACAGCCATGTCCTTCCCACAGCGCGCTGCTCGCCTCCACGAATAGAACCGCTATCGGTGGGCGCCAACCACGACCCCACCCAGGTAACGGTCGCGTACGCGAGGTGGCGCCCCACAGGACACCGCGCGCACCCAGCGCCAGTCCGGCGTAAGCACATGACCAAGAGCGCACCGTCGGTACCGGTTCAAGCCGGCGACCGGTTGCCGGCGAGCGCGGCCAGGGGAATGGGGTCCCCGGAAGAAGCCTTGCGCCAAGCACAGCTCGAAGTATGGGGGGCATGCCTTGGTACCTGACACCAAGCGGCTGCCACTCGCGGGGTCCTGGCACCAGGATGCTACCCACTCACAGGGCCGAGGGATGCACCATGGCACCGAGAGCCGGCCCATGAGTGCCACGCGCCCGGGGTAGACGCTCGCCGCGGAGTGGTATGCAAGCGACCCCATCGAGATACACCCCCCGGAAGGGAGGGGTCGGTTGGTCCGGTGAAGGGGGGGAGGGGGGTGGTCGCTCATGAGATGGCGTACGGTGATTGTCGACGGCGCACGCCGGTGCCAGAAACGGTGGGTCTCCGTGGGTGGGAAGGTGGGTGTGGTTGAAAGCCGTCGGGCCTAGGTCGTCGGAGCGAGAGACGACGGGATGACGACACGTCTGGGAGATTGCTTCCATTGTCTGACCGCCTTGGACAATTCCAATGATCTTAGAAGTTGAACTCCCTGTCAGGCCGTCTACTTTTATTTCTACAGTTTGCGCACCAATGGCATCGCAGAGCCAATAGACTTTATCGCCTGATACTGCCGAGAAGAAGGTGCACCGGTGATTGTGTACTTCATTCCTGGGTGAAGTCACAGTATCGCTTGACACTTTTCATCGTCTTCGACCATACTGCTCCAAAGCGCGAATGGACGACTGTTCCCCTCCGCAACAACACCTGCCGGGAAGAAAACGTCCAGGCTCGCCACCCACCACGTCTCGCGTCTGACAACATCAGCTTACGCAGCCATATCGTCGGGGCCTCTAAATGATGATGTACGTTGGGTGGTCATGTTCCGGTACCATTCACCATATGTGCTTTCTGACGGCACGATGCTCTGTGCCACGCAGCCGAAGGGATACCCGGGGCGATTTGGCGAGCTCATCGTACACCGGTCGAGTTAAACCTGCCCACCATTGACACTGAGCTGATTCCCACATCAACTGTCTTTCATTTTCCGGGTACCACTCTGCCAGTCGCTCTTCTCCCCCAGGACAGCGTCTCACTGTTCCGCGTCTTACTGTTCCCCCCGCGACCAGGCCTCTCTGACAACCGCGCACCTCCCTTAGTCGCACTCGTCGGCGGTCGTACACATGCCGTACACTTACCCTCGACATCCACAACTTTGGAGCCACTGTAGCTCACAGTCCACACAACCCCCCGCTCTGTACACGGTCCGCGTCCCACTTCCGTTCGCATTGGTGGCAACCACTACTTGAAGCGTACGTTTTCCTTTTCTCCGATGCTACCAGTCCCGGAGTATGCTTTTACTGTCCCGGTCTCTCGCCCCGTTTGCGTTATTCTTGTCACCCACGCCATTATGGTGTGGGTACGCATAGCACATGCACATGGTGTGTATTATGCTGATCTACCAGTACTGATTCTATTCTTATATTGGCGACCCCGCTACGCTCCTTTCCATGCACTGTCTACCGTTCTCCACTCGTCTGGGATGGGTTGGGGTGTGACAGGTCATGGAGCATGAAGATTCTCACAGACAGGCAGGCACTTGCTGGTTGTGCTGGTACTGTACAAGTGTCTTCCTGACACAGCCATGTCGCATGCGCCACATGAGTCGCCGCCATGCTCGTAGAAACCGGCTCGCAGCACCAAGCGGGTTCGTCGAGCTTCACCACCGTACCGGGGGCGCCCACAGTGTCACCCCAGAGGCGGCGGTGACGGTGGAGCCCCCCACGCAGCGAGTAGCAGGTGGTGCTGGTCGGTCTGTGGCACCCTCTACCACCTCCCCGGCGCCCGTCATGGACCTCCCTACTACATCGACACCCATCGATTCTCGCGAGCCTACCGATGCTATTGACTCTGGTCATCCCGTCGTTAGTGGGCTCGGCGTCGTGCGTGTGCCCATGGACAGCTACGCGCGTGGGACTCTGGCTGTGCCTCGGCACCGTAACGTGTTCCAAACGTCGATTGCGGCCAGGATTAGAGCCTACTACGAGGCTATGCCTGAGGCGCGCATGACGAAGCGCCTTGTGCCCTCCTCGGTCGGTCAAAGACCTTCACGGTTCAACACACCTCTTCTGCGAGAGGCTCTGAAGTTTTCCTTGTGTGCCGGTGGTCCGGGCCTTTCCAAATCTGACCAGATGTGGTACGTTTCTGTTCTTCTGATGGCAGAGAGAGGTGGTGGTGCCCAGAGACGTGGCGATGACCGCCGCTGGGGTGGTGGTGGAAGGAAACGGCGGCTTCCTGAAGCGGAAGAGATTCCATCGGAGGCTGTTCCCAGAAGCCGTGGCGACTACCGTGGCACTGAGGTGGAACCCGATGGGACCAGGTCGGACGACATGCAGGGGGAGCTCGGCAGGGCCTTTCCTTCAAAGAGTGCTTTCGCAGCTGCAGTGTGTGAAGAGCAGCGTCGCGTACTATCTAAGCTCCGCTGGGATGAGACGCCGATTGAGGTCGAGGGTGAGAGATACCTCTTTTACTCAAGGGACCTGTTGCTGGTTGCTTTGGACCTTGTGCAGAGTGCTAGACACGTACAGTTGTGGGGCGAGGAGCTTGGTCTGGGGTCCGATGGGTCGAGGTTGCGCTCGGACATGCTTGACAGTGACTTGTTTCTGGCGGAGGAGCTTCACGTGCGTCGCGTTCATGGGTCTTCCTCGTTCGCGTTGGGGGTGCAGCTCTTCATTGACGAGGCTGTCGTGTCCTGGTCCGGGGCACATTACGTGTACCCTATCCGAGCGCGTGTGTTGAACGTACGCGACCGCGGTGTTCAGTGGGTGACTGTCGGGTACGTCCCCCACGTTGACCAGCCTGCGGCTCGCACCGCGGTCGCTCGTCGCCGTGCGAGTGACGCTCGGAACGGTTTGCTGCAGCGGTGTCTCGCGGTCCTCCTCCGCGGGTTCGTTGGAGCAAGCCAAACGGGTGTCACAGTGGAGTTTCCTGGGCGTCAGGCGCTGACAGCTGTGCCGCGTCTGGTCGGTATCGTGGCTGACCAGCTAGTGGAGCGGTCTATCGTGTGCTTGATGGGATGTGCATGTGAGTTCTTTTGCTCGCACTGTACGGTCCGGCGCCACGTGGCGGGTGGACCTGAGGGTGTCGGTGCGCCGCTTCGTGACGTGACCGCCGTACTGGATGCCCAGTTGGAAGGTGCGCTCACCCGCGACCGGGACCCGCGACCTTCCTTGCGCGACCACCTCAGGATTGAGCACAGTGCCCTTGCATTCGTGCCAGCGATTGGTGCCGTATGGGGCCTGGCAACGGACAGCAAGCAACTCTACAACATCATCTCCTTCGACTTATTGCACGTGTGGAAGCTTGGTGTCGTGCGTATGGTGGCGCAACGCTTCCCCTCCTTCCTACGTGTCGCTTGTGCTGGACAAGACGCCCGCCTCGGCCCAGTCCCGGCGACGCTTGATGTATTGAACTTGCGAGCCTGGGAAATGGGACACCTCAACGTGCCTGGACCGACGCCACCCGGGTACGTTGGGAAGCTTCTCGACGTAAGAAGCACCTCTCATGTCTTTTTCCGTGTATCTTTCAGTTACTGTTCTGCATTTTGTATACATGGCAACACACTGACGATTATGTGTACTTGCTTATGACCCATGACGCGTCGCACGCCGCCCTTGGTCTTTTGATTGTATGGACAGCTTCTTTGTTCCGCCCACAGTGAAACAACTGCAGATGACCGGGCGCTTGTGGCGACACGGGTTGGTCATAATGCCGCATATGATTGCTGGTGTTGGTGGACCTGCTGAGGAGCGCCGTGTGCGGCACACGGACGCGGCCCCGGTGCCTGTTTCTGTTGCGACAGTGCGGCGGTCGGCAGGTGAAACGGAGGAGCTTGATGACGGACATGGGCCTGACGGTGCCGTACTCGAGGCAGCAGACGAGGTGCTCCCCGACCCGGACGTCCCTGACTTGGTGTCTTCTGCAAAATATCGGCGGCTCTATGGGGATCTTCCCCTTCACAGGGCGGTTCTAGAAGTGTTCTGTCGCATGGCTGTGCTGGGAGGGAAGCTGATGGGTGATAACGTTGCCGACACAACGCACATGACGGAGCGGGAGATGCATGCACTCGCGGACGAGGCGCGAGAGTTCATCGTCGACCACGTGGACCTCCTCTTCGGTCCCGCACACACCTCTAAGGCCCACCGACTGGCAAACCACCTGCTCGCCGCGCTGCTCTCGAATGGAAACCTATGGGAAGGGGACACCAGCGAGAACGAGGCCTTGCACGGTCCTTGCAAGAGGATGTACTCCCGAACCAACAAGCGCGGCCCTACCATCGTCTTGCAGATGATGAGGGCCGCTGAGACGCAGAGAGAGGTGCTGCGTGAGCTCACTGACCAGGGAGACAATGACGATGACGATGGAGAGGGTCTGTTTGGCCTACTAGAGGATGTCGCTGACGAAGGCGACGTGCCGACAGCTCCAGTTGAGACGCTGGCTCGGTCCCATCGGGGGCGGCGCGTGACCATTGCGGACTTGGAGCAGATTCCGGGTATGATCACCCTTGGGTCCGTGCTGGGCAAGGACGTGAACTGCACCGTCGTGACAGCGCCTTCCTTCGTTTTCCGCTGTACGTTCGAGTGGGGCGCTGCGTCGGTCGTACAAACTGCGTGTGCGAGCACAAGCTACCATGGGCAGCCACGCTACGACCACCTTTGGTACACAGACGACTGTGGGCGAAGGCAACTGGGCTGGGCTCAACTGGTGGTGCGGATGCTCGGTGGAGAAGTGGACGACTTTGTCATCGTGCGGCGGCTAAGACAGGTCCCCTCCATTCCCGACTGTTCTCTCTCACGTGCGGGTTGTAGGCGGATGGCCTGGGACTTTGCTGGTCCAACATCTGAGTGGCCGGTGCTTGTTCGCGTGCCTCTTTCCGACGTACTGCGCATTGAGCACGTCGTGGTCGACTTTTTGGACTTGGGGGACCGGCACGGCCTACACGCGATGCCATCCAACGTTCCGGACACCGCGGCCGAGCGCCGCGCACAGCGCTTCTTCACCAACCACTTCTTCCCCTTCACCTCCCGTGCGCTCAACCCGAGCAGTTAGTCCGGTACAGCGTGGGCTGTACCGGACTAACGGCGGCGGCCGCCGCCGCATCCCCCGCCCCCTACAAGCGCGGCCTCGGGGAAGACGCGTGGTTCATCACCCCCGACGCGGCCGGCGTCTTTGACGGCGTCGGCGGGAGGGCGGCGCAGGGGGTCGACGCGGGCGAGTACGCGCGCGCGCTCGCGGCGGCGACGGCGGCGGGGGTGCGCGCGCGGGGCCCCGCCGCCGTTGTGGCCGCCCTCGTCGACGCGGTGCGGGGGGTGCGAGTGCTCGGCTCCTCCACGGCGGTCGTCGTCGGCCTCGACGGCGGGGCGGGGCGGCTGGTCGGGGCCAACCTCGGCGACTCGGGGCTCCGCGTCATCCGCGGGGGGGCCGTCGTGTACCGCTCGACGGAGCAGCAGTACTCGTTTAATTTCCCGGCGCAGGTGTCGGCGGCGGACCGGGGGGCGCTCCGCGCCGCCGAGGCGCTTTCGTGTGTGGTCGAGGAGGGGGATTGGGTCGTTTTGGCAACCGACGGGCTGCTCGACAATATGTGGGAGGCGGAGCTGCTGGGCATGGTCAAGGCCGCGGGGGGGGGGGCGACGCCGGGGGCGTTGGCGGAAGCGGTGCGCGCGCGGGCGGTCGAGTTGTCGGAGCTGGCCGACTACCAGAGCCCGTTTGCGTGGGGCGCCGCCCTCGCGCGGGTGCCCTACCCAAACAAGGGCAAGCCAGACGACGTGACGGTGGTGTTTTGCCGCGTGCGCCTGCGGCAGCCATAGGGACCCCCAAACCGCCCCGCGTGTGGGCGACCGTGACGTTGGTGGGCGGCTGCACTTCATAGTAGAGGAGTGGGACTTCGGTTGTGTGGCATGGAGGATGAAGACTCTGTGAGGGTGGGGCGAGGGTTGGATGAATGACGTATTGGCAGGAGGTGAAGTCGGGGGGGTGTGGTGTGTTTCACGTGGTCATCGCCTGGCTGATGCTGTCATACATCCTCTGTACCCAGATGCTCCCCTACCTACTGCAAGAAAATCCGAGGGAACGCAAGGCACGTGTCATCGGTATCGGTTTGGTTTTTCTCCGCTAAGGATAGTGCACGGTATAGAAACAAACAGGACTGTGTATGACCTACAGCTAGCTGCAGAGGGAAAGAAACCGTCAACTGTGGGATCGTAGTCCCTTCCTCGTAGTCCCTTCCTCGGTTGCAAATACCCGAATAGACTTTCTAGTCATTGCTCGTCATGCGGTGCTTGTTCGGTGCCAGAGTCCGTGGAGGGAGTTCAGAGTCGGTGCCGGTGCCTCGCTAGGGTAGCCTAAGGCATCCAGAGAGGCTTAGTTTCGTCCTAACTATGGGGAACGAGCCGTGACTCGCGAGACAGTCCAGCCCGTGCCAGGATCCCCCTCGAGAGAAGCAAACAGCGGCGCCGAACAGAATGGCGTTCTGTTCGGGGTCTGTTCCCCGAACAGACGGACCAACAGATGCGCGTTTGTTTGCCTGTTGCCGAACAGGTAGTTCTGTTCGGCGGTCTGTTCGTTTGCCTCGTCCAGCGACGATGGACGCGTCGCGACCGCGGCGGTCGCGCGGCCGCAGCGGCGGCGCGCGGCGACGGTGGCCGCGCGTCGGCGGGGGCGGCGGCGGCACGCTGCGGCGCGGGGGGGGGGGCGCCCGCGCGGCCGCTCGGGCAGGCGGACCGTCCCCGTGGGGTTTGCGTCGACGCGGCGGCGGGCGGGGGTGCGCCGCGCGGCCGTGCGGCCG
>Ga0114953_1002691_pt1 | contig 12277 bp, 9 predicted proteins | sample SidtaG_FD_87298 | JGI IMG/M metagenome (GOLD analysis project Ga0114953, IMG submission 87298) | Marine algal microbial communities from Sidmouth, United Kingdom - Sidmouth_Male2 metaG | ecosystem: Host-associated > Algae > Red algae > Unclassified | place: Sidmouth, United Kingdom | collected...
TATTTCAAAAGTTTTTCAAGTTCTAAGTTTTTCAGAAGCTTCCATAGTTCTTCTGGTTCCATATTCTTAGCCTCTGCTTTTATAGTAAATCTATCCATGGTATTATACGTTAGCATAGATTTAGATTCTACCTCATTATAGTCCACTACCACCCTATTACCATCCATTTCTAGAGCACTCGCATAGCCCGTATCGGTCTTATCTCTCCAGTCTCTACTTGCCATATCTTGCATTAGGGTATATGTACTACCAGCTTCTTTACTCGCAACACAATCAACAATAGTAAGATCAAGCGTTTTTGAACCCTTTTGAAATAGAATATTTATGTTGTTAGGTGTTGGTAGGCGTTCAATTTCTTTACCTATTTCATATTCAGTTCTTTTTAAGTCTCCCAGTTTTTTAGGCAACCAGTTTTCATATTGCTTTTTTGTAATGGGCGTTTCTGTAAGTAGTTTCTGTTCCATTTCTATTAGCTCATCATTTGCCCAATATCTTAAATGCCAGTGCATATCAGTCGGAATCTCATCTATACTTTTTACTGTTATTCTTTTTGGTTGACTTCCTTTCTCTTCTCCGTTTTGCCATTTTTCTATCTCCTCTAAGGAATGGGATACCAAATTCCATCCCTTTTTAAAATTAAGATTATATTCTGTTGTTTGGTCGATACTATAGAGATCTTCCCATTCCAATTTTACTTTACCGATTGCATTTACATTGGTCTCTTCATAACTGTAGATCCATTTCAGTGTACTTCCTATTTCGGAGGTATTATGCTGCTGTCCTTTTTGAGTGGAAGGAATAATAGATCCTACTGCTTGACCATATTTGAATAAAAAGAGATATTTTGTCTCCACTAAAATTGCATCTTCTTTGGTAATAATTGCATTTGGATCTTTGCACGCATTAGACCCTATGAAGTGCTTAATGGATGTTGTAAAATAATTATTGTCTTTTATCTCAGCGAGATCCAGTTCTGGCCAATCAAAATGAATGGTCCCATCTGCTAAGACCTTACCGATGGTAATGGGATTATTCTCACCAAAGGATTTTATTTTAATTTCTAATTCACCCTTAGGGTAGTCTACTATCTTGGGTAATTTTGTTTTTTCGTTTTGCGCAACAACAGATTGACATAGAAAAAAAACTACGAGCGTAAGTATAGTTGTTATTGTTTTCATAATTAGTCTTTTCTAGCTTTAAACTTACCTTCTGTAAATTCTTTTGTGCTATTATTATCTAGTGGATTTACACCTGTAAACGAAAATGTTCCTTCCATAAATGTATCATTGTTTTCGGTTATTGTAATGGTGCCTACTCCATCACCACCCGCTCCACCTGTCCCTCCTGCTGCCCATACGCCATAAGGAGAAACAACCCAATAAGCTATATTAGGAGCTGTCTCACTATTGTCGCCTGACACAAGCACTGTTCCTGTAGATGTAGGACTAACTAGCGTAATGGCTAACTTGTCTCCATCATTAGTATTTCCCTGTATGTTATAAAAACCCGTTTGATCAGCTAGAACACTTACCGATGGAGTGATGTCAGCAGAAAAGTCTACCCCATCTATTTTTACCGTTAAGAAATAATCATCATCTTCTGGATCTGGAATCTCAGGAACAAGATCATCAATAGAGCAAGCACTCAGCAATGCCGCCAATACAAGAAATAGTAATAAGGTCTTGGGAAATATTGTTTGTAAAGCTTTCATATTATTTAATTTTAAAGGTTATGATTATTTGATTTTCTTTAGCTACTTTTCTAATTTTTCTAATCTCTCAATTAGTTTTTCATATTTAACTTCTAGTGTTCTAATGACCTCTTGTTGCTCTTGTATTGCTTTGATCGCAAGTACTGATAATTCCGAATAACTGATGGTTAGATACTCCCCTTCGTCCTCAGTGACTAATTCTGGAAATAATTCCTGCACTTCTTGCGCTATAAATCCGTAGGACTTTCGATCACCTTTTACATTATCTATATAACTATAACTTGCTGGTTTAAGAGCTAGGATATTCTTAAGGATGGATCGCTTATCATAGACGACATCCTTTTTGGCACCACTATCAGAGGTCTGATCCCAGCTTCCGTCTGTTGCATCTATTCTGGCTTTGTAGGTTCCATTAAAATACACACCTAGATCGTCTCCTATCACCTCAAACGCCCAGTTATCTGAGTCTGTATCATTTTCTATACGCAATGCTTCTTGTCCAGCCCCTACTTGCTTTATGTGTAGCATTGCAGTAGGGCTAGTTTCGGCAATACCTACGAGTCCTCCCCCGTTTGCTAGTATCAGTTTACTGTCAGAATTATTTTGGAGGTAAAGCCCAGGGAAATATGCATCGATTTCATTCCCATCCATAATCATTCTTTGAGACCCTGATTTTATTTGTAATGTCGATGTGATTCCGTCATTCTCGGCTCCTACTATGTTGAGAGAGGTATTTATATCTATGGATCCACCTATCGTTACTTTTTCTTCAAAGCTTAGATCTCCATGAATATAGATGGGGCTGTCTGTCTCATTATTGACATAAAGTGCATTGTCACTATTTAAAGAATTAGCTTTAAATTGTAGTCCAGTATTAAGACTAGTACCTGTAAATTTCATAGAATTTCTATCCATTTCTAAAAATGAATCTTCGATAGAAATCACATCAAGAAAATCATTATTTTTCTGGGCAAAATGCATAACATTAGTTCTATAAAAAATGGCAGAAGCTGAATTCCAATCTGATAAACCTGTAAATAATCTAAGCCCAGTAGTTCTACCATTTTGCCCATCCGTATTATAGACAGAAATAAAAGTACCATCTGTACCATCACTATTACTGTTGTATCGTCTAAAATCAAAGTGGGAACTAGTTGTAGCATGAGATAAGGTTTGTCTCCAATTCTCTCCATCATAAAAACTGAGTTCATCATCTATATTATTATAATACAGCAATCCCTCACTAGCAAGGGATATACTATTTACATCGCTGCTAGATGGAAGTAACAAACCTCCCTCACCGCTGCCTATATGCAGGGCCGCAGATTTATCAATTTCTGTAACATTTATTCCTACACCTTTATGAGGTGGACAATCTTCACATTCTAATGTTATAGTTCTGTCAATATTATCGGAACCACACAATGGGATTATAGTATTAACATGAATCTGATATCCAAAAAATTCAGACAATGAAGCGGTTAATGGAGTCACCCCATCCGCAACTATAACTAGACCAGAACTCGTCGCAATATAGATAGACACATAGACAGGATCTCCATTAGCTATATCTACAGTAATCAACTTATCTTGTGTCAGTATTTTCGTAGCAAAATAATCTCCTGCTTCAGTAGTATTTGATACCTCCAATTGGTATCCTCCAAAGACTGGTGTTTCTACTTCTTGGAAAGGATTTTGAAATGTATTGATACACTGAGAGGATGCCGCATATCGCAATATTGAAAATAAAAGTATTATGTAAGGGGTCTTCATGTTATAAGAAATTTATGAAAATGTGAGCTTAAGTTTTTTTACCAAGATTACCAACATGCTGTAAATCAATTAGAATTTAAAGCCATTATGAGGAAGCACATTTAATAGCTTCATATGGTTTTGCGGCATCTATTACTTGCAATTATTATTTGCGACCGGAATTACTGGTGTTACCCTTTCGGGTATAAAAAACAGCTGTGACTCATCATTATCCATATAAATATGATTTTTGGACGGATATTGTCCAGCAACTTTAGGACTATAATAAGTACCTACTGTAATTCTCTCTACCACATTTTTTTTTAGGAGCGATTTTTCTTTTTCTTTGAAGGCTCCACATAAATAATGTCCACGTAATAGTAGCTTGTATTTTAATTAGCTTTTTTCATTATTAATAATTTATTGCTAGGTACATATTATCTAATAAATATTTTGCTTCAATGTGCAAATGGCAATTACTAATGAGTAAACGGAGTTTATTTAAGCTGTCTATGAAGTACTTATAGATCTAAAGAATTTTATTTTATACAATATTGAATACTGGTTGATACAGCAATGATACTGATCAAAGAAAAGAAGCCATGTGCCTGTTCATAGACTCCTATAAATAGAACATAAGGGAAATAAATTGCCCATAGACAGATTTATCTTCTCTAATTTCTAGTCGAGCTATTGCGACCTATCTTCTTCTCCACAAATCTAGATCGTATCTATCTTATCCTTAAACCAATTAAAAAAGTCTTTCTTTTTTCCTTTCGAAATAGGTACAAGATCGCCATTATTCATCAATACATTTCCGCCATCAGTTTTTAAGATTTTAGAAATAAAATCAAAGTGAACTAGATGGGTATTATGTACTCGATAAAACGAATCTGAAGGTAGGCTAGCTTCTACATATTTCAGCGTCTTACTGATCGTATGAGAGGTGTACTCTGTGACTATAGTGCTATAGTTTTTGTAAGATTCCACCCTCACGATATCTGATTTCTTAAGGACTATCCAGCCTTCTTGAGTGCTAAGTGATAGCCAGTTACCTTTCTCTTTTTCCTGCTTAGATTTTCCAATTTTTACAACACGGTTTACAGCCACCTCTAATTCTTCTAGGTCTATAGGTTTAAGCAGATAATGGAGCGCTCCTTTCTTAAATGCTTGAACGGCATACTTATCATGTGCCGTTACAAATATAATTTCTCCACGATAAGTAGGAATCATATCTATCATATCTATCCCCGTCACAAAGGGCATCTGAACATCTAAGAAGATAAGATCAGGCTCTAGATCTAATATCATTTTTATGCCCTCACGAGCATCTACAGCCATACCCACTAGACTGATATCTACGGGGATCATATCTAATAGCATCTTTGTCGTTTCCCGACTATGCAGTTCATCATCAATTATTATAGCCCTTAGCATCCACTTAGTTTTTTAGAAGTTAGTTTTAATATTTACATAATAGACACGCCTTAGATTATCGTTATAATTACCATAGTACCTGTATTATAAGATTCACTTTCTTTGACCTCAATATGATAATTTAGTTTTTCATTTTTATTCATTAACTCGAATCGCTCTCCTATTATATTTAGACCATAAGATTTATTTTTATTCAACTCTTGATTCTTAGTGTGTTCTGATTTTACATGTAGCCCTACTCCATTATCTTCTATAATAATCCTATAACTAGATTCTACTCTAATGACCGTAATATCTAATTTTTTTTCTTTGGACTTCAGTGGCTGCAAGCCGTGCCAAAACGCATTTTCGACTATAGGCTGAATCACAAAAGGCGGTATCAGGATTTCTTTCCATGAGGGATCGATATCATACTTATAGCTAAAGGTAAAAGTATTATCAAATCGTAATTGTTCTAACTGGATGTATAATTCTGTCAACTCTACCTCGTCCTCTAATCTCACTAAGGCATGATCTCCATGATTCAATGTAGATCTCAATAACTTAGCAAACTTTGTGATATACTTCAGTCCATTCTCTTTCTCATCTTTCATAAATAGATAGCGTATAGAGTTAAGACTATTAAATATAAAGTGTGGATTCATCTGAGACTTAAGGACCATAGTTTCTAACTGTGCAAAGCGCCTTTCTATGTCTAGTTCCTTCTGCTTTCTGAGAACATAGGAACGGATAGCGCCCCAAACTATAAGCGCAGAAATCAGAAATAATAGCAGATAAAACCACCATGCCTGATACCATGCTGGGCAAATCTGCACATCTATAGATACGGGCGCCGACCAATTGTCTGCTTCAGTTTTGACTCTTACTTGAAAGGTGTAATTACCATGATCTATATTCGTATAACCTGCCTTACGCTCTCCTCGATCACTTACCCAGTCCTGATCGATACCTGTCAGTCGATATTGATACTGCTCTAGATGTGGATCAAAATAATTTATAGAACCATATTCGAAAGAAAAGAAATTCTGATCATGTGGCAATTCTATTCCATACTCTTTATGTAAAAGTGAATCTAGCCTTTTATTGTATAATTCAAAACCTTTAATTACAGGGATAGCTGGTGTCCGTTCATGGCTTAGCAAGGAATCAATATTGACTTTATAATACCCTTTAGGGTGCCCTGCGTACAATATGTTCCTATCAAAACTCAATGAAAAGGTTCGAGTATTTACACCATACTCGCTACCGAAGTTTTTTACATCATAAGTTTTAGAATTCACCCATGACAGTCCCGCTCCTGTCGCTAGCCACAAGTTATTATCGGCATCCTTAGCTATATCATAAACTATATTGGATCGCAGGCCAGAGGAGGTATTGACATGCTGAACAAAAACTTCTGTTTCCTTATCCCATAATGATAATCCACTAGAACCCCCTCCTATCCATATTTGCCCATTTTCTGTCTGAGCCAACGCATTGATACTTCGTATATTTACATCTTGTCCGATACTTACATCTTTGGCTAAGTAATTTTTTGTTGTATTTTTTTCTTTGTTAAATATTGTCCATCCTTGCTCAGTAGCTATCCATATATCACCATGCTCATCTTCTAGGAAATCTAAAATATAATCTTGGTAGACTAGTGAAGGATAAGATTTATGATTATAATGAATTACTGTACCATCTAAGCTCATTCTGAAAACCCCATCTCGTTGTCTACCATTCCATATTTCACCATCGCTATCCACAAATACACTCTCATGTCGGTATACATTCTCTTGGCTAAGATCAGCAATTTTCTCTAAACCCTGAAGCGGATGAAACTTATACATATGATAAAAATCACCCACCAAAATAGAATCACCTGAAATGGAAAAAATGACTCGAATTGTGCTTCCTTCCTTGTTATCGAAAGTATGCGTCAACCTCTCACCTGACTCCAAGTGTCTAGATTCGATCTTACCTGGCCTCCTGTGGTAGTGCAGGTAATTCTCTGAAACCAAGATATCAGTTACATAATTACCTGTTTGGTTATTATTAAACATATCTGACACATCACTGTATTTGTAAATTCCAGTTTTTTTACCACCCCTATTCAGTATATAAGTAAAGCCATTTTTTGCTTTATACATCCTAGCAAACAAATCGTTATTAGGACCGTACCCTTCAGCTTCATCTAGCTTAAGCATTTCGTAGCTATAAATATCCATCAGGGCAAGACCACCCTTGTAGGAAAGCATTATATGTTTATCGTCATACGACATAACTCCTGAAACATTATTAAGTATGCTACCATTTACATTACGTAGAATCTTATAAGTCTCTTTTTCTGAATCAAAATGAATCAAGCCACCAAAAGTCCCAATCCATAAGTCTCCGTTTACATCACGGCACATACTCCGAGCCCAAAGCGGCTTCAGAATACTTCTATTAAATTGGCTTTCTGATGTCTCTATATCGATCTCCCCTTCGAACATGTAAGCAGAGTGTTCTTGAGTCCTGGTATTAAACTTTACTAGACCCACGGTAGTCGCTAACCAATAAGTATGCGCTTCCTTATCATGTGTCAAAACACTTACAACTGTTCTAGGACGATGATCCTTAAGATCTACTTCATTATCAATAGAATAATGAATAATCGAGCGATCTCGCTTATCGAATCGAGAAATCCCACCATAGAAATAAGAAATCCAAATGTAACCATCTTCATCTTCCCAAGTGGCCCAAACTCTATTATGTAGCAATGCATTTTTCTGCTCTCCTTGGAAGGATAGAGCATAGATCTTCTTCCCGTTTATGTCGAAGGCATTGACACCATTATTCTTGAACGATGCCCATATGAGATGTTCAGAATCCATAGAAAGATACATCACCTCATTACCATCAATCGATGAAGGATCATTAGGATCATGTGTCAAACAGTCAATCCCTGATCCACTATATTTACATAAACCCTTAGAAGTAGCTATCCACAAATAACCTAAGGAATCCTCCAGCAATGCCTGCTTAGCATCGAACCTACCTCCGAGTTTGTCATATGGATCACTTAGCTTATGTATATTATGATTAGTCCCTTGTGCATAGGTACTAGACCACACCATTGTTAAGATGAAGATCCACATGGCAGTAAATTTGAAACTAGCTATACTTTCCTGCTTAAACAATAACACTTATTTAGTCTCCTAAATATATAGATATTGGTACGAACTAACACATATAATGAGTAAATAGACCTTATTCGTGAAAATTTGGAATGGATTCTATATAAATCTTAGTTAACAGAGATATCAGCTTTGACCGTTGTATAAAAGCGATTAACTCAAATACGTTGCACTCAAAGTGCATAGGTTTATATCACTCATGAATCAAATTAATTCATTCCAAAATCATTTCATCATGACGGAAAAGGATTTAGAATTGTTCAAAATAGACCAAGGCAAGAACGAATGAATTCGACGTAGTCGAATAAAGTACGAAAGTGCTTTAAATGAGAACCCTGCCTCCTTGTATACGGCAGGCACAGCGCTAAGCGGGCATTACCAATGCTATTACTCAAATATAAATTACGCGAGCGAATAGTGACATTATGACTTATTGGTGTTTAAATATGTCAATTTTAACATTAAAATTAAACTCAATTATGTCATTTTGACTAAAATATTCAAATGGTATTTTGTTTGTGAAAAATTAATTGATTTTAATTCTTATTAACCATTTAAAATTTTAAGATATGTTACCAATACTAAAAAGTAGAATTGTACCAAGTGTTACAAGATTTATCGATGATGATTGGACTTCTTTATTTGATTGGAATAAGCAAGGATTTCCAAATCAATCAATGACTGTCCCTTCGACAAATATAAAAGAAACCGATGGTGAATACATCGTCGAAATGGCGGCACCTGGTATGAACAAAGAAGATTTTCAAGTAGAGATTGACAATGATGTTCTCCTCATAAAGAGTGAGAAAAAAATTCAAAATCAAGAACAAAAAGAAGAAAACTACACTCGTCAGGAATTTAGCTATCAATCATTTCAAAGATCATTTACACTCAATAACAGAGTTGTGGATGATTCCAAAATCAAAGCTAATTATGATAAGGGTATTCTTCGATTAGTCATTCCTAAAAGAGAAGAAGCTAAGGTTAAACCAACTCGACAAATTCAAATTAAGTAAGTATCATTGTTAGGTGGGTGATCATCATCCACCTAACAAACTAAACCATATTAAGCTTTAATTAGAGAGATTACGACATTCTTTTTAATCTATATTATGAATGTGTACTGAATTATTTATTAACAAAAACAAATATTATCAAGATGAAAAATATTATGAATTTTATATTGATTTTGACAGTGGTTGTTAAAGCTTGGTCATGTAATGCACAGAATCAGAATAACGATCATAATGTCTTCACTCAGAAAAGTGAAAAAATACTAACGGAACCCAATGAATTAGGTATGGATAAAGTTGCACTAGATGCTGCGGTACAATCAGCTTCATTAAGTGTTATCGAGTCTAACGAGCAAGAACTTGCTAATGAAGGACTTGCAGCAATAGATGCTACAATAAAAGCAAGGGATGCAATAAAGAGTGGTGATACAGAAACTGCATTAGACCATATAGAAACTGCAGTAGGTAAAATAGAAGTACTACTCGCAAGAGAACCCGAATTGGCATTAATACCTATTAGTTCCGTGGTTAGGACTGAGGAATTTATAGGTGATATCAAAACTATTAAAGCAATAAAAAGAAAAATCCAGCAATCAATAAATCAAGGTAAATATCAACTTGCAAGAGATGAGATATCAACGCTAGGTAGTGAGGTGAGAATAGAAACCACTAACATACCAACTATAAGTTATCCGCTAGCTTTAAAAGCTAGTGCAGCTCTGCTTGATGACGGTGAGAATGATCTGGCTTTAGAAAATATTCAGTCTATGTTGAATACCTTAATCGTTACTGAAAAGGTCTTTCCGCTACCTATGATTAAAGCTGAAGTTATGATTAATGAAGCTAACAGTTTAGACAATAACAGTGTTAGCAATCAAAAGAAAATCGATCAGCTACTCCACAATATTGAATATCAACTTTTACTTTCTAAGGAGCTCGGATATGGTGATGGATATAATGAAATGATGGATTCGATTAAGTCTTTACGTGAATCAGTAAATACAAATCTGGATACTCATAAACTTTTCGAGCAATTAAAATCTAAAGTTGAGAATTTCACAAAAGGAATTTCTTAAATGTACAAGTTTTTTATAGAGGTGTAGATCTCTATAAACTCAAATAATTATTTAGTAAATAAATAGCAATACAATGAAAAAGAGTTTAATTTTTTCTTCACTTGTAGCGCTTTTTGTAAGTGTTACAACTATTGGTACATTTCAATATTTTGATACAGACCACAATAAGATTACCATACAACATGTGGATAGCACACCGAGTAAAAATGCTATTTTCACATTAGATAATAATGGTAATGCCATACCAGTTGACTTCAACGAAACTGCTGAAGCTGTATTAGATGGAGTGGTTCATATAAAATCTTCTCATTTATACAGTGGAAATAGATTAGATTATCAGTCTCAAAATATTCCAGAACCTTTTAGGGATTTCTTTGGTGATCAATTCTTCAGTCCAAGAAAACAACATAAAAGAAACTATAAGCACCTTAAAAAATCACCTACAAGAGTGGGATCAGGCAGTGGGGTCATAATAAGTAAGGAGGGTTATATAGTAACAAACAATCATGTCGTTGCTGAGGCAGATGATCTGGAAGTTACCCTACATGACAATCGTACTTATAAGGCTAGAGTCATAGGTACTGATCCTTCTACAGATTTGGCATTATTACAAATCAAGGCTAAAAATTTACCAACTGTGCCTATAACCGATTCGGATCATGTGAATATAGGTCAATGGGTATTAGCTGTTGGTAATCCGATGGGATTAAATTCCACAGTGACTGCTGGAATAGTAAGTGCAAAAGGAAGGAATATTAATATACTGAAAGACAAGTATGCAATTGAGAATTTTATCCAAACAGACGCTGCTATAAATCCTGGAAATAGTGGTGGTGCATTAGTAGATCTAAATGGAGGACTTGTGGGAATTAACACCGCGATTTCAAGTCCCACTGGAGTCTTTGCAGGGTATGGATTTGCCGTACCTTCGAACATAGTAAGTAAAGTGATCAAAGACTTGATGGAATATGGGGTCGTACAGCGAGGTGTACTGGGTGTTATGATCAGGACAATTGATGGAAACTTTGCTAAGGAAAAAGGCATAGAGCTCACAAGAGGCGTATATGTGGATAGTCTACTAGAAAATAGTGCCGCTAGGAAAGCCGGAATAGAGGTAGGTGATATTATTCAACTTGTGAATAATGTAGAGATAAAATCATCTCCTGAACTACAAGGTGTAATAGCTCGATACCGTCCTGGCGAAAAAGTCAAAATCAGAATTGACAGAAATGGAAAAGAGAAAGAAATAACAGTAATCTTAAATAATAGAGAGGGTAATACTACAATGAATGATAAGGACACTAGAGCAATTATTAAAGTATTAGGCGTTGAACTGGAAACAATAGATTCAAAATTAGCCGCTAATTATGAGCTTGATGGTGGTGTTAAAGTAAAAAGAATCTACTCTGGTAAAATTCAAAAATATACACAGATGAGAGAGGGGTTTATTATTACAAAATTGAATGGGAAGGAAGTTAAATCTAAGGATCAACTTCTTGATATGTTAGAAAAGAAAGAAGGAGGCGTTATGTTGGAGGGTATTTATGAAGAGATTCCTGGCGAATACTTTTACGCTTTTGGAATGTCATAATATATTCTAATTTGTCATAAAAAATAGGGAAGAATAAACTAATCAAATAGATATTCTTCCCTTATTATTTTTTCTTATCGGTAGCGTGGATAGAATTGAAACAAGTAGCTCTAGCAATTCATCTAGATCCCACAAATGATATCTTACATGTTTCTATAAATGGAGAACATGCAATGCAAATGGCCTGCTTATTTGATATGCAAGGTAGGGCTGTCAAAAGTATCAAACCTAGTTTAATTGATAACATCAATTTGATATAAATATTTCCGATTTAGAGTATGGAATGTATTATCTCAGGATGCAAGATCAGAATTATTCATTGATATCATCTATTATAAAAGTAAAATGACATTAAGTAAAATATAAAAGAAAGATGCCCCAACTTATAAAAGTGTCTGCATAATTTTTTTTAAGATCCTTATATAATTCAGGAGTTTTAAAAATGAATTATATATTGCGCTTAAGTTTATAGTAATTCAGCACCCTGTCCTATGCGAATGTAATATGGAATTGCCGTGATACCTGTTTTATTAAAA
>Ga0114953_1002701_pt1 | contig 12250 bp, 13 predicted proteins | sample SidtaG_FD_87298 | JGI IMG/M metagenome (GOLD analysis project Ga0114953, IMG submission 87298) | Marine algal microbial communities from Sidmouth, United Kingdom - Sidmouth_Male2 metaG | ecosystem: Host-associated > Algae > Red algae > Unclassified | place: Sidmouth, United Kingdom | collected...
AAGCTCCCTGTTCTGCGGCGACAAAAAGCTCAACACTTAAGTGAGTAGAAATGGCGTATTTTTTATCTAGTTTAGCCCAAGAATCAAATAGCTCTTTTCTCTGCAAGCCAAACAATTCAGGAACAAAAAGAAAATCAAATTCTCCATTATATTCGAACCCTACTCCGTGTTGCGTATTGTTATATATTCGTTGTAACTCAAATTGATCAGTAAACTGATTTGCATGATGCTGATAAAGAGTTCTCCAACGAGGGTGAGACATTAAAATTCTTTTTTGAGATTCTAATTGGATTCTATTTTTTCTGAAAAATTCAGCATCATGAGGCCATACACGAGATACGTATGAATGAAAATCTAACCTTCTTTGTTCTTCATTGGAAATTTCAGAAGCTGACAAATTCAGACTTTTTCTTTGCTCTTCATTTTCTTTAGGTACGATATGAGAATATCTATACTTTAAAAAAACTAAAACCCGATTACTGAGACCTAAATCTTCAAATAGAAATTTATTAGCAAGTGATTGGGAGTTAACAAAAAGCAACGCTAGAAATAATATTCCCCTACCTAATAAGTTAAAACACATTGACTGAATTATAGCTTTAAAACGCACTGTGTCAATCGTTTTGTAGGCATTGAATCCATTAAAATCATATAGTTACAAAAATTATCTTAGAAGATAGGAAAAACAAAGCGTAAAAAGAATCAGAATTAAATCTAACAAGTTCTGTTTTTGAAGCAACTGAGTCGTGAAGCAAGACAAATACCTTAGGAGGCTGAAGAACCCCAATGAAAAAAGTAGTTAAGTGTTGAAAAAGCTTTGAATTATGAGAATTCAGATACAGAAGTGCGCATCGTTTGTGTCCTATTTCTTAAAAAGATGCCTGACTAGAACAGAAATTCTTGGTGGGCGATGGTGCTTGGTACAATGGGAAGAGCTCTAGCTAAGGCAGATTTTCAATTTGAAATACCAGTATATTAAAGGAATTATGAATAGGATCTTGATGATCAGAGCAAACAACTTATAAGTGAACTAAGAGATCTTGAGGTGGTGGCAGAGAGTATAAATTACGTAGATTTGTTAATTTTAGCTTTATCTTCATGAATTAGTTAGAGGAAATGTAATGATAAATTTAGTTTCTTCATTTGATTTTGAATTCAGTTTAATTGAAGCATACCAAGAGATGATTTCTTCTTGAGCGTGCCACAAACCTAGGCCTAAACTGCTTTTAGTTGAAAATCCTTTTGAAAATACTTTTTCTGGATGTAATATGCCGTGACCATTATCTTTAATTGTATACTTTAAATACTTGGCATCAGTAGATAAAGTCATTGAAATTTGCTTAGCATTAGCTTCTACAGCATTGTTGATTAAGTTGGAGACAATGCGAGATAATATGGATGGATTAAAATGTATTTTGTTTGATTGTTGAGATGAAGTTAACGTTAAATTATTGAATGTGATATCAACTTTAGGATGCTCAATTAATTTTTCATGTTGAATATCATTTAATAAATTAATCAAACTATTTATTGTCTGATTTTCGGGCACTTGTTTTTTGTTTAAATTTTTAATTATGTCTGTAATACGATCATACAGTTTGTTTAATAAAGGATTTGGTGAGTCAGAGGTCTTGATTATAGTTTTAAGAGTTAAGAGTGGTGATTTTAAATCATGAGCTACTTGATCTGAGATAATTTTTTTCTCTTCTAATATGGCATTATTAATTAAAAGAGTATCTTTCTTTTTTTTCTCATCTATTAGAAATTGGCTTTTATTAAAAATATTTTCAATATTATATTCTTTTAAATTAAAGTCCAAGCTTGAAAATAGGGCTAATATACTTTGAGTTGTTTTAGTGTAAGTTTTTTTTAATAAGTAGAGACTAATAAAGATTAGTAGACAGATGCTGACACCTAATAATAGGAATATTTTTGGGCTTGAAGATTTCTTAAGGCATATTTTTAAGGTGTTTTGAGTGTTTAAGTTAAATGTGTAATTGCTTGTTGAACATATTACTTCTGATTTGTCATTTTGTAACATATTGGATTTGAATATAATTACTTCATTGTGTGAAATATTCAAATTCACACGGTTGCTGTCAGCTTTTATCTTATCTATTATTTTTCGATATTTTTCATTTTGCAAATCTATAATATGGTTAGATATTATATTATCTTTAATAACGTTTACTTTTTCTTTGTCAAGAGAAGCTACTTTATTGCTGAACAAGTTGTAATAAAAAAACGAGAACATAGAAATAATTAATATCTGTATGAATAGTAAATATTTTACAGTTTTTATGAAGTTTAATTTTTTCATGGTTGAAAATTTTATTTTAAAATAAAGTTTTTATATTCTTTCCTGAAGTTGTATCGATCAAGGTCTTTAATTTCTTTTATTTTTTTTCCAGTAAAAATAAAAGATGCAGTATAAAATAATGGAATATAATAATTATTTTCAATTAAAAATTTTTGGAAGGTTGTGTTGTCTGATGATTTGTTAGTTGTAGAGTATAATTTATAATGTAATTTAAATGTATGAATATCTTTTATTAGAAAACTCCAGCTAACTGACTCTTCTTTTTGATTTCCTTTAAAGCCCCAGATGTTGATGTCAGGTGGGTTGGTTGTGTCGAATTTTACAAAATTAAGTTTAATACCGACTTTTTTAAATAAAGTTTCAAATATTTTAAAATTATAATCAAGAGAGGGAGTGTTGTTTTTGAAATTATTGCTAATTGTTAGGGACTGAATGTTCGTTGTTTCCACCTCAGTTGAATTTACATTGTTTTTAGGAATGTTTTTTAAATGCCCACTAAAACCTTGAGGAAGCATTTGATTGGCTTTCTCATATAAATATGAATATTCCTTATCTACTTCTTTAAATGATTCCAAGATAATTTTTGTAATTTGATTCCTGCTATTTTTGGGAATTTTTGGGTTTATCGTGGCAAATACATGAGTTTGAAAGGAACTCATTTTTAAACTTAAATCATCTTCATTGTTAGTGATTTCTTTTCGTGTCAAATTAGTCCTGAAAAAAGACGAATCAAAATAATCTATTTGGCCTTCTTTTAATAACTTAATTTTTTGAGTGTCTGAATGTTTACTATTTATTATTTTAACTTTATTCGGTCCATTGTTTTCAGTGGGGTAATAATTGTTTTTAGAAAGTAATATGTCACCATTTTTAGATATTTTTTCTATTTTGTAAGGGCCACTTGTAATTGAGTATGTATTGTCATAGAGATACGCAGCGTCTGGGGTGCTTAATTCATATAGAATTTTATTTAAATCTTCTTTGGGGACTTTTAGTGAAAATATGTCTTCTTTGAGTTTCCAATTATTGTATTTTTTAAGAAGCTCCAGATGCAGGGCTTTAGAGAGTTTTAGACTTTTCAAATGACTCCAATAAGATTTAATATTTATGGGCTCACCATTGCTCCACTTGTTGTCTTTTCGCCATTTAAAAAAAAGAGTTTCAAGCTTTTGGTCATAATGCCATTTTTCAGATATTTCACTTTTGTAACCTAAAGGGTCGTTTGCCGATTCATTTATTAGGTTGGAGCAGAGGTTAAGAGCTAAGTCGTATTGAACTACATAGGTAAGGTTTTCGATGTCTAAGCTAAATTTTTCTTTATCATCAATAAAAATTTTTGTTGAATATGGATATTTTATTGATTTGTCTTTATCTGTTGCTTTACGAGTTATTGTCATTAGTAGTGCAATCGCAAAAACCACAATTAGTATTTTCAATATCGTTGTTAGAGCTAAATTTTTCATATTTTATTATTTGCTTTTCTTGATTAAAAATATTGTTTGATACAAATGTCAGAACTAAAGAGAGTAAGGTAAGTAGCAACTTCATGAGGTTATAGTGCGTTATTTAAGTCTTTTTTTCAAGTTAAAAACTCTAAGGGTTTGTAATTATTAACCTATAGGATGGGGCCATCCTTCTTTGTTTATAATAGAATCATTCCCCCACTTGAGAGGTAGAAAATTGTCATTAGAATATTGGTAGCAATATGTTGGGGTTTGTAGAGGGTTAGTTAATTTAATAGATTTAAATTTCTCAGCTGACGGAATTGTGTAGATGAGTTTGGATGATTGATTAAGTTTAAATGTTTTTAAGGCTGCTGAATTTAAGGGGTTTCTATAGAACTTAATTTGAGTAATTGGGGATTTGTCTTCGCTAAATTGGCTAATAATTTTTGGCTCATGTGTAATTTGCCTTAGATGTGAGAATATTAGATTCAGTTGCATTGAAGTTATGAGGTTTTGCTCAAAACGAAATGTTGCATCGAATACGAAGCCTTTATCGGGATGTTTGAGGTAACTGCAAAGATATACGCCACGATCTGTTTTGACTGTGAAACATGAATACGACCAGTCGTGTATTTTTTTGAGAATTGTTATTAAAATTTTCAGTTTAATGGTTTGTGGTATTATTGGGGCAAATGGATACTCACTTAACCATGCCCTTTGAGTTATTTCTCTTTCTAGTAACTCGCATAGGGCTCTATTTTGAGCTTCTTTTTCTAATGTATGTATTGCTATTCCATTTGAGTTATTTATTTTTGGTGTTGCTGTAAAAAGAGTTAATCGCTCTATAGCTTCCATTGTTGATACAAGAAACCCGTTTTTATCTTTTATAGCTTCTGAATATCCTTTGGCTACTTTGCCTTGATGTTTAATTATTGTTGAATAAATCGAAATGAAAGGTAAAATTGATGGTTTTTTATAAAAATATAGCTGAGCTCCTTTTGCTTCGATTTGTTGTTTCAGAGAAGATAAAGATATCACTTTTATATATTAACTTAATATTTTTAATATTTCATACTTCGAATTGAAAATTTCAGTTAATTCTTAAATGTTTTTTAATAACAAATTTAGTGTTTTATTTTTCTCCATTTTAAAACTGCTTTACCAAAGCTTTGTTCAGGTGAGCTTAAAGTAAGTAAATCTTCTTTAATTTTAAAAAATCGTCTCATTTCTTTGTTTTTTCGATCTTGATTAGTGGCAATTGAAACATAATGTACAATTTCTTTTGATTGGATTGAGTAGGTTCCTGCGTAAAATATAAATGAATCTAACAATACTTTGTCTTTATTGGTATCATTTGCTCCTACTAGTTTTTTGCTGATTGATACACTCATGTGGCCAGTAGCGGAATAAATAAGTAATCCAGTCATTTCCTCTCCCCAATTTCTTTTTTCTTTTTCAGGGGTGATGATTTGAAAGCCTTCTAATTCCCAAGTTCCTAACAAGATTTTATTGACATGTTTCATATAAAAAGTAAGCATATACCTTGTTGTATGGAGTCGCAATCAATGTGCGAGGGTGAATTTTTTTATATAAATCAGAGCTTATCTGCTCTTTGATAAGGGGAGAATAAATGATGAATGCAGAATATATTATTAATAAATACAATATGAAGCCATTGCCAAATGAAGGTGGCTTTTATTCAGAAGTGTATAAGTCTTCACTTGATGTGGAAATAAGTCTATCCCAAAAATATAGAAGAAAAGCTGGGTCTGCAATTTTATATTTGATTACTCAAGACAATTATTCATTGCTACATAAGCTTAAACATGATGAAATATTTCATTTCTATATAGGTGATCCAGTTCAATTCTTCTTAATTGATCAAGATGGTAACTCCAAAACAACTATTTTTTCTAACCAAATTGATGCCGGCGGAGAGCCGCAGTTGATTGTCCGAGCTGGAGTTTGGCAGGGGTTGCGTCTTGTAAAAGGTGGGGAGTTTGCTTTTATGGGTACCAATGTCTTTCCGGGCTTTGAGTATGATGATTTTGAGTTAGGGGATCGAAAGACGTTAATTGATAAATATCCACATTTAAAATCAGATATAAATAGCTTTACTAGATGATATATAGATATTTTTTGTAGCCATCAACAAGTCAGAAGAGTTAGTTCTTTTTTTTTAATTGTTTCATTTAGTTCATAAAATTGATTCAGAAGAAGAAGCTAAATTAAAAATGAAAAGCTGTATAAGCATTTTCTACAGAATGAAATAAAAATGTCATTTGATATGAAAAATCGCATTACAGGGCAATTGGTGCAAAATGGAGGAGGCGGCGTCTACCGATTCTGCGTCTATCTTTATGAGATTATTAAGGATAAAAGGGTTGTTTAGGGTTTTGTACACCCAACTGTACCCCAGATGCATGAGCTTCATATGGACGAGCTCTGTTCTCAAGATGATGTTATTTGCTTGAATTGAGTTCCTATCTGTCTGAATATACTCAGTTATAATTTTATATTTTATTTAAAAGACTCACTTAACTTTACCGAGTGTTCATATTAAAATAACAATATGAAATCAATGACGGAATTTAAAAAACTAGGGCCACATCTCTCAAGGCCTCTTTTTAGGACAAGTGAGGCAAATGAGCTTGGCGTGAGCACGAGTTTGCTAGCTTATTACATCAAGTTGGGTTTTGTTGAAAGAGTTGCTAGAGGAGTTTACAGGGGTGCAGGTGTAACCCCAAATGTCGATTTCATGTGGGAAGATTTGGTGACAACAATAAACAGTATTCCAAGCGGAGTTATTTGTCTTAGCTCAGCTCTTTCAATTTACGAACTGACTGACGAGATCCCCAGAAAACATTGGATAGCAATTCCGAATTCTACGACGGCTCCGAAAAGAAAAAATATAAAAGCAGTTCGTATGAGAGATATTAAAACTGAAGTGAAAGTCATTTCCTTGGGCGAGGAAAAGGTAAAGATTTTTTCTATAGAAAGAACTCTTGTTGATGCCTTTCGTTTTTTGAGTAAAGAAATTGCTATAAAAGCTTTAAGATCTGCTGTGAAAGGCGATAAAAAAATAGACTTTAAAAAACTTCAATCCACAGCCAAAAAACTAAGAGTTGATATTAATCCTTACCTAATGACGGTAACAACATGAAGGAGCAATCATTAAAAGAGAAATTGCGTACAATTGCAATTGAAAATGGGGGCACGTTTCAAGAGGTCTGGAAAAAACTTGTTCTTGAAAGGTTTCTTACAAGATTATCAAAATCAATATGTTATGATAAATTTATTTTCAAAGGAGGCTTGCTTCTTTCCTATTACCTTAAGATAGGTCGAGAAACTAAAGATCTAGATTTTCTGCTTACTCAAGTTGATGCCAATGAAGATCAAATAAAATCTCTGTTAGTGGAGATAACTGAAGTCACCTCGAATGATGGTTTTAGCTTTTCATTTAATAAAATAGAACAACTTGACCAGGTGCACATGAATTACCCGGGTTACAGAGTAAAAATGGATATCGCTTTTGGAAACATGAAAGATACCTTGCAAATTGATGTTGGTGTCGGCGATAAGGTCGTTGCAAAAAATCTTGATATTCCCCTAATTGAATATAAAGAGGGGTCCTTGTTTGACGAGGCGATTACTTTAAAAGTTTACCCAACAGAAACTATTTTTGCTGAAAAATTAGAAACTTTGATTTACAGAGGGGCTGCAAATAGCCGCATGAAAGATTATCATGATCTATTGTTCCTTTGTGAAAGTAATATCCTGAATGTCAGTGAGACCAAAAGACAGGTGGATACCACTTTCTCTCATCGTAAAACAAAAAAATTATTACCAATTGAGTTTGTAGCTAATGACATCAGCAAATTACAAGGACATTGGGGGCGACATCTTAAAACGCTAACGGCAGAAGTGTCGAAGAAATTACCATCAAGTATAGTTGAAGTGATCACATCTATTAATACTTGGCTAGAGGTAGCTGGAGTCCGCTAACATAGGAATTTTCTAAGATGAGCCCTAAAGAACAATCACTTTCTAAGGGAGGCTAAAAAGGCAAAAAAATATTTATTCGGTATATTGGTTTCATGTGTTTACGAGAAATTTAGCTGTAAAGTACATTGTTGGTAAACATGTTGACTAGGATGTAAAGCAAGTAAATCTTTTCTCTAATTTTAAAGAGACAGATTTTTTTGATAAGTAAATCAAAAAGGTGTACAGTATCTAAGCTAGCCAGAATTACTGAAGTTACATTAACTAAGCGGGCGAAAAAGATTTGAGGAAAATTTCTCGAAACATTTTAATTCAATTCGATGAATAGGTTGAAACTATTGAACATGACGGTTACATAGCCATGTGTGCTATCAAGGGTTATAAGGATCATGCTCTTAAAGGTGATCGTAAAGGCCAGCGTTCTGCTTATTTGTCGAAAAGCTACAGAGTTATTTACCATTTAGACAAAGAAGAGACCTTTTTTATTATTGAAGTTTTGGAGATTAATAAACATGAATACAAAAAATAAAAAAATACGAGCTAAAAGTCAGATAAGAAAAGTCATAGGGCGTATTAGCTTTGCTGATGTTTTACTATCCTATCGGAAATCACAAGAGCTCAGTCAGGTGAAAATGGCTGAAGTGTTGGGAATTTCAAAACAGGACTTATGTAATATTGAAAAAGGCCGAAAAGTGGTGAGTGTCGATCGAGCTATAGGTTTTGCTGAATCTTTGGGGCGATCTCCGAAAATATTTGCAAAATACGTTTTACAAGGCCAACTAGTTAAGGCTGGGCTCAAGGCCGAAGTTGACATTAGAGAAGTTGCTTAAAATGAAGAGAGTTTTCACGGCAGCGGTGTAGGGGATATCCAGTGATGTACAGTGACCTTCAAGGGCCCTCTAGATTTTAGAGGGTTTTTTCTCTTCTTTTACTTTAATTAGTTGGGAGAATTTACTTAAGTCAGATGTTTTAAAATGGTGGAGGCGGCGTCCGCCGATTCTGCGTCTATCTTTATGAAATTATTAAGGTTAAAAGGGTTGCTTAGGGTTTTGTACCCCCATTTGTACCCCCAGATGCATGAGCTTCAGATGGACGAGTTCAATTCTCGTGTGGATTTTGAGGGGCATTATTTACTTGAATAAAATTCCTGTATATGGGAAAATAAGTGTGTGAAGATTGATTGTGTTCCTGATTTTTTTGATTGGTTTGATCTCGAAACGGAGAAATCAAAAGCTCAAATTGATGCTCGTTTGAAAAATATCGAGTTACACAATTATTTCGGAGATCATAAGGCACTTGGAGATAAACTTCTTGAGCTTAGGTGGAAGAATGGGCGTAGAGTATATTATACGCTTGTTCTAAAGAAAGAATTAACACTTGTTTTATTAGGAGGACATAAAAATGCCCAAAAAAAAGATATTAAAAAAGCCAGAAAAATCCTTGAAAGGGAAGTCAAAGGCTAAACATTATAAGCCAGGCAAAAATGTTTCTTTGCTTGGGTTGAAAGAGGCTATTTCAGAAGCTTTGTTTGAGGCTGATTATGATACTTTTAAAGGTTGTATAGCCATTTTGATTGATAAATACGATTATAAAGTACTGACCAAGAAAACTGGGTTATCTAAAAGCACACTTTATAGGATGAGTGAACCTGATTCGAATCCAACTCTTGAAAATATTGGAAAAGTTTTGTTTTTTATTAATCAAGCTGAGAATGACATTGCGGCTTAATGTAGTTTATTTGGTGAAGAGGTGTAAGTTATGGATGCTAAGGGAATAATAATATGATCAAAAACACTAAACCAATGCATCCAGGGACTGTTTTGAGTGAAGTTCATATGAATGAACTGGGTTTTAATCAAAGTACTCTAGCTAAATACTTAGATTGTTCTGTTAGAAAAATTAATGAAATTGTTAATGCTAAAAGAGGTATTTCTCCTGAATTTGCGCTGGTTCTTGAAAAAAAGTTAAAGACCAGTGCTAATATGTGGGTGCGTATGCAAGCTGAATGGGCTTTATATATTGCTCGAAAGAAAGCAACCTAAAGAGACTTATACAATTATTATTTGGGCGAGATAATAATACTCAACTGATCCGATGGTGGTCCAAGTGGACCCCCAGATGTTTAAGATTCAGATGGACGAGTTTAATTCTCAAAAAGGAGAACTAAATAGAAACTTATTTGCATCCGATAAGTTAAAGATGTCGATTTTAAAAAAACTCAAGGGGTATTCATTTGAAAAATATCATAATTTAAGTGAGCATGGATTGAAATCTATTCTTGATAAAGCTGACTTTTCATTCTCTAGTCTACTGGGAAGTGAACGTTACTATAGTTCAGTCTTATGAATATTTATATAATCTTAATAATATAATCTAAACAAAAAATTCTAATAACCCCTTTATTTGCTTAGAAGTATTCCGATAAGGATATATGTCTATTTGGAAGAAATTCTATGAAGAATTATTTTATAATTTAGTAAACAATTATGATTCGAAAAGTTTACTTATTTTAGCTCAAGAAATTTTTTCTGAAACTACATTGTTTGGGGTTAATGTTTTAAAAGATAGAAATGAAAAAAATGGTGTAGATTTTAAATTAGAAGAATTTGATCCTTTGTCATTCATATCCGTTTTAAAGGTGAAATCAACGGATGATAAAATATTGAAGCGATTAGTACGAGTGAAAAAAGTATTAAATTTAGAGTCAAAAGTTCCAGACAATAATGATGGAATACCTACAACTAATCCACAACAAAAACTCATGTTTGCGTTTAAATATGAAAGAGGTGAAGAAGATTTTAAAAAACTATGGAAATTTTCTAGAAAATTAGTTTCAAAAGAGGAAATTATTGCTGAAGACATAGACGATGTGCTTTCCGTTAATTATACTGGTCTTACAAAATTAACGTCTATTATGTTTTGTGTAGCTCCTGATAGATTTATGCCAACAGATAAGCCAAGTCGTGAATTTTTGTCAGATAAATCAGAGAATTTAAAGAAATTATGTACTACGAGCTCTAAGTATAGAACAGGACTTTGGTATATTAATTATCTTAAATTAATTAAAAATCAATATCCTGAGAAATCGTTTTATGAAATTAGTTATGATGCTTGGGTTTCAAGAAATCAAGAAAAAGTAGATAAAGATACTTTTAATGAAAAAAAATACTGGATATGGCAAGGAAATCATTCCAATTTTCCTGAGATGGACGATTATTTAAGGAATAATAAAATTATTAACTGGTCTACTAACAGTCATATAAACAAAATAAAAGTAGGTGATAAAGGGGTAATATATAAAACAGGAAAAGAGGGTGGAGTTATTGCTTTTTTAGAAGTTATTGAAAAGCCTGAAAAAGCATCAAAACAAAATGAAAAATATAAAAAAAATCATACATGTAAACTTCGCCTAACTCAGTTATTTCTGGATGATCCTATTAACAAAAATCAAATTGATTGTGATGAAAGACTTTCTCAATTTAAAGGGGGAAGCCAAGGTACTAATTTTAAAATGACAAAAAAAGAGTATTTTGTTTTGAGTGAAAAAAGAAAGTGTTTGTCTAAAGAAAATTATTGGCTATTAAAGGCTGGGGGTATTGAGGATTCAAAGGCCACAGAGTGGATAAAGAATGAAAATGTCTGTATTAGTTTTGACAAATTTAAAGATTGTACAGGTTTGAGTCGGAATGAAGTTTTCAATGCATATTCTAAAATTAGCTCTAATGAATCCGAAAGAAAAGATAATACTAGTTTTGCTTTTTATCAATTTTACAATGAAATTAAGGTTGGGGATAAGGTGATAATTGCTAATGGATTGCATAAGCTTTCAGGAATTTTTGAAATTACTGCTAAGGCTAAACACTGCCCTGAACGTAAGCGGTATTGGCATGTGTTACCAGCAAAACTAATTTCTGATATAAGTTATAATGTAAAAGATTATTTTACTTTGCCACAAAAGACACTAACTCAGTTAAAGCCTAAATCAAATAATAATCATAAGTTAATAGTTGATTATTATGATTTTGATATGTCAAATGAATCAAAAAAAGGTAATTCAAAAAAGATGAATAATAAAAAAGTAAAAGCAAAAAATATTGTATATTATGGGCCTCCAGGTACAGGTAAGACTCATAAATTTCAAGAAATAATAAAGAGTGGAAAATATGGAAAAAGTTATGATTCAAAAGATAGCCTAACACAGACAAGCAATCAGTTTAATTCAATTGATAATGTAAGACCATTTCATGAGATGACCTTAAGAGATGTTATTTGCCTTGTCTTGTGGAAGACGGGTAACAAGCCTTTAAAAATATCAGAAATATATCAGCATGAATTTATGCAGAGATATTACTCTCAAAAGTCAGCAAAAACACCAAGAGCATCAATTTCTTCTAGAATAAGTCATAATGCTGTAAGAGAGGATACTCAGTTAAATCCAAAATATCATAGTGGTATAGAATTATTTAAAAAATATGAGGATTCT
>Ga0114953_1002705_pt1 | contig 12226 bp, 6 predicted proteins | sample SidtaG_FD_87298 | JGI IMG/M metagenome (GOLD analysis project Ga0114953, IMG submission 87298) | Marine algal microbial communities from Sidmouth, United Kingdom - Sidmouth_Male2 metaG | ecosystem: Host-associated > Algae > Red algae > Unclassified | place: Sidmouth, United Kingdom | collected...
GGGGGGGGGGGGGCGGTCCCCTCGCCGCCGCGCCCGCCCGTCTCTCCCCTCTCCTCTCCGCGCGCCCCCCCCCCCCCCCCCCCCCCGCGTCGCCCACTTTGCCGTCCCTGTCGCCCCCCCCCACCGCCTTTGTTGTACCCCCCACCCGCGGCCGTCCGTCTCCCTGCCGCGGCGCCCATCATGGTGGCCAGCGAGCACAAGATTAGCGAGCAATGGGACGTGGCCATTGAGACGGGGATCAAGCGGATGGCGTACGGCCTCGCCGGCGGCGCCGTCGCCGCGCTCGTGCTTTTCCGTACGTAGCGGGTGGTCGGACTTTTGTGGGGTGGCATTGCTCGGGGAGTGGAATGGCTTGGGGCGTGTCGTGCTGCCGTCCGTGGGGGCACCCCGCGTGTCGTCTCGGCCCCGCTCGTCCGGGGCCACCGCCCGTGCAGCGGGGGTGTGTTGGGGGTCGGATGCCACCTGGTCCCCCGCCCCCTTCTTATTTCTTCACTGCTTTCCCTCTCATCGCCGTGCGTGGGTGTATTGCTGACCGTTGACGCCTTGCTTTTTGTACTGTCACCATCGTCTCCCTCTTTGTGCGTGGGGTGTGGCCGCCGCTGCCTGTGTGGTTTTGTGGACGACAGGCGGCGGCGCGTCGAGGGCGACGACGATTGGCTTTGGCGCGGGCGTCGGCTTTGGATCGACGTACGCAGACACCAAGCGCGCCTTTGAGCAGCTGTCGGGCACGTCGGCGTCGGCGGCGGCGGCGGCGTCGCCGGCAGCAGCCGACCCAGGAGCGGCGGCGGCCACCGTGGCGGCGGACAAGGTCGTTGTTGTCAAGGAGTGAGGCGGGCGGGCGTGCCGCCTGCCCGTTGCGGTGGCGGGCGTTGCGGCGGCGGGCGGCGCAGCGCCGGTCGGCGCCGCGCCGGTCGGCGCGCGCGGAGGCGCGCGCGCCGGCCACCGCCGCGCGCACCGTCCCCGCGGGGGGCCCCTCGTCATGTACTCTAGCATCCTAGTGGGTTGTGTTGTAAGCAGGCTGCCTCCGTCCCCCTCCCTTGTCGTTTTGGTGCACGCCGCGTGTGTTGCTTTTTTTTTTTTTTTTGGCAACAAGCCGGGTGTGCCGGCGAGCGGGGGGCGCATCGCCGCACCTGGGCGCCGACGCGGCGGCGCGCGCGCCGCCGCCACGCGGGGCACACTGGGATCACGCGCGTGGCGGTGACTGGACGCGTGCCTGCAGAGCCTCCCCGGGGGGCAAGTTGGGCAGCGCCCACCGTCCCGCCCGGTCGGCGCTGGCCGACGCGGGCGGTCAGCGACCGCGTGCCTTGGCGCCCCCACCAGCTTCCCCGACCGCCCCCGTCCACCCGCACCCACCGCCGCTCTGCCTCGACCAGCGGCCCGCGTCTGCCGGCGGCCCGCGTTTGTGTCCCCTCTGGGACGCCGCAGCCACCGCGGCGCGCGGCAACCCGCACCAACCGCGTCTGCCCCCAGCCGTGCGCACCCCCCCCACCCGCAAAAGTCACTCACCCGCCTGTGGCGCGCTCAATCCCCAAACCGTGTCGGCTCGTACCCCCCCGGCTGGGGGTGGCGGCCGCCGCCACCGCCGCCCGACCGTCGGCACCGCGGGTGGCGGCGGCAGCGGCGGCGGCGGCGCGGCGGCCGAGCGGGGGCAGGCGAGACCGCCTCGAGGCCAGGGGCGGGACGGATGGGGGGCGCAGGGGGCGCTGGCGACCCGGGCAGCGGATACCGAGGGAGGAGTGCTGGCTGTGGAGCTGGCGCGTGCCGCGTGCCGGCTCGGGGGCGGGTGGGGGAGGGAGGGACGGCGGGGGAGCGGCGGGCGAGTGCACGCGCGTGGCCACCAGCACGCGTCTCCGGCACAGCGCACGACACGTCGAACGACGATGCCTCGTCTCCTCGAAGAAGGGCACACGCTGAGCCGAGCGTCCACGGGACACGTGGCCGAATTTCCTTTCCCGCCACTTTGTCCGGAAAGTCACACAAGTACGCAAGCAAAGGTACGGCTGCAAATCCGCGTGCGTGTCGGCATCCGCCAGCCAGCGTTTTCGCCCTGCTCGCGGAGCGTGGGTCCGCTCGGGTGCCGCTGCTCCGCGCCGCCGTGCGTTGTTCAGCGGACGGACGGGTCCCGGTGGTGGGGTTATTCAGCGACGCCGTCTTGACGAGAGGGCTTTGCGTTTGGCAAAGACAACCATTTATCCGTAGGCCGTCTGAGCGCGTTGACGTGCGGCCGACGCCACTCCCGGTGGCCGTCGTCGCGGCGTTCCCGCCAACCCCTCACAATGTCGGATCACTACATCGTCACGGCCCATAAGGCGTCCAGCGTCACTGCTGCGGTTGTACGTGATTGCTCGTTCTCCTCTGCTCCCTCTGTCTTGGTATCGTCTGCAGCTTGGAACCCGTTTGCTCCTCGGCACCCGTCCTAACACTGTTCCTCTTCATTGCCCCTCCACTCTTGTTGGTACTACCGTGCGCCGTGGGCTGTCCTGCGGCTCTCCACAGGTCGGCAACTTTATGGGCCGCCCCGGTGAGCGCAACCTGCTCCTCGCCAAAGGCTCCCGCATTGAGATTTACGCGCTCGCCCCCACCGGCCTGGTGCCGCTCTTGGAACTCCCCCTCTACGGCCGCATCGTGTCGCTGGTGCTGCTGCCGCCCGCTGCGGGCGCCGCCGCTGCCGCAGAGCGCCTCGTCCCGGCGCGGGAGCTCAGCGCAAAGGCGCAGCAAAAGCGGCAGGTCCACCCCCCGGCGGCCGCGGGCGCGGGCGCGCCCGCCACGGAGGACCTCCTCGTCATCACCGCCAAACTCCAATTCGCGGTGCTCCGGTGGAACCCCGTCACCCGCGAAGTCGTCACCATTGCCGGCGGGGATGCGCGGGACAACCTCGGCCGCGCCATGGACCGGCCGCTCATGTCCGTGGCGGACCCCCACGGGCGGTGCGTCGGCATGCACCTGTACGAAAACCTCTTTCGGATCATCCCCCGCGGCTGGACAGCCGAGGCGTTTAACGTGCGGCTCGGGGAGACGGTGCGGGATATCGCATTTCTCCACGGCGCCGCCGCCATCCCGGTGCTTGCGGTGCTCTACTCGGACGGCGACGACGCGGTGCATTTGAAGATGCTCGGTGTCAAGCTGGATGACAAGGACTTTACCGACGCGCCGGGCGGGCAGACCAACTTGGAGCAAACCGCGTCGACGCTCATTGCGGTGCCCCCCCCATTTTTCGGCTGCCTAGTTTTTGGGGAGCAGACCATCTCCTACTTCCCGCCGACCAGCGGGGAAGTCGTGTCTGCTGCGCGCGCGGCGGCAGCGTCGACGGCCATGCCGGCGGCGGCGGCGGCGTCGGCAGCGACCGACGATGAGATCACGGCGGTGCCATCCGGGGGCAGCCGTGCCGGTGGGTCGGGCTCGGTGGCGGCGCTCGTCAGCATCCCCATCGCGGCGACGATCATCAAGGCGGTCGGGCGGATGGACGCGTCGGGCGCGCGCTACCTGCTCGGTGACCACAAGGGCCAGCTGTCCATGCTCATCCTCGAGTCCAGCGCGGCGGCGCCGGGTATTGTCACGCGGCTGTCGCTCGAGCCGCTTGGGGAGACAAGCATCCCGTCGGCGCTCGCGTACTTGGACAATGGGTTTGTGTTTGTCGGCTCGCACTTTGGGGATTCCCAGCTGGTGCGGCTTCGGAGCCAAGCGGCGGACAATGCGTACGTGGAGGTGGTGGAGCACTTTCAGAACCTGGGGCCGATCGTCGACTTTTGCGTCGTCGACTTGGAGCGCCAGGGCCAGGGGCAAGTCGTCACCTGCTCGGGCGCCTTTAAGGACGGCTCCCTGCGCGTCCTCCGCAACGGTATTGGCATTACGGAGCAGGCGTCGGAGAATCTGCCGGGCATCAAGGCCATGTTTTCACTTCGCAACTCCACGGCGACTGCCTACCACTCGCTTCTGCTCATGTCGTTTACCGGCGAGACGCGGGTACTTGAGCTCGTCGACGGGGAGGAGATGGCCGAGGCGGCGCCGCCGGGCCTCGAAGCAGCCGCGCCTACGCTCCACGCCGGTAACCTGTCTGGCGACCTGGTCGTTCAAGCGTGCCCGTCGGTGGTGGCGCTGCTCGATGCGGCCGCCGGCTTCAAGCGCGCCGACTCGTGGTCTCCCCCCGCCGGCGCGCGCGTGGTGGCAGCGTCGAGTGCCGGCTGCCAGGTGCTCGTGGCCGTCACTGGCGGGCAGCTGGTGTCCCTCCTCGTCGACGTCCAAGCCAAGAAGCTATCCGTCGCCGCGTCGGTGACCCTCCCCAACGAGGTGTCGTGTGTGGATTGCTCGCTGCTCACGGGGTCGGCGGGCGCGTCGTCGAGCCGCGCGGACGATGCGATGACAGACGTGGACGTGACGCCGGCATCGGCGGCGCGGGAGAGCCCGACTTTGGCCGCTGTTGGCATGTGGACGGAAGTCAGTGTGCGCTTGCTGTCGCTGCCCGGCTTGCAGCCGCTGCGCACCGAGCCGCTCGGCGGCCAGGTTATTGCCCGATCCGTGTTGTTGGCGACTCTTGAAGAGGTCGACTACCTCCTTGTGGCCCTAGGCGACGGCCACCTGTTCACGTTCCGCGTCGACGCGACGGTCGTGCCCAGCTCGGCGCTCATGGATGATGGCATGCAGTCTGAGGTGCAGCCGCACCTGAGCGCGGCCGCCAAGGAGGCACTCCTCAGTGACTGCAAACGGGTGACGGTCGGCTCCCAGCCGGCGTCACTGAGCGCCTTCATGACGCGTGGCGCGACGCATGTCTTTGCCGCCTGCGACCGACCGACGGTTGTGCACGCGTCGGCGGGCGGCGGCAAGCTGCTGTGCTCCCACGTCAACTTGCGCGCCGTAACGCGGGTCGTCGGCTTCCACTCGGCGGCTTTCCCGGACTGCCTGGCCGTGGCAACGCCGACGAGCCTGCTGCTCGGGGCGGTGGACGACATCCAAAAGCTTCACATCCGCACTGTGCCCCTCGGCGAGGGCCCCCGCCGCATCGCGCACGCGCCGGCCGCGCACATGTTTGGGGTGCTCACCACCGCCCTGGCGGTGGACGACGCCGGCGACGAGACAGAGGACCACTACCTACGTCTCCTCGACGACACGACGTTTGAGACGCGGGACTCGTTCAAGCTTGACATGAACGAGATGGGTTGCTCGCTCTTCCCGACGAAGTTGCCCCCAATGTCGTCGCCGAGGGAGCCGTCCGAACGGGGCGTGGATATGGCCGTTGGCGAGGGCGACGGCGGCGACGCGGGGTCGGCTGGGGAGGAGTGCTTCGTGCTGGGCACCGCTTACACGCTGCCCGACGAGGACGAGCCGTCCAAGGGCAGAATACTGGTCTTCACCATAGAGGGCGGGCAACTGCGGCTGCGCGCGGAGCTGCCCGTGCAAGGCGCGGTGTACTGCATCCATCACATCCGCGGGATGCTTGTTGCCGGCGTCAACCACACGGTGCTCCTGCTCGCGTGGGCGGTGCGCGGCGGCGTCAGCGGCACCAACCGGGCATTGGTGCTCCGCGACACGTGCGTTGGCAGCACCGTAGCCTTGCTGCTCGCGACGCGGGGCGACTTTGTTATTGTCGGCGACATGATCAAGTCCGTGTCCGTGCTCCGCTTCTCGTCTAGCGGCGACGGGAGCGAGCGGCTGGAGGAGGTTGCGCGGGATTATGGTTGCCACTGGATGACTGCCATCGCGGCGCTCGACGATGAGGTGTACATGGGCGGGGAGAATGGGTTCAACCTGATCACCCTTCGCCGCCGCAGTGGGGCGGTCAACGAGGACGAGCGAGCGCAGTTGGATTTGGTCGGCACCTTCCACACGGGCGACTTCATCAACCGCCTCCTCCCCGGCTCTCTGGTTATGCGGGAGGACCGCCCGGCGGGCGCGGGCGCGGACGCCACGTCGGCGGCGGCGCTTGCCGCGCAGACTTTTCTTTACGGCGCCGTCAGCGGTGCGGTCGGTGTCATGGTCCGCCTCAGCCCAGTGGACTTTGCGCTGCTGCGGCGGGTGGAGGTTGCTCTCAACGACGTTGTCAAGGGCATTGGCGGGTTCCGCCACGGTGAGTGGCGGGCGTTTGCCACGGAAGCGGCCGGTCCGAGCAGCGGTTTCGGGACGACCGCCCTGGGGGCAGGCGGGGTGGCCGCCTCCGCGCGGGGGTACATTGATGGGGACCTTATCGAGCGGTACCTGGACTTGGACCGCAACAAGGCGGCGATCGTTGCCGAGGCCGTCGACCTGTCGGTGGAGGACCTGACCAAGCGTGTAGAGGAACTTGCGCGGCTGCATTGAGCTGCTCGGGGGATGTGAGTGAGACGGGTTCGAGGTGAATCCGTCGTGGACGGCCGCGTCGTTGTCATGCGAGCGTCTGTAAATCTGTTCAACACGCGCACGTGGTCATCTGCCGCTTGGCGCTGCGAGCCGTTGCTGCTACACATCCTCGCCGATCGCACACACCTGCAACCTTTAGCGGCTAGTCTCGTCCACCATTGGCCAAACACAGTGTGGCAGGCGCCACCTCATGGCGCCCGCAGCTGTGCCTCTGTCTCTTCTAATACCTGCATCGCCTCGTCCTCGAAGTCGGTGGCCCCAACAGCGCCGAGGTAGTCCACCAAGTCGTCGTCCTCGTCCATCTGCATGGCCACTGGCTCGGGTGCCGTCGCGGCCGCGGCCTTGGCATGCTCCTTCTGTGCCGCCAGTTCCGTCGTCCGTGCCTTGTCTTTCTCAGCCAACCGCCGCACGTCCGCTTCGGACAGCAGCGCCGTGCCGAGCTGCGCCGACTCGTCCAGCGGCTGCGCCATGGCGCGGAGGAAGGCCTTGGAGACGCTGACCGCCGCGTCCGTGTCGAGGTCCACATTGGCCTCGGGCATAAGCTCAAGGATCCACTGAGGCAGCTTGTTGCGCTTGTCCGCCCGCACGTACCGCTTGTCGGCGAGGACCATGATGCCGTAGTCGGCCTTGGAGCGGACGACGCGGCCGAGGCACTGGGACGCCTGCCGCAGCGCGTCAAACGATAGGAAGTCCCCCTCGCGGATGCTGCAGTTGTCCCGCATGTACTCGAGGCGAGCGCGGAGGACGCGCGACTCGGTGTATTGGAAGGGCACGCCGAGCATGACGACCGCACGCCCGTAGTGGCGGTCAAAATCAATGCCCTCTGCGACTTTGCCACGCGCCACGCAAAGGAAGATGGCGCCCCGCCCCGCGTCGCACGACCGCCGGTAATTGTCCAGTGCGAGCGACGACTCAATGGTGTCGGGCGTCTCAATGAAGACGAGCTTCCGCTCGAGCAGCAGCTTGATGATGGCCATGTCGTCCCACATGGCCAAGATGCTCTCCATGTACGTGTAAGAGGTGAAGAAAGCGACGATGCCGTCGGGGACGGCCTCGGCCAGCTGCACCAGCAGCATCCCGTAGTTGCGGACGACCGCCTTGTCACCGCGGCAGTCAAACTTGGACGAGATGGCCACCTGGTCGGGCCCTCGCGACACGATCAGCGGGCAGATACAGTTGCGCTGGAGGGACATGGAGTAGGAGCGGGAGACGACCGGCGTGAAGCTCAGCACCTTGGCGTACATGTCGCGCGGGGAGATGGTTCCAGACGTGAGGACCACCGACTGAAAGCGATCAAAAACCGGCTTCATGGCCAGGCTCGCGTCCAAGCAGCACAGCTGGAGGACCGGGTCGGGTATGCTCGGCAGACGCTCGTCAAACGGTTCAAAGATGAGCGCAAACGACTGTCCCTTGCCGTAGGTACCGAGGAGCGTGGCCATGTCTGCGACGAGCTGCAGAGGCGCAAAGGCGGCCGCGTCGGCCACCTCCAGCGTCGTGAGCAAGCTCTTCAACCGCTCTGAGCAAAAGCGGAGCGGCTTCGCATCGCTCTGCACGTCGACCAGCAGCGCGTGCACGAACTTTGGAGCGGACTCTTGGAGAACGTCTGGCCGCTTCATCCGCTTGGCCAGGTGGTCGATGACGCGGCGGAGGAAGCGGAGGAAGTGTTCAGCTTTGCGGATGTTGCCAGGCACGGTCTCCTCGATGGCATCAGCCGGGATGACCGGACTTGCTTGAATGATGTCAGTAGTCGCAAGACGTCGACCGGCGTCGTCTTGGGCGGCGGGTAGGATGCCTTGGATGGAGATGCCCTGCACGAGTCGCGCGTACTCGTTGGCCAGCCGATCCGCGTTCGTGGTCTTGATGGACCCGACACGGGCATTCAGTGTCGCGAGGTTGCGGAGGCTCCGCGTTAGGGTGTCTCCTCGGATGGCCACCGACAATGCGTCGATGCATACGTTGTCAATATTGTGAGCCTGTAGGCGCTCGTAAACGACCATATAACCGTATGGTGGGGTGGGATGGGGAAAGAGAAAAACAAGGGAGCGCAGCAGCCACGCCCAAAACAAGGACATGAAGTGAGCCAGTAAGCGCCATCAAGCCAGCAACAGAAACAAACATAAACCTAAAAGCGGCGCCCGACAATGACAACGGAAACAAGCACACCACACAGGTAGTCCAACGTACCTCGTCAAACACCACCACACATTCCCGAGCAAGGTCGCGGGAGATGAGCCCCGCAATCTTGGGGTCGAGCAGATACTGGTAGTTGTAGACGATGACGTTCGCAAATGACAAGGCGTGGCGGGCGGTGTAGTACGGACACCAGCCCCGCTGCTTTCCAAACGCCGTCAGGTCATCCACGCCATACACGCCGGCGGGGAGGATGGCGTCCGTGCCCTCCCTGTCGTAGCCCTCAAAAAATTCGCATAGGTTGCTCTTGGCCGCTGAACCGCCGTCTGCTGTGCCGACGGGGGGCTCCTCTTCATCCTCGTCTTCCCGGTCCTTCATTCGTACGACAGCGCCGTTGCCCGCACCCCCCCGCCGAGCAGCACGCCCACCAACGTCCTCGATATCCTCTGGGTCCCCCCTCGCCCACGAGGCGGTCATGGAGCGGCAGAGCGCGTCGGCTTCCTCGCGTGACGAGGCAGCCGAGACGGCCGGGTGGAGGCACAAATTGCGCCGCGTCGTCAGGCCGACCGCCAGGGTGCGCCGCGACGCCGCTGCGCGTGCCGGGGCGTCCTCTGCAAAGCACTTGTCCCGGTGGGCGAGCACCCGTCGGAGCTCATGGAGAACCTTGTCCATCTCCCCTACCGTACGGGTGCAGTAGACGAGTTTGGCGAGTTCGGGCCGGTACAGCTGGTAGGAGAGGATGAGCGACAGGAGTGTCACCGTCTTCCCCGTCCCGGTCGGCATTTCAAGGATGGAGTGGCCGCGGGCGTCGAGCGTCCGCTTGAGGTCCACCATGTATGCATATTGTTCAGGGTAGACAAACTCGTAGGGAAAATAGACGATAATGCCGTCCACATCGATGCGCATAGTCGGTGGTGCCCGGGACGATGGGCCGGCGACACCGCTTTCTTAGCAGCTGTCGACCTGGCAACCGTTGCTCAATCGGAAACAGAGTAGGCAAGGGAGACGTGGAGCAACCGATCGAGAAAGTCTCCAACGAAAAGGCAGCAAACGGGTAAGCATAAAACCGGTCTCCGGTCGCTTTCGGGCAGCGCGACACAGCACTACCGAGCATGGCGCGTCCAGTGCGGGAAGACTCGGCTGCACCGAGCTGACTCTCTGGCGTTGTCGATGGTTCCTGGAATTGATCCAAGAGCAACTGTAAAGTGCATTATCAGTATTTACACTGTACACAAAGGCCCCGTAAGGCTATGGTTTTGGCAAGCGCAACTCGACTCGTACGATAGCCGCCTCCAGTGCGACCTCAATCGCCTTGACGTCACCGTCGCTGAGCACTAGCGCCCGCTCGTCCGCGCGGTACCACACCTTGCAGTCGATGCTCTGCTCCATACACGCCTTGACGGTGGGGTACTTGTTGATGTCCTCAAAATCGCGCTGGCCCTTCTCTTCCAGCGACACGGAAGAGTAGCCGAGGCCCGACTCCCCGCCTCGCATATACATGTTGTGGCTGAAGCGGTAGGGGAAGATCTCGAGCAGCTCCGCCCCGAGCGGCGCATACATGGTGTTGACCAAGTTGGCGCCGTGCACGCCAACAAGCACCGCCGAGTGGAGCACCGCATTCAGCTGCTCGGTGAAGGACATCTCCCCAAAGTTGACGACATCCAACACCAATCCGTGTCGCTCTGCCACCAGCGCCAGCACCGCCTGGAAGCGCTTCTCAGACGGCTGGTCAAACGCTCGGCGGCGATGGCGGATGAGGTAAGTGAGGCGACGCGCAATCGTCGGGTGGGTGTTCTTGACCGGGGGCGAGAGCGCCGCAAACACCGCTGCCCGGAACGGCGTCGCGTCAGCGGGCACGTCGCCCTCCGCCTCCACCTGCTGGTTACGCCAGACGGTCGCGTCAGCCACCGCCTGGTGCACTTCCGCCGATGAAGCCCCCGGTCTGGGCAGCAGCGCCGACGGCACCGCCCGCTGGCCAGAGGGGATGAACCAGCGGCCGCGGGGGAAGTTTGTCAAGACCGCCCGCTCCATGCACAGCGAATTGACATCCGGGCCAATGAGCGCGTCGACAACCGGCCGATTGTTGAGCACGACAGTCACGGCAGGCCCGCCGCCCGGGGCACCACCAAACGCCGGATCCCCCAGCGGCGGCTCTACGGGCAGTGGAAAGGCCGGACCCTGCTTGACGAGGTGGATGGGCCCGCCGCCGACGGCGGCGCGCAGGAGAATGACTGCAAAGGAGGTTGAGTCTTCATACAAGCGCGACGCCAAGTAGTTCACCACAAGGATCACCCGGTTCGGTCGGCCTGCCAGGCCATAGTCGGTCGCGTGGCGGAGCACGTGGAACAGGTGGGTCATGGAGCCGGTGAGGTGGGCCAGGTTGGTCGACGCTTGCGCGAGCGTCAGGAAGACCGTTTCCCCGCGCAGATGCACCCGATGCTTCAACGGTGGCGCGACGGAGCTGTTGAGGCGTGGTACTTCCACCGGTGGTGAGATCTTCAGGTACTTGAACGCATCCTCGTCCTTCTTGGCGCAGGCGGCCTTGAGGGGGATGCGCAGGGAACCACTCGCCCCAAACGTCCACCCACAAACAGTGGGCTGAGGAATGGTGTAGGTGCTGCCGTTGGCCGCCACGCACAGGTCATCCATCACTGTCACCGACTCGCCCGCCGTGGTCAGGTACATGTGGCGGCCGTTGGGACGTGGGCGGAGCGCCACGCCCTCCGCGGCCGTGGCACCAGTCGGCGTCACCACATGGGCCTCGTCTTTCGCGCCCCCCTTCACTCCTCCCCCCTGTTCGACCTCTAGCGGCAGCGAGTGGAAGTCGCGCTCGTCGCTCGCGCCCGATAGCTGCTCGCCCTCCCCCCCGCCCACATTGTGAACGTCACGCTCTGCCGCCGAATGGTGAACCAGCGAGGACAAGTAGGTGGCATTGAGGAAAGCCCCGCCGACGAAGACGCTCACCGCTGCCACCAACGAAATTAGCACCCACCACCTCGGCGGGGAGCGATCAAATCCTCGCCGCCTGCCGCCCGCTGCCCAATGTGCACTGCGGCCGCCGGGTTTAGGACCCTTGCCACCAGTGGGCGTCGAGCCACCGGGCAGCAACGGTTTGGAGTCGGAGGGAGTCATGAAAAACCGTCGAACGGACTTGACCATAGGGGGGTGGGGGGCGACGAGGGAGGTAACAACAAGAAACAAGGGACCAGGAAAGAAAGAACGGCCGCGGCGATGGTAGCTGTGAAGACAGCAGCAGTAGCCTCGACGGCAGCAGCAATAGCAGCAGCAGCAGTAGCACCGCCGGCAACGGCAACAGCGGCGGTTGTGACAGCGACAATAGCGGCTGCGGCACGTAGCAACAACGCGCAGCAACGGCGCGAGACAACGGCGCGCAACAACGGGGCGCAGCCGCAGCGGGCAGCAGCAGCGAGCAGCAGCAGCGAGCAGCAGCCGCAAGCAGCAGCAGCGTGTAGCAGCAGCAGGCAGCAGCGGCGGCGAGAATGCCAGAAGACGATGGCCGGGCCGCGGGCGCGGTGCCTTCGCACCCAGCAGGGGGTCGCGCGCGACGACGGTACCGCGCACGCCGCGATAGCGCCACGCCCCCCGCGCCGAAAGGAAAGCGCAACGAAGTACGCAGCGAATGAGCCGACGCGCCCCGACGCTCGACCGCCAGCCCCAATTCACGGCTCTCGAGGCGTCCCGCCCGATGCCGCCCCGTACAGAGGCCGAGGAAGCCTCCCGCACCAAATGGGAGCGCCGACTAACC
>Ga0114953_1002707_pt1 | contig 12225 bp, 9 predicted proteins | sample SidtaG_FD_87298 | JGI IMG/M metagenome (GOLD analysis project Ga0114953, IMG submission 87298) | Marine algal microbial communities from Sidmouth, United Kingdom - Sidmouth_Male2 metaG | ecosystem: Host-associated > Algae > Red algae > Unclassified | place: Sidmouth, United Kingdom | collected...
GCCACAACGCCCGATGACGAACCTTCTCGAAAAAGTGCGCCGCCAGGGCCCAGACGCCGGCGATACCGTTCGTGATCACCACGACCCAAGCCATGATCAAATGGGCGTTCGACAGCACGGCTGCTCAGTCGAAGAGTGAGGTGGCGAAACCACCCTGCCGATTGCGGCTCTTCTCGTAACGCGCCGCGTCGACCATCCATTCGGTGCCGAACGCCATGGCAAACATGTTGTCTGGCATCGCCAGGAAAAAGCTGTCGTCGTTGATTTGGCTGGCGTGCGCCATCAGCGCGGCTCGTTTGCGATCGAGTGCGGCCGACACATCGATGGCGTGGGTGAGTTCGGCTTCGGGCATGCCGAACTCGCTGCGATCGACTCGTTCGTCTTCGTTGAGTTCGTCTTCACCGAACGCACCGTTTTCGGCGGCTTGTTCGATCATGGTGCGGTTGGCCGTGGCCCATAGCACCCGATCCACGCCGGCGAGTTCGGCTGCTCTGGCACCGACCAGGTGGACCTTGACATGGTCGGGATGGCCGTAGACGCCATGGGGGTCATATCCGATCAACATGTCGGCATTATCGCGCTGCAAGATGGCGGCCACCCGCTGAGCGGCCTCGTCGAGATCGGCCTGCCAGAAGCACGTGGCATCGTCGTTCGAGGACTCACCAATCATGCCCGAATCGCGATAGCCCAGGAATTCGACGGCATCGACGCCCAGGATCTCGGCGGATCGACGAAGTTCTGCTTCGCGACGGTCGCCGAGTAGTTCGCCTTCGTCGAGCACACCTTCGACGGGCTCGCCCATCTCGCCCCGGGTGGCGACGACCAGCGTCACGTGATGCCCTTGGTCCGACGACAGCGCCATGGTGCCACCCGTCGAGATGGCTTCGTCGTCGGGATGGGCGTGAAAGAAAACTAGGTTCGCCATGAGCGACGGACCTTATCTCGCTCTGACACCACTAGCGGGCCCTCAGGCGATGGCTCCGGAACCGCGGAGCGCACCGATTTCATCGGTGGAGAACCCGAAAGCGGTCAGGGTCTCGTCGGTGTTCTGGCCCGCGTGCGGGGGTGCCGCCGGAGTCGATGAAGGCGTGCCGCTGAACCGCGGCGCCGGTGCCGGTTGAGTGATGCCTTCGATGTCGATGAAGGTCGAACGAGACACATTGTGAGGATGCTCGGGTGCTTCGCTCCACTTGAGCACCGGAGCGAAACAAAGATCGGTGTGCTCCATGATCTCGCACCATTGGTCGCGGGTCTTGGTCTTGAAGATCCCGGCGACCTTGGCCTTGAGCGCCGGCCATTGTGCACGATCGTGCTGATGAGGAAGTTCTGCGGGGTCCAGAGCGAGCTTCTCGAGCAGAATCGAATAGAACTGCGGTTCGATCGAGCCGATCGACACGTACTCGCCGTCGGAGCACTCGTAGACGTCGTAGAAGTGTGCGCCGGTGTCGAGCATGTTCGAGCCGCGTTCTTCTTGCCACATGCCCGACGCGGTCATCGAAGAGAACATGGCTGCCAGCACTGCGGCGCCGTCGACCATGGCGGCATCGACCACCTGGCCTGCGCCGGTTGTTTTGGCACTGACCAGTGCGGCGGCCACACCGAAGGCCAGCAACATGCCACCGCCGCCGAAATCGCCGACCAGGTTGAGCGGCGGCACGGGTCCCTCGCCCTTGCGGCCGATCATCGAGAGCACGCCGGACAGCGCGATGTAGTTGATGTCGTGTCCGGCAGCCAATGCATAGGGCCCGTCCTGGCCCCACCCGGTCATGCGGCCGTAGACGAGTGCGGGGTTGCGTTCGAGACAGACGTCGGGCCCCAGCCCCATGCGCTCGGTCACACCCGGTCGAAAACCTTCGATGAGCACATCGGCCCCCTCGATCAGTCTCAGGACGGTTTCGACACCCTCGGGATTCTTCAGGTCCACGCCAATGGATTGTTTACCTCTACTGGCGACGTCTGGTGGGCTGCCCGCTGGCATTTCAGCCGGGACGGCCGAAGCGCGCTCGACGCGGATGACCTCGGCGCCCATGTCGGCCAGCATCATGCCGCAGAAGGGACCGGGTCCGATTCCGGCGAGTTCGATTACTTTGACGCCTGCTAGCGGTCCCATGCTCTGCTCCTGATTTGGCTGCTGGCAAAGCGTAGTTCGTTGTCGTTCGTAGCGACCAAGCTCGCCCCGCTGCATCCTGGCGAGAAGCCGGGCGGCGTCGTTTGCTTGCTCGTCCTACATGCGGTTGAGCAACTCTGCCTTCTTCACCTGAAACTCGTTTTCGGTGATAACGCCGCGGAGTCGGAGCTGGTCGAGTTGTTCGATCTGCTCGGGGATCGAGAGCGCTCGGTCGGCTGCGGGGCTGGCGGCCGCGGCGGCGTGGGCCTGGGCCATGGCCGAGAAGTCCTGGGTCTTGTTGATCTCGATTGCCCGGTAGATCTCTTGCTGGATCAGCTGGGGCTTGCGCACATTGTCGAAGTTCTGCTGTCCACCTTCGCCTGCGGACTCAACGGTCAGGTCACCGCTACCGACGGCTCGCTCGAACAGGGTCGTGTTGAAGAACACGGTGTTGATGCGTTCGAGGGGAATCTCGATGCCGGCTTTGGAAAACACGCCACTGCGAAAGATCAGCCGATCGGTGGTGACTACAAAGTTCACGCCGGTCCAGTTCACATATCGCCACACGAGATTCAGGAGGGCAACGACCACTCCGACCCCCAGAATGTAGAGCACGATGCTGGGGGCGTTCAGCGCCGCAGCAATCGCAGTGACGATCACCGCAAGCACCACGAGCGCAACCTGGGGCGTGATGAACCACCAGTGGGGCCGCACGTCGAGCAGCACTTCTTCGTTGTTGTTCAAAAGCTTCGGATCAAACCCCACACGCAGAGCTTACGCAATCCTGTGTTTCTCCGCTCCGCTCGGGGCGACGTGCGTCGCACATGGTTCCCCGTCGTTTGGTGCGCTCGGTCCCTCCGCGCTTTTCGCTCGGGGCGACGGTTGTCGGCGATGGCAGCGAAGCGGTTCGGGATCGTAGGCCCGGAGGCACGAAAAAAGTCATTCGGCACCCCGGCGCCGGATGGCGCACTACCCCCAGCCGAGGTCGTGGAGTCGGTCATCGTCGATGCCGAAGTGGTGGGCGACTTCGTGCACGACGGTGGTGATCACTTCGTGGACGATGTCCTCTTCGGTGTCACAGATCGCGCAGATGGCCAGCCGGTAGATGAAGATGCGATCCGGTAGTTCGCCGATGCCGTAGGTGTCGCGTTCGGTCAGCGGGATTCCGTCGTAGAGCCCGAGGATGCCGGGATACTCCCCATGATCCTCGATGAGGAAAACGACATTGTCGATGAGGGCAAACAGATCTTCGGGGATCAGATCGATCGATTGACTGACAAGCGTTTCGAACCGCTTCTCGGATATCTCCAACACAGCGCTCCGAGCTTGTCACACCCACTCGGTAGTGTCGTTGTCATCATGTCCGATTCATCCCTGAACACCGACGCACTGCTCGAGGGCCTCGACCCCACGCAGCACCAGGCGGTGTCATCGACGGACAACCCGCTGGCGATCTTGGCAGGCGCCGGCAGCGGCAAGACACGAGTACTGACCCGGCGAATAGCGCATCGGGTGGCAACGGGTGCAATCGACCCACAACGCACCATGTCGGTCACGTTCACCCGCAAAGCCGCCAGCGAGCTTCGCACCCGACTGCGCCAGCTCGGTTTGCGCGACAACATCGCCACCGGCACGTTTCACTCGCTGGCCTACGCCCAGCTACATGAACGGTGGGCCGAGCGAGGCGTCCGTCCGCCCGACATGCTCGATCGTAAGTTCGCGGTGATCGCCAAGCTGCTTGGCCGTCGAGCGAACACGTCCATGATTCTCGACACCTTGCACGAGCTCGAGTGGATCACCGCCCGCAACATCTCGCTGGAGCGATACCCCCACGAGATCGATCGGCTCGATCGCAAACCGCCCCTCCCGGCGGCCGACATCGTGCAGACCGCCAAGCGTTACGCCGAAGAAAAGCGCAACCAACGGGTGATCGACTTCGACGATTTGCTGTCGCTCGCCACCCGCGACATCGAGTCCGACCCCGACTATGCATCGATCATTCGGTGGCGGCACCGACATGTCTTCGTCGACGAGTTCCAAGACGTCAACCCGCTGCAGTTTCGGCTACTCAAAGCATGGATCGGCGACGAGCCCGACCTGTGTGTGGTTGGTGACCCCAACCAGGCGATCTATGCCTGGAACGGTGCCGACTCGTGGTACCTGCGCAAGTTCACTCAGCATTTCCCCACCGCCGGGGTGATCAAGCTCGGCCACAATTACCGGTCGACGCCCGAGATCATTGCCGCCGGGCACTCGGTACTCCCCAAGCCCGACCGAGCAGCAGATCTCCCCCAGACCGACCGGCCGTCGGGCCCCGAGCCCAGCATCATTGCGTGTGACGACGATGCATCTGAAGCAATCGCGGTTGCCCGCGCGGTTCGAGATCATGCCGGCCCGGGTATCTCCTGGTCCGAACAAGCCGTGCTCGTGCGGACCAACGCCCAGGTGGCGATCATTGCTTCGGCTTTCGAGCGCGCCCAGATCCCCCATCGGGTCCGGGGTCGCTCGAACCTGATCGACCAGCCAGAGATCAAAGCACTGCTCCGTTTGCTGCGTGACTCCACGGGCGAGTTGAGCAGTGTGGTTCCCGATATCCGGGCGGCCGTGGCCGAAACCGCCGTCGCAGAAGAAGGCGGCGAGACCGCGGACGAAGCCGAACGCCAGCGTAACCGAGAGGCGCTGCTGCAACTGGCGGTCGACCATGCTGCATCGTTTCCAACAGCAACCGGATGGGACTTTGCGAACTGGCTCAAGGCCTCGGCGGCCAAAGAGGGTCTCGACCTGGGAGCGAATGCCGTCGATGTGCTCACCTTCCATGCCGCCAAGGGTCTCGAGTGGCGCATCGTGCATCTCGCTGGTATCGAGTCTGGTTACGTTCCCATTGCTCAAGCCAATGGTCCCGCCGCGCTCAGCGAAGAGCGTCGGTTGCTACACGTGGGTATAACCCGCGCCAAGGACAAGGTGTTGATCACGTGGGCGACCAAGCGCACCTTCGGCGAACGCACCGCCAAACGGTCGCGCTCGCCCTACCTCGATCATGTCGATGGCACCGACCTGGCGCCGGTGCTTGAGTTGGCATCCGACACCGAGACCGTCAACGAACGCGGGAAACGCCACCTCAGCAGCATTCGCAGCAGCTACGAAGACTCCGAGCCCGACTCCCCGTTGTACATCGAGCTCAAGCAGTGGCGATCCGAGACGGCCAAAGAGCAGGGCGTCCCGGCATACATCGTGTTCAACAACCGCACCTTGGCCGCCATTGCCGCCCAACACCCGACCACCCACGACGAACTCCTTGAGGTGTCCGGGATCGGTCCAGCCAAGGTCGAGCGCTACGGCGACGAACTGCTCGACTTGATCACCACTCGCTGACATGTCGACCGGCCCCGGTCGGTGTCGATTAGCCTGCGCCCACGATGTTCGACGACGTGCTTTGGCCCCTGGCCTCCAACAGTGGGCTTCCGCTTTCCATCGCGATCATCGCCTTGCTGGGCGTTGGCGGCCAATGGCTGGCCAATCGACTCCGCATCCCCGGCGTCCTACTTCTGTTGACGGCCGGCATCCTGGTCGGCCCTGTATTCGACATCATCTCGCCCGAAGAAGAGTTCGGCGCCGATGTGCTCTTCCCCGAGGTCTCGTTGGCAGTCGGGTTGCTGTTGTACGAAGGCGGCCTTGGACTCAAGCTCGATCGACTCACTGCCGGCCGGTCGGTCGTACTCCGTCTGGTCACCATCGGCGCGCTCGTGACCTGGCTGATCGGCTGGGGCGCTACTGCGCTGTTGTTCGACGTATCGACCGGACACGCAGCCCTGATCGGCGCCGTTCTCGTGGTTTCGGGACCAACGGTGGTCATTCCGCTGCTGCATCTCGCTCGACCCCGGGAACCCACCGGCAGCATTCTTCGGTGGGAAGGCATCATGATCGACCCGGTCGGAGCGACCCTGGCCATCGTCGTGCTCGACGCCACGATAGACAACAACAGCCCGGGCGCAGCCGCATTACAGGTCGCAATCACATTGGGTGCAGGGGCGCTCGCAGGAGCCGCCGTTGCCGGCTTTGCCATGGCGGCATTGCACTTTCACTGGATTCCCGATCAGTTCATCAACCCCGCGATGCTCGCCGGAGCAGTCATTGCGTATGCGGCCGCCGATCAGATTCGCCCCGAAGCCGGCCTGATGGCCACGACCATGATGGGGCTGGTTCTCGCCAACCAGCGACTGGTGCCGAACCATCAGTTCACGGCCTTCAGCGAAGATGTCGGCTATCTGATCCTGGGGACATTGTTTATCTTGTTGGGCGCATTGGTGGACCTCGACGAGTTGGTCGGTGTGTTCCCCGAAGCCTTGATCCTCATTGCCATCCTGGTCTTCATTGCTCGACCCATAGCCGTGCTCCTGTCGACGGTTGGCGGCGGGCTCCAGCGCAACGACATTCTGTTTCTCATGTGGATGGCGCCCCGAGGAATCGTGGCCGCCGCGGTCGCCACCGTCTTCTCACGCCAACTCGCCGACGAAGGTGATCCTCTGCCAGAACTCGTGCCCATCGTCTTCGCCGCCGTCATCGTGACCGTTGCGCTCTATGGCCTGACATCGACATTTGTCGCCCGTAAGACTCGGGTGGCCAAGACCCGACCCAACGGCGTCGCGCTCGTGTCCAACAGCCATTTCGCAGTCGACCTAGCCGACATCCTGGCCGCAAACGAGATCCCGGTTCTTGTGGTCTCAACATCGAACACCATCCAGAAGGCAGCGTTTTCTCGCGGTCTACTTGCCTATGACCGACCCATTGACAGCCACGATCTAGACCTCACGCTCGATGGCGTGGGAATCGAGCGGGCCATTCTGCTCACCGACGACGAGAACTTCGCCAGCCACTGTGCCCATCACCTGACTGAACACCTGGGTCGGGCCAACCTGTTCCAGGTCCGACCCGACGAAGACGACGACGATTTCGAATTACGCGGACGATCCGCGTTCGGCGACCTGACCTATTCGCTGCTGGCTACCGGGGCGCGATCTGGTGGGTTCCGTGTCACCACCGGCGCCGAGCTCGAGGGCGACGCCAAAGCGCTCTTCGTGCTGAACGACGACCGCACCGTGTCCCTGGTGACCGGTGCGCCGGACCCGGACGAATCCGTGATCGTGGTGACGCCCAAAGTCCGAAGCGAGTCCTAGGCAGTCCGGGCGCAGCAAGCGCAGTCAGATCTCGAAATCTGCGTACAGCGGAATGTGATCACTGGGCTTGTGACCTTCCCAGGCCTTTCGGCCGTTGCGATCGACAAGGGCGCCCTGAACGGTGGACAACAGCGACTCGGTGGCCAAGATCAGGTCGATCCGAATTCCCTGTCGCTTGTGGAATCGCCCGGCGGTGTAGTCGTAGTAGCTGAACAGCCCCGGGTTGTCGGGGTAGACGTGGCGGAAGGTGTCGGTCAGACCCCACTCCTTGATCGTGTCCAGCGCATCTCGCTCGGGCTTGGTCACGTGCGTCTTGCCGGCGAAAGCCTTGGTGTCCCAGACATCTGCATCTTCGGGCGCAATGTTGAAATCGCCCAGAATGGCGAGCGGCTGGTTCCGGTCGTAGTTCTGGTCGAGGTCGGCGCGTAGGCGGGCCAGCCATTCGAGCTTGTAGTGATAGTGCTCGTGATCGACCTCGCGCCCGTTGGGCACGTAGACAGAACAAACCCGCACGCCACCGCACGTCGCCCAGATGATTCGCGCATCGACATCGGCGTCGCCGCCGTCGGCAAAGTCCAAGACGACATCGTCGAGCCCGACCTTGCTCAGGATGGCCACACCGTTCCATTGCCCCTGCCCATGATGGGCTGACTCGTACCCCATCGCCTCGAATTCGGAGGTGGGGAACGCATCGTTGGCCAATTTGGTCTCTTGGATGCACACCACATCGGGCTGCATGCGCTCGAGCCACTCTTCGACCCGGGGCATCCGGGCGTTGAGCGAGTTCACATTCCAACTGGCGATTCGCATGGTGCCAGAGACTAGTCCCGAGTTGTTGGGACCCCGCGTTAGCGGTCCATCTTGTCCGCCAGTTAATTCTGTGTTACCCGGCCACAGCGCATTTCAGATCGTACAATGGTGGAATGACCGATTCTGCCGCGCCCGGCGATTCTGCACGCGACCCGGGGCCCAACGCCTGGCTGCTCGAAGAAATGCGTTCGCAGTACGAAAACGAACCCGAACGCCTGGACGACGACTCGTTGAGCTTCTTCGCCACTGCGCCGACCACCAACGGCACCGCCGCGCCCGCAGCCGTGGCCGCGCCCGCTACCAACGGCACCACCCCGGCTCTCCCCGCCAGCACCACGCCCGCAAGCACCACGCCGACCAGCACCACGCCGACCAGCACCACGACCCCGGCGACGTCCAACGGCACCACCCCCGCAGCGCCACCTGCCCCCGCCTCGCCTGCAGCGTCACCTGCCCCTGCAGCGTCACCTGCGCTCGCTGCGCCTGCGGCGTCAACTGCGCCCGCCTCGCCTGCGGCGTCACCTGCCCCTGCAGCGTCACCTGCGCCCGCCGCGCCTGCAGCTCAACCAGAGCCATCCGCTGCGAAGTCGCCCCAGGTCACCGCCGAGCCAGCCGAAGAAGACCCGACCGAGCCGCTTCGTGGGGCCGCGGCTCGCATTGTCGAGAACATGGAAGCCAGCCTCGGAGTACCCACGGCGACAAGCTTCCGCGACATTCCCGCCAAAATGCTCGAGGCCAATCGCCGGGTCATCAACGGCTATATGAAGCGCAGCCGCATGGGCAAGGTCAGCTTCACTCACCTGATTGCGTGGGCCACCATCCGAGCCATTGCCGACCATGTACCCGCAATGAACTCGACCTTCGTCGAAGACGCCGACGGCAAACCACGCGTGCACCGCCACGATGAAATCGGTCTCGGCGTTGCCGTAGATGTGACCAAGAGCGATGGCAGCCGCACGCTGCTCGTGCCCACTCTGCGCGATGCCGCCAGCACCGACTTCATGGGCTTCGTCGACAAGTACGACGAGCTCATTGCTCGAGCTCGCATCAACAAGCTCACCCTCGACGACTTCGGCGGCACCACGGTCTCGCTCACGAACCCAGGTGGCATCGGCACCGTGCAATCGGTACCTCGCCTGATGCCCACCCAAGGCGTCATCGTCGGCGTGGGCACGATCGCACTTCCCGCCGCATGGCAGGCCGCCGACCCACGCACCGTTGCTGACTTGGGCATATCCAAGGTCGTAACGATCACCAGTACCTATGACCATCGCATCATCCAGGGCGCCGAGTCCGGTGAATTCCTGCGGGCGATGAACAGCCTGCTGATAGGCGAGCACGCGTTCTACAACGAGATCTTCGAGTCGATCGGTGTTCCGTACCAAGCCATCAACTTCAACCCCGACCGCACAACCAGCACCAGCGACGAAGCAATGACCAAGCAGATCGCGGTCAATCAGTGCGTGAACATGCACCGGGTTCGCGGTCACCTGATCGCCAACTTGGACCCGTTGGGCCTGCGCGAGTCCTACGTCGACGTCGACATCGATCCCGAGACCTATGGCCTGACTGTGTGGGATCTCGATCGAGAGTTCTTGCACACCGACTACGCCTATGCCGGCAAAGCCGAGCCTCGCAAGATGGCCTTGCGCGCCATTCTGGGCGAGATGCGCGATGCCTATGTCCGCACCGTCGGCATCGATTACATGCACATCCAAAATGCCGAAGAGAAGCGCTGGATCCAGCGTTCGGTCGAGGGAGTCGATCGAACACCGGCCGACGATGAAAAGCGCCACATTCTCGGCCGCCTGAACGCCGCCGAAGCACTCGAGAGTTTCCTGGAGCGCAAGTACCCCGGCACCAAACGGTTCGGGCTCGAGGGCGCCGAGAGCGCGATCCCCATTCTCGACGCCATCGTCGGTGATGCCGCCGACAGCGGTCTGGGTGAAGTCATTGTTGGCATGGCTCACCGCGGCCGCTTGAACGTGCTGGTCAACATCGTCGGCAAAAGCTACGAACGCCTGTTCCGAGAGTTCGAGGTCGGCGTTGAAGAAGGCGCCGTTCAGGGAAGCGGCGACGTCAAATACCACCTCGGCATGGAAGATGTCTTCACGTCGCGACACGGCAGGGACATTCCCATTCGGCTGGCGGCGAACCCATCACATCTCGAAGCAGTGAACCCCGTAGTCGAGGGTCTGGCCCGCGCCAGTGCCGACCTGTATCCGGTCAGCGAAGACAGCGCCGCCTATCCGATTCTCCCCCTGCTCATCCACGGCGATGCGGCATTTGCTGGCCAAGGCGTGGTCAGCGAGACGCTCAGCATGTCACAGATCGATGGTTTCGGGGTTGGCGGAACCGTGCACCTGGTCATCAACAATCAGGTCGGTTTCACCACCACCGCCGAAGCCCAGCGGTCATCCACGTATCCGACCGACGTCGCCCGCATGATCCAGGCGCCGATCTTCCATGTCAACGGCGACGACCCCGAAGCCTGCGTGTGGGCTGCTCACCTGGCCTTTGAGTACCGCCAACGCTTCAACAAAGATGTCGTGATCGACATGTGGTGCTACCGACGCCGCGGTCACAACGAGGGCGACGACCCCAGCTACACCCAGCCGCTCATGTATCGCGTGATCGACGAACTGCCTTCGGTCCGCAACAAGTACCTCGACCTTCTCGTGGACCGCGGCGATGTGGACGCCGAAGAAGAACAAGCTGCCCGAGAAGACTTCGACAATCGGCTGCAAGCTGCGCTCGATGCAACCCGCCATGCGGCACCGCCAAAGGACCTCAAGGCCGCAGCCCCGTCCCCTGCGATCGGTGTACTCCCGCACGTCGACACCGCCATCACCCAGCAACGCGTCGAGGAAATCTATGCGGCGCTGCAACGACTGCCCGAGGGTTTCACGCTGCACCCCAAGCTCGCTCGGCAATTCGAACGTCGAGACGACCTCTTCGGGTCGGGAATGGTCGACTGGGCCATCGCCGAAGCAATGGCATTGGGTTCGTTGATGGCCGAAGGTACTTCGGTCCGCCTGACTGGCCAAGACAGTCGCCGAGGCACGTTCTCCCATCGTCATTCGACGCTCGTCGACTACAACACCGGTGCCGAATACCGCCCACTCGACGACGTTCGCATGGTGACCGCACAGTTCTCGGTGTATGACTCCATGCTCAGCGAGTACGCCGCCCTCGGATTCGAATACGGCTACTCGGTCGCCAACCCGAGTGCGCTTGTCATGTGGGAAGCCCAATTCGGCGACTTCGTGAACGGCGCTCAGATCGTCATCGATCAATTCATCGTGAGCGGCGAAGACAAGTGGAAGCAGCACAGCGGCCTGGTCATGCTGCTGCCCCACGGGTTCGAGGGTCAGGGCCCCGAGCATTCCTCGGCTCGTGTCGAGCGCATTCTTCTGGCGGCCGCCGAGGACAATATTCAAGTGGCCAACGCCAGCACCGCTGGTCAGTATTTCCACCTGCTGCGCCGCCAAATGCACCGCAACGTGCGCAAGCCGCTCATCATTTTCACTCCCAAGTCACTGCTGCGAGCCAAGCCAGCTCACTCCAAGATCGAAGACCTGACCGACGGCACGTTCCAGGAATTGCTCGACGACCCGTTCGTCGACGACTCCGACGCAGCCGCGGTCACCAAGGTCGTGATCTGTACCGGCAAGATCAGCCACGACATGATCGAAGCTCGCGACGAAGCAGAGGCGCCCATCGCTGTGCTGCGCGCCGAGCAGTTGTACCCATGGCCAGCCGATGCCCTGGCAGAGATGCTGCGCCGCTACCCCAATGCGCATGACCTGATCTGGCTGCAAGAAGAGCCCGAGAACATGGGCGCCTGGAACTTCGTGAAAGGCCGCCTCTACGAACGCCACGGCGACGACTACCGCATCACCCGCATGAGCCGCCCCGAGTCGGGCTCGCCCGCCACCGGCAGCAACATGATTCACCAACAAGAACAAGCCGAGCTACTCCAACGAGTCATCGACTTTGGGTAGAGCCGCGTTCCACCGCCCCGCTCGGGGCGACGTTCGTCGCACATGGTGTCAGCTCGGCCGGTGCGCTCCGTCCCTCCGCGCTTTACGCTCGTCCCTCGCTCGTACCTTTGCCGCGCTCCGCTGGGGCGCC
>Ga0114953_1002713_pt1 | contig 12215 bp, 11 predicted proteins | sample SidtaG_FD_87298 | JGI IMG/M metagenome (GOLD analysis project Ga0114953, IMG submission 87298) | Marine algal microbial communities from Sidmouth, United Kingdom - Sidmouth_Male2 metaG | ecosystem: Host-associated > Algae > Red algae > Unclassified | place: Sidmouth, United Kingdom | collected...
CTTGCCGCATAATCGACCGTCAGAACAGAAGCCTATGTCTTGCGTGGTCCACCGCAAAAGCATCAAGTCCGCACCATAATCTGAAGGTCGTTCCGCTCTCGGTAATACCTGCCGCGTCAGCGTAATTTTTGCATTTCCCCGATAGGCCGGGCGCGCAAAAGAAAGAACGCACGAAGGCTGTGCGTTTTTCTTTCGCACGTTGGTCATTAAAAGCCCCTCGCTTGCGCGAGGGTTTTTTATTGACCTACAAAAATCGCAGAGCTCCACGCCCTGTCCTGATCCACCGCCTCCATATCCGGATTAGGCGGCGTGCCGTTTCGCACCGCATCCCATGTGCTCCAACGGCACTTCGGCGCTTCCAATACGCGCACATAGTAAGCCGTAGACATTTTGCTGTCATACTCCGGGTCGACCCAAATCGCCTTGAGTTCCGCCGCGCCTATGCCGGAGCGTGCGCAGGTCGAAATATCGACGCTTAGATTTTGATCGGGGCAGCGGCCCTCTTGCGGGTCCGCCCCATCGGCGCAGGCGACGTCCGTAATGCTCTCTTGGGGGCGGCCATCCTCCATCCAGCTTTTGACGATCTGCATCCGCTCAAGCGGCGCGGAATTGGCATCGCGGCTGGCCCAAGCGAGAAATTGCGGGGCTTTGCGTCCGCCCTCCCATCGACTGCCCATCGGCACGCCCGACGCATAGCTTTGCGCGACCATATCCGGCGCGTCCAAAATGTCGGCGTCGACGCGGTCATTCATCGCAAAGAACCGAACCTTCATGCGCGGACCGGATGTGCCGAAAGTTTCTTTCTTCGCCATGGCGTCAAAGATTTCCGCGCGCGTGTTCGCCCGCGCCCAGACGCCCGCTAAACCGGATGCGCCATATTGCGGCGTCGCAATCAGATCAGTCTCGGGCGTGAAATTTTCCGGCCATGTTGTCTCGCCCTTGGGCGGAACGGATTGGCGGCTGTCCGGGTTCATATCATGCGGGAATTTGCCGAAGAAGTTTTCTTCTGTATAGGCGCCCGCCGAGACATGGGTGTCCGAGCTGCCGATGACGCCGAACTGAAATGGATTGACGCCAAGGCGCTCTTCAATCGTGAAGCCGCGCGCCAAGCCCTGCCGTACGAAACTGCCGTCGACCACATAGGACGGCAGAGACCCGCCGATCAGATTGTCGTAAATCTCGAAATTTGACCATTCATCATTCGGGGACAATAGCGGGTGGGTTTCCGATGTGCCTTTGACCTGTGTGATTTCGACCAAAGGTTCATTGCGCGCTCGGCTTTCAACTTCCGCCAAATCCAAGGGCGCGCCATTATAACTGCCAAAGGCGAACATCATCCCGTTGGAGGCGTTGGAATTATGCGGGATGGCGAGAACGTCATGCCCGGCGTTGCGCTGCTCATCCATCCAGCCCCACAACGCATCCGGGCGCGGGCTGTCGAGTGTCGTGAACAGGCGGGTCGGCGCGCTGTCTTTAAAGACGACATTGCGGTGCAAATTGGCGGCGGCATTATCCGCGACGGCGCGCATAGCGGTGAATTCATACCCCGCGAAAGTCGTGAAGGTGCCGGGATCATTATGGGTTTCTGCAGCTTCGACATTGCGCGCCCAGACAGAGTCCATCAGCTCGCGGTCATATATTTCGTCAATTTCCTCACCGCTGACAACCGTTTGGCCAATACGAAGAAAGCTCCCGCGCCGATCCGTTGCTGTCAGGCCAAATATGGCTTTCGCGGTTTTCGTTTTGGAGAGCGCCGTGCTGCGATCTCTTAGGGCCGGAACGATGCCCAGATATTCGCCATGATCCGTAACGGCGTAGAAATCCAGCGGCGGGCCGTCCAATTGGATTGAGTCGCCTGCGCCATTGTCAATCGCTTCGCCTTTGGCAAAGCGGTAGGCATCATCGGCGTCGGTGCGCGTGCCAAAGATAAAGGCGTCAAAGCTGTTGGTCGTGTGAACATGCAGATCGCCAAACAGCGCGATTTTTGTCTCATTCAGAGGAATGTCGCTTGCCGCTATAGCGGGTTTGGGCACTGTCGGAGTGGATGTTTTCGCAGGCGGTTCGGCCTGACAAGCCGACAAGACTAAAAGGCTGGCTGTGCCCAGAATAACTGCACGCATCTTATTTCCCCTATTTTTGAGAAAGCTAGACTGGGTTCGGCGGCAGGGCTAGCGACAATATTGAAGACGACCTCTTCACCTTATTTCTTGAGGCCGTGTTTACGCATCAATCCGCGAAACTGATGGTAGGTCAGCTCTAAACGCTCTGCAGCTTTACCCTGATGGTTGCCGCTGACCCGCATAGCTTCATCGATTAGCTTACGCTCAAACAACATCACCCGGTCTTCAAATCCTGTGGCTTGCGGGGTCGGAGGCAAGTCAGCTTGAGACGCTTGTTTGGTCTCTAACGGGGGTAGGTCGTATCCCATCAGGGGCGGAGTTTGGACGTGGTGCGGCGGTGTGTAAACGGGACGCGTATCTCCTTTAAGACGAAAGGGGTCCTCAAACGGATCGAACTGCAAGGCCCCGCCCGGGCCGCCGCCTATAGGGTCGGATAAGGTTTCATCCGCGAGCCAAGCTTGCGCCGTGTTGCGCTCGATAACGGCTTTCAGCTCGCGAACATTCCCCGTCCAGCGCCGCTCCAACAGGGCTTCGGCGGCCTCAGCCGTGAACCCCGGAAAGCTATCCGCGCCCAGTTCCGCCGCGATTTTGCGCCCGAAATGATCCGATAGCGGCATTATATCGTCTCGTCTTGCGCGCAGTGGGGGCAAGGTGATGACCTCAAATGCCAAGCGGTCGAGCAGGTCTACGCGAAAGGCTCCGCGCGTCACGGCGGCGGGAAGATCCACTGCGCTGGCGGAAATGACCCGCACGTCGACTTCTTGCTCGGCATGTTCGCCGCTGGCTTCATATCGGCCATATTCGATGGCGCCCATCAGCTTTTCCTGCAGGCGCGGGGAGACGGCATCTATATTGTCGAGAAAAATCGTGCCCTCATCCGCATGGTAGAATTTGCCGTTTGTGTCTTCCCGCCCGTCGAGAAAGCTCTCGCCAAACAGCTCTTCGTCTAATCTCTCATCGGTAAAGGCAGCACAATTGACGGTGATAAAGACCTTTTCCCAGCGCGGGGAAAGGAAATGGAGCCGTTTGGCGATGAGTTCTTTCCCGGTTCCGCGCTCCCCGACCAGCAAAACAGGGCGTTCGAGCACGGCAGAATCCGACACACGGTCCAGAATCGCGAGATAGGCTTGGCTCTGGCCAATAGGTTGTGGGGGTAATGCAGCCATCTTTGGGTTATTTCGCTAATTAGATTTGGCGAAATATACCAAATGTGTGTGAAAATTACTATTCATTTTCTGCTCAGAAATCGAAGAAAATGAAAAGTTGAATAAAATCAATCGTTTAAAAATATTCGACAATTTTGTCGCAGTTCGCCATCTTTGGTTTGTCGGCGGGAGACATCAGTCACTCGCCAGACAGGAGACGAAACGAAAAACCTAACGGGTGTGCCAACCCAAGGTTTTTAGAAATTGGAAGAAATAGGAGAGACACATGACCTTCCGCACAATCGACACTGACATGGCTTCCGTGGGTGCCACCACAGAATCCGACCTCACAACAGGCGTTGCACGCCGTGCACGCTCTGCCCGCCGGGCAGCCATCCTGGGACGACGCTTTAGCGGCACTCGGGCGTGGCATTACTCGAATTACTAAGGAGACGAAACGCGATGGATCGTTACACAACCAAATCGGATGACTGGCGCGCCAAAGGGGCGCGCTTTGTGAAATACCTCACAACGCGGCCCGCCGAATGCTGGAGCTTCTTCGCCGCCGGCATCGTGATCGCGAAAATCTTTCTCTAACGCATTTTCAACCTCAACCCTCTGACCAACCTCTAACTGAAACGAACTTTAGGAGACACATAATGGGTATTTTTTCCCGCATGGGTGACATCATCAACTCGAACCTCAACTCAATGATCGACAAGGCCGAAGATCCGGAAAAGATCGCACGCCTCATCATCCAAGAGATGGAAGACACACTTGTCGAAGTTCGTACGGATGCCGCTCGCAATATCGCAGAACGCAAAGAACTTTCCCGGAAAGCAGATGATTACGCCTCGCGTGCATCGGACTGGGAAGCCAAGGCCGAGCTGGCCCTGACAAAGGGCCGCGAAGACCTCGCCCGCGGCGCATTATCTGCCAAGCAGCAGTCTGAGCAAATGGTTGACGTTGTCGAGCGCGAAATCGCTATTCTCGACGAAGCCGTTTCCAAAGCTGACGAGGACCTTGCCAAGCTGCAAACCAAATTGAACGAAGCCAAGGCCAAGCATAAAGCGCTCACCATGCGCAGCTCTGTTGCCAAGGGCCAAATCAAAATGCGCACCATGGTTCGCGACACAAAAGTCGAAGACGCGCTCGCCCGCTATGAGCGGATGGAGCGCAAGGTCGACGAGCTGGAAGCCCATGTTGAGAGTTTCGATCTTGGCGCCGGTGGTGACAGCTTGGAAAATCAATTCGCTGAACTCGAAGCCAATGACGCGATTGAAGACGAGCTCGCAGCTTTAAAAGCCCGCATTAGCAAGCCAAAGGCTGCGAATGGCGGCAAAAAGAAAAAAGCGGGCTAATTGAGCCCCGCTAACCGAACTTGCACCCGGCCCTCCAGCCTCCTGGAGACTATTTTAACCCCGAACGGCCGGGTGCAAACCTTAAAGGAGAGAGATAGAAAGGCATGGACATGGGCATTTTAATACCCCTCGCACCGTTCATTATGGTTCTCGGAATTGTCTGGGTCAGCTTGCATTATAAGCATCTGAACAAGACAGCCGGAACGATCACGGACGACCAAGCGATGGAACTGACACAGATGTCAAAAATCGCAGATATATTAGACCAAAGGGTCGCTGTTCTGGAACGCATTCTGGACGACGAAGTCCCGGATTGGAGAGAGAAATGAGCCCCGCAACGGATTATAACGACCCCAATAAGCCTGCCGCGCGTCGCCTGACACGTAACAAGGTTGACGGTAAGCTCGGCGGCGTCTGTGCCGGGATCGGCGACTATCTGGGTTGGGACCACACCATGGTCCGTATCCTAACGATCTTGCTGATTATCTTTACGGGTTTTCCGGTTCTCGCTTATTTCATCCTTTGGGCATTAATGCCCAAGGACACCCGCGCCCCTTACATTCGGGAATATCGCGAGCAAAGAGAGGCGATGGACAAAATAGGCGCTAAGGCGGGAACAGCCGGATCAACGACCACATATAATGATGTTCGGTCCAAGTTTCGCTCATTGGAAGTCCGCCTGCAGGACCTTGAGAAGTCCATCACATCCAAGGAATGGAAGCTCAACCGGGACTTCCGGGACTTATAGACTAAAGACCGACGAAGCGCCTGCCTGGAGAGAGAGGCGCTTCATCCCCCGTTAAACCCGGCGCAGTGCCACGCGCCTTACATTCACAATATTGGCTAAGGGAGAGACAGCCATGTTAAAATCAGCCGTAATTGCATCCACCCTTTTATTCGGCGCCGCCGCGCCCACCCCGCCGCTCGTCCCCGTGGAGCCGGCCACCGCAGAACAAACCGTCCTCAATTTACCCGGTGCAGACACCGTTATCGCGCAGGTTTCATATTTGGAAATCAGTCACGATGCAAACGGGTTCGGATTTGCCATTTCAGATAATGCCGACATTTTCGTAAATATCGAATTTCCCGGTGACCTTCATATTCGGATCGGATTCTAAGATGAAACTTTTTGTCAGAACAGCGCTCGTCAGCAGCGCCGCTCTTATGGGCCTCGCATTCGCGCCAGCCACCTTTGCGGCAGATAGCTTGGAAATCCGGAATTTCATTGGAACCATAAGTTGGTCAAACGGCCCGATGTCCGTCGAGATCGAAGAAAATGCCGGAGACACCAAAATCTCAGGTCGCAGCAACATCACGGTCGATGGCGGCTTTGAAAAAATCGACGGCAAAGATTGCAAATCCAGCTATGGTAATTTCGACATCGATTGGTTTGGAAAGAAGAGTGAAGGCCATATCGGCGGCTTCAAAGACCTTGAGGACTACCCGGTTCTGAACATCACCGTGCCGTCTGATACCAAACTGGTTATTCGAAATTCTGTCCTGTTTACGCTGGGTGAACCGGATGTAAGAGAAGCCGATTTGGACCTTCGCCACTGCGGAAATGTAAAGTTAGGCGATGTGGAAAACACATTGGCTTTGGACAGCCGCGGATCTGCGGATGTGAGCGCCGGTCGCACGGGGCAAATCGCTGCCAACCTGAGAGGATCCGGTGATCTTGAAGCCGGAGACACGGGCGATGTCATGGCGAAATCCCATGGCTCCGGCGACATTGAATTGGGCAATGCCGGCTCGATCGAGGTGAGCCTTCACGGATCAGGTGACTTGGAATCGGAGGACGTAAATGGGCCGGTCAATTTGACATCGCAGGGTTCAGGTGACGTGGAGCTAAATGACGTTGAGGGGTCTTTAACCTACTCCAGCTTTGGGTCCGGCGATTTAGACGTCTCATCTGTTACAGGCGATAAGCTCTACCTTAAATCCCACGGCTCCGGAGATATTGATGTCGAGGGCGGAAACGTTGAAAAATTGACCATTATTATGCGCGGATCTGCGACGGCTGAATATGACGGTGAAGCGCGGACTGCAGATCTCAATACCAGTGGGTCCGGCGATATTTATGTCGGCAGCGTCGAGAAATTGTCTGAGATTAAGGCAACCGGATCCGGTGATGTTAACATTGGCGACCGCGATTAATGAGATGGCCACATCTCGCTTTCCTGAGTCTATCTCAGGGTAGAAAATTTTGCCCTGAGAGATTTATCTAGAGGCCCGACTTCGCCGCATAAATCCGAGATCAAGCTTTCCGCTAAAAGCGGTGCAAACGTAAAGCCGCGGCTCCCTAGTCCCGTCAAAGCCCAGATGTTTTCACCTGTTTCCACGATTAGGGGAAGCGTATCAGGCGTTGTGACACGCACACTCGCGCGAGATTTCCCGGGTGCCGATATCACGGTTTTACCGGACATCGCCTCCAAGGCTGACAGGTTTTTCGCATCATCTTCATCGCGCAATTCAAACGGGTCGCGTTCATCCAATTGATCATGTGTCGCGCCGACAAGGGTCGCCCCGTCCAAATTTATCGCATATCCACCATAGGCCGCCGCGTGATCCCAAACGGGTTCGGCCCAGCTTAACTGGCCGCGAGAGAAGCGCATGGCCAATTCCGGCGCGAGGGCTTGAATACCATATCCGGCGGAGAGAAAAACGTGACTATAGTCAGATCGGTCCTGCGCGAATTTAAAGCGCTCATGCCTGATTTCAAACTCGTCAAAGACTTTCTTCGGATCAATCACAAGCGCGCTTTCAATCCAAAGGTCGCCGCCTCGCCACCTCAAATGCCCGTCGCCGAGCGGGGCTTGTTTCGCCAGCTTTTTGAACCGCTCAGCCTCTTTTCCGTGCTTTGGAATTTGGCGGACCCCGCGTTCCATAATGCAGCTTTCCGGATAGCTTCGCAGCGCGTGTAAGTAAGCGGAGAGGAAGAACCGGCTCTCCGGGCGATCTTGCAAATCAAAACGGGGTTTAACGAGGGCGGCCGGATTGCCGCTGGCCGCGGGATTGGCGCGGTCGTCGATGATATCAAAGGGTATGTGACGCGCGCTCAAAGCAAAAGCGAGGGACCGCCCGGCAATGCCCGCGCCAACAATCAAAGCGCGTTCAACTTTTGGAGGGCGGGTCAGTGCTTCGCCGGAAATATCTCTGGGAAATTCAGCCTCAAGACGATGCCGCTTCCGCCCAAACCCCGGCATTTTTCGAACCTCAAATCCGGCTGTTTTCAGCGCCGTTCGGACCGCGCCTGCGACAGAAAATGTTGCAAGGCGCGCGCCCGGCGCGCAGCGTCCTGCGATAGCAGACATCACATCCTCGCTCCACATCGCCGGATTGCCGGCAGGGCTAAATCCGTCCAAGAACCACGCGTCAGCTTTCAGTGAGTGAAGCTGATCCAAGGCAATTTCTACGTCTTCATGAACCAAGGTTAGAGTCACATTGCCAAAGGACAGACGATGGAGGCCTTTGACCCGCCCGGGCCAATCTGAAATCAGTTTATCACTCAACGCTCGAAGTTCCGGCCAAGCCGTTAGTGCGCGCCTAAATTGGGCGCGATCAAACGGAAATTTCTCAATAGAGACAAAGTGCAGACGCTGATTGGGCTGTGCGGTCTCATTCCAGAGTTGCCAGGCGGCCAAAAAATTCAACCCTGACCCAAACCCAAGTTCCGCAATGGTGAAAACAGCCCCGCCTTGCCACGCTTGCGGTAAGCCGCACCCGCCCAAAAAGACCGCGCGGGTCTCGTCCAGCCCGCCATCCGTGGAAAAGTAAATATCGCCAAAATCCGCCGCAACGGGGGTGCCGGGGCGGGACCAATCGAGACTGGCCGGCGGCGTTTGGGTCAAAGGTCGGGGCTCAGCCATAGGATTGCTTAGGGCGTTGCACCCAAAAGGTCACGTCACAGCCGTCATATTTGCCTGAATTTATGCGATGTGGCGCGAAAGCAACAATAAATGCCGAAAGTCAGTGCCGCGCACCGCTCACCCTTGCGCCGGATGGGTTGGCAGGATACCCACACAATAATCGCGGCAATAATGACCGTGCAAACCATATACACCTGGGGATTCATGACCAAACGTTTTTCTATTCTGGCGGCTTCCGCCTCTGCTTTTGCCCTTCTCGCAACAGCTCCCGCTTTCGCACAAGATACTGACGATGATGTCATTATCATTAGTGCGACAAAGCGGAACACAACTCTGCAAGCCACGCCAGTCGCCGTCACTGTGACAACAGCCGACGTCATCGAGAAAGCCCAAATTCTGGATATTAAAGACTTGCAGAGCGTCGTTCCGACATTCCGCGTCTCCCAGCTGCAAAATGCCGGCAACACCACATTGTCTATTCGAGGTTTCGGTAATGGCGGTAATAATATCGGTATTGAGCCGTCTGTTGGCTTGTTTATTGACGGCGTCTACCGCTCCCGCGCGGCGTCTCAGATCGGCGATTTGCCCAATCTCGAGCGCGTCGAGGTCCTGTCAGGACCACAATCGACTTTGTTCGGTAAGAACGCATCTGCCGGTGTTGTTAGCATCGTCACTGAAAAACCTCAGTTCGACACATCCGGTTATGTTGAAGCCGGTGTCGGCAATTATAACTTTGGCTATGCTAAAGGGTATATCACAGGCGGGATCACCGATGAACTTGCTGTCAGCTTAGGTGGCGGCTTTCAACGTCGTGACGGCTATTTTGAACCGGCTGAGGGGACTGCCGGCGGCGACTTCAATGATCTGCGCCGCTATAGCTTCCGCGCTCAGGCCCTCTGGGAGCCGATCGATAATTTCTCCGCTCGCTTAATTTGGGACAAGTCTGTTCTCGACGAAAATTGCTGCGGCGTGACGACGGCAGTTGTTGGACCAACAGCGGCTATTATCGGGGCCTTGGGTGCACAAATTCCATCCCCGAATGATCCGTTCTCCTATGAAACGGCAGTCAATAGAGAAACGACAAACGAAATTAACGATACGGGTGTCTCTCTACAGATGGACTATGATCTCGATTGGCTCGGCGGAATGACATTGACCTCCATCACGTCTGATCGCTCCAACTCCTATGATTATGACAGCGATAGCGACTTTACGACAGCGAGGTTGTTGGAAAGCACTTTCCAATTTGTGGACATCGATACGTTCACACAGGAAATTCGTTTGACGTCCGATAATGACAGTGCGTTGGGTTGGATGATTGGCGGCTTCTATTTCAATGAAGACATTGAGCAAAACTCAGGTCTGGAATATGGCGCGGATCTTCGGAACTACATCGATTTCCTAGCGGGCGGCCCGGCGACTCTGGGCGGGATCGAAGCCTCTCTCGGCATCGCGCCGGGGACGTTCTTTTCAGATGATACCCGGATCGATGAAAAGTTCGAACAGAACGACGAAGCTTATTCCTTCTTCGGGACGCTCGATTTTGACGTTACGGATCGCCTGACATTGACAGTTGGTGGTAACTACACTGACGACTTGAAAAAGGTATCCGCCTCAACCGTCAATAATGACGTGTTTAGTAACCTGTCCCTGACGGGTGCCGATGGCACACGGGTCATTTCGACAGGATTGTTCTTAAACGGTAACGCCGCAGCCGGTATCCCATCCTTTGCTCAAGTCTTTATCGGCTCGCCATTGGAGGGAATTCAGTTCTCCGCTGCTAACTTGGCAGCCGCACAAGCCGGTACTTTCGGTCCCGAAGCTCAAGGCTATGTGAACGGCGTTCTGGCGGCGTCGGCGGGTCTGGCTGCGGATGAAGCCAACGGTCCATTGGCCGGTCTCTTGGGATTGCAGTTCCAACCGCAGTTCCTTTCATTCCCGAATGCTGTTGAAAACGGCAAGACGGCTGATGATGAGTTCACCTACACGGCTAAAGCGGCCTATGAGATTAGCGATAATCTAAATGCTTATATCTCGACCGCGACAGGCTTTAAATCGTCATCATTTAACCTGACACGGGACTCGCGTCCGTTCCGCGCGGATGGCGCGGCTTTGGCGGCTGAGGGCTTGTTGCCAACTGGCTATAACCCTGCAACGGGCCGTAATTTCGGTACGCGCTTCTCCGGACCGGAAGAAGTCACCGTCTATGAATTGGGTATTAAAGGCCGATTTGACTTTGGTGCGTTTAACTTGGCCGTTTTCGATCAAACGATTGAAAATTTCCAGTCAACGATTTTCCAAGGCACAGGCTTCGTTCTCGCCAATGCGGGTAAGCAATCCACAATGGGTATTGAGTGGGATACAACCTTCACGCCCGTCGAAGGCCTCGCTTTGGGAGTCGCCGGTATTTGGCAAGATCCGGAGTATGACGATTTCCCGGGTGCACCGGGTCCAAACGGCACGGTTGTTGACCTCTCGGGGGAGCAGCCGGCAGGCATTAACCAATTGTCCCTGTCTGTTTCCGCGCAATATGACTTCTCGCTCGGTGACAATATGGACGCGTTCATTCGGGGTGACTGGCAGTATGAAGACGAAGTGCAAGTCGTTGACAACATTGTCGGTGTCGAGCGCGACACCAGCCTCTTTAACGGGTCTGTGGGCGTGACCGTCAAAGGCTTCGACGTTCGTGTTTGGGGTCGTAACCTGACAAACCACGAGACCTTCACAAGCGCCTTCCCGGGTGTTGTGCAGGCCGGAACTGTTAACGCCTATCCAAACCAGCCGCGTACATATGGCGTGGCTTTGCGGAAAAACTTCTAAGTCTAATTCATTTTAGATTGCGTATCGGGCGGCCTTTCGGGGCCGCCTTTTTTGTGTCTCAACATTTATATATAAGTCGAAACCGTAAAGTTTCGATACCCCCAAGTCAGAGGCATTGGTAGGCTGCATCTACCAATGATTGCCCGCGATCATTAAGTAAAATTCCGCCGCCCATTTTATTCATCGTATAGCCGAAACTAAAGCCCGCTTCCGGGTCCGCGAATCCAATAGACCCGCCCATCCCAACATGCCCAAACGCGCCGTCGCCGAAAACGGCAGAGTTGCCTTCACCGGGAAGGCTGCCATTATCTATCGAGAGCATAAAACCTTCGCCGAACCGCGTGGGAATGCACAATGTCGTATCCATCCCGTCGGAAACGGGTCTGCGCATCGCGTCTATGCGTGATTTTGAGAAAAGGGCGTTGGGTCCGAAAATGCTCCCGAACATAGCCGCCAATCCCCGCGCATTGGATATGCCGCCCGCGCCGCCAATTTCAGCTTGCCAACTCTCCTGCGCGTCGAAATACCAGCCGCCATTATTGCCAAAGGCCAAGGCTTGAAGTCCAGCCGGGTCAGCCAACATCGCCCGCACAAAGGCCGACGGCGCTTCGGAAGGGCTCGGTTTATAGACCCGTAATTTTGAGACGCGGTCAAATTCTGAAACGGGCAAACCTATGTGGAAGTCTACGCCATAGGGGCCAGCGATTTCCTCCTTGAAAAACTGACCCAGAGATTTGCCGGACACGCGGCGAACCAGCTCCCCGACTGTCCAACCAAATGTCACCATGTGATAGCCATGGGTCGTGCCCGGTTGCCAAAATGGCGTTTCTTCCGCCAATCTTTGCGCGGTATAGCCAAAGTCAAAAAACCCGCCGGGCTTCACGGGCGCACGCAATGCCGGCA
>Ga0114953_1002719_pt1 | contig 12200 bp, 14 predicted proteins | sample SidtaG_FD_87298 | JGI IMG/M metagenome (GOLD analysis project Ga0114953, IMG submission 87298) | Marine algal microbial communities from Sidmouth, United Kingdom - Sidmouth_Male2 metaG | ecosystem: Host-associated > Algae > Red algae > Unclassified | place: Sidmouth, United Kingdom | collected...
AAACAGGGATCGTACAAGGTGGCTGCCATGCAAATTCCCAAGACCAACAGCGCGCCACTGAATACCCAGCGATCAGTGACGGTGGATAAAAAAACCAGCGTCAATGCACCCGCTATTCCGCCATACAGCATCACAGCGCCACCCCAGCCACGATCAATCAATGCACCAACGACAGGTGCAAGCATCGCCCAGACAAGAAACGCAAGCGTTAGAGAGATAGATATATGCAGTACTGGCCATGCAGTCTCGGCCACGATGCTGGCCGAAATAGCAGGCATCAAATAGTAAATGGCGCACCAGAAAAGCAGCTGCGAAAAAGCATGCCTGTAGACATAGGACCCGGCCCCTGCTGCATTTGAGTCACTATCCGGGCACGATGTCGTGATGGTTTTTAATCCTTATCAATTTGTAGTAATCAATAGAATTATTCACGACTTTACAAAATCTGTCAAAAACAAATTAGCGAAGCTGCAATGTCGAGCAATTTAAACCGGTGCAACTATTTGAAAATGCTTGTTGCGAAGAGCCAGAGCATGCGATCATCGCTCGTGCAACTCAGAGATGCTTGATGGCTTATCCCAACCGACCATAAAATGTCATTCGCGCCGATTCCGATAAAGCGATATCAGGCTCAGTGTTGTAAGCAAGCACAACCAGCATGCGCGTGATATCGCCTTGTGTAGGCGTCACTCGGTGTAGGGAATTTCGACCACGGAATAGGACCAACGCCCCTGCATCCATGGATAGTGTTTCCACAGATAGTTTCCCATCCAGAATTTTTCCAGCTTGTTCGTAATTCATCTCGCCAAGATCTGCATTGCGAACATCCTTGACATACTCGAAAACGCCCCCGCCTTCAGGCTTTTGAATCAGCAGTGTGATGGCGAATGAGGAATTGTCAAAATGCCAACCGAGTTCCTGACCCTGTGCCGCGTAATGCAGGTTAATCGACGACAATGGATCAGCATACTCGAACAGAGCGTTTTCATCGAGTACTTCGCACAAGAATGCTTTGAAGGAACTATTATCATAGAGTTTGCGAAGTGTTGAATCGACGGGTATCTGATCGGTCGTGATACAACCCTTCGATGAAGCTATCGGAAAATTGCGGGGATGATCAACGGCAAACGCAGGATCGGCCGGTTTGAGATAGATATTATGGCTGTTATTCGTGAAGTACGCTTTATCGTAAGAGGTTTCGCTCTCTCTGGCGATGTGATTTACGGCTTCGGATGTCAGAAACCCGGGTAGAACCAGCACTCCCTGTTTTTCAAAGGTGTGTTTGCAATGAACTCGAAACACATCTTGATCGATTGGGTAAAGTTGCAGATCCACGATAGTATTTAACGAAAGAAGATCTTTTTCTTTAGCCAAGGGTGTAGCCTCATGTGTTGCTTGATACATAAGAGTATCACCGAGTTAGAGCCAACCCGCAACTGCCTGATACGGCTGTTTTGCTTATTGATCATGACAGTCCGGTTGAGGGATTTGTGATACCAGAGGAGAACAGTTGCTTGACTGGTAAAGTGTTTACCTAAATGCTATAAAGCGGAGGTTATTTTAATGTCTTCGTTTTTCGTGAGTTTCTGAAAATCCTTCAGCGCTGCTCAAACCCATGACATCAGTCGGGTATTTCGCATCACGTGCTCATGTGGTCATATATGACAACACTCTGTCAACGATACAGCGGTCACGAAAAACAGACATTGCTTTTTTTCTGCAACGGTCGGCAAATTCACCTCACAGGCTATCCTCAATCGGTTTTCACAGATCAGCTTCGTTTCAGCCCACACCATCACCTGGACAGTTCACAAGTAAAATCACCAAGCTATGCCATGTCGGTTACCAACATGACGTCCACACTGACAGGACGGTGATCGCTCGTAAAATCACTTTAAGTATCAAACACTGTGTTAATCGTATTGTGAATGACATGTTCATCATGACCTGCCTTAGCACAAACACGTATCCCGGTAGGAGGGTGGTGGCAGTCTCGGCCTATCCGATCCCTTTCTTGAAGGCTACCCAGAAAGAACCAATTGCGATTGCATTGACAGCGCCCAGTTTTGCATCAAGATGTTTTTGAAGGCAAAATAGGATCCCCAAGCTGGTAACGAAACCTACCGATGCGGAAGAGTGATACATGGTGTCAATGAACTACGCTGAACACATTCGTGAGATAGAGCGAACTGCACAGGGAAATCCTCCCACGCGTGATCTGGTGGTGGTAGATTCCTGGCTTCGCTGCCTCAATGACTATCGTCTTGACCCAACGAAACAGAGTGAAGCCTATATTGTTCCCGAGACTCAATTGCGGGAACATCAACAGCAATCAGAAGAGCTGATACATATTGCGCGCTCCGGACTGGACGCTTTGTATCAACAGGTTGGTGGCCAGAATTATGTATTGCTGCTGTCCGATCACCAAGGGGTTGCTGTGGAATTTCTCGGTGATCCCTCGTTCAATAACCCATTGCGCAAGGCCGGATTATTTCTCGGATCGGAGTGGTCTGAAGAGCGTGCAGGCACGAGCGCTGTGGGCACCTGTATCAAGACAGGTGAGGTGTTGACTATTCATCAGAATGATCACTTTGATGGTACCCATACCAACCTGTCCTGCACAGCAGCCCCTATTTTTAACACTACCGGCGAGCTTACGGCTGTTCTAGATATCTCACTACTCAGCTCGCCGATTGTGAAGACTAGTCAGAACCTGGCTCTACATCTTGTGGAAGCCTCTGCACGTCGAATCGAGTTAGCCAATTTGATGGCCCGATCGCGATATGATTGGGTGTTACGCTTTGCCAGATCGCCCGACTTCCTTGATGTTGATCCGGAAGCTGCCATATCTATAAACGGCTCCGGTTGCGTTACGGGTATGACCCACAATGGAGCAAAACTACTGGCACAAGCTGCAAACCTCGTCTGGCGAAAACCAGAGACTCTAATCGGCCAATCACTGAGTTCGTTCTTTGAAATCAACGTCGAGAAATTGCCTGAGTTAACGCGTGCCAGACCTTCAGTGGAGCGCCTGATTACAACAGTATGTGGTCGAACATTCTTTGTTCATGCCATAGAACCACAACCTCGGCATGCACAAGCTCAGCATGAGGGCCACGATATACCCGAGCCCTTACGCGCGTTGAGTGGACAGGATTCAGGCATGAACCGTCTGCTGTTCCGTGCAGGTCGGCTGGCGAAAACCAATGTCGGCATTTTGATCCAAGGCGAAACAGGTACTGGCAAGGAATATCTGGCAAGGGCAATCCACGAATGCAGCGGTCGGACTGGCCGTTTCATTGCGATCAATTGCGCTGCCATTCCCGAACATTTAATTGAAAGTGAATTGTTCGGGCATCTGGGTGGGGCTTTCACTGGTGCAGCCTCCAAGGGGCGTCGTGGACTTATCGAGGAAGCTGATCAAGGCACTTTGTTTCTGGATGAGATTGGCGACATGACATTGTCTTTGCAAAGCCGTTTGCTGCGTGTGCTATCAGAAAAACGAGTGCAGCCAGTGGGTAGTACAACAGAACGATCAGTCGACATTCGCGTACTGGCGGCGACACATCGCTGTCTGGCAGAGCAAGTCAGTGGCGGACGCTTCCGCGCCGACCTTCTGTATCGAATAAACGCTGCAACGTTAGCACTCCCAGCACTTCGTGACCGGACAGATTTCAACTGGTTGGTAAACACGTTACTGGAAGACAATCACTCCAGTAACGCCAAAGCCAGAGGTCAAGGAGCTGGTCGGCATAGTGAAAACGATAGGATGTTGCGCCTGTCAGCCGCGGCGCTTACTGCACTCCGAGCCCATTCATGGCCCGGTAACATAAGGGAGCTCGATAATGCCCTGGCCGTGGCATCCGCCCTGACTGATAGTTCGGTCATTGAACTTGCGCATCTGCCAGATTCACTGACTCCACAGCACCTTGACGATTACGCGGATCTTGAGTGGTCTGCGGACCCGAAACGTCAGCTTTTACAGGAATCGTTGCAGGCTTGTGGATGGAATATTTCGGCGACTGCAAAGGCTTTGAATCTGGACCGCTCAACGGTTCACCGGCAGATGAAACGCTTCGGGCTCGAGCGCCATCGGTAGATATTGAAAACGCCACAGTTGTTGCAACAACTGTGGCGTTCCAGTCACTACAGCCACACGATAATTTATCGTAATCCTATGTATTAATTAACTTTTTTTAGTTGATTTAAGTTGGCATACACTTTGACTAATGTGTCAGTGTGAAAGGTTTTGCGTCGGCGAAGAGCACAGTTTTCTGATTCGAAATGTCGCACCGTTCAATCAACTAAAAAAGCAGAGGAGAATAGAATTATGTTGGACAAGACCAATCAGGCGATTCTAGAGGAGACCCTAACACGGCTTAGCAAGGCGCTTGAGAGCGGTGATATCACCGCTGCGTTAGCATTGTTCCAGGACGATTGCTATTGGCGTGATCTCGTCACCTTCACTTGGAATCTGCGAACGATGGAGGGTAAGGATCAGATTCGAGACATGCTGGAGAGCCAGCTGGCGAACGTAAAACCTTCCGCTTTGCGGGCTGCTGCTGGCGAACAGGCCACGGGGGATGATGCCTTGGTGGAGGGTTGGATCGAGTTCGAAACCGACGTATCACGAGGCTACGGTCATATCCGCATCAAGGACGGCCTGATCTGGACGTTGCTGACAACGATGAGCGAATTAAAGGGCTTTGAAGAGGCAAATGGCACCAATCGACCGATGGGCGCAGAACACGGTGTGGAGTCTGACCGAAAGACGTGGCCCGAACGGCTTGAGCAGGAGCGAGCATCTTTAGGATATACAGAACAGCCCTGGTGTGTAATTGTTGGCGGGGGTCAGGGAGGTATCGCATTAGGCGCTCGTTTGCGTCAGCTAAATGTCCCCACAATAATCTTAGAAAAAAATCCACGAGCCGGTGATAGCTGGCGTAACCGATATAAATCGTTGTGTCTGCACGATCCGGTATGGTACGACCACCTTCCCTATATGCCGTTTCCTCCTACGTGGCCAGTGTTCGCACCCAAGGATAAGATTGGTGATTGGCTGGAGATGTACACCGAAGTAATGGAGCTAAACTATTGGTCATCCACCGAAGCTACGAACGCAGTGTATGACGAAGAAAACGAAGAATGGGTTATCTCCGTCACCCGTGATGGCGACCAGTTAACGTTGCGACCCAAACAACTGGTTATGGCAACGGGTATGTCGGGTAAAGCCAACTGGCCAGAGATTGCTGGCCAGAACGTATTCAAGGGCGAACAACAACATTCATCACAGCACTCAGGACCAGATGACTACGTTGGCAAGAAGGTAGTTGTCATCGGGGCTAACAATTCTTCACACGACATATGTGGTGCTTTAGCTGAGGCGGGTGTGGATGTCACTATGGTGCAGCGTACCTCCACACATATCGTGCGATCGGACACCTTGATGGATATTGGTCTGGGCGCCTTGTACTCAGAGGAGGCGGTATCCAACGGCATGACAACCCGCAAGGCTGATTTGATATTCGCCTCCCTGCCCTATCAAATCATGCACGAATTTCAGATACCACTGTATCAGCAGATGAAAGAACGTGATGCTCAGTTTTATAGCGATCTTGAGAAGGCCGGTTTCATGCTGGACTGGGGTGATGATGATTCGGGGCTATTCATGAAGTACCTACGTCGCGGCTCCGGATACTACATTGATGTCGGAGCTTGCCAACTCGTGATTGATGGCACGATTAAACTCGCCAGTGGAGTAGGAATCGAACGACTGGACGACACCGGCGTGATGCTTGACAACGGGCGTCATCTGGAAGCTGATCTGGTGGTGTATGCAACCGGCTACAAATCAATGAACGGATGGGTGGCTGACCTGATTGATCAGGACACCGCAGACAAGGTGGGTAAGGTATGGGGGCTGGGGTCTGACACAACCAAAGACCCTGGCCCTTGGGAAGGAGAACAACGCAACATGTGGAAACCTACCCAACAAACAGCCTTGTGGTTTCATGGCGGTAACCTACATCAGAGCAGACATTATTCCCAGTATTTGTCCTTGCAACTGAAAGCGCGCATGGAAGGACTTGATACACCAGTGTACAAGCTTCAGGAGTCGCACCATCTCGCTTGATGTGAAAGTATTGAGAATGGCAAGTCGTAACGGATTACGGCCCGCTACTCACAACGCCCTATTAGAGAAGGTCTCACATGCCGACTGCCTACTTTCTCTGTGAGGTGTTGCTCTAAAGCTCTGGTGACTGCACATGAATTTCATCAGCGCGAGCGCGAACCTGTGCCAGGTCGTAATTCATCTGCAAGCGCAGCCAATGATCAGCTTTAGCCCAGCCGAACTTCTCCAGGCGCAAAGCCATCTCCGGAGAGATCCCGGATTTTTCATTCACATGGTTACTCAATGTCTGACGGATCACGCCCAGCTTGTCGGCGGCATCGGTCACCGATAGGGCTCTGTCGCAAATAGCGTTTAGGCGATTCTGAAACCCCTATTTTTATAGGCTTAAATTTCTTGAAATTTCGAGTTTGCGACAGAGCCTGTTCTAGGAGCCAATAGTGCACGCAGCATCCCAAATCCAGGACCCGAGGGCGTTGTCTTTTCTTTCGCCATCAGATTTCTTTTTCCCTTAAGTCATTCGATATTTCAAGTTATCTCGTCGATTATGCCGTCTTGAAATCCACTGAGCAACTTTAAGGCGGTTGGCGCCTTGGCGCCAACTTCTCCAACGAGACGTAAATTTCCATTCGCATCCGCTTCGGCCAAAAGCACATTTTCAACCGCATCGAGTACACGACGCGACTGCTCGCTGTGCTTGGTAACACATTGAAGGGCATCGTAACCTGCGAGCCAGGCGCCAGCGACTTCGTAATCAAAGTCTTCTCGTTCAAGGAGGTGTGCACCGACTTCATATAGTCGCGCGGTGTTCTCATTGTTCAGGTAGTGTCCGAGCACAAGGAACAGATCACTCGCGTCTTTTCGCGGTGTGTAGGTATGTCGCTCTGACCACGCCATGAGCTTCAGAATTGCGAGCATCGGCAAGCAGACTGTTGAAACAAGTATTTTGTCCGGCAACAGCACTTGCGTCGCAGTCGCACGCGCTTCTCTGTACCCCAATACACCCATTACCGAGTTGTCTTCGGGCCATTCAATCGTTCCATCGTCTCGTTCCACTCCGCCAAACGGGATAAGATCGAGCGGCACGCCGCCGCGATGGATAAGCCGGTGATTGCCAGGTCGGCCGGAGGTGAAGTGGCCGGATTTCAAGCAGGCGTCGCGTAGCTTACGAAATTCGACCCAACTGCCAACACTAACTCCCAAATCAATGTCCGTGGTCGCTCGAGTGATCGGCACACCGTGGCCATAATGAAGCAACAGGTCCCGCGCCATCGCGCCTACGATAAGGAAATCGATATCGGTAGCAGCGTCTCGCACGTTGGCGAATATCGCCGCCAGCCAGCGAAGATCTTGTTTATCGCTTAAATCCATTGATTATCTTTTCGTAGATGAGATCAGCGGCATCAAGGCAGCGCGCGTCACCGATATTCAGCAGGTCCGCATAGATCAGAGGATCGGGTGTCAATTCTTTGTCTTCTGTCGGGAACGTCCAGAAACGTTGCAGGATTTCGACCGGGCCATCCGGATCCTTATGCAGCTTGTAGTCAATCAACAAGCGTGGATCGGCCCTTTCGCCGTACAGCGTAACGGTCTCCGGTCGCAGTGCCTGGGTCAGGCGCTCCACCGCCACCTCGCCACCAAAGGCCAGCTCATATTTTACTGGCTTTGCTTTCGCCCACCACTGCGCCTGATCGGTGCGGAAGCGTCCGAGGATAAGCTTCGGGCGCAGTGTTCGTGCATACGCTTCTGCCCACTGCTTCAGCAGGAACTCGGGCCGTAAGAGCCTCCGCTCGCCGTTGATTTCCGCGATGAATCCGAGGGTCGGAAGGTCGGCCATCACCCAACCGACCGTGCCGTGAGCCACGCCTGCAAGGCGCGCGATCTCGCGGTACGGTTCAGCGACCCAACAAGGATTGCACAGCAATGCGAACAGGACCTTGAGGCCGCTGGCCTGAAAGGCGCGGCCTTTCACTTTGTTCGTCGCTGGCGTTTCTAGTGGCCGCTCGCCCTTGATCCATACGTATACGGGTGGCTGATCAAGGAAGGCGTTGCCGGCGGCGTCCAGGAAGGCGATGTTTCGGGCTTTGAGTTTTTCGGCCAACGGTGGCGTTATGTAGTCGGTAACGAGCAACGGCGGCTTTCCGGCTTGTTCAATTTGATGCAGCACGGCCCCCAGGGTTGCTGGGCGGAGGCCCTTTTTGACCTCTACGGCATAGACGCGGGTTTTCCGGCCTCGTCCAACGCGAACGTACGCATCGACTCGGCGGTCGGCGATTTCGACGTCGCGCTGCTCTATTGTTGCCGTCAGACCGAGTTGTGGTACTTTGGCCAGAACTGTTTCGAGCAGTTGGGTTTCTGTAGTGGTATCCATTTCTAGGCATTGTCCACGTATCGTGGACAGCCGTCAACTATGGACAAGTGCGCCAGGCACGCTCCTAGCAGAGGGGCTGTCCCTACCAAAAACTCTGTCTGAATGTCCAGGGCGCAGATGTACAGTACAAACTGTTTTTGCTTCCAGTATCATGCTGCGCGCCGGTTGTCGCTGCCAACAATCCCACGTAACAATCCCACGTGCCAATCCCACGTAACAATCCCACGTAAACTGCGGATAACGCTGATTATGTTCAATGCCAAATGACCGGCACGTTGTCCAGCAGGGTAGAGGAGCGCCCCCCCCACCCCATAGGTCAGCGCAGGATTCATGGAATTATCGTACGCTTTGGCAATTCATAGAGAGGATGCTATGCGTACTCGCCGTCAACCAGATGAACGTTTTCTTCGCCGCCTGGAGGAACGTCGCAAGCCCGCAGTGAAACCCCCGTCCCGGATTCGTAGGTATAAGGATAGTGATGCTTGGTTGTGGACAGAAGTTGCCGCTGTATTCGTTGGATTGGCGTTTGTCATACCGACCGCAATTGCACTCTGTATTGATCTGGAAGATCGCCAAACACAGCGAATAGCTCAAGCATGGGAGTTGGTGACTCGAACAGCACCCGGTAATTCAGGTAAGGGGCCAGCACTGGAATATCTCAAAAGCCAAGAAATAGCATTAACAGGAATCGATCTATCAGCAGACAGTAATCGGGGGAGTAGCTACTTGTTTGATGTGGATTTATCAGAGGCTAATCTGATGATGTCCGCAGATCTATCAGGGGCTAATCTGTATTACGCCAATCTATCAAAGGCTAATCTCCATCAAACCGATCTATCAGGGGCTCATCTCGTAGGCGCGGATCTATCAGGGGTTTATCTCGGAATCGCCAATCTATCAGGGGCTAATCTCAGCAACGCGTATCTATCAGGGGCTCATCTCGAAAGCGCCAATCTATCAGGGGCTGATCTTATGGGCGCGGATCTATCAGGCGCTAAGCTCTATCTCACCGATCTATCAGGCGCTCATCTCTATGGCGTCAATCTATCAGGCGCTGATCTGGAACATGCCGATCTATCAGGGGCTCATCTTGGAAACGTCGATCTCAGTGAATTCAAGGAATTAGATCCAGATCAACTTGATGTTGCATGTAGCAATAAGGAGACGCGCTTGCCAAATGGTCTGACTATCAAACCTTGTCCTGTTGGAAGGGATGGGGGAATAGCAGAAGCGCCAGGGGCCAAGGCTGACTAACAAACAGATTCAATCCACGCTTGCCAGTAATGGACTCATAGGCTTCGGTGTAGCAGTAGATTCGGGGGTACATGCCCCAGCCCAAACGCCGGTCGATCATCGTGACCTTGTTGGATTCTGCAGAAATTCAACCGGAGGATCGTCAGTGGTACGGCGTATACAGAAGGAATAATGGAAGTTGTATCGATAACGGAACGTCACATAGGTGTCAGGATGAAAGGTCTATGCCTATACGATTCACAAATTCGATGCATGATGGTGCTGTGATTGAAATAACCCAAATTGTCAATGACAAGGTAATGATCGTTGTTGATGCAACTAGCGAGCTTGTAGAAGGTAGTGACCCAGCAATGTACAAAATGAATCACGAGACCAAATACAATAGCAAAGACGAGTGAGTTTTTATTGCTACAGATTGATTGTATAAGGCCCTACCCAGACTTAATCTGCCCGAAAAATGTAATTTTTGACCGACATGTTTTCTGCCACAGAACGGTTGAAATCGGTTTCTATTTGATCTGACACTGTCTGTGAGATCACGTCTAAGTTTCTACAAATGATGGCTGTTGACTCAACACACAAGTAGCGGCTGATAATCTGATAGTGTCCCACAAGTGTATTTTGGGACACTGCCTGGTGAGAGTCTTTGTTGTTCCAAATCATTAAATTTCAACTAATACGGAACAGTCTGGCAATGTCGAGTCGTGATCTCCCTACCCTACCGGACCCTTGAGAGTAGCCCGTGTTTGGCACTATGACGATTGATATTCACACGTCTGTCCACCTGCTGGGACTAATTTATTTACTTTGATGGTCATCACCATGGCAGAAGAATCCGAAGAATCAACCGAACTAGTGGCAGCAGAAAACACAGGGGGCAAGGCTGAAGAGCCTAGCAATCGAGCTGAAGAAAATAAGGCCGTTGTGATGGCTAGCACCTTCGGAAATGAGACACTGAGCGTGGCTTCAGATAGCGCTAAAAAAACAGCATCAAGTGTTTTGGGAGCCTACCTTGAATACTGCGCATTTAGATTCACTCCTTATGGCGATGTACTCGCATCCAATATTTATGAGAGGAAACTCTCCGAAAAAAAAGCAGCCAGATTACTTTCAGAATTAGACAAAATTGAACCCATGGATGTGACACCCTCACCGACGGAATTGTCGGTTCCATTGATAGAGCAGCTGAGTTACACGGAAAACGATGATTTGGCCGAAATTCTAATTCAGCTACTGGCCGCGTCTGGTTCAAAGTCAAAGCAACATCTCGTTCATCCGTCCATGGTAAATGCAGCAAGAAACCTAGCTCCAGATGAAGCGCTAATACTCAAATGGTTCGGTCAGAGCAAGGTGAGTGGTTTGTCGATGATCAGCTATTCTTCGAGAGATCCTCGACCGGAAAAGAAAAATGCAAGTATCATTTTAAGACAGTATTTCAGTTATTTGGATGATATTCCCGGACTCCAATTTCCAGAAAATGTGGAGCTGTATGCTGAAAATCTTCTTTCGCTTGGGTTATTCCGTACGATCGAAGGATTCTTTCTAGCCGAAGGCGCAAGCGGCGAAAATAAACCCCATCAGGAATATGACCGGCTAAAAGAAAAAGCTCAGGGAGAATTTGAACCCCATAATAAAAATGCTGTTTTTTCCAATGAAAAATATATGTTTAGGGTTACAGACAAGGGACGGATGTTCATCAAAGCAGTCCATAAAGTTTCCACAAAAAACACTGTTGAAACCCCAGACAACTAAGCTTAATCGCTCTGCCCTACTGGGCTGAAACTAGATGCCTTTCAGACGCACCAAAAGCCACCCCTTTCAGTGCGTACGATGCCGTACCGTTGGACTTCATAACCCAGTTCGACTTATGCAACCGGATGTCGCACCGGGGTATGAAGCCCAGCGGTATCGGACCTCGGAGTTAATTCAAGGATACTATATTATCCGTATGCCAATACCTGCTGAGCTAATGCTAGCTCGCTAAGCTGATGGGGCCAGATGATCGATGATCGGCTGAATCAGGCCGCTTGCGAAGTTCGAAGCAGCTAGTGCCTACCTTTTACACATATTATCAAGAGAAATCACCTTGCCCTTGTCCTGCACCTGCGTTGCTCGCTTTACGCAATTTTTTAGCAACTGCTCTATTTCCTCAGGCAGGCAAGAAATCGCTGCTACGGGCCAGCAGAAACTTTCTGCATTCGTTAACGTCCTGGCTCTGTTCGCTGTCGGCAAGCAACGTATAGAGGTCTAATTGCCAGACGTTGTAGCCATGGCGGGTTTAAATACTAGGAAACTTGAGTATGAAAATATCGTGCATTTGAGTCAAGTTTTGGATCAAGCTGCAAGTTGCACCTCCTGCAGTAGGCTGCTGATGGCGCGATCGAGTTTAGCGATGGTATCGGTTGGTTTGGATGTTGAGTCGGTATCGTTTGAACATGAGAATGC
>Ga0114953_1002721_pt1 | contig 12200 bp, 17 predicted proteins | sample SidtaG_FD_87298 | JGI IMG/M metagenome (GOLD analysis project Ga0114953, IMG submission 87298) | Marine algal microbial communities from Sidmouth, United Kingdom - Sidmouth_Male2 metaG | ecosystem: Host-associated > Algae > Red algae > Unclassified | place: Sidmouth, United Kingdom | collected...
GTATATGAGAGTATGCTTTGGGGTCATCGTGCGTGTTCGAATAAATCATCGTTGCGTTTGCGTTGCTTCCGTCGTTTTTGTGCGCTTCGCGCCCAGTGAACCCGGCGTTCGCGTTGTGACTCTTGCGTAGCGTTCCGCATCCTGAGCTGGGTTTTCTGACGGGGTTATACCCCGTTGGCTGTGAGGGCAGGATCCACTACACGCCGCTCGGCCGCCGCATCGTTGCCTCACCGCAGAGCTGGCCACGGCCGCCGTTCCTGCTGCTGTCAGCGTCCCGGTGGTGGCCGCGGCCACATGCGCCACCATTATTCCGGGGCAGTGGGCGCGATTGCCCCTGATCAAAGTTCGGGCGTTGCGTGACAGCAAGGGCGATAGCTTCCAGCCCCACTCGTCGCGGCTGTCGGCTGGGGCGAATCGAGGCGGCCCCCCCTCACAGATAACTCGTGTGATCTTCTGACCAGCAGAACATTATGGAGACGTGTTTTATCCACTAGAACTCCTTCATATTGTATCAAAAGAATTTCACAGGAAAGAACGGACTCTGTCAGCGTCAGGGTCTCTTATTCATTGTACATGGCCTTATCGCGGGCATGTCAGCGGTCGAAGATCATCTGAAGAAAACATCGCGAATTCGATTATCGAAACGTTGACAGCCAAGAGTCCTTTTCAACTCTATCAGATGATGAGTACATGTCTGTCATGTCCAAAAACTTGAGGTCACTGCTGTCTCGTGTGCGACAGCCGCAGGTGATCGGTCTTCCTGTTCCAATGTTTGGCGATGCGCGTCAGTTCTTTCATTTGGGCCAAGCAAAGCTGCGAAGACCAAGGCAGTGCTCGTCTCACACACTGGTGCTGACAGTGATCATTCCTGAGCACGATGTGAGCGTGGCCCTGCCCACAGTCGTAAATTCTCGTCTTCCAGTGAGCGACCGGCTGCGGCCTGGGCCCTGTGAGCCTGACTTTAATTGTTTTCGTCCTGGGACGGGCCGCGGCAGGAATGTTTGGGGCGCTCCAAATTTCCTACCTGCCACTCAAAGCCGCAGGCCACGACTTTCGTGATGCGCGACACAACTTCGCCCCCAAATCATCGACAGGTAACAAACCAAGAGCGTCGGCAGGACCGTCGAGGGACTGGTGCACACCGTGTACCAGCGTTTCGCCACGTGAAGGCGTCGGCGAGCGACGTATCCCTGAGCGCTGTCCAAATTGAGCAGCCAGCGAAACATAGAGCGGTCCAATGCTCAGGTCCGTCTGCTGCTGCAGAAGGGTGCAGCCGACTTGTACAGCGCATGCGTCCGTATCCAGGATAAAGAGACCTTCTCTTCCGGGCAGTTCCAGATTAGGAGTCGACGTCAGGCACACTTTCAGGCACTCAAAGCCGCGAGCTGGGCGGCCTTCAGCGTCGGGAGCACGCGCGGGAGTTTTTTTGTTGGTGAGCGCAATCAGGGGCTTGTAGATGCGCGATTCATTCATAACAAAGCGCCTGTATACGTGACACAATCCCAGGAAGCTGTTAGGAGCCGTCTGGTTGCGCGAGGAAAGCACTTTCGGGCGGCGCTTGATGTTCTTCTTGTTCACAAGCTCCTGCCCGGGGTGTACAACAAGCCCGAAGCACTCGACATCGTGTCGTAACATAATTTACCTGGACCACTTGTGCGAGACACTAGCTTGCCATCTGGAGTAATACCTCCCGAAGGTGCTGGATGCGCTTGTCCAAGATCCGGAAAACAACAAACACCTCTTCCAGGTACACCGGGCAGGTCTGCCAGACAATCCCGAACAGCATGATGTCCCGCTCATGCTCTAAGGAGGTCGGGCCTTTCAGAGGACCTAACAGGAGCAGGAGAAGCCGTAAAAATCCGATGTGGGACGTAAGCGCCGTCTCGTACCTGTACTTAGCTGCCACGGGTATCTTCCAGCACCAGATGGAGTCCGGGAGTTCTTCCATTCTCGAGATCAGGTACACGTCCTTGACCGTGCTTCAGCTCAGCCGGCGGAAGTGCACGCAGTAGCGGAAGCGGCCACCTGGTCTCGGCGCGATAGCCATCGCGATTGACCTATTGGCACTGCAGGGATCAAGGATGCCCAGGTCTCGCGTTTTCTTGACCTGCTTCTCATTTTCTTGGCGGCGGTGCGTCCCAGCCCGGTACGTTCCGAGTATACGGGCTTCGCGTTGGGTTTGAGCTGGACGAGATGCGTGGTGGCCTCGAGCGCACCAAGTTTCTCCGACAGCATGCCCTCGAAATGGTGGAGTAGGCCATGCACATTGCCATGGAGGTCTTTGGGAACGCACGCCCATTTCACCTCTGGCATCTTCGGCCCCTTGGCGGTGAGGAAAACCGGTAAATCCGGAGGTCCCGCCGCCTTGGACAAGGTTTCTTCCTTCTATAGCTCGCGCCGCGCCGCCAGCTCCTTTTGGTCCGCCAGGAGGGCCCCCTGGGAGAAGGGTCGTGCCTCGCCCGTGTAAGCTTCGGCGACGACTACTCGGGTACCTTTGGCAAACGCTTTGGTCTTGCGGTCTAGGTTGACCATGAGGACGGAGAAGAACTAGTGCCGGCGAACCTTCTTCGGACGCCCGTTTGCCAAGTGCAGCCTGTGCTTTGCCAATGCTTCCGCTCGGCCCTCGAGTAGCCATCTCTTAATCGACCGGGCTACCCTTTTGACCTCCGGCAGGGGGCCGGGGAAGAGGACCGTCACGCCTGTCATCGTCAACGCGTTCGAGCGGACCCGGGGCGTGAGCGGTGCCTTGTACTGTCTCCTCCTAGCACCGAAGTGGTAGCCCAAGATGACCGAGACAGCACCAGTTGTCCACGCGATCGTGCCGTCCTGTAGCAGGATGGACTTTACGCACTGGTGCTGGAAGTCACACCCCATCATAAGCGGTACCGAGAGGCGCCTCAAAACAAAAAACGGGAGCTGCATAGGTTTTTTATTTACGTGAAAGGTGAGGGGAAGCCGAGCAAAAGGCTTCAGCGCCTTCCTCGCGGCATCCACGATCCGGGTGCGGGTAGGCGCACGCCACGCAGGCGGGCGCCATCCCGTCGATTGAGGGTACTCGCTGACCACACTGGGTCCGGCCTCTGTGTTCAGCACCGCGGCCACAAAATCTGGGTCCCTATCCCTGCCACTCAAGGTGGTCTTTACCTCGAAGGTGTCTTCACGAAAGAGTAGCACGGTACCCCGAAGAGCGAACGGTGTCCAGGCAGCGACGTAAGCGAGTAGCCGACGACGGCACCGGCCCAGAAATGCAACTAAGGACGACATGAGAACACTGGGGCCTGTTACAGACAAGAGAGCGCCTACGGGCGCACCTCCCCCACCGTGTTTCCGGATCCCGAGGTACCCGTGGTCTTCGTCGTCCCATCCGGAGTGGAGTCGCACTTGTCCGGGCTTCCTCTGTACAGGTTCTCTTGCATACTTTGAAGGATTGCGTCACGGAGGTTGTGCGCCGTCTTCGGGTCCCGGCGACGTGGGGAAGCTCCTCTTGCTTCCCGGTCGGCCCAGCGCATGGCCCTGGAGAAAATGATGCCGTTCCCCGGTAGCTTTCCTGGATCTCTTTGGGAACCTCTGGACAGAATGCCGCGATGAGGGCCTCCTGTATAAACAACAAGCACACCCGTACACGGCTAGGGCGCCCCCCCCCCTGTGTGAAACGGAGAGTAAAGGGCGTGACGAGCCCAGGCCAGCGCTCCAGACGGCGGCCGGCCTGGGAGGGCGACTCACGCACGGCTGGAGGCCGTTTCGTCGGTGCTGACTGACTGGACGGTCTTGCGATGTACATTTTGAGGCGCGTCCGCTGGAGTCGCCGGAGCGTCCGGACCTGATAACGCTTGCCCTGGGTAATCGATGCGAGCTGCTGCAGAGTATGCCGCTTTAAATAGAGGATTTAATGCTGTGCATCCACATACAAGTTCTTCGGGAAGCTCTGAATGAATGCCATCGTGAGCCGGTCCTCGCCATACACGTTTCCACATGCCCTCCCCAGGTCCCGGGAACGGTGTGTGAAGGCATCGGGTAGTTAATGGGCTCCCTGGGAATCCCGGTGCATGTCCGACACGGCTTGGTTCAGGGTGATTGAGTCCGCATAACGCACCAGGAGGCAGGGGACATCCTCAGCGAAGGAGGCGACGGTCCTGCCCCAGTTATCAGGAAGGGTCTTACCAATGCGCGTGGAGGCTGCTCCGGTCGTGAAGGAGCCCACCACGTAAGGACCTTTCCCTCACAGATAGTACTGTCCTCACCGGCCTGGATGAGTCGGCGCAAGAAGGAAAGGAATTTGGCCGGCTTGTTCCCGTCGAAACGAACCGAGTCCAGGAAAGCCTGAACTTTCTTCCGGTCTTCAGTAATCCTTCAACGCATCCAGCTAGGGAATGTCGGGTTCAGGTTGTCCAGAAGGTACGAGCGCCAGTCTGTCACCGTGTTGATCAGGGTGTCCCCAACCCTGTGGACGACGATCTGGAAATCAGCCAGTGCCGGACGCACCGTCTGACATTCACTCTAAAAGGATAAATCACTCGATGAGGACCGGGAGGGACGACGTCGATGCTACGACGGCTACGAAGCGACCGGCGGTCCCGGAGAGAGTCCTCACTGGCGTTCCCTTCCTGTCCCCCGTCGTCACTACAGCCTCCACCTGTCACCACCCGCCTCCCAGAAGGCCTCAGACCAGCGCTTGATATGCCAGCACGCAGAATGTGTGCCCCTCAGCGAGAGTCTCGACTGCCCCAGCCACTATCGACCGGAGCTCCTCTCGGAAGAGTCCGGAAAATATACCACAGCCAGGGAGGAGGTGACGTTTGGGTGAACACCGGTCGCATATCGTCGGCCAGAGGTAGAGGGAGGCCTGGTTTACTCCTGCTTGCCGCTAGACGTGCCGGTGCCCGCCAAGGCGGGTCGCGGGATCTCGTTTTTGACAGTCGCGGTCACGCGTGACGAATAATCATTCCCAGACACGTCGACAGGCGTTGGCGGGGGCGGAAACAGTCCCAAAATCACAGGTACTCCGGCCCAAGCCGGAGCCGGGGGCATCTCCGTTGACATACGCCGGGGCAATTTCTCTCCCGGAGAGGACATCGGGGTCGGCATAGTGGTGTCTGGCACTCAGCAACCAGACGAAACGGGAGACACTTACTTCCAGATGAAGATGATGGAAACGAGGAACAACGTGATGACCCCGACCCGAGTCAGGAGACTGCAACCGTTTCTGGGAAAGGCCAGGCATACTGGAGATCACCCGATACACGGCAGAGATCATCCTTTACACGCGAACCGGCTCCGAATGTCAGCGGGATCCCCTGCTTCTCTATCAATTTGCCGCGTAGGTGTCACCCCGGCACACAGAAACAGATAGGGACACCTGCCCATCCGAAGGTACCCGCCCGCGCACTCTTGTTTCACTCTCTTCCGATGACACGGTCGCATAGGAAAAGCTCGAAGGTACAGAGAGGGAGGAAGGTCGTGAGAATATAATTATTGTTTTGTGGGGAAGCCGAACCACGGGAGCCCCGCTGTTCCCTTAAGTTATCCGAAAAAGCGGGCCTTAAGGGACCCAAATCCCACGCCGCAGCCAACCCAGGGAGAGATCCAGGAACCCACTCAAGTGGATCCCAGGGGTTTTCAGGATCCCGATTTATGCCCCATCTGGGATCCGGATACGCCGCGTTCGACCATCTCCGAATACGTACGATTGGCATCACATCACTTAAGATTCGGGTTATTTTATGACCTCACCAATTAGGATTAGTGTGTGGATGATACTGATAGTCAAATACGCTTATGATATCCAAATAAAGTGGCTTAAGTCAGACCGATGGCCCACTCACAGCAAAAGCAGCCCCGCTTGACGAAAGAATAGCCGAAAATGACTATTTGACAGCTGTTCCTGTTTTCAAAGTTCCCACAGCACCCGTATAGGAAGTTTCTCACACGATGCGATGACGGAAGGAAGTGGCTCTGTACTTGCTGTCGTTCTAGGAGCGCCCGCAAGGGTTGAAAACGAGGTAGATGAATTGCAATGGTACCACTGATAGCGGCAGCTGCGTCAAGCTCACATGAGGCGCAATGCTGCCTCCGTGTCGAATGTCCTGGCTCATGCCGACCGTAGCTCATCCCGTAAAGCTGTCCTTCCAAATTTTCTTCTCTCGGCTCCGTGCCAGCAACTGCCGGCCAGCATTAGATCCACCTCCGCATTCGCACTGGGAGCCGGCGATTGGGCCATCCTTGGCCGACCGCCACTGGCCCTCCGGACAGAATTCTATGCATTGGAGCCCGCAGGCAACCACGTAAGAACATGAAACGCGCGGAGAATGAAGGAGGAGTATCAGGCGCCACAGGCGGTCGGCGGGACCCTCTTCCGCCTACGTTCAACGAGATGGCGACATCTGGGCTGTTGTCGGATGATGAAAATCTGTCCAGAGCCGTGTGCGCCACTCTACTGACACATCAAAGCGCCACGATGGCACGAGTGGGCGCGGTCGCGGAGGCGTAAAAGCTGGCGCCGTAGGTAGCCGGCACAGCGCTCTTGCCCGCGGTAGACGCTGCGACGGTGATCTGAGCATCGGAACGAGCGGATCTTGCTGCTGCAGCAGAAGCATGCACCGCTTCCCAGCATATAGGCGGCACGGCAGCTGATGGACGTCGGACATCGAGATTGCAGTGACTGTGAGCGGCGCTGCACTTGTCCCAATTGACAAGACGCAAGGGGTGGCCGACGTTTCTGACGTGCGAAAGCCGGCGTCGGCTGTCAGAGGCGACGAGACTCCGTCCATGATCAGCTAGGCAGCGGGGGCGGGAGCCGTGTCGACGATGGGTCACGTGGTTGTCCCTGCCGTCGTCGCATCTTGAGTAGATTCTAATGCCCTGCCAGTGTTCGCCGTATTTCAGCACCATCGAGCACATGACGTACCGTACGCAGGAAGAGCCGCGAGATGACGCATGCAATCTCTTTCGAGTGTTCCGTTCATAGTGCCCTATTCGCATCAACTTCTTTGCTTCTTGTGCTACCCATAAGAGTGAAAACCCCACGAGAGTGAGGCACCCGCCAGTAGGTTCTTGACCTGGAGGTACCATCGCTACGAGCTTCTTCGCCGCTACAAAGCACGCACACGAACGCTTGCCCCTGTCCGCTGTCATTTAGCCCTCGCCCGTTCCTACACCTCTCCTAATAACGTCTCCCATCGAGGGAGCCACTGTGCCTATCGGATGCACTAAAATAGCACCTATGTCCGAAGAGTACGATACAATGCGGCACTTGCGCTCTCCGGAGGATAACTTCATGCTCGGGGAGAATAGCTCAGCCAGATGCGAAAATGTCGCCGGGCCCCGTATTCCGAGATGTTTTGGATGGGCTTGGATGTCCTGATCGGCAATATATTCACGACAACTCCTGGTGGACCCCTCTACTCTAAAGCAGATGGTTCGACCATATGTCACTCGAAAGCGAGCGATCCACAATCAATCAGAATCCGAGCTATCAACTACATAGCCAAATGTACAAACCGGGTCGTGCCACGTCATCCGCGTCTCCCGGAGCCCTGCAGGCATCTGAACCGGCGAAGCGGCTAGTACCGGTGCCGCGTAGTCCGACAGAGGCGTTGCGCGTGTTCTTGAAGAAGGCGTACTGCCACACCGTTCCGTTATCAGCTCACACCCTCCGCCACCGTCGCAGCAAGCGGGTACCACGCCCAATAAAAACCGCCGCCTCCTTCGTCGAGTACGCCTCTTCCGGTAGACCGAAGGCCTGATCCATGCGGTTCTCGCCAAACAACGCGTACAGCGTTTTCCGGCAGTGTCGACCGTCACGCGCGTCTTGGGCGTTGGCTCACAAATGGCTTCGGCTCTGCCCGTGGAAGACTCACTTGTTGTTACACCAGCGCGGTCGGCAGCGAGCGTAGCAATGGCTGGAGATGGGACGTTGGCAGATGGTGCTGTTATCTGGCCGACGACGACATGAAGGCTGCTGTCTTTTGTCGCTCTCCCCTTGTAGACCAAGGCGAGGGACTTGGAGCTTACCACCTCCGCGGCGGTTCTGGACTCTGCAGTACCCAAATAGGTCATTCCCTCAGAGATGATTAAACAAGACGAAAGTGTTCACCAGGAAGAGGTGCAGAAGTAGAAGTAGGTTGGTGGGAGAAGCATGGGTGAAAAGCAAACTGCACGTGTCACATGCATGCGAGAGACAGAAAACGTGCGACAAGGCAGCAACGCTGGTGGCCTTTTATCCCGGACAGAGCGGTCTACAAGGCCCAAAGGTGCGGCTGCGTATTGGGTGCTGGAGTCCCTCCGTCCAAAACGCGCTGTGGCGTGTGCTGTGGAGACAGGTCAGGGGTGGACAACGAAGAAATGTAGTTTTGCGCCGCGAGTGCCGCCGTGAGGATCTGCAACGCCTCGGAGGAGATACTTCTGGTCCTTGATGTGACATTTTTGAGGGCTGCAAGGAGAGAGCGCAGAAGATCTATCGGTCGACCAATCGCCATGCACCTTGAAAAGAAGCGATCTTCTCAGCCATGCACAGACGATCTTTACATTTCTCTAACATTTGATTGGCTGCAACGCCGGGGCCTTGCATGAAAGATTCGATCGCTGCTTGGCCATGCGGTCCCGTCGACGCGCCTTCGTCTTCGTCGCCGACTTCAGCCTGATGCACGTTGCTAGGTGCGACACATGGGTGATCGTGTTCGTCGTGCGCTAGCAGAGGGGGGATTGCAACCCGCTTAAGGGGAGTCTAACCGAAGTGCGGGAAAGAAGAAAATTCCTCTGCGCGTACTTTATATTTGCAAAACATCTAAGCACACTCCATATTGGTACTCTAGCCCCTCGTACCCGATCGCCGCCCAGTCCTCAAAGCCTCCTTCGCGCTGTCAGGGAAACATACACCAGTGCAGGACGCCGCTTGGCTACGCCCTAAGCTCGACTCTGTATGGATGACGAGTAGGTGGGAGGCGAAGCAGGGAGCATCGAGTGGGGACGGAGAGGCATGTAGGACGGCGCGATGCAGGTGCGCCACAGTACCGGGTCACACAACGAAGAACGGAGGATGTCACCAGGAAAATGTTTTAGCAATGGGAAAGCGACGCTGGCATGCAGATACAAAATCAATACGAAAGGCATCCAGCCCCCGCACCCCTTGTCATCACCCCAAGCACCGCCCACTCCTCCAGAGTGACCTTCCCCCGACCCTCCGGCCACCCGACTCAGAAACATCTCACATTTAGACGATCCAGTACCCTAGAGATTACCGGCACAGCACGGAGCGCCGGCGCGAAGCGAGACGACGGTGGCGGGCACCACGAAGACGGGCCGATGGTGCTGACGACGGTCGCGGCCGACGGTCACGGTCGCACTATCCGTTAGAATGCGCTCAAACAATTTCAATCAACAGTCCACTTTAGCTTGAAAAGTGTGCCAAAATATCCTTGTCAAAAACGCAGTAAACAACATTTCACATGTCTTCAAGTCCACTGTTGTTTATTTCCAGCGAGGGCAAAATTGGGACACTAGCAATACGAGTTCAGCTCAAGTGCACGACTTCTGAACTGGCATGTCCGCTCTCCGGAAAGCAGAACCCAGGAAATTGCGTCTGTCTTGGAATGAGCAACGGGGTGGAGTACTGCGAATCGGCGGGATCAGATCTTTCTAATAGCGAGGAAGAATGCGTGCTGACTCCAATTCTGCGGTGCAGGAGTGTTTCCCAGTTGCAGTTCTGGGCAGTTACGACCACAGTCAGGCAATTGACTATTATCCACCGCCAGGCGGCTCTCCTAAGCTAAAGACGACGCGCTCAGGCAGATAAATGCGCGTACCAAAGCCCACGTGGAATCCAACGTTGACACGCACTCCTACTACTGTCTTCAAGTACGCCCAAAAATGGGCTTGCGGAGAGTCGGCAAGAATGGTGGTACAGCACGACCCTGCATATGCTGTTCGAGATGATCTTGAAGTCAGTGTATTTTCGGGAGTACACTTCTTCACAATGGGGTTCAGAATCTCAGAGGAGAATCTCTTTGGGCTGATCTTCTGACCGAGAGACGTGCGCTTCGCTGGTGAATGTCTTTGAGCTTGTTGTCGCACGCAACCTGTATCCGTTAACCAGGATACTTCCTCGGAAACAGTCATTCGCACAAACCGTCGTCGTCCGCTGACCTCGCTCGGCATCCCAGGCGGCGTCCACGGGATGCCCAGCCCCCTCACGGCCGTAGCCTGGCTGGGAACGAACTCTCCGGCGTCGGCGCTTGTCCGTCTCCATCGGAGTGGCATGATACTTGTGGCGAAGACACAAAGCGACGATGGATTAATGTTCTCGAGTGAGTCGCCCCTCACTGGAACGCACTTTTCACGGGAGGTCGAGAGCTACATTGATGGAACCTTTGGGACATAGATAGGATCTTTGTCTGTATATTTCTTCATGTCATCGATCCGGCTTCCTACATTCCTAGTGCTTTGGATTGTCGGCGCTCATGGATTTCAAGCGCTCTATTGCAGCTGACGCTCAATTTCATATAGTAGGCTCACACCGTGTGTTCTATCTTGTCACATACAGTTGCATATGTCATTTGCCCTCGACGGGCATTGTTGGCACAGAACCACTGCTAACATTCGGTTTTCCTGTCATGTGTATGTCTCTCCTCTCATACAATTGGCCTTCAACGATCGTACCCTGCAGTGAAAAAATGTACAGTTAATAACAGACGCCTCGTTCCGGGGTCAATGAGAGCCTCTTACGATGCACTTGAAATTCCTCTGCCCCTCTTACGGCTTTCTGAACGTTCTACGTGGTACAGTCGTTCCACAAATTTTCCGGCACTCGGGCGGCATAAACAGTGACCGGCACACGTGACCAGTCGAAAATACTCCAATGAGAGCGAATCCACGTGCACGGACCCACTAAAATATCCGAAAATCATCGGCGACAAAAGCTCGAGATGATCAATTCTGGGGAATACGCCGCCGTCGTGCGACTGGTCACGACAGCAGACAAACGTCTTTTCAGAATTTCGCGACATTAAAAGCCCAGCCGACGCCAGAAAAGTCACAAAATCGAGAGCCTGTCGCCAGTACTGCACCCGTGGCGGAGGAGCTAACTGATCTCTCAGACGTGGTGGGGACGATAGCTCATTGCCGAGAACTCTTGCATCGATCGTTGCACCGGCCGCGGCTGGTCATTGGCCAATCGAGGTGACTAAGATCTCCTTCTGAGACCCATAATGCCTCGGCCAATGGCAGTGCTTGATCGGGCCACTCTGCATCACGGACGGTCAACAAAATACAGGACTTCTTACACGCTCTGAGAGAGATGTGGGGAAGGTAGAGCACTTCAATCGGGCGTTCACGACACTGGTTCCCAAAGCATTCGAAATCGGACTGGAAACGCACGACGCGTCGGAGGCACTTGCCGCCACACAGTGCTCGAAGAATAAGGCAACCTGTCAGTTTCGTTGGGCAGCAGCGTTTTTCCTGCCAAAATCCAGCAGAGGTTGTTCTCGTCGGCTCGGAGACAAATTCGACGTTGAGGGTCTGCGCTGGAAATTCCACCCAGTGTGATTTGAGATCGCAGCAATATGTGTCCCAGTTCATGACCCTGAACGCCCACCGAAATCGGCTTTCAGACTTTGTAGGTTTGGATTTGGAAAGCGGTGGTGGATCGCGAGTGAGAACATGTGACGAGTCGCAGGGTGATATTTTGCGGTCGACGACCGAACGCTGTCGACGATCCGCATTTCGCAGGCACCGCATCCCCCTTTTCCCACCCCCCCCCCCTCCCCCCCCCTCGTCCTCCATCCATTGCCGTCGTTGCTGGTTCCGCTGAGGACCCCCGCGCTTGCCTTCCCCCGCACTCGACGGGTGCGGTCTTGCATCCGTTCTGCTGTTAAGCTCTCGTCGCATCGAAGATAAACTGTCTATGTGATCTCTCCGTGCGATGTTCCGTGCTCTTGTCCATTAAATTGACTTTTAAGATGCGGAATAGCTGTCATCACGCACATCCCTTCATTCGACTTCGTCGCGCGGGGCGTCCCTTAGAGCGTGAAGCAGAAACAGGGCGGAGAAAAATCGCACCAGAAAATTGGCGAGAGGACAACCAGAACGCTTTAAGAAACGCACGACGCGCCACTACCAAGCTTACCACACCATACGACACCAAAGCGCGGACTGCACTGGCAGCGGTCGACTCCGGGGGGGCGCGGGGGCACTGCCGCCCGCGTCAC
>Ga0114953_1002731_pt1 | contig 12181 bp, 7 predicted proteins | sample SidtaG_FD_87298 | JGI IMG/M metagenome (GOLD analysis project Ga0114953, IMG submission 87298) | Marine algal microbial communities from Sidmouth, United Kingdom - Sidmouth_Male2 metaG | ecosystem: Host-associated > Algae > Red algae > Unclassified | place: Sidmouth, United Kingdom | collected...
GGGGGGGGCCCCCCGGGGGGGGGGGGGGCCCCCCCCCCGGGGGGGGGGGGGGGGGGGCCCTCGGCGGGCCGTCGACGCGGACTCCCGCCGCGACCGCGAGGCCGCCGCCGACGCGGCGGTGGACGGGCGGGAGCGTGGGGAGAAAGAAGACCGGGGGGGGGGAGGGGCGGGGGGGCGAAAACCCCGCGCGCGGTCCGGCCAGGCGGTTTTTTGTCGGTCGGTGCGCTGCTTTTTTGGGATGTTATTTTTGTGGGCTTACCGCGCGCCGCGCGCGGGGCTGGCCCCCCAGCCACTTCCCCGCCCACCGCCCTCACACATTTCCTTAATCCTTCGCCCCCGCTTCCCATGCGCGCTTGTCGGCCTTGAACAGCCCCTTGCGGTCCGCCGGGACGGCCGCGAGCACCCCCCGCGCCCCCTCATCTCTGCCCCCTGCCGCCTGCAGCGCTTCAGCGACGCCGTGGAGCACCGCGACCACCCCTGCATCGCCACACGTGTCCAGCGCCGCCACCACGTCGACAGTGGGCGCCGCCCGCGCATGGGGGGGGAGCGACGCCGAAGCCGATGCGGACGTCAGCCCGCCGACGCCGCCTCCCCGCCCCCCAGCCAGCCCCCCTCCGACGTCACGCCACACGGCTGTCGCGGCGGCAACGTCCCCATGCACCGCCGCCGCCACCAGAAACGACCTCTCCACGGTGGCAAGCGTAAGGGAGGCCGCGGAAGGCGGGTGCGGTGGGGGCAGGCTGCCGGCGGCGCCGGCCGTCGCGTCGGCCGACCCGGCGGCGTCGGCGCCCCCGCCGAGGCCCGCCCCCGCCGCGCGCGCGGCAGCGGGGGAGCCGGCGGCCGCCCCCGGGCGTGCAGCGACCGCCGCCGCTGCCGCAGGCAGCGCGGCGGCGGGCGCCGCAGTCGCAGAGTGCGGCAACGCGCACCGCAGTCCGGGGGTGGTGGCCGCCGCTGCCAGTGCCCCGGGGGCGGCGACCAGATCTGCATCGGCAGACGTGGCGGCGACGGCGGCGGCGGCAGCGGCCGACGGCGCCGCCGCCGCCGCCGCCGTCGCTGTGGCGTCGACCACCGCCACCGCCGCCAGAGAGCGCGTCAGCGCTGCCAGGGCCAGCCGTGGCGCCGTGGGCGCCGCCGGCCGCGCGCGCCACCCCCCCACGGGTAGGTGCCGCAGGGCGCCAACGACGGCGGTGGCGGCGCCGACGCCCCCCCACCTCCCCCCCCTACCCCCCGCGCCCGCGTCGAGGAGCCCCCCCGAGCACCGCCCGCACGACCGGCGGGCGGCCGGCGCGGAGGAGCGCCGCCGCTCCCGCCGCCGCCGCCGGGGACAGCACGGACGGGTGCAGGGACCCGGGGGAGGCTGCCAGCACGACCGCCACCCGCAGCCGCAGGTCTTCGGCGGCCGGTGGGGGAAGGCCGCCTCGAGCGGCGACCGTGGGTGCGCGACGGAAGCCAAGAAGCTGGCCGCCACCGCCGAAGTGTGCGCGTCGGGGAGCGGGGGGGCGCTGCCGCCGCCGGCGGCGAGGGCGGCCGCGCCCGCGGCGGGCGGCCGCAACACCGCCGCCGCGGCGCGGAGGGCGCCGCAGAGCAGCTGCGTTGGCGGGGACGGCGGGGGGTGTGCGCCCGACGCGGCCACCGCCGCCGCGGCGGCGGTGTGACCCGTGGCCGAAGGGGTGTCGCACGAGGTGGCAGTGGCGCGTGGTCCGCCACCGCCCTGTCGGCGGCGGCCGCCACCAGCGCGCCGACGGTGGCGCCGACGGCGGGCAGGAGTGGGGCCGCGCGGGCGGCGGCGCCCCCCCCGCCGCACGAGACACCACCGGCCACCGCGGCACGCACGGCCGCGAGCGCGGGGGCGGCGGGGAGCGACCCCGCCCCACCCGCCGCACACGTCAGGACGGCCGCCGCCGTTGCCGCGGCGGCGCCGTCGCCGGCCGTCGCCGCCGCCACCGCCGCGCCGACCACCGACCGCGTCGCGGCGGCGCGGACGGCCGCCTCGACCGCCGACGCCGGCCGCCGCAGCATCGCCGCCACGAGCGCCGCGTCGGCCGGCGGCGGCATGCCCGCCACGGCGCCACCATCCGCCGGGGAGGAGCCGATCGCCGCCGCCGCCGCCAGCACCGCCGCAGCGGCGGCGGCCGCCCCCCCCCCGACGTCCGCCGCCGCCACGGCGCCGTCGGCGGCGACGACGGCCCCCATCGCGTCCGTCGCCGCTGCTGCCAGCGCAGGGGCAATGCAGCCCAGGCCCGCCGCCAGTAACCCCCCTCAAGCTCCCGGCAGGAGCGCCACCCCCACCTCCGCAGCGGCCACGGCCGTCAGCGGCGGGCGCGGCGCGCGGCCGGGCTTACCGCCGCCGCCGGCCGTGGCGGCCTTGACGCCCACCACTACGAGCGCCGCGGCGGCCAACGACGCGCCGACGGCGACGTAGGTGGCGGCAACGCCAGGCAGGGCGCCGGCGGCGCCGCCAAGAAGGTGAGGCGTCGGTGGACACCGTCGACCGCAGGCGGGCACGTGAGCACGTCCGCGAGGGTGACGGCTGCGAGCAGCGGGGGGAGCGTGACGCTGCCGCTGCCGCCACCGCTATCGCTGAGGCGGGACCGCACCCCCGCGCAGGCAACGGCGCGACGCTCCACGCTGGCGACCGCCCCGCCGTGGCGCACGACGGTGTTCCCCGCCGTGACGGCGGCGGCCACGACCGGCGTGTGGTACGCCGACCCCTCCGGCCAAAAGACGCCCCCGTCGCCGCCGACCGGGGCGACGAGCGCCACCACCGGCCACGCTTCCACCACTTCGAGGGCGTCCAGGGTGGACGCGACGGCGGCGGCGGCAGTGCAGCAGGGCTGCTCTGGTCCGCCGCCGCCGCCCCGACGCGGCGAGCCGGGGGGGGCGTCCGCTGGGTCCCCCAAGCGGCACGCGGTCGCGACCGCCGTTGCCACCGCCGCCGGACACCTTGGGCCCCACCACGTGCCGATAGAAAGAGGGGCACGTGCGCATCAGCTCGTCGAAGAGCGTCCGCTCGTTGAGGACGGGCACCTGTCGAGGGACCGCAGCCGCGCGCGCACAGCGTCAACCACCGCCTCCCCGCCGCCGTGCTCCCCGAGCCCCACCCGCACGAGGGCGACGCGCCGCGCGGCGGCCACCTCCTCCGCCACCCCGGCGGCGGTCGCGTCGACAACGAGCGCCGCCGAGCGCGCGTGGAGCTCGAACAGCTGCCGCGCCGAGCCGCCGCTGCCGACGCTGCTGCCGCCGCCGACGCTGCTGCCGCCTCTGACGCTGCCACTGCCGCCGCTGCCGGAAAGTTCCTCGGAGAGCCGGCCGCCGCGGCCCGCGAGGGCGCCCGCCGCCGAGATGGGGGTGGCCGAGGCGCCGCCGTCGGCGCCATTGGCGCCCGCGTCGCCGCTCGGCCGGCCGCCAGCCGACGCGTCGGCCGACGGGGGGCGGACGTCGGCCGTGCCGCCGCCGCCCGACGCGTGCGACGCGGAGCGGGGGAGCAGGCGGGAAACGGTTTGGGCGACGGCGAGCCGCCGCCGCCCGCCGCCGACCGGCCGCCGCGGGCGGCTGCATCGTGGCGACGCACGGCGGTCGCGGGCGTGGCACCGCCACCTCACCGACGGGCGGCTGCCGGCGGATTCGTACCACCCCACCCGACCCCACACCACCCCACCCCACCCCGCGCCGCCAGCCCGCCCGCCCGCTTGCCCGTTGGCGCTCCACCACTGCGTCACCCCCTCCCCACACGACCAGACGGTCCCTCCCGCACGCGGGCGCACGAACGCGACCGAGGACGTCCCCCCCCCACGAACCACCCGCTGTCGTCCCGACGCTCGCCCCCCGGCGGCCGTCGCCGCGGTCGCACCGCCCTCCAACCCCCCGAGCGCCCGCCGCGCGCCGCGCACGCACCTGGTCCGTTGCAGCCGCCATGGCTGCTCTGCCGCCCGCTGCGCCTCTTCGTCGTCATGGCTGATGGGCGCTCCACGGTCGCGGTGGCGGCGGCGGCCGAAGCGGGGACGCCGGCGGCCACTGAAAGGCACCTCAGCTGGTCTTTCGCTGCTGTTGGCGTGGAAAAGGGAGGGGGGGGGGGTGTGGAAAAGGAGAAGAAGTGCTGCCACCAACGGCCGTGAGGCTCTCGGGTGATAGCGGCCGCCACATCCCGAACGCGCATCGGGAAGGGGCGGCGAGACGGCCGAGAAAGTTGAGGCTGGGGCGTTGCATCTCTGCAGCTCGCCCCTCCAGTGGCCGTAGCCGTAGTCTCCCAACCCCGCCGACTCTGCTTCCGCTTCGGGATCTGCCATTTCCTATCCGGTCGTTAACAGCAACGTCGCGCGGCCCCCCCCCAGTCGGCGGCGCATCCGTTTCTGGCTGCGCCACCGCCGGCACGCGCACTGTCACACATTAACCACTCCTACCCGCGCCACACCCCGCCTATCGAGGCCTCAGCACCGGTAATGCCGACATCGCCTACTAGTAGCAGCACTTCTGCCAACCAGCACTGTTTTGCAGGAGGTGGCGGCGGTGATGGTGACGGCGGCCGCGCGGAACCCGCTCGTTTTGGTTATGTGCGAAGCATACGATCGCGCGCGACCGCGCCGCTGCCAGCACCACTCATACCACGGCGCCCACTCCCACTCACCCCACCCCCTCCCCGTCGCAGAGTACCCGCCTAGCCACAAGCCGTGGGCGCATCCGGCGCGGCCATGGCCACCACGACTATGCCATGGGCGGGGCTCCGCGACGGAACAGGGAGGTGCTTGTACGGGGGAAGCCGCCACTGCGCGGGGCGGAGGACGTGGGTCTGCCACAACCAGAATGCTGGCGACCTATGGGTAGAGTACGAGCCTTCGAGGCTGCCGTTGCTTTCTACAGTGGTGCAGGAATTACTGGGAAATCGGCGTTCTTGGGGCCATGGGCTCACTGTTCCGATCGGTCCCCCTAGAATAATAAACCATGTTATTCTTGGAAAGGTCTGTTACGGGGGGACCGTTCATGGCCGGGGGGACCGCCGGGGGGACCATTTACGAGAATTTCCGGTCGTGGGGGGACAGGGGTAGGAAATTGCAGTACGGTGTAGAGTAGGGCGGCCGCGCCCGGGCGAAGCCCGGGCGCGGCCGCCCTAATCTACATCGTACTGTAAATTCCTACCCCTGTCCCCCCACAGGTATAACCTCCCCAGTGCACTGGGACCGCTCTGAGACGCACATCTATCCGCCGCGGCACGGCTCGTTCAGCTTTCGTGTTCGCTCCAAACATTCTGAAAACCACATTCGGCCTTGTTCATATTTTCATATGTTTTTTTTTGCTGAGGGCAAACCCTGCAATGCTGACCCCATTGTCTTAAATGACTATTCTAGGGGTGTAACATGTGGCGTTGTGAATGGAAAGACCATTCTGAGAGCCCCGTTTGGGGTCAGCCGGTATGTAGTTGGTGATATCGAATATGGTAAGTGTTTCTGGTTCTACGAAGTGGGGTTAGCATTGCAGGGTTGTCACACCCCATTTCAAAGGACAGCCACTTCAGAAAATGAGCTGTTCCCTGGGGTGGTGATATTTTCTCCAGAAACCCGTCGTTCGGCATTGAAATGCCATGAACGTACGAAAAGATAGGATATCCGACCTGCCACGTTGACAACAAATCGTCAAACAAGGATGACATTGTTGTGAACGAGTTGAAAGGGCGGTCCATTCGTTGACACTGTGCATGAACGAGGAGACACCTGGCGGTGCCAACACAGCATCCGCGCCACCGCATCCCAAGCTAGCGTGGATAATGTGACCCGATCCCTGTCTGGTGTCGATAGGGGCCACAGAAAGGTCGTTCCGAGAAGGCCATACCATTTCAGGACACACCAGTGGTCCGATATCGCGTTTGCATCCCACGATCTCGTCGGTTGGGATGATCCGTGGTCGGGAACAGTGGCGGATGGTCTTAATGCAACGTCATTTTCGCGCGACGATATCAGATCGTTGATATTTGATTGGCTGTCGTTAACAACGAGTCTTTCGAAACAACATATGTGTAAGGCCTCCGGCCTTTCATGGCTATCTACGTGGCGGCCACATTGGCTCGGCCACGTTGCACAACTTGTGCTGCACGCACTGGCCCTTGCAAGATATGCCCATCTCATCATTGAGGACTTGCAATGCGGTCCTTAGTCCAATTAGTGCGGGCTAGCACTTGGACGACGTCAATCTGTGATGACAAGGAGCCAGCGAGGCCTGATCTGTGATGACAAGGTGCCAGCCAGGCTGGGCCAATCACCCGTTTCGGCCTTGCTGGAGGAGATCCGGATCCGTCGCCAGGTTGTCGAAAACCTGTCGACAGCCACATGCTCCAATCCAATTGGACCGACGGTTTGCTGCCTTCGTGTCGAAAGTGCTCAATTTCTCCACGTTTCTCTATTCTTGTTTCTACCTGCGTTTTTGACCTATTTGGTGCCGCGTTTTGGCGACACACGCCCGTGTCCCCCATTTTTTGGCCCTGTTGGTGCCGTACCGTGGGGAGACGGGCAAATACATGTTCTGGGGCACCCTTGGTACCCAGCCGAGGGTATATAGTCGTAGCGAGGGAGCTCCTCCGGGGGGATCGAGAGGGGCAGCTCAGTACAATCAAAGACAACTTTTACCCTTCTGACCCCTCCTGGCCTTCCCACCGTCGTCGCACCCGCTGAACCCCTCCGCACCCGCTGACCCCTCCATCCATCGTCGCCGTCGTCGTCGTCGTCTTCATCGCGGCGCTCTTCATCCCTGAGAACTTTGGCCACGAGTACGTTTTTCGCCGCCACGTGCGTGGTGGGTCTAACAATATGCCTGTTGACAATTACCAATGTTGGGCACCAGTTGTCCCTGTTTGGCGGTTTTGGGAATAGTTTTTGTTGCGCACGGCCCTTGATCATCGATCTCGTGGTCGAGATCGGACCGCGTGTCCGCTGGTCGACTCGTTTTTGCGGCCACGCACTCCGTCACTTCCGCGCGGGGCTGCCACGCCGCGCTGTCTGGCTCCCCTGCGCTTTCCTAACGGTCCTCAAAAGTGGTCAAGGGGGCCCCTGTGGGGCATTCCACGCAGTGTTCCCGCGCGCCTTCGTTTGGGTGCGTTTGCGCGTGAGCGTCCATGGCCGCAAGCGGCCAAAAACGCCGGTCTAGCTGGCCGCGGGGCACAGACGCCTGCAGCCGCAACCCCTCACGCGCACTGTTCCCGCGCGCGGGGGAGCGCATCGCCGCCTGGGGGAGCTCTGGTGTCCTCTGCATGGCCTTACTGACCCTCGCAGGCTGCGTGCACCCTAGCCATCGCTTCATCAACGGCTGCGTTGTCGCCACCATGGCAGGCGTGCCTTGCACGGCCGTCGCACCCGCGCTCCATCTTTGCTGCGCTTTCCTGATCGCCCGCCTTTCCCGCACGCCGTGCCAACCTCCTGTTTCCCACACCACTGCCTTTTTGTTTTTCCACCCCCCCCCCGGGCTCGACCCTGCTGTTGAGATGACCCGCGGAAGGAGTGCGACCGGTGTTCGTCGGCGGCCCGCGCACAACAACGGCGGGGCCGAGCAGATCCCGCCCCCGCCCCCGCCAACCGAGACACCTGGTGGTTATATGGACGCCCCCGCTCCTCCTCCTGGGCGTCCTCTGCCGCCTGAGGGGCCTATGGGTCCTCCCCCCAACTGCCGCCCGCCACCATTTAGTCGCCCACGGCCGCTGCCGGTCCCCGACGACCGTGAGCGGGAGCACATCGACGACAACCCCCAGCTGCGGCGAGTAAGGCGGCGTGTTGACGGTTGCCCTCCTCCTGGGCACCCCGACGGAGGACCGCCGCCTGTTGCTGGTTGTGGACGCGGCGGTCCCGGACGCCTGCCTCCTCCTGGCATACTTCCACCGCCAAGGCCCCTGTGGGACTCTTCTCACCCGCCACTAGGCCCCCTTGACGGCCCTCCGCGTCGCTCGACGTTGCCAGCGTGGGCGCCGGACCGGCCGGGACGGTGGAGCCCACGACGTGGACCGCCGAGCTGTCCTCCTGGCCGTCCACCATTTCGGTCGCCGCCACCACCGTGGGGACCTGACCGCCCGCTGTGGTGGAGCCCACCACACCGACGACTGGGCGCCCCTCCTGGCCGTCCCCGGTTTTGGTCGCCTCCGCCTGGGCGAGGATCTGACCGCCCGCAAGGGTGAAGCCCACCACGCCGACCGCTGGGCGCCCCTCCTGGCCGTCACAGGTTTTCGTCGCCACCACCTCAGTGGGCTCCTGACTGCCCGCAAGGGTGGTGCCCACCACCACCATTTGTGTCGTATCCATCGGCCCCCGTCGGTTTCATCTGGGGGGACCAACCCCATCTACCAACTGCGTACTGGACGTGGGAACCTGGGGCGCGCTGGCGGACGGACGGAGACCGGCGGCCGCTAGTGCTGGCGGAGCGCCCTCCGCCGACCACAACAGTGCCGTCGACTTAGTGGCCCGCGCCGCTGCAGCCCTCGCTGCCGCCAACGCCGACAGCGCACCACCCCTCTCCACTGTACGTCGTGCAGCCCCCGACTGACCCGGCATACGAGTTGGTGCCGGTGAACCGCCAGCCGGCGCGTCTGGTACCGGTGTACCCGTCGGAGAGCTACCGGTGGTAAATTACGCGCTGATCAAGAGCATGGGGTCTGCTTTGGGGTGGACGGACGAAGACTGCGTGCCACTCTGCGAGGCTTATCTGGAGGTGACGGGCGACCCGGTGCACGGCACGAGCCGCACGAAAGACCTGCTGTGGGCGTCGGTGCGTGACGTCTGGACGGCCAAGAGGCAGAAAAAGGGCACACTACGTGTTAACCGCAACGCCACTGCGCTGGAGAAGCAGTTTGCTCGCATCCGCAACGGCGTCTCGCTGTTCATCGCCAACTATTTGGCGGTTGAGGCGATGCCGACGACTGGCAACCTGACGGAGGAGGACGTGATCAGCGGTGCAATTGCACGCTACTGCTGGCTGAACGTTTATAAGGCCATTCGCGCTGACCAGGAGGCGGGCAAGCAGAAGGGAGTGACGGGGAAGCGCAAGGCAAAAGTCGCCCACTGCCAGTGGGTTGCCTGTTGGCGCGTGCTGCGCCAGTCCGACAAGTTCAACGGAGCGGCGTCTGCCAGCGCTTCTGATACGCCGATGGACGTCGGGAAGTCCACCGAGGAGGAGGAAGGGAGCAGTGGGAGTGGCTGCAGTCGAAGGGCTGGCGCCTTTCAGCACCGACCCATTGGCGTCAAAGCCGCAAAGGCCATGCGCTTTGAGGACCTGAAGATGGAGAAGCAGGTACAGCCGAGCGCCAGCGCGCTCGACAAACTGACGGACGCGCAGAACGAGCGCAATGCACTTTGCCTTTTTGACTCACCCGCGATGCGCGATACCCCCAAGGCCGCACGGTATCGGGCAGCTGTGACCCGGAAGATGATGGAGAGAGCGGGGATTCCCGTGGAAAGTGCGCCTGGGGGAGGTCCGACAGGGAGTGAGGCCGCGCGTGGTTCTGGTGTGGGGTTGCCAAAGAACACTGACGACACGGCCGAGGACATAGGAGTGATGGAGCTGAGTGATGGGGAACCGCCTGGAGCTGGTCGCGCCTCTGACGGAGCCGCGCGGCTGCGGGCATCGGCGGCTGCTGTCAGTGATGCTGTCGCCGCGGCCGCTGCTGTTGTGGCGATGGCGGCGGCCAACAAAGGCCGACGTTTGCGGCGTGCGGCCGCCAGCGGTCGCAAAGCGCAAGCCGCCAAGCAACGCAAGGCAGCCGGCTCTCTGACCCGCAAAATGAGGACGACTCGCGTTTTGGACGAGTCCAGGGCTGAAGAGGCATCCACCACTGAGGAAGATGAGTACCTTGACATCGACAGCGAAGTCTGAGAGAAGTTTGTTTCTTGTTTTTTTCTGGTGCTCTGCTGCAAAGATTTTTTTTTCCCCGTTGGGCAGGGTTTTCTTTTTCTGGAAGTCATTGCGTAACGAAGAAGAGAAAATAGAAAAGGTCGCAGCAAACCATTCTCAGCTCCCACGTCCTTCTACGCCCCCCCAGCCCCACCGCACCGACGCGGTTCGCGTTAGCTGCGCGGGGCCCCACCAACGCCGCGTGGCTCCACGCCTTTCTCCCCGACACGTGGTAGCGTGCGTGCACCACAACGCCGCCCCAGTGGGCGCCGCGGCGACGAGAGAGCGCAGCTTCGCTCGCGCCTTGCGCAGGCGCTCGAGGCCGTCAAGGACGCGGGAGGCTCCAATGTCGCCGGTGGCGAAAGAGGCGTTGACAGCGCCGGCGGGGAACCACACTGCGTGGAAGTGGCGGTTCGCCGCCACAGGCGTGCCGGGCGCTGCCAGTGGCCCCCCGCCACCGTCAACGCCGCCCCCCCCGCTGAGAATTCGACGGCCAAGCGGCAGCTGCCGCGCTCTCGGCTGCTGCGCACCCGCCGCAGCGGCGGCGGAGTGGCGGCGGGGGTGCGTGCCACCTCAGTGGCGGCAACAGCGGCGGCAGTCGCCGCTGCCGCCGCTGCCGCCGCCGCATCCGCCCGCTGCCGCCGGTTCCCCATTTGCCCGCCGCCGCCACCTCGCCATCCGCCCGCTGCAGCCGCTCACGCTCGGCTATAGCCCGCCCCGGCCGCAACGGCCGTGGAGGCGGCAACAGCGGCGGCGGCGTCCCCCTCCGCGGCGGCCAGCTCCGACACTGCCTTTCACAGGGTGGGGAAGGCGGCAAGGGCGACGACTGGGCGCCGCTTGGCCTCCGCCGCCCACCAAGCTGCCCGTCGGCGCCACTTCGGATCGGGGGATCCCCGTACACAGTCAGGGGGGGAACGCCCGCCCCTGTGGGGGGGGGGTGCTCGCCGCCGTGATGGTGGTGGGCGTCGCTGCCACCGCCGCTACCGCCGCCGCCGCCGTCGTCGAGGGCAGCGCCCACCTCAGCGCGTCTTTTGCCGCCTGCACGCGTCCCGCCTGCGCCGCCGCGATGTTGATCAGGCACCGCACGCCCGACGCGGCGGGCCCCGGTGCAAATGATTAGAGGGACCGCGCGTCGGCGGCGGCGGTGGCTTTGCCGCCGCGCAGCAGCGCGCGCCCGAGCGGGCGAGGGGGGGGAGGGGGTGGAAGGCGGCAGAGGCGCGGAGGTGCACCGAGGTGGCCAGAGGAAAAGGGTGGCGGGGGAGGGTGCCAAAGAGAAGAACCAGGCGGCGTCGACCACCGCCTCGGCGCCGACGCCCCCGCGGCCAAGCAGGCGCCCCCCGCCGCTGCCACCACCCGACGCGGGGCCGAGCCGTGACAGAGTCGGCGAAGAACAGGCCCCACCCCACCGGCGCCCCGATACTGATGTCGCGGCGCGTCGGATGCGCCTGCACTGCTTGAGAGTTCTTTGCCGATACTCTAACTCTCACTGGGTCCAGAAAATGCCAACGCAGACGAAAAGAAATATCATACAAATTTCAAATGACACATTTACAACCCCAGAGAAGTTGTAATGGCTGACTTAGTTTGAAACACACCAGTGCACCACTTGTCATTCTTTAGAAAGCAGCGTCGATTGGTGCCGCTGGGTCCCAGGAGATGGTCTTCAACGGCTATTTCCCAGAAGGCATATAATCACGGGCAGTCTCATTGTCGCGGGAATCCTTCGATTCCGGCATACTCTTCAAGGTGCCCCAGAATACTTTCCGTTTGCGGGAGACGCGAATGACACTTCTACTGAACACATGACGGCCCCCAAAGAGGGCCTCTGTTCTTTTTGGGCATGTCCAAGATTCCCGTGACAATTGAAGACACTGAAATCGGTGGCACGAGTGGCAAAACGGACTAACAACTGCTTCACCCATACGGGAGAAAAAGAAAAATAGAACCGCAATATCGGGTTCTTCCACCCAGGAAACCGGGATGTGGATGGGTCGACCCTCGGATCACGAAGTCCTAAGAATTTCGCCCATTCGATGGCAGTTCTGATGGGCCCTCCAGAAAGACCGAAGCTCTGCTACCAGATGCCACCGAAAACATCTAGAAGGATCCAATCAGGAGCCGCGTCCTTCCATAACAAAGGCCACGTCTGCTTCATTCCTTCTCACGCGCAATTGCGAAGCACTCCGCCTTTGAGCAAAGCGTGCCTCCGCAGGTGACATAATGCGACAGACGAGGGGCGCGGACTGACTTCCTGCTCGCCACAGTCATCGGCGCGCCCCAACTCTCCCCCCCCCCCCCCCCCCCCCCCCCCCCCCCCCCCCCC
>Ga0114953_1002738_pt1 | contig 12159 bp, 8 predicted proteins | sample SidtaG_FD_87298 | JGI IMG/M metagenome (GOLD analysis project Ga0114953, IMG submission 87298) | Marine algal microbial communities from Sidmouth, United Kingdom - Sidmouth_Male2 metaG | ecosystem: Host-associated > Algae > Red algae > Unclassified | place: Sidmouth, United Kingdom | collected...
GGCGGTTGGATCTCCTCCCCCCCCCCCCCCCCGCCCCCCCCCCCCCCCGGTGCGGCGGCGCCCCCCCGGGGGGGGGGGCGCCCCCCCCCCCGCCCCCCCCCCCCGGGGGGGGGGGCCCCCCCCCCCCCCCCCCCCCCCCCCCGCGCCGGCGCGCGGCGGGGGGGGGGGGGCCCCCCCCCCCCCGGGGGGGGCCCCCCCCCCCCCCCACAAAAAAAAACCCCCCCCCCCGGCCCCCCCCCCCCCCCGCGGGGCGGGGGGGGGGGCCCGCGGGGCTGTTTTTTTTTTTGTGGCGGTTGGTTGGCCCCACCCGCGGGGGGGGGAGCACCGCCGCCACCGCCGCGCGCCGTCGCGGCGCGGGTGGTGGGGGGGGGGAGGGGGAGCCCCTCGGCGCCCGCCCCACCGTCACGCCCGGCCGCGTCGGCGCCCTCGACGGGCGGGGCGTGGGGGGGTCCCGCGCGCCTCGACGCGGCGCCGCGCGCGCGTCGCGCGCCGGCGGCCGCCGCGGAGCGCGCGCGCCGCGGGACGCTGCGCCGCGCCGCGGTGGTGGCGGCGGGGGCGGCGGCGGCGGCGGCGGCGGCGGCGGCGGCGGCGGCGGTGGCGGCGCCGTCCCGCCCGCCCTGCCCGTCGAGCCGCCATGCACCGAGACGTGGACGCGGTGGCGGCCGACGATGGCGGGGCGGTGGATTTGGAGCGCCAACTGGCGGCGGTCGGCTCGGTGAGCGAGGACGGGCGCGCGCGCACGCGGGAGCTGCGCGGCGCCCCGGCGGGGACGGGGGCCCGCGCCGGGCGCAGCCGCTTTGGCCTCCCCGCGGTGCGCTCGTGGCGGCGGCCGCCCGGGCGGTGGCGGTCGTCGGGGGGGGCGGGGGCGGGGGGGGGCACGCCCCCTGGGGGGGGGGTGCCCGCCCCGAGGGCCGGCGGGGGCTTGGCGAGCGTCGAGGCGTCGAGCGTTCCGAGTGGGCTGGAAGACGACCTCGAGTCGCTTGCGGCGCTAAGCGTGGAGGAGGACGAGGAGGAGGCGGTCGCCTTTTCCGGGTGGCGGGTGTTGTTTTGGGACTTGCTCGACTCCAACGCGGCGCTGCTGCTCACCTACGTGGTGATCACCCTCGACGTCCTCTTGTTCATTGTGGACCTCGTCTACCTGGTGCAGGGGTGGTCGTTTCAGCGACTCCTCCCGAGCTTCCACTTCCCCGCTGGCACCCTTTGCCTGGTGCTGGACGGTGCGCTCGCCTGCTTGTACACGTTTGAAGTGGTCATGCGGGTCTTTGTGTATGGCCGCAAGGGGTACTTCCTAAACGGCCCCATGGTGGCCGACTTTGTGACGGTGATGACGTCGACGAGTCTGGTCGTGCTCGGCCACATTTGTCACCAGTCGGTGGTGCTCACGCTCGGCCGCTTCTTGCGCCTCGGCCGGGTGGCTACCGTCGCGGTCATTGCACGGGAGCGGCGCTTCACGCGGCGCTTCCAACGCCACGAGGCGGAGCTGGAGCTGCTGCTGGCCATGGAAAAGTCTGAGGCGGGCAAGCTCATCAAGTGGCGCATCGAGTCCACGTCCATCGCCCTCGGCGAGAAGATGGGGCTGGGCGGCTTTGGGGAGGTGTACATGGGCATCTTTCGGGGCACCCTCGTGGCCGTCAAGCAGCTGTTCCAAGTGAACAATGCCAACAGCGACGGCGCGGCGTTGACCATTGAGGACGAGGCGGTGACGCTTGTCAACTTGCGCCACCCCAACGTCGTCCTCTTCATGGGCTTTGTCCACGAGCCGGCCAAGCTGTGGATCGTCATGGAGTATTGCAGCCGGGGTAGCCTCCGGGAAACGCTGGCCGATCCAACGTCCCGGCTGTCGCCCAACCGGATCCTAAAGTTTGCGCTCGGCGCCGCCCGCGGCCTCGCCTACCTCCACGGTCAAGACCCGCCCGTGTTGCACTTGGACCTCAAGACCGCCAACATCCTCATCTCGTCGGGGTGGGACGCCAAGTTGGCGGACTTTGGGCTGAGCCGCACCGTCGACAACATCCAAAACAACACCTTTGCGGGGACGGTGCAGTACTCGGCGCCCGAGATTTTGGAGGCCAACACCTTCTCCTCGGCGGCCGACATCTACTCGTTTGGCATCTGCATGTGGGAGCTGGCCGCGCGGCAGCTACCGTTCCAAGGCATCTCCGTCATGGAGGTGCTCTGGGGTGTCGTCAAGGAGAACCTCCGCCCGGACCTGTCGTTGCTCGCCTCTGACGAGACGGGGGAGTCGTCAGACACGGGGCTGGCAGACACGGAGGAGCGGACCGCCGTCGATACGTCAGCGTCGCTGTCCATTGCCGCCATCGCCGCCGAAGCCCACACCGCCGGCGTCACGATGGCGACGCAGCTGCGGCACTCGCCGGCGACGGTGGACAGGCGGCCGTCGGGCGGGCCCCGCACGCCCGCGGACAAGCCAACGGTCAGCGGCTCGGGGTCTGCGGAGAAAGCCACAGGCACCCTCTCCCCGACCACCTCGTGGCGCAAGACGGCGGCCAACAACGGCACGACGCTGCTCAACGGCTTTGGCACGAGCGTCAACTCCCTAGTGGCGGGGAAGCGTGCGCCGTCGGTGTTGCGCAGCGCTCGGCCGGGGCCGCCGCGCGGTCGCCGGTCCGGCTCCCCGAGCCGCTTGGCGCTGCCCCTCTCGCCTGGGGGGGAGAGCGTGGCGCCCTACTTGGACTTGCCCATGCGCCGCCTCACCGCCCGCGCGGCGGCGGCGGCGGTGGCCGCCAACGCCGCCATGGGGGACAAGCTACTGCCCGCCTCCCCGAGCAGCCGCGCCGACGCCGCAGGTGATCCATCACCAACCAACAGCGGCAGCATCTTGTCGTCGCTCACGGCGCCCATGGCCGCTTTGCAGCCCTTTGCGTCGCGTAAGCTGACGACCTCCTCGTCGCCATCTGCCGAGTTGATCCAACCGGGCCCAGCGCGCAGGCACAGCACGGGCGTGTGCGGGCCGCTCGTGGTGCCGGGTGGGCTGCCCCTCGAGTGGCCCTCCCCGTCGGTTGCACCGAGTGGCTTCTTGGATGCCAAGGTCGCTGCATCCCGCGAAGGCGGTGGTCTTGCCCCCATCAATAGGACGCGCGGCTCGATCGATAAGCTGCGGCGGGCGACGACGGCGTCCACAACTGGCCGGGGGGTGGGATCGTCCAGTGTTGCGGCCATGGCTCCATCTCGTGGCGGGCCCGAAGGCAACCTCTTTGCGCGGCGGATGCTTTCCTTTGGCGGCACGCCCGACCTGCTCGACGCCTCTGGGCGGCCCCTGTCCTTCTCTGCGCGCCATCGGCAGGCGCCACGGTCGCGACAGAAGACCTCCCAAGACTTCCTCTCTCTTCCCTCCCCGTTGGGATTGTCATCGAGCGCCGTTATTGGCAGCGCCAAGTTGTCTCACTCCTCTTCGGCAGGGCCGGTGTTTGGCGACACGCCCGACTCTGTGAAGTCTTTGGACGCGTCGGACGGCATGACGTCAATCCCGTCGGTGAGAGCCGATCAGACGGCAGCAGTGGTGGACGTCGCGGAGGCCGCACCGGTGGACACTATTGTATCGGCGGTCGCGCCGCCACCTGACAACGGCGCGCCGGGCGCCCCCTCGGCGCCCAGTTGCGGCTCCGCGGACAAGGCCACCGCCCCCAACGTGGCGTCTTCGTGCGACGACCGAAGTACCTTGAACAGCAAGGGCCCGGACGGCATCCTGCCGACGACGATGAACCGCGAGTACCTGGCGCTGATCGAACGGTGTTGGGCAGCGGACCCCTCGCAGCGGCCGACCGCAAATGAGGTGGTGTGGCGGCTGGTTGCGCTCCTTGACGGGACCCTCCAGTTTGATGACTCGATGGAGGTGACGTCGCCGTCGGCCGACTGAGGGCGGGGTCGGATGGGGGTGGTATGTGGAAGACGCTTGACGGGTAGGAGTTGACCTATGCCCCGAGGACTTGGTGCTTCTGACTGTAACTATGGTGTCCTCCGCTGGGTGTGGTGCGCAGCGCTTGCCTGTGATTGTCGCTGCGGTGCGCGGTTCGGATAGGGCTGCGGTATGTGGACATAGAGCACAACCGTATGCACGCAGACCAGTGGAATGGGCGGAGGTCGTTGCAGCCTCAGAACGCGGTCGACTAGTGGAGGAAAAAACTGTTGCATATGTTCACACTGTCACTCTGTACACGAGGACGGAGTGGGTTATTGAATTCAAAGACTCCATGACAACGCAGGCGACGAGATGTGCACTGAGCCCCGGGCGCCAACAGACAGCGCCGGCAGCACCACGCTCAGCGGTCAAACTCCAAGGACACGAGCTCCGCCTCGAGCGATGCCTTGACAACGTCCATAGCGCGCAGACGGCGAGCAGCACCGGCCTCCTACAAAGCAGCCCAACCCACAGTCAGACCAAGAAGACGCGTCAAGAAGAACATACAAGGCAGAGAAAAGGACAACTTAGCATCTAATGCTGGTCTCCTTGCGCATGCAACACACATTAGGTCTTGTTGGTGGCAAGGAGTGAGAGCCACTCCTCTTCAGCCACACCCGCCTGTCTCAGTAATGTTCACAAACGTACCGTCGTTGCGCTCCCGAGCCGCCCCTCACCCGCTACCACTCGACGGCGGAGGTCCGCCAAGTCTGCCAGCGCCTCTTGGATGTCGGCCGCCCGCAGGGCCGCCTCATCGACCGTGTCCAGAGCGGGCACCGGTGCCGCCGCCGCCGCTGCCGCCAGTCGCGCGTCCCTGACGTCCGCGGGGCTCGACCGTGCCGCCACGCGTGCGGCGGTGGCGGCGGTCGCGGGGGCGGCCACCCAAGCGGTGCGGGGGAGACCGCCGCCGCCGCCGCCGCCGCCGCCGCCGCCGCCACCGCCGCCGCCGCCGCCGCTCGCCGTGCCACAGACCCGTGGGCGGCGGAGCGGGGACCGCCGCCGCGTTGCCAGCAGGGCAGGGGTGGCGACGAACGCCATGGTCGGGTCGGTCGCGGGGGGCCAGGGGGTCAAACCAAGATGATAACGACGCGAGGTCGGTGGGGTACTCGTCCGAGGGGAAGAGGGCTGCTCCGTGGCGGCGAACGAGTCGTGCGGGGGACGGCCGAGGGATGGAAGCCACGACAACGCTCGATACAGCCCACGGCGTGCTGTGCGAGGATCAAAAGCTGGGGCCCGAGGGACTGGTAGCCTGCGTTGAACGCAAAGCAACGACGGCGCTCTGCGCTGGCGTCCGCCCGCAGCGGGACGTGGGCGTGCGCCGCACGTGGCTCGCATCTCTCCAAACCCGCGTCGCCTGTCCGACCGGCCAGACAGCACCGCGTTTAAAGGCGGTGCTGACTGGCCGGTCGGACAAAGCTTTCTCGGTCGTGCTGCACCTGCTTGTTAGAGCGCAACGGGTGGCGCCGTAGGCGTGGGCGGGAGGGGGGACGTTTGCCGTGGGACTGAGGAGGGTGTCGGGCAGGGCTGGAACCCCTCTGTGTGGTGGTCCATTCGAGTGGAAGCGGCGGCGGCCAACCAGACGTGCTGGACGGCTACCGCGAACGACATGCAATCCCATTGGATGTTGGGGTGGAGATACTAATCTTCTGACCTCGAGGGTGGCGGCACGAGCGGCCAAGATCACCTGATGAGTATCAGCATCTGCCCCAGATGCGATCTGAGGCCAGCGTTCAGCTGTTGTACTGGACAGTACGGACAGCAATTTCAGGGCTTTTGCCGCATCCCACACGAGCGCATTTCCGTCTCACATGGGCATTTCCGTCTCACACGAGCGCATTTTCGTCTCACATGCGCGCATTTCCGTCTCAGACGAGTGCATTTCCGTCTCAGACGAGCGCATGTCCGTCTCACACGAGCGCATTTCCGTCTCACACGAGCGCATTTCCGTCTCACACGAGCGCATTTCCGTCTCACATGCGCGCATTTCCGTCTCACTGGAGTATTGCTGCTGTCCCAATTTTGTCCTCTTTGGCAGCGAACAGGTCAACTGCAGGACAGCTTCTGATTGGCTGGCTTTCAGAATCCGAACACGCCGGTACAGGCGCTCGAGGTTGACATGGGCGTTTCGCGCGAAAATCTCACGCCGGTACGACTCGAGCTCCCGCTCCCCGTCGCCCGCCGGCTCGCCGCGGTACTCCTTAACAGGGCGGTAGGCCATCCCTGTCCCACAGCGAAAGACAATGTCAATGGCGGCGTCGGTCGGGTAGGCCATCTTGAACATCTCCGCGTCGGGCGACCATGTCGACATGGGCCCAATGCCCGTCTCGTAGATGAAGGCCCGGCCGCTCGGAAGGAGGATGTTCAAGTGGAAGAGCGCGGCAAAGTTGTAAGCCGAGGAGGTGGCGAAGAGCTCGACGCCGCGCTTGGCCAGAGGCACGTTGTAGTAGGCGCAATAGTTGGACTTGGCCAGCCCTTCAAAGGGCGCTCCGACCGGCGAGTGCGCCAGGCTCGGCACGTTGGCGGGTTGGAGGCACCTCGGTTGGCCCAGGTGCAGGCCTCGTCTTGTGCAACCGTACGGGAGCCCAACCGGCTGGACTGACGAGCCCTCTCTGAACCAACAAACCCCCAACGCGAGACAAGGTTCAGAAGAGAGAGTGGGTTGGGCACGTGCGGGACGCCCGTCGCGGCCGCACTCAGAGCTCCTCTTTCAACTCCCCGATGCCGCCCCGCGGCGCTTCGGCAACCGCTGCGGAAAACGCGTTCGCCTCCTCCATGGGCTTGCCGCCCCCCCCGTCTGCCCCATCTTCAAGCCACTCCCCTCCTCCCCCCCCGACGTCGGCGCCAACACCCCCCTCGGTCGCTGCTGCCGCCACGGTTGCGCGGTGCACGGCCCACTTGTTGATGCATTCAAAGAGCTCTGCAAATCCCCATCCGCCACAGTGCTGCACGTCCGCAGCGCCCCACACACTATTTCCGTCGACGGTGCCACCACCAGACACATCGACGACGGCGGCGCCGCCGGCGGGCTCGCCGACGCCCGGCGGGGCGACAAGCAGGCCGACAACCCAGCCGTCGCTGGGTCCATCCGCCCCACCCATGAGCGCCGAGGCCATGCCGGCGGGAATGGAGCCTTCCGCGGCGGCGCCCCACAGGGCGAGCGCCTGGGTGTGGCCTGCAACGGACGGCCAAAAGGTGGTCGCCGACCAGGCGGCGGGCGCCACGGGGTCGAGCTCCATCTTGACCTCCGCCCCGCCCTCCTTGTCGAAATACACTGGCGCGTCCGGCTTGACGCGAGCCTCCGCGTTGACGCCGTCCCTCGCGACCGGCTGCGCCGCCGGCGGCGGCGGCAGCACCCCGCCGACCGACACCAGCCACGCGTCATACGCCGGCCCGCCGGCCACGGTCCACACCGTCGACCCCGCGTGTGCGTTGGCCCAGGCGGCGACCAGCGGCGCCTGCCGGTGGTCCCCAAACGCCACGGGCCACGACGGTGGCGGCGGCCGCGGTGACGTGTCGCCCTCCCGCGGCGCGTACGTCACGGGCGGGGGGGCGTTGGACTTGCCGCGGGGCAGCACGTACGCAGAGGGGAAGAACAGGATGGTCGGGAAGGCGGTGACCCCAAACTTGGGGGCCACCCCTGGCTCCTCATCCGTGTCAACGACGCCGACGGTGAGCGACGCACCGTCGGCAGACGCGGCGGCGCCGAGGGCAGCGACGACCGGCGCCGCCGACCGGCAGGCCGCGCACCATGGCGCGAGCAAAATCAGTACCGTAGGGGTGTCGCCGCGTAGGGTGGGCGCCAAGTCGTCGTACAGCAGAGATGGCTCAAAAATGGCGTCCACGGTGGGGAGACACCGCAGCAGCAGCAGCAGCGCGGCGGCGATCAAGGACAGTGGGTGATTGCGGAGCAGACGAAATAGGGAGTTGGCGGGTGTTTGTGACCTCATGGTGACGTCAGACAGGGAGAAAACTATGCGGCTGGTACGGCTACCAAAGATGCCGTGTCGAAGAAGGCCACAGCAGTACCGACTCAGGCGGCCTGGCCTGCAAGAGAAGCAAGCCAAAGTCGAGTAGGAAGAAGAGCAATCCGGAGAAAGTAAAGGTGCCCGAGTCGCCCAGCGTTCGAGATAGGCCGCCGCTGGCAAACGAGCGTATGGCGGAGCTAAGATCCAACCCAATGCACTGGTAGCACCGGCACTGGCACCGGCACCAGCGCTGGCATTGTCGTGCGCCTGCAGGCGGAACAGCTGCCAGGCCCAGGCGAACGAGTCAATACACAACTACACACTTACGAGAAATTATACCATAGGTGGGTGCCACCTGTCTCACGTGGAAGGGGAACACGATCTTCCTTTCCACTGTAGTTAGCCGTTTTGCTGCCTCCAGCTCAGGAAGTCGATGGCCCGGTTCCGACCGCCACCGCGCAATCTCAGTGGCTTTGCGCACCCTGCGAAAGGCCCCCAATTTGTGACGCTATACAACGATTCTCGGCAGGTAGCGGTTGCGGGCCACTAGTCCATTTTGAGTGATGGTGGTGCTCAGCAACGCCGTTTCGGGACGCCTGTGCCACTGTCAAGGGATGCGGAAGGAAGTGGCCTGCCCACCAATAAAGAGCCGGGGACGTCCTCTCCGGCGAAAAGAAGTGGGGGGCTGTTTGATTTGTGTGGCGGGCCAGCACAACCCCCCCATGCGGGCGCAACTGGCCCGTGTCATGCCGCCAGCGAGCACGCCGCCGGCCGCCGCCTCTCGGCGAACGCCCGTGCATCCCGGCGCCCACACGGCGGCAAGGAGCCCTGTCACGCCGCCTCCCCGCGCGTCGGCGACACCTGCCCGCCACCCACCGCCACGCGCCGCTCCACTCGGCGGCGGCGTCAAGACACCTGTCGGCGGACTCTGCGACGGCACCCGCATCGACATTGTGCACGAGCACCCGCAACGGCAAGCCGTCCGGCGGTGGCGCCACGGGCTCTGCGGGTGACAGCGGCTGCAGCGGTCAACGGTGGCGTGAGAGGGGGAGTGCGTGCCGCCATACCAGCAAACACCCCCGCCGTCCCGTCTCCGCGCGGAGGGACTTTTGTGAGTGGGCTTGCCGGTGCTGCACACACTGAGCTCGTCTCCTGCCACGTGCGGTGGGATAACGGGCGTGCGGGCGCTACAGGAAGAGCTGCGAGGGGGCGGCGGTTGGAGAGCGGGCGTGGCTGCGGGGGACCACTCGGGCGGGGGTGTGGCCACCGCTGCAGGGGAGGCCGTGTGTGCCGTGTATACGGGGCGTCGGCCTTCGTGCGCTGCTGCACGCGGGTGCGGGGCAGTGGGTGGTGGTGGCAGTCGTGTAGGCTTGTGGCCCACGGTGCGACTAGTGAACGGGGCGGGGAGGAGCCGGGGGGGGGGGGTGGGGGGGGGGGGGGGGGGTGTGGGGGGTTTTGGGGCCCGCGGGGGGTGTGGGGGGGGGGGGGGGGGGGGCCGGGGGGGGGGGGGGGGTGAGAGGCCTCCCACGCGTGGCGTAGCCCGCTTTCAAGCAGCGGACCGTACGGTTGGCCCGCGCACTTCCATCGGTTAACCACACCACCGCTGCCGTTGTCGGCGTCGCTCGCCGTTTTCTGCGAGTGTGGGCGCGGCGAGGCCGCCCTTATCACGACGCTGCGGTGGGGTCGGGTTGTGCGCGATCGGCCAAAGTGACTTGGTGGCGGATCGACGCTGCGGTCACTGCGCGCTGGCGTAGCGAACCGTGCACCCTGCTTGGCGTTGGGGTGGCGCGCCGACGGTGGTCAACGCACCTTCCTTCCTCGTGGTTGGCTTGGTCATTTCTCTTCTGGCGCTTCCCCCTCCCTCTTCCGGTCTTTGCCGCAATGACCCACCACCAACACCACATGTCGACCGTCCCACCACTGTCGGACTTGTCGCACCACCGACTGCCGCCGCTAAAGCCCCGGCCATTTTCCGGTAAGGCGCCGGTGCTGGCGTCCACCGCCGGCGCTGACGGCAGTAGCAGTGGTAGCGGTAGTAGCAGCAGCTCTGGGGTGCCGCCTGTGGCTGACGGTGGGGCAGTGTCGCCGCGGCGTCGGGGGCGTCCGCCTGCTCTACTCGCATCCATGCCCCTTCCCCAACCTTCCGCAGCGCTTGGAGTCGCACCACCCTTGTATTCGCCAGCCGGTGCAATGGAACGGGTACGGGCGGTGGTGATGGGCTCGACGGCAGGCAACCTTGGGAGTGTCAGTGGCCGCCGACGGCGCGGCCGCATGCCTCTTTCCGTGAGTGGTGGGCGGTCTGCCGGTGGCGGTGTGGCGGCCGGCGCGGTCGCTACGGGGGTGCCGCTGCCCGTGGCAGACCGCCGCGGGACAACCGCACCCCCTTCTGCCCGGCGCGCGGTGCGGCGACGGCGACCCAGGCCGAGCGTCGCTGGCGTTGCACTGCCGCGGACGACGGGTGCGCTGGCGGGACGAACAGCCGACGCTGGTGGCGGGCGGAGCGGAAATGGGGTGGTGGCGGGGTGGCCAGGGGGGGTGGCTCGCCGGCCGGGCGGTGCCTCGGCACGGGCGGCGGCGCTGGCCGCTGCAGCAGCCGCCGCTGCCGCGACCGCCGCTTCGGCTTTGTCTCCAGCGGCTGCGGCATCGGAAGGAGACGGCGACGGCAATGCGTCGGGCACGCTGCCCGCACCCGCCCCTGCTGTGGACGCTGTGTCACTCCTACTAGCGCCGGTGCCTGGCGCTCCCCGTCGCCAACCGGGCTGCAGCGGCGCTGGCGTGTCGTCGGCAGCCGCCCCCGCCGCGCCCGCGCCCGCGCCGTGCATCCGCCCCGGCAGTGCGATGGAGGCTCGCTTGCGGCGGCTCATGGGCCCCCCGACAGCAGAAGTGGCGCGCACACTGCCGCCACCGCCGCCGCCTCCGACGGGCCCGACGTCGGCGTCGGCGGGGTCGTCGGCACCGGCCCCTGCCAGGAGCGGCGGCAGCGGTCGCCGCACGCTGGGGTCGGCGTCAGCAGCCGGCGTGCCGTCGCCGGGGGCACTCAACACGCGGCCGTCGCGGGGGGAGACACTCGCGCGGCTCGGCGCAACGGGGGTGGTCGCACCCCCGCCGGGGGGGTGGGGCCGGCTGCCGCCGACGGGGGTGCCCACGCCGTTACAGCCCGTGCCCGCACCGACGCCGCCCGTGCAAGCGCTGCCGTCGCGATCACCTCTGCCGCCGCCGCCGCCTCCGCCTCAACGTCCTTTAGTACAGACGCGGCGGTCCTTCTTTCCTACTTCTCGGCCTCTCGACGGTATTGACGTGCTGCTGTTGGCATCGCAAGGCTCCCTCGGTGAGGCGCCGCCTCGGTCACCTTCCCAATCGTATGAGGCGGCGTCGTCGGGGCGGACGTCATGACGGTGGTTACCAATGGGGAAGGTGATTAGCAGAGCCACGGCGCATCTTTCTGGTCAATGCTCATTGTCGTTGGTCACTGTTGATGTTGACTTTTGCTCTTGCTGATTGGATGCGCTCCTCGTGCGCTGTTGGGGGTGACCACCATGTACTTTTTGGCTGCTTTCGTTTTGTATGCACCAGATGCGTTTCTTCTGCTGCATCCATAGCCTTTGCTTGCTTGCTTTTTCCTCCGTATTTTACTTCCAGCGAGACTGCAGGGTGTGATGTTCTTTTGTTTGATTTTTTGTTCTTTTTGGGTCCACTTTGTCCGGACACGGTCACGGTAGTGCGAGCAAACCGGAACACGTCAGAGCACGTCTATTGGGTGCGCCAAATGCGATCGTCAGATCGCATAAACTTTGGCTATCGCTCGTGCGCATGTTGATCGGTCAATTCCCATCCATGGCGAGCATCATCCTCACAGTCCTCCAAATTACATGGCGGGACAGCGCGACCGTTTCATCACCGTTTCCCGCTTGTTTTTGGCTGCCAGACAGCACCCCATGGATGGAAAAAGTCGTACAATAGAGACTTTGGAACTGGTTTGTGGGGAGCTTTGTGGGCACTCGGAGCGCCACGTATGACACGTCGACTGTCAGAGGCGCACCATCCCACGATCGCGATCCCATTTCTCGGGTGGAGGGGGTTGCTGCCGACGACCTCGCCTCTCTTGTGGGAAGGAATGTGTACACTTATTTTATGCAACGTGGCGCGTCCCGTCGAATTTGTGTGCAATTGACCGGTGCCTCCGCTCAGGTCCCGCGCATCAGCAGCACCCTTCAGCCGTACACTCTCGCCGCATCCTCCCCGCCGCCCCCCCCACCATAACCACACCGCCGCCCA
>Ga0114953_1002743_pt1 | contig 12149 bp, 15 predicted proteins | sample SidtaG_FD_87298 | JGI IMG/M metagenome (GOLD analysis project Ga0114953, IMG submission 87298) | Marine algal microbial communities from Sidmouth, United Kingdom - Sidmouth_Male2 metaG | ecosystem: Host-associated > Algae > Red algae > Unclassified | place: Sidmouth, United Kingdom | collected...
CTTCCCGACCGGGCACCCGGTAGTCTCGTCAAAGACCCCGGAAGTAAGCGCCAAGACGCGCACACACAACTGGTGTGGGCGGCAAAGACAAGCCGCAAACACGACACAGCGTTGTGAGGCTCAACGTTTACCTGCCTCCCTCGGGGGGTTTGGGACTGCTCTGCTGTACCGCTCAGATATACCCAACTGTCCCCTTCCCTCAACCCTCAGGGGTACCCTCGCAAGTGGGCCAAAAACAGGGGTCAAAAGCGGGCCACACCCGCCGCCGGGGGTGTGCCCAAGACCCAATCAAAACACGCCAACAAAATCCCCGAGGCGAGGGTGAGATGCACTGAGAACATCAAGTATGACTCCTCACAACGAAAAGAACAAATCAAGGATACGGGCATAACTCAGAGGACCTTACAGTGGTAATTCCGGGAATCATAAGTGGATCATCCCAACCACGATCCGATCGCACCCAGTTGGTCTCGTGATCGGTAGGAATTTGCTTAGTCTAGCTAAACCCGGTAACCAGGAATCTCAGCCTCACTTAGGCGAGCTCCGAGCAAGACCCGCCTCAACGGCGTGTCCGCCTGTGGGCCTTCCGCTTGTTCCTCTCGCCCAGGAGCAGGAGACGCCAGAGGTGAACTCAGCGGGCGTGCCCAAGGACCTTGCTGGCAAGGAGTACGGCCGCCTCGACAAGTTCAGGGGCGTGTGGTCGGGGATTCTGGGTATGCTCAATGATACAACGCATCACATATAGCTCAAGCAAAACGCCAAGCCCGTGTACTCGGCTCAATACCGGGCTGGGCCTCACCGTAGCCGAGAAATTGAGAAGCAGGTCAAGACAGTTCTGGACCTGGGTGTCATCGAGCCCTCGGACGCGGAGTGGTTTTTCCCGGTGGTAGTCGTGCAGACTCCAGGTGGCCACTTCCGGTTTTGCGCGGACTACCGCCGGCTGAACAAGCGCACGCTCAATGACGTCTACCCCATACCGAGAATAAACGACAGCCTGAACTCTCTCGGCGACGCCACGGTGTTTTCTACCCTGGATTGTACCGTTGGGTTCTGGAAGATTCCCGTGGCTGCCGAAGACAGGGAAAAGACGACTTTCACGTCTCACACGGGCTTGTTCCCGTTTTTCCGTCTTTCGATCGGTCGAGTGAACGCCCCAGCCTCCTTTCAAGGTGCGCTGGACATCATCTTGTCCGGCATACATTGGCAAACGTGCCTTTTGTACCGGTACGATGTGATTGTCATTTACCGGACTGTGAACGACCACATACAGCACCGTTCAGAAGTCCTAGTCCTGCAGGGTAAGGCCGGTTTCTCACTCAAGCCCTCCAAGTGCCACCTGTTCCATCAAGAATTCGAGTACCTGGGGCAGGTCGTACGCCCCGGACGGCTGCGGGGGAACCAGAAGAACATCAAGAGCCTGCCGCAAGTGCTCTTCCCGCTCAACCACACGGAGCTCAAGAGCTTCCTGTGCATGTGCAACATGCACCGGCGCATCATTGAGGATTACGCGCACATCACCAAACCGCTGACCGAGCTCACCAGCACCAAACTCCCGCACGTGCTCCCTACGCTGGACGCCGCCCAGATGGAGGCCTTCGAGTACCTTAAAGAGCGCCTGACATCGACCTCGATCTTGGCGCTCCCCCGAACCGAGGGTCTCTTCATCCTGGATACCGACGCATGCGCCGTCCAAGTCGGCTGTACACCTTCAGCAGCAACCAGACAGGATCATAGTTCCGGTCGGATACTAAATCCGGGGCCTCATATCGGCCGAATAAAACAACTTGAAAACCGACCGAGAACGCCTGGCTGTGGTCTGTGCCTGTTCTTTCCTTCGCCCCTACCTCGTGGGACAAGAGTTCCTGATCAATACGGACCATTCCAGTTCACGCTGGCTGCTCAACATGAACAGTGCAAAAGAACGGGTCTCTCTCTGGCGCCTCCGCTTGTCGGATTTCCGGTACAAGATGTGCACCACACCGGGAAGCGAGCTTCTCCGTGCCGACGCTATGTCGCGTCTCCCAACGCTGGCGCCAGTCCGGGCTGTCATCCCGGAAGCAGTCTCCTGCCTTGTTCTGGCTGACTCTTTCCGTGACTGCGTCGCGCCTCACTACAGAGAGCTGGAAAAGGAGCATCTGGTCACGCTCGCGAGCATGCTATCCACGCAGAAAGATGACTAGCAGTGCCAAGAAGTACGGGATAGAATGGACCAGAACGAGCACCGCGCCTTTTGGAGACCAAGGAGGGGCTACACGCGCGTGTCGCCCCCCTGGACGGTGCTACCAAATTAACGTCCCGATCATCCTACGTCGGGACCTCCTCCGGTTGGAACATGACGTCGTGTGCGCTGGTCATCCTGCGGTCGACCGGATGCATGCCTCCATTCGGCGCCACTACTACTGGGAGTCCGTGGCCGCGGACGTCTACGCCTGGGTGGGCAGCAGTGCGTCTTGTTCCCGGAACAGCATCGCACCAAGGAGGCGCACGGCGTTGCTCAAGTTGCTCCCGGAGATGGATCCCTTCGCGAGCCTGTCCATGGACGTCCTCGGACCGCTGAAAAAGACCAATACCGGGAACGTCTTCCTCCTGATCATGGTCCACCTGCTCTCGAAGCTGGTACGAGCCGTCTCCTTGGCTGGTATTACCGCGACGGATGCCTCATCGCAGTTCTGCAGGGACTGGAATTCCGTTTATGGGCCCCCGGACACGGTCCTGGTGGGAAACGGACCCCATCTCGCCTCCCTGTTCTTCCAGGGTGTGTGGAGCCTCATGGGAATCCGGAACCTGTACATGACCACGTACCACACGCAGACTAATGGTCAAGTCCAGCGCTTCAGTAACACGATAGTGAACATGTTTATGCACTACATCTAGGACCATCAGGATAACTGAGACTATCTCGTCTCCGCGTTGGAACTGGACTAAAACTCGAGGCCACAACGGACAAGAGGTGTGGCCCCCATGGACTTGGTCACCCCGCAGCGCTCTAGCCAAGTCTCCCTAGAACGGATTCCGGATGGCATGACGCCGGACCCGAGCCAGTCGGTGGCCGAGGCCCAGGACGCGTTCCTAGAGACGCTCAAGGCCCTGCTCCCCCAAGCGCCGGACTTTATTTCCAAGACACAAGCCCGGTGCAAGAGGGATTATGAAACGAAATTCCGCCCTCGCCGCGTGTCGGTGACGAGTGGAGTTTGGAATCACCTGCGCAACTACACCCGGGAGCACAAGCTCTACCCAAAGATGACGGGACCGTTCGAGGTGCTGGAGACCGACGGGAAGCATATCTTATCAAACAAAACGGCCTACCCTACAGGGTTAGCGGCGACCATGTGCTGCCGGCGTGACCAGCGGACCCATCGAACAGACCCGAACGACCCCAAGTGACGGTCCCTGACGCGCTACAGCCTGGTGGGTCCTAGTTCGTGTTAAAATGGTTCATTGACCACACCTGAGACCTTGAGGGGGTCCTGTTGTTCCTGGTCGGATGGTTTGGGTATGCACCGGAAGCAGATACCTCGTAGAACTCGGAGCGCCGTCCGGTTGCCGCGGAGTACCGGTACTGTCGACACAAGGGGCTTCTCCAGCAAGGCCCGGATAGGCCGGAGCAGGGGCACGACGCCCAGGAGGCGTGACGGGACAACCATGGCACAATAATAACCTCATTTATGCATATTCTATGTCTCACTGCGTCACACGCCAAGGGGCTGGGAGTGACCCCGGCCAACACGAAGCGCCCCCGCCGGCAAAGAAAACCAGCGCACACCACGGACACCTCGCCTCAATCCAGACGACGAAGGGTGGCAGACGGGCCTTCATACCCTGACAGCCCCTCCTGGCTACGAAGCGTTCGGCCATAGCCACGCGTGTTCTCCCCCGGTGTTCCTGGGCGCGGTCGAGCCTCCTTGTAGTACCCTCCGCCCCAGTACTGGGTGCGGCCACCGCCTGTGCCGCGCTGGGGACTCCCAGGGGCATCCCAGTACCACGTCTCGCGTGCCCCCGCGCCATCATCCCGACGGTGACCTGTCCCCGACCCACCTGCGCGTCAAGTACTGGCCGGTTCCTTCCGCCAGAGGTTGCTGTCCTGCCGCTGCTGGTGGATGTTCAGAAGGCGCCAGAGCTGGCCGTTCACACCCGAACGGTACTACCCCTGAAGAACCGGCTCCAGGGCATCGGAGTCGCTCACCGGGTGCGTCTCCGCCCAGGTGAACAAGTCGTTGGCCAAGATCCCAAGGAGGCCGTTCATGGACACCAGGAGCACGCTCGTGGGGAAACTAGCCGACGGACCACTGAGGCGCCCGACAAGACGCCCCAGCCATGCCTCACCCGCAGACCCAAGCTTCTTCGAGGCAGCCAGTAGAATCTAGTCGGGCACCCGGGGGGCCAACGGCAAGCGGTTGGCCGTCCCAACCCGGGCCACTGTACTCACCGCTCTGGTGACAGGACCAGCACCAGAAGACGGGGCGGTCGTCGCCAGGGTACCCGGGCGGACAAAGAGAGAGGCGCGGGGAGGCCGGAAAAGTTGATGACCCGGGAGGGGCAGGCAACCCGAGGGCGAAGAATCGTATCGACCGGTTAGCTGCGCCACGGCGGACGCCCAACCCGATGGGATTCCGACAGACGCGATTGGAACCTGTGCCCGACGAAGTGGCTCCTCCGGGGGCGCCCCCATGCCAGCCTCCGGAATCGAACACGCCGCCGCCTCGAGCAGATTATGGATGACGATGCGGGCCCCGTCGGCGTATTGCCGTGTCACCACAGCTAACCACGCGTCCCTGTCACTTCGGGAGGGGTCAAAGCGGCGCAACGCCTCATTAAAATCCCGGTAATAAACTGGGGGAGCCGCCCGCAGAGTCAACATGGACTCGAAAGGTCCACGACTTGGCATCTTCTCCGGCGAGATCCTCCGGCTTGAGGTGCTTGACACAGCCGAACAGAGCGTCCGATGACAACCAGAAATGATTGTAGCTCGCCTACTTGTACCAGCGCTTGCACGCCATCACCAAGTACTCCGTCACCCGGATGGCCATCTTGACCGCATGGGTGTCCCAAGAAGACCTGTAGATCTCATCCCGGGCGTAGTACGCAACCAAGGAGCCCCCAATGCTACACCAGATCGGGGTATCTGTCTGGAAAATCCACACGGGCACATCCGCAAAGAGCTGGGGGCGCGTCACCAGCGGAAGGCGCAAAAACTCCTGATGGTTTCAGATCATCAAGAAGCCGCGGCGACGCGCCCGTTCCTCGGAGTTGGCGTGGAGTGATGAAGGAAGGATGGGCAGCCGGCGCAAGTACGGACCCGGGATCGGCATGCAGAGCAAGTTGGGGTACGCCGGCAGGGCGGCCATGGCCTTGACCCGAGACACCGTCGCCGCCAACAACAGGGGGTACTCATTCTCAACCGGCGCGCGGATGACCGGCGCCGAGATGATGGACTCGTAGTACTTGGCGGGATCCCGGAACAGGCAGTCGGGGAGGCCGGCAAAACGGGTCGCCCAAGCACTACCCGCGGAACAAGGCGCCCGGTCAGACCCGAAGGCGATCCCAGGGGATGCGCAGGGCCTCCCCCGTCCCGCGGTCCGCGGACAGCAGCACCGCGATGTCCAAGCGCGTCAAGACCCCACGGCGCTGCTCCCAGGCCCAACTCGTCGCAAGGTCGAGGTGCATCGCAACGAGGTTCTGGAGCCGCTCAGACGTGTTGACATCCTCGGGAGGCGCCGTAAAGACACCCACGGCAACCCGGTACAGACGCGTGAACATTTAAAGCGCCAAGAGACTCGGCGGGGCCGCGTCGCCCATCTCCGACGCCAACAGGGCCACACCCGGGGTGACTCCACCGCCGGTGGTCGAGATGGTGCCGGGGGGGACCCCGTGATCGCCAGAGTGGTCACCCGACGCAAGCGCCAAGCCTTCGGACGCCGACGACGACATCTTGGCCTTGTCAAGGGACGCCTTGGCCTTGGACCGGGACACCTTGATAGGACCCGCGGCCGCCCCAACACCGGATCTTCTTTGGGAGACAAGGTGAAAACTTGGTATGACATGCCTGGTGACGGGCCCCGCGCCGCACGGGCACACGGTGCGCACCAGTAGAACAAGACGAGGTGGGAAGGAGACTCACGTGGGGGATCTCCCTCTCTGGGGCACGCACCCTCCTCCTCGCTCTTACCCCTGGAAACCCGCCCAACCAAGAATCGGTGACATTAAGGCCCACGCACGCTTCGGGCACCGGGCAACCCAGAGCACGATACGGGGGTGATCCGGGCGACCACGCCGCGCCACGAGACCCACGGGACACCGAAGGGTCGTTACAAGGTGTCGATTGGGGAACCGCCTGGGCTGGCCGGGGACGGCCCACGCTGAGAAGGGAGCTATTTCGCATTTCGTGTCTCCGGTCCGCGCCCTTTCGCTGTCCCGGATGTCTGCGGGGCACCGGGTCACGCGGATGACGTGGCATGCCCCGGTTTGGACAGGTGGCCCTGTCTTTGCTGGTTGGGATCCTAAATGATTGTGGGTCGCTTGCATTTGACTGTCAATTGCTTGAATTATCTGCTTTATAGTATTCCACTGGTATGGATACCCAGATCTCCCCTTGGGGAGGCTACTGTGTGGGATTCGGGGCCACTCGGGCCCGCTCACTCGGATAGCTTAAGGGGACAGCGGGGCGCCCGTGGCCCGCCTTCCCCACGAAAACGAAACTGCGTTCTCACGACCTTGCTCCATCTTTGCGCCTTCGGGTGTTTTCCTAGGTGACCATGTCACCGGGAGAGAGTAGAGCAAGGGTGTGCGGGCGGGTTCCCTCAGCTGGGCAGGTGTCCGTATCTGTTTCTGTTGGCTACGGTGACACGAGACGCTTTATGGGACAGGTGAAAGCGCAGTGGGGCTGGCTGGACTCGGTCCTCGCGAGGAAGACGCTGTTGGCGTCTTAGCACCGCCACAGCAAGTTTCGCCGTCAACTCTTTCCACAGGTGACTCCATCGCAGATGCGTGGGGGGGGGGAAGAGCATCCAAATCGTGCACTGGCACCGTATTGACCTGCATGCTGGTCCGTAGTGGGCCCACCGGGGTCACGACGCCAGCAACGCAAGCGACGGCTTGGACACGGCCAAGTCGATGCGATCGCAACGGCGCGGTGGCATCGGCTCGGCACGTGGAGCCCGTACCCCCCCGCCCACGTGCGGCCGGCCGTGTTGACATTCCGAGGATTAATCCGAACAGCTGACAGCTGGGGTGCTGATGTAGTTTTCGTAGTTGACTCCGATCCTACCCATACTAATGGATCCAACCCTGAGTAATGTGGATCCAACACTGCCTTTACGTGCACTCTGGGGAACTGGCCGTATCAAGTCGCGTGCAAGGCGCCCATGGCCATCGGACGAGCGGGACCTTCGGAACTGACGTTGGGGGTGTGGCGAGATTGCACCCTACTGTGAGGATGACTTGTGACCGAGTGAGACGTCTACATGTGTGTGAAAATTGTGACAGAGTGTCAGCTCAGGACGGAGATTAGTGAGAAAGGAGTCTTCGGGCAGCCCGCGGGGCCGTCTGGGGAGAGATAAGAGGTGGCTGTGGCGCCGCCAGAGCCACACGTTGATAAAGGTGACGTGCATGACTTGACAGGCCGCGCAGTGGTGCTTATCGTGTGTTCACACGCAAGCGAGTTTTTCTTGTAGAAATCTCCGAAACCCCCTCCGCAAGGTCCCTCGCAAGGACGTCGACTTGTGGAAGAAGTGTGGACGAAATGAGGGAGAGGCCGCAAGAATCTTGTGGGTTACACTCTAGGGAGTGACACACAAGCTGTTACCAAGAAAATCTCTTGCGGTCAAGAGCCGCACGGAGCCAATCGCCATGACGGCTTAGGATCTCCTGACCCAATGGTCAATCAATTTCGACTGTGTCACTGTCTGTGTGGCTGTTGTTCGCCAGATTCGTGGCCTGCTGACTGCGGGGAGATTGTACACGCCAACGGCGAACGCGACACGATCGCTCTGTAGCTGGACTCCCTCCGCAAGAAGAGCGTGCCTCAACCTTTTGTGAAACGCAAGAATGCGGCGACCGGTCTGAGGAATGGATATGGGCGTGCTCAGCGCTGCGAGATGCTTTGGATGGTGTAAAGTTGACAAACCGGATGTTGCGCTCTTTCGCTGCAAAAGTAGTTGTGGGCGAAATCGCCCTTTCCGGCGCCTCCGAGAGGGGTCCGCAAGATTTTTACGCAGCTTTCAGATAGAGAAACGCGGTTGCGCGTGAACACACGATAAGCACCACTGAGGCCTATTCACAGCTCCCGTAGATTTGTGTGTGGGTTTGTGTTTGTGTGAAACCCCGTTTCCAGGCACTGGAGGGGGGCTGCTTATGTAAGAATCAAAATTCGTACAAGTCCGTTCCCAAGAGGAAAGTATCATTGTTAACTTCAACTCTGCTGCCGTAAACTTAGGATGGGGCCGCCTGCTACGCTTGTTCTTCGCACTCTCTTTTAGTCGGGACTTTTCCAGACCAGGCTACCTCTGTTTTGTGTGCACGCACCACCCAGTATCTCGCAAAGAGAGGAGCTGGGCTCGCTGTGCCCCGCCTACCCCTTGGTTCCCGCTTGCATGTCTGCCGCGGGTGTCTGTTGCTGCACAGCGTCCCAACCTGCCTGACAAGCCCACCTTATCCATCCACGGAAAACCGATCAAAGCCGCTCATTCCCAAAACATGCCATGGGAAGTCAGCTTCTATTGGTTTACCAGACATGTCTGGAAGTCCATTTTTTTCGTGCTCCTGCGGCCGTCGGCCTAGTGCATAGTGCATGCCTCGTCCGAAAGGGCCAGTCGCGAAATAGCAGCCCGAGCGGTGCCGGTTCTGACTGGCAGTTCAGCTGATGCTGCTATACTAGCGAGCGCAGGAGTGCGGCTTTCCGGTCAGCATTGCTCGGCTCCAGGGGCTCTGCTGGGGGCAGCTGCGCGGGAGGGGCGCCCGGCATCCTGCTCCGCCATGAGCTGTCGGATAAGGACGCTGTGTGAGTGGCGGGGGGGCGGTTTCCGGTACGCCGGGGCCCGTGCGCGCCGTGTATTATATCCAGATAGCGGCCAAAAGCCACGTGCCGATGGACATTCGCGCCGGAGGGGGTCATTCAGTGGATAATCGACTCTGCATAGGCGAGCGCGTCAAAGATCTTATGACAGGATGCGCACCTGAAGTGGCGGACCTAGTGAGCGGCGCAGGACTCACGGCCTCACGAGTCGGCACAGCAAGCGCTTTAACTGCTTCCTTCTTGTAGCAACTAGACTGTGGCACGTTTCTTTTCCGTGATCAAGATTGTATCTCGTTGCAGCTCCCCCCCGACTGGCGCTGAAACCGGCTGCCCCACCAGTTAAACACCTCGCCCGCCCTATTTCGTAGTTTCGTTTGTCACGCGACCTCACGAAACATAGCCTGTCACCCTGCTTGCGCCCCTAAACTCTCACTGTCCGACAACCCTCGCCCTTCTCCGCCTAGCAGGGGCGAGACTGATTTTCCCGCTACTGCTACCATCTCAGCCCACGCCACCTCCATATAAATCGACAGGGAGTTTTGATTATTTGGAGTGACAAAATTGTAGTGGGGTGAGGCCCGAAGAGTTTCTAGAGACCGCAACGTCGTCTGCCCTAGTCGTGGTCGCTGTGGGCAGGTGGAGTACGCGTAGGAGGAGTCGCGCCCTCCACCCAAGCTATCTTCTGCAAGAGAAAAGACGCACATTCTTTCAGGGAGCGCATCTCTGCGGGTGGAGGCTGTTGATCGCGGTCCGGGAGGGGAGCCCGCCGCCCATGTACGTTCGTCAAAGTGCGGAACAGTTTAGGCTGTAGCAACCACAGAGGACCCATAATGAAGCGGCGGAGGGTGTCGCAGCTGTCGTTGTAGGGGAAGGAACCAGGCGGGGTATTGGTGCCCCACTTCTTGGAAACATCGAGGCTATCGCCATCAAGGCTATCGCCGTCAGTTTTTGCCGTCGCTGCTGGCCGCTCGCGCACGTCTAACTCCTGTCGGACATGGATGCAATGCAATGGAAATATACTGAATTGTATGTATTGAGTATGTACTCATTCCGCGACAATGCGACCTTTGCCAACCCATGTGAGGGATCGACGTAGATCCTGGGAGAGCTCCTATCGGCGTTCCAGAGTCTCACATATCTTTGTGTGAGATGCGGCTGGAATAGGTCCGGAAGGCCGATTTCCCTAACACAGCATCCGGAAACCGTGAATAGTCCTCTGCGCCGCCGTCGTGGCGTCCAGTCTGCCTCGATTCTTAAAGTGAGAGTTTGCCTCTTTTTCTCCCTGGCGTGAAACGTGTCGAATTTCCTGCCTGACATCTGGCGCCGTCAATTTGGCGCCAACGCTCTCTCCATGCCTACCGAGCCGTGAGGGGTCGGGATCGGCACTTCGTGCTGGGCAACAATGACATCGCCCGAGAGGCTTTGACAGCAGACCTTGCTGGACCCCCGTGCCCCGGGTCCCTTGAACGGGGGCTCCGCGGCGGGGCGGGTTTGGCCCGAGCAGCGGGTAGGCCGCCAGGTGCAGCCCCCACCCCAGCCTTGCTGTCCAGGGCGCTCGCGCCCGTACCGCGCGGCAGCCCGACTTGTATCGCCGCGTCGCACGTGCGGGGCGATCCCGTGCTCCGCGTCCGTCGCGACCCTGCCCCCGACGACGGCGCTCGCAACCAGCGCCCGCCCCCTCGTCTGCCATTGCCAGTCGCTGACGCCGCGACCGCCCGCCGCGGACGCTGCCGTCGCCGTGGCTGCGAGCCTTGGCGTCCCGCGCCGCCCCCCGACGAACCACCGCCCGGGTCGGTCGGCCGCGTCCGCAGTTATCGCCACGCGCGCGGGGTGGGGGCTACCGGGACTGTGGGGACGCCACGGGGGACGGCCGCGCGATGGCGAGCGGGTCGACGGGCACCGCGGCGGTGAGCCAGGCGGTTGGAAGCGCCTTTCTAGTGGCGGCTATGGCCGAAAACGTAGCAGCAATAGAAGCGGCTGCGGAGCGCGAGCCGAGTGTGGTGTTCTATGCGGGCGGGTCCTCAGGCAGGACCGCGCTGCACTCGGCGGCTTTAAACGGCCACAAGGAGGTGGCGGACGCGCTGCTGCGCGCCCACGCGGCGGTCGACGCCAAGGACTCTGACGGCTCGAGCGCTCTGCACTTGGCGGCTTGGAACGGCCACAAGGAGGTGGCGGACGAGCTGCTGCGCGCCCACGCAGCCGTCGACGCCCAGGACTCGGGCGGCCGGACACCGCTGCACTTTGCGGCTTCGACCGGCCACAAGGAGGTGGCGGACGTGCTGCTGCGCGCCCACGCGGCGGTCGACGCCCAGGACTTGGGAGGCTGGACGCCGCTGCACGTGGCGGCTTGGAATGGCCAACAGGAGGTGGCGGACGAGCTGCTGCGCGCCCACGCAGCGGTCGACGCGAAGGAGTCGAAGGCCTGGACACCGCTGCACTTCGCGGCTGGGAACGGCCACCAAACGGTGGCGGACGTGCTGTTGCGCGCCCACGCGGCGGTCGACTCCAAGGATGCGGAGGGCTGTACGCCGCTGCACTGCGCGGGCTTGAACGGCCACAAGGAGGTGGCGGACGTGCTGCTGCGCGCCCACGCGGCGGTCGATACGAAGGAATCGAAGGGCTGGACGCCGTTGCACTTCGCGGCTCGGAGCGGCCACAAGGAGGTAGCGGACGTTCTGCTTCGCGCCCACGCGGCGGTCGACTCCAGGGATGCGGAGGGCTGTACGCCGCTGCACTTGGCGGCTTTGAACGGCCACCGGGAGGTGGCGCACGTGCTGCTGCGCGCCCACGCGGCGGTTGACGCCAAGAAGTCGGACGGCAGGACGCCGCTGCACTTTGCAGCTTGGAACGGCCACCAAACGGTGGCGGACGTGCTGTTGCGCGCCCATGCGGCGGTCGACTCCAAGGATGCGGAGGGCTGTACGCCGCTGCACTGGGCGGGCTTGAACGGCCACAAGGAGGTGGCGGACGTGCTGCTGCGCGCCCACGCGGCGGTCGATACGAAGGAATCGAAGGGCTGGACGCCGCTGCACTTCGCGGCTCGGAGCGGCCACAAGGAGGTAGCGGACGTTCTGCTTCGCGCCCACGCGGCGGTCGACTCCAGGGATGCGGAGGGCTGTACGCCGCTGCACTTGGCGGC
>Ga0114953_1002755_pt1 | contig 12133 bp, 16 predicted proteins | sample SidtaG_FD_87298 | JGI IMG/M metagenome (GOLD analysis project Ga0114953, IMG submission 87298) | Marine algal microbial communities from Sidmouth, United Kingdom - Sidmouth_Male2 metaG | ecosystem: Host-associated > Algae > Red algae > Unclassified | place: Sidmouth, United Kingdom | collected...
CGTTGGGGGAAGGCTGGGCTGTGGGTCGATTTCCGGGGCAGTTCCTTCGACGGACCGAGCTGATCAAGAGGTCACTTCGGCTGGACGACGAACCAAAGTGGTGGTGCCGAGAACCGCTACAACACTGACGAACGCAGCAGCGCGTGGGCGTGTGGAGACGATGACAGCCAGCGATGTAGACGGTGGAGAAGGTGGCCGGCGCTGTGTTCGCTGCACGGACGCCGACGGCGGCGCACCCTTGAGTGCCTCGAAGGTCTTTGGCTTGGCCATACGCCTATCTATTTGTTCGGGTGGACTGGGAGAGAAGCAGTCGCGGCGTGCCGGCAAGAAAAACACGACAGGAGCCAGAATGATTTTGTTTGCAGCGACACAAGAGGCACAGAGAGAGGCACTCAACCCAAGCGGGCGAAAGAACGGCATCTAACCAGCATATAGGAAACATCAAAGAGGGCCTCGGGCCGATCATTGCGGTTGGAACGTCGGACGCGGCAAGCCTCGGATATAGACATCGCCGCCGTCTTCGTCCGCGTCCCTGTCGTCGGCCTCTTCCCTCATGATGCCCACGGACGCGTGGCTGGAAGCCGCGCCACCTACTGTCACGCACGCCGCCCCCGTCGGGTCCCAGCACACCAACGCCTTCAGCCAGGGCCGCCGCGCACGCAGGACGGTGCGTTGCTGCAGCCGTCGGCGCCACCATGTCTCACGAGACAGGGGCATGCATGAGACACTACCTCTGCTGCCACCACGGCCTGAGGTGCAAAACCACGGAAGAAGCGAGAAAACGCACTGCGACAGGCACATAATATGATCCTTGAGCACGCACGATGCTGGTCACGAGGGAGCGTTTCGTGTTCAGTTAAAAATGGAGCTGAAACACTCGAATTGACGGGGACGCTTGCGCTGCGAATGCGAGTTGAGAGGGGCGGCCAACACATGAAAAACAAAATACCAGAGTGAGGCCAGGGAACGAGCGTGGCAGTGCATCGCGCTGCACAGGGAGAGCCGGTAGCAATCACAACGGGGGTGCCGATGACGCCGACGGCATGCGCGATCGATGGACAACGACGACCGTGACGCTCCCCCCCACACCAAACCCCCCAGAACAAACCGTCTGAAGCGCCACTTCTCCCCAGCTTCCGCAAAAGGGACCCTGCAACGCCGCCCCCCCAGGACCAAAACAGTTTCGCGAGATCTCTCTGTCCGGCAGAAAAACGTGGTCCACTTTATCAACTTTTTCTCCATGATGCGTCGGTTGGGCCCGCTCCTCGATCGGAAGCGACGATCTTTGCGCTTTCGCAGAATCCCGCATCACTCCAGGGCCACAGATTCGCAGACCCAAGCCTTGGGACGTTCTCGAGTCGCCGTAAGCGCGTTATCTCACTACAGCGTACTCACAATGGATGCACTTGTTCGTCTTGGTGGTACACAGTTGATGCTGCCCATTCAAAAGCTTCTCAGCTGCGCTGGTTGGCACAGTGTGACTCAGCGCGTCGTCCAATGCAGGGTGTTAACACATCGCGACTGCATTTCTGCTACGCGTTCGGTCAGCGAGGGGACACGTGCCTCGCGTTCCGTCGCCCGCTGCCGACTGCACTGCTCCGCGCGTGCACATTTGTCATACAGCCAAAATACGCCCGTCATCGGCAATCGGAGCAGCGGTATGGCCATGTGCGCCGACTAGCAATAAAAAATGTGCGCGCCAGGCGTGTGCATGTTGGGAACCATGCCAGTGGTTCTCGGACGTGGCGCTCGGCCGCTGGCTGCGAGGCCGAGGTGTCTACGTCGACGGGTGCGCAGCGGCTGAGGCCTACGCGGAGCGTTTGAGAGGGACCGCGCCAACAGCTGGGGGGGGCACCACCTGTGTACGGCGTTCGTAGGAGCCAGAGCGACACCCGTTGCTGCCACTGACTGAGAGGACAGGCCGCTCCGCAAAGTCGTCAGCCTGCGTCAAACATGGTGGTCGAGTGCTTAAAGATTGCCGAAACAGAAGGGATCGAAATTTATTGAGCAAGAATCGATGCGATCACGACGTACACCCGATCAAATTGTCCAATAATTTGGCGCCGGGTGAGCATGCTGGCAGCCGTGGCCTGCAGAAAGTGCGGCTGGTCGAGTAGTTCTGGACGAACGTAGACCAAGTTGCGAATAATCGTCTTCAAGTCATTGAAGACGCCCTCGATGGGCTGCAGGTCGGGGCTGTACGTCGCCAATCGCCAGAGCGGCACGCCGTTGTTGCCTAGGAAGGTGTCTCCGGCCGCGTCGTGGATGGGAGCGTTGTCTAACAACACGACGCAATTGTCCAGCTGCTGGGTCCACGGCCTTCCTGGGACGTAGACACCCAACTTTGGTATGAGGTTCTGCACGAAGAGTCGCCAGTCCGCCGCCGTCAGCGCCCCCTTGCCCACGACGACCGACTGGAAGCCGAGGATGCCACTGTCGCTCGAAAGCGCCATCGTAGTGTTCGTCCGCGGCACCGTGCGCGGGTCGCGACCCAGCAGACGGGAGCGGTGGTGCGCAAGGGCTCGTCCAAAGCGACGGAAGACGTCACCGCCGTCGGTGTGTGTCTCGTCAACGGACACGATACACCGACGAGGAATGTGCTCGCAAATTGCCGCGTGCGTCATCCGCCGGGGCTCCGACGACTCCTCGAACAGCCGCAATACGACCTTGCGCGTGAAGTCAAGCTTATTCAGGTGGAAGTCGACGGTGCTCTTCGAGCAGCGTAGGCCGATGAACTCGCTGCTTGCATGGTTTCGCATCATGTCCAGCATGGTGGAGTGCTCGCGCAGCAGCCCGCGGGGTTTCTCTCGAACAAACGCAGCGATGGCCGACAGCAGCGTCATGTCGAATGCGCAATTGTTCTCGTGCCGGTTACGAAGCACCGGGTCCCTCCACACAGACCCGTGGTCACGGTAGTACCGCTTCCAGAGGTTGAGCGTCGATCGCGTGACGCCAGTACTCTCGAAGATGGTGTTGCGGCTGACGCCGTTGCGCAACATCGTGACAGCGATGACTCGAACGTCCACGCTAAACATGATCTGCACGACGTCCGAGACACAGTCGACGACTGGCGCCGCACAACAGGCGTCGCTGTGAGCGTCGCCGCACCGGTCACCGTAGCGGCGGCGACGACTCCGTCGCCGTCTGCGGAGCCCACGACAACGGCGACGCCCGCGTTGGCAACGACGAGCGCACCGCAGTCCACGACGACGTTAACGTGTGAGAAGATATGGCGCTCGCCTTGAGAGTCGCCCCCGCAATCGACGCGATGGCACCCAAGACTGTGTTGTCCTCCGCGGCGCACGCCACGCCGGCCTCTACCGCGACGGCGTGGGTGACGTCGTGTAAAGCAAGGGAAACGTCGTCGGCGACGGCGCCGACGAGGAGCACAATCCGTCGGTCGCCTTGAACGTCGCCGCCGCGCCGGAAATGATGGCGACTACAACAGCGTCGCCGTTTGCGGAGCGCGCGTCGCAGGCCGCGACCGCTTCGGCTCTCGTCACGATGCCAACCACACGTGCAGCGTCGTCGGCCACGGCGCCGACGAACTGCGCAAGCCGGTGGTCACCTTGTGCGTCGCCGCCGCGGGCGCCCCGACGGCGACCACACCTGCAGCGCCGTCAGAAGCGCGGGTAACGCCAGCGACAGCGGATTCGGAGCTTGCCACGATGCCAAGAACGAGTACAACGTCGTCGCCCACGGCGCCGACGAGCAGCGCAGGCCGTCGGATGCCCTGTGCGTCTCCGCCGCGGGCGCGCGGACGGAGCCGAGGCGACACCTGTGTCGTCCTTCGCGGCACGCGCAGCGGCGACGACCGCTTCTGATTCTGTCACGTTGCCAGCGACGAGCGCAATGTCGCCTTCCACGGCGACGACGAGGAGGGCAAGCCGTTGGTCGCCTTGGACGTCGCCGCCGCGCCTAGCACTCCGGCGGCTACAACTGCGTCGCCGTCTGCGGCGCGCACGACGGCGGCAGTGACCCCGTTGGCGTCGGTCGAATTGGTATCCACGAGGGCAACGTAGTCGCCCACGTCGGCGTCGGTCACGTCAGCATCCACGAAGGTGGCGTCGTCTGCGACGGCGAGGACCAGGGGCGCTTGCAGACCGCCTCTTTGTCTGTGATGACGCCGACAACGACGGGAGCGAGGTTGGCCACGCCGCCCATCAGGCGTGTAACCCGTCGGTCGCCCTGTGCGTTGCAGCTGCGGTCGCGCAGAGGGCGGTGTCAACTGCACCGCCGTTACGCGGCGCGCACGACAACGGCCGCGTCCGCGTCTGCGTCGGCCACGATGCTTAACACAAGCACACCGTGGTCCACGACGACTTTAAAAAGCAAGCCAGCACGACGGTGGCTTTGGGCGTCGCCGCCGCTGTCAACGAGGTGGCAGCCACTTCTGCGTCGCCCTCAGCGGCGCGAACCGCGCCTGCGACGACCGCGTAGGCGACGCCAACGTCGTCAATACCGAGCGCAACGTCGTCGGCGATGACGCCGACGAAGTGCGCAAGCCGTCGTCGGCGCTATTCGTCGCAGCCGCGGTCACCCCAGCGGCGGAGAAGACTGCGTCCCCGTCTGCGGCTCGCCCACAAAGAGCGCAAGCCGCCGGTCTTCGTGTGTGTCGCAGCCGCGGTCACCCCAACGGCGGCGACAACTGCGCCGTCGTCGGCGGTGCGCAAGACGACAGCAGCAACCGCGTCGGCGTTGGTCACGTCGTTAATATCGAGCCCAACGTCGTCGGCCACGGCGCCGACGAAGAGGAAAATCTTCGGTCGCCTTGAGCGACGCCGCCGCGCCCGACACGGCGGCGGCGACAGCTGCGTCGCCCTGTTGGTCGCTCACGGCAAAGGCGCGCCCGCGTTGCCGTCGTTCAGGTTTCCGACCACACGTGCCGCGGTGTGGGTCCCGACACAAAAGAGAGGATCAAAAAGATTGCTGCCTTCTTCGTCGCCGCCGCGATCGCCGCGATAGCAGCCACCTCTACGTCGCTCTCCGCGGCCAGTACGACGACGGAGAAAGCCGCGCGAAAGCTGGCCACGGCCCCAAACACCAGCCCGTGTTGACGCCCACCACGGCCGTGAAGCCAACCAACAGGACCGTCCGGTTCTGTCTGGCTGCCCTGGATGCGACGCTCATGACGATGCCGTCTCCGCCGACGAGGTGGTGAGCATGTATTTCTTGGTCAGCGCGTCGCCGATAGCGCGTCCCCCACCGGGGCCGATACCCGAAAACGCCTGCGTCTCCCGCACCGTCCGTTGTTCTGTAATCACACATCTGCGGCCTGCCAATCTGTGTCCTGAGGACCCGCCCACATCCCTTGCAAGACGTGCTTTGAAGCTTGCCGGCCAATGGGAACGTGTCGTTCCAATTACCTGTTTGGATTGGCGCCCGCTGATTGGACCAAAGGCATGCCTGCACGTTTGGAGCCTTCCGTCAAGACTGGGCCTCAGCGTCGATGCCCGCCGAGTCTCTCCAAGTGGTCTTCTGTCACCGCCGCGGCGGCGCTTGACATGGACTGTTCCGACACCCATCTCCTCCTCGATTGGTCCGAGCTTGAAGAGCCCCGCTCCTTGTCCCACGTCAACGATGACGACGCCGATGCGCCACGGGGCCTTGCTCGAACCGTGGCTGACGTGCTCCGTACAACAGCGCGCTGCACGCTTCGTCGGCAGAGCACGGCGGTAGAGGTCGCCACTCGGCTCAACCGTGCCACCGTTCGCCAGCAGCAACGTGTTCTCGCTGCTGCTGCTCCCACGGGCGATCCCGAGCCGGTCCGGGCAACCTTGGATGTAGCGCGTCTGGCGCTCAGGGACGGCGCCGGCGGTACTCACGCCTTTTGGCCTGTGGGGGCATACGGCGCCAGCGACGCCGCCACGGGGTTATGTCCTGCCCAGTGGTCGGGGGGTGGAAGACCTGCGTTGTGTCCTTGTGTGAGTGTGGGAGGCACCGACGGTGCTGGCGGTCAACGTGGGTGCTGCGACGACGGTCTCTCGGCGAGCGACGCAGCAGAGCCGTCACCACGAAAGGTGCGCCGGGTGCAATCGGGGTCGAGTGGGCCTGCTACGTGTGGAGCTAACCGTTAGCGCGCGGGGGCAGCGCCGGCGCCCGTCTCCGTATGTCCTTCGCTTCGCGTGCCAACGACAACTACGAGGTTCACCGCACCTTCGGGGACGCGACTGTCGTCCGGTGACGACCTACCACGGGAGGGCACCATTCGGATGACGATCCTTCCGGCTGTAGAGCGGCCACCGATGTACACGTTCTGCTCGCCCACCCGCCGGGTGTGGCGGCGCATTGAGGACACTTCGGCGCAGCGCTTCGTGCCGGACATGGGCGGGGTGACGGGTGAGTTTGCCGAGTCGGCACGGCGCGCTCGGTTGGACCGGTGGGCGGGTGTCGTCGACAGCGACAGCGACATATCTGAGGAGGACGACGCTGACAGGGGGGTGAGGTACTACAGCCTGTCGGAAAGGAAGCGGCGATTGGCAGAACGTGCCGGGGTGCGCGCTGTCGTGCGCATGCTTGGCGAAGACAATACCGTTATTCACGCCATTGCACGCGGGTTGGGTCGACCTACGGCACGAGTGCGACGGACGATTGCGCTCGTGGACAGACGCGCCCGCCATCACGCCGCTGCGCGGGAGCGAAGCATCGAGCGAGCCACACGCCAATCCGCGCTGGAGCAGTTGACGGGCGGTGCCAGCTTGGCCGTCGTGCTAGCCGGTGGCGCTGCACTTGCTCGCCCGCGCGCGTGTCCCCGGTCTGCGACTGTGCGCCGCCTCTCCAGCAAGGGGGCCACACAGTCGGGGGCGTCTGTGGGCCGCTGGGGCCAGAATGGCTCTGTCATCTATGCGCTGGCAGCGGTAGCGGCCGATGCAACTGCTGCCGGCCTTCCCCGAGCGAGCCGTGCGTGGGCCATGCGCCAGGCGGGGGACGTTGCGTCTGTTATGGCTGACGCCGACGCCCTAAGACGCGACGTCGCCAGCGTGCGCCAGGTGCTGTCCACGCTCCGGCTGACCGACTGTGCCGACCGCGTGGCCGAGTTGCCTTGCGTCGGTTCCTTCCTTGGCTGCGTTCCTTCGCCTCATACATCTCCGGCCGCGGCGTCCGGCCACGCGTCAACCGATTTAATGGACTCGTCGGCGCGGTCGCAAGACACATTGGCGCGTCTGCTCTGCCGCGTGTGCCTACGTTACGCTTGCCGCCTGCAAGGTTCATGCGCTAGCGACCCTATGTCGGCGCCACCACCCGCCCGACCCGCCACTCTTCCTCCCGACGTCCATCAATCGGCCACGTCCGTCGAGGCGTTCGGCTGGCCAGTGGGCGGCTCCGCACCGGTGCAGGCGCCGCTTATGGATGCGATCGCTCCACGTGCCGACGACTCGTCGGCGGCAGCAACCACTCCCCTGTCGCAAGCCGCCTCGTCGCAGAGGCGGCATCAGGAGGGACCAACCACTTCGCCGTCCATAGAGGGCGGCAGCCAGATGGACGACGCGGCGGTCGACTTTATCCCCTGCTTTCACGTCGGGGAGTGTACGGAAAGGGTGTGCCGGTGCTCGCGCGCTGATATTCCCTGCGAGAAATTTTGCGGCTGCTCGCACGTACGTTGGGTGGCACAGGACAAGTCTTCCGCTACAGCCACTTCGGCGACAGCGATCGACGGGCGTGTCCGCTCCGGACAACAACCCGCGAGGGCGTCGCAGTTGACCCACTTGACGCCGTTGGACACTGACTGGTTTTCAACAGTCACGGCTCCTGGGTCTCGCTTTTGCTGACGACGGGTGCGTTGCGATTGCTTGGCGCCGGGGAGGTGCGCGACGGACGAGTGCCCGTGCTACGTCCAAGACCGCGAGTGCGACCCGGACGCATGCTCCACATGCGGCGCCGCCTGGCCACCGGCGTCGGGCGTCGACGACGCCTTCCCTCCACTTCGTGGCGGGGACCGCAACTACAGTTGGCCCACAGGCCTGTTATCGGCTCTCGACCCAGTCGCCCGTGGAGTCGCCGGCAGCCGGCGCTGCCGAAACGTACAAGTGCAGGTCGGTTCCCGTGTGCGTGTCGTGATCGGACGCTCCCAGGCACACGGCTTGGGCGTGTTTGCAGCTGAGCGCGCGGCGGCTGGTGACTATGTCGGCGAGTACGTGGGCGAGCTTCTCCCTCACGCCGATGCGCACGCTCGCGGCCGAGTGTATGACGCGATCGGGGTCAGCTTCTTGTACACGCTGACCCGCACACTCGTTCTCGACGCGACACGAGTGGGCGGCTGCCTGCGATACATCAACCACAAACGGGACGGGGCCAACCCGAAGCCAAAGCTCCTCAGCGTTTGTGGGTACATACGGGTTGGTTTCTTTGCTGCTCGAGACTTGGTGCCAGGCGAGGAACTGTTTTTCTACTATGGGTACAGTCTCGATGACTGGCGTGTCTAACTCGGCTGCTCTGCCGACCGGTGCTCGTTGGCGACGCGGCTGGCGGTGACGCCGGCGTCGGCGGCGTCCGTGTCGGCGCGGTGGACAACACAGTCGACGGCACCTGCTTCGCGACGCGGCCGGAGGTGACGCCGGCGTCGGCGGCGTCCGTGTCGGCGCGGTGGACAACACAGTCGACGCTGCCGTGTTGGCGACCGCGTCCGCGACGCACAGTCGGCGACACGGGTTGCGCTACTCGTCGGCGTTGGCGCCGGCCGCGTGCGGCACCTGCTTCGAGACGCGGCGGGCGGTCACGCCAGCGTCGGCGTTGACCGCGTGCAGCATCTGGTTGGCCACCGCACACCGTGGTGTCTTGAGTTGTGCCACCCTCGGTGCGTGTCCGCCACCATCACTACCACGTGTGACGCGGACGACCGGCGGGACGCGAACGACCGGGTCGGACGCGGACGGCCAGTCAAACGCGGACGGCCCGTCGGACGCATGTGAGTGTGGGCGCACCTGCAGCAACGGCCGCGGGCGGGGCGAAGGCTGCTCCGGAGCGCAGGCGATTGTGCTCGTCTATTTCGTCAGCGCCGTCTATTTTGTCGGCGCCGACCCCCTCGCGGGCGTGTCGGCGCTGGAGGTCAGGGCAGTGCGCGCGTTCCGCTGGCGCGCCGCCGCCACGCACGTGTGGCTGGCGGTGGCGCACCGGCCGGGGGCGTCGAGCTGGGACGGCGACGGCGCCGACGTGTGTCACGCATTTCGTTTTCGTTTTGATGCGATAGAGATTGCGCGACTGTTCTTTCTCTTCTGCGTCATGGTGGCTGGCAGGCGTTTTCGCAAACTCCAGGAGCTCCGTAAGGGACAGAAAGAATCAGGCGCTTGTCGGGAGCGGAGAAGAAGGTCTGATTTTCTCGTTTCAGTTAAATGTATACGGCGACCGATTGGCATGCGTGACCTCGTCAGCATGCCAGTTTCATCGAAGCCGACTGTGACTCTAGCGGGCACCGTGGCCGAGTCCCGACGCCGTGGAGCGGCGGCCGGACCTGGCTGACGACGACGTCCTGCCTGCATCCGCGGGTCACGACTGCCGACGCGAGGCAAATATCTCACACGTTTCTGTGCCAGGCGACGCCGCACGACCCCAGCCACGGCTCGTCGGAGCGCGTCGTCGTGCCCAGCGACTCGCAGAATGTCTGGTCGTGGACTTTTCTGTGGCGCGTGGCGCCCGCAGCGGCGGTGGCGCTGGCTGCCGCCTTTTTCCGCCTCTGGCTGCGACGGGCTGACGAGGCAGGCGGCGACCGGCACTTTGCGGTCCGCGGCGGACGCCGTGCTCGGCCGAAGTATTTCTATCGTCACCGCCGGGGCGCAGCGCTTCCGCCCGCGACCACTTCCCGCACCCATGCCATGCTCGACCTGTCCCACGCGGCGCCGGCGCTGGTCGGGTTGCGGACGACACGGACGCGACAATACGCCAAGGTAACGATTGCGGCGCACGCGGCGGTGACGGAGGAGGAGGTCGCCATGGCAGCGGGGGCGAAGGAAGCGCCCGCGGTGGCGCCGGTGAAGACGGTGGCGACAACAGCGGTACGGGAGGCGCCAACAGTGTGCTGAGAACGCGCTCTATGGCGGGTGCAGCGTCTGATTTTCCGTTTGCGTGGCGGCGGCCACAATGTCTGCGTCGACAAGCACCGCATTGTCAATGACCACGTCGGCCCCTACGTGCACGTCGTTGGCAATGACCACGATGGCGTCGGCAAGCACATCATTGGCAACGACAACGTCGGCGTCGACATGCACGTTGGCGTCGACATGCACGTCAGTGGCAACTAAGATGGCGCCAACAACGCGCTCCACGGCACGTGCAGCTTCTGTCTCACCGTGTGCGTGGCGGCGGCCACAACGTCGGCGACGACAAGAAACTCAGTGTCAACGACAACGTCGGTGCCGACAAGCACGTCTTTGGCAACGACGGCGGCGCCGACAGCGCGCTCCACGGCGCGTGCAGCGTCTGCTTCGCCGTGTGCGCGGCGGCGGCCACAATGTCCGCGTCGACAAGCACCGCATCGTCAATTACCACGTTGGCGCCTACGTGCACGTCGTTGGCAATGACCACGTCGGCTTAGACACGCACCGCATTGGCAACGACAACGTCGGCGTCGACATGCACTTCCTTGGCAACTCAGGTGGCGCCAACAACGCGCTCCACGGCGCGTGCAGCTTCTGCTTCGACGTGTGTGTGGCGGCGGCCGCAACGTCGGCGTCGACAATCAGCACTGTGTCAACGACAACGTCGGTGTCGACAAGCACGTCTTTGACATTGACGGCGGCGCCGACAATTCGCTGCACGGCGCGTGGAGCGTCTGCTTCTCCATGTGCGTCGTGGAGGCGGCCACAGCGTCGGCGTCAACAAGCACCAGTTCAGCCGCGGCCAGGTCGACTGCCTTGCCCATGACGACGTCAGCCTCATGACACGTCGTCGTCGACACCTGCGCCTTTCCGTTTTTCGGTGTGTGTTTCACCGGGGCGTCGACAGTAAGCGCATATGAAAAATACTTCCGGCTGCTCGGGCGGCAAGCCGCCCACACACACCAAAAAAAGAAACTGGTCAAGCCCTCGCCCCCCCCCATCGTTGCCGTTCCCCCCACCCATCTCGGCTGCCCCGGCCCGACGCGTTCCTCTACGAAGCAACCGCGACTCGCCGCCACCCCCCCATCCCCCACATCTCCCGCGCTCCGCACACGCTACTATCCTTACCCCCACCAAGAAAACACTCAGCACGGCACGGGGCCCACTTGGATGCCCTCCTTGTCGTCCACCTCATCCTCCCCCTCCTCCTCCTCCTCCTCCGCCTCGTCGTCATCCCCATGCACCGGGCGGTCCGCTGGTGCCCCGGCCGACGCCAGCGCTTCGTCCCACACTTCCTCTACCCCCAGATTGCTCGACGCCAGAACCGCAGTCGCCACCGCGTGCTCGCCAATCCACTTCTTCACCCATCGCGCAATGAGCTGCAACAGGTTCCTGTTCGAGTGCGTCACGCGGCGCGACACCAGCTGCTCCGCAACCTCCGCAGGCGAGACGGCATCACAGGTGACGCTGATCCCTAACAGCAAGTTGTCCTCCGCCGCACCGACCATCTCCTCCTTCATCGCCTGAAACGCCCCAGCGTGCTCCGCGAGAGCGCCCTTGAACACGGTCTGCGCCAGCTGCCGCGCTGTCAACCGGCTCACCGCCGCAGACTCAAACACAACCGCAGTGTCGAACTGCGCGCGCGCGCCCTCCTTCCACGTCAGGTGGAAGGGAACCACATGCACCCCATGCCCTGCCACCCCGGGGACATCGTTGAGAGCTCCGTCGACAACGGGTGCCCGCCCCCCCCTCCCCCCACGTGCAGGAGCCTGCGACTGGGGCACACCGGTCATCGCCAACCGGACAACACCATCGGCTGCGCGGAGAGCATTGCGCTCCATGAGGCTGCGGTGCTCGCGTCGCATCTGCGCGACGGAGAGAGCTGGCTGGTTCGGTCGCCCGCCGGCGGCCGTCGTGCTTGTGACAAGTGACCCAGCCGAGAGCGTGGACCCTCTGACGCCGGGTGTCTGGTCGCCCCCACCGGACGTTCCCCCCCCCCCCCCCCCCCCCCCCCCCCCCCCCCCCCCCCCGACGAAAAATAGCCCCCCCCCCCCCCGCGGGCGCGCCGCCCCCACTCCCCCCCCACGCCCGCCCCCCGCGCC
>Ga0114953_1002758_pt1 | contig 12130 bp, 10 predicted proteins | sample SidtaG_FD_87298 | JGI IMG/M metagenome (GOLD analysis project Ga0114953, IMG submission 87298) | Marine algal microbial communities from Sidmouth, United Kingdom - Sidmouth_Male2 metaG | ecosystem: Host-associated > Algae > Red algae > Unclassified | place: Sidmouth, United Kingdom | collected...
AAGCGAGCACCAACCGGGGTGGCATCGTCGTTCTTCAGTGGCGCTGGCGCCGGGGCCACGATTGGTATGGGCGCGGTCTATGCGACCGAAGTCGGCATGGGTCCTGGCCGGGTGTCGGCGTTTCTGGTCGCACCAATGATCGGCGCGCTCGTGTTTCAGTATCCGATTGGTTGGATGTCTGACAAGTTGCCACGGCGAGGCGTGTTGTTCGCTGCGGCGGTCGGTGCTGCAGTCTCGCCGTTGCTTGGTCTGGCCGTCGGCGTGAACTCGGTGCTCGCGCTCGCTGCAATGGGTTTGCTCGGCGGAGCCATGTACCCGTTCTATTCGTTGACGGTCGCCTATACCAACGACTGGCTGGAAGCCGAAGAGATTCTCGGGGCCAGTGGAACCCTCGTGCGGGTTAACGGAAGCGGAGCAATAGTCGGGCCGCTGCTCACCGCAGCGCTGATGCAGGCATTTGGACCTCGGCTCTTCTTCTGGACGATCACCGGCATCTTCGCCATCATCGCCACCTACATCCTGGCTCGCATTGTCTTCAAGGATGCGCTGCCGAAAGAACTGCAGCGTCGCTTTGCGCCCTATCCCGCCCGCGCCTCGGCCGTTGCGGCCAATCTGGTGCCACGGCGACGCCGCAACGCCGAAGGCGTGCCGAGTGGGCCTTACCTCAACGAGTGAATCGGCTCTGAACACCTGGGGGATACTGGCGTAGGCGATCGCGCACCACTAGGTTCGCCGTCTATGAAGGTACGGATCGGCGTCGCCGCAGGCGCCGGAGCAACCAATGATCCTCAAGGGTTCCTCCGACTCGTCGATGCACTCGACGACTTGGGCTATGACTCGTTATGGGTTCCCGACGTCATTACTGCCGACATCTTCGATCCGATCGCCGCGCTGAGCGTCGCAGCGGGCCGCAGCGAGCGCCTCAAAGTCGGCACCCATCTGATCGTCCCGGGCCGTGACCCGGTGCGACTCGCGAAAGAACTCGCAACGCTGGATCAACTCAGCGAAGGGCGGCTGCTGCTTCTGTTCGTGTTGGGCCTGCGCCAAGCACACGAGCTCGACGCGCAGTCGGTGATTGCGACGGAACGGTCGGCAATGCTCGAGGAAGCCTTGCAGGTGATGCGCACGTTGTGGTCCGGCGAACCGCTCCTGTTTCAAGGCGACTTCTATTCCTACGACGGTGTCGAGTTGGCCGTGCGACCGCAACAGAATCCACTCGAGGTATGGCTCGGTGGGCAGGTGCCGGCTTCGCTCGCACGCTGTGGCCGCATTGGCGAGGGGTGGATGCCAGGCTTGTGCTCACCCGAGGAAGCCGCAGCAATGCGAGCCGTTGTGCTCGCCGAAGCCGACAAAGCCGGGCGCGAGATCGACGATGAGCACTTCGGCATGAACCTGTCGTGGGTCGACAAGCCAATGAGCGATCAGTTGCTGGCAAGCATCGAAGCTCGCCGGCCGGGGTTCGATCCCTCGCACACGATCGGCTGCGGGGCATCGGGCCTGGCCGAACGAATGCATGCATTTCTCGACGTTGGATTCTCCAAGTTCGTCATCCGCCCCGCCGAGCCACCCGACGACTGGACCGAAGCCGTCGAGTCTGTCTCCGAGGTGCTCTCGCTGCAAACCTGACGACGGTTTTCAGGACCCGCTAACGCCGATAGGGGAGCGGGTTGGCTGCGGTGCCCAGGCGCGGTTCGTGGTCGTTGGGATCGCCGTCGGGCACCTTGTCGAGGCCGACAAATCGGTCAGCCAGCATGTTGTGGAACCGGTGTAGCGGCTCCTCGAACCGAGGTGAGAGTCTGCCGGGCGTGAACCCGCCCCGTTCGAGGCCGCGCTGGCCGCGTTCGACGATGTCGATGTCTTCGGCATTCACATCGAGCCAGAACGAGCGAGTCGCGGCGAAGTCGGCTTCGGGCACGTCGGGCGTGCTTGGCGGAAGGAGGAACGTGCACGTCTCGACGGTCAGCCCGGGAGCGACCGGCGTCAGCATCATCACGAAAACATGGTTCGGAAGCAGCGAGAGCAGCACGTTGGGAAAGATTGTGAGGAATCGCCCACTCTGCGCATCGGACTGGGTCAGTCCCTCGGCAGTCGGCATTGTGGTCCAGTCATCGCGATCGTCGCCCGATACTGGGGTGGTCGTTTGCCCGCAATACATACCGGGACCCTGGTAGCGGTAGTGATCGTCGACCCGGGACACCTTGGCGAGCTCGGGATGAACCCACGTCAGGTGGTAGTACTCCTGGAAATTCTCGCTGATCAGCTTCCAGTTGGCATGTATCGTGAGGTCTCGAGACTCGACGCTTCGCCACTGCTCGAGTTGGTAGGCGCCGGTGCGCTCGCCGAGATCGCCGATCCAGTCGTGGAGGCCCATGGTTGTCGGGTCGAGGCACACAAAGATCAGCACACCCCACTGAGCAACCCGCACGTGGTGTAGCGGGTAGTGGGCGGGATCGAAGTCGTCGACGCCCGCATCGCTGAATCTGGGTGTCGCCACCAAGGTGCCGTCGAGGTCGTAACCCCAGCGGTGATAGGGGCACCGGATGACCGATCCGATGTCGCAGTCGCTCTCGGCGAGTTCGGTGCCGCGGTGGCGACAGCTGTTCAAGAAGCCACGCAGCTCGTTGGCGTTGTTTCGGGTGAGCACAATCGATTTGCCGCCGAGCTGGCGCACGACGAGTCGTCCGTGCACCACTTGGTCGGCAATCGCAACCGGCACCCAGCTGGTGCCGAACACCTGCTGTTGCTCGAGTTCGAAGAACGCTTGGTCGGTGTAGCAGGCCGCTGCGAGCGTCGACGCCTTGTCCAGCGGCCGACGGGTGCTGGCCCAGGTCGACTCTTCGGTCCAGCGAATTTCACTCATCGGCGAGCTTGGTTCGACAGCCGAGCGGAGTGATCTGCGCCGGTCCCTGACGTCCATGGCAATCGCGATGGCCGGGCGAACAACTCGTCGAGCATGGGCAAGAAGTCCTCGATCGACATGTTCTCGTAGCTGGGGTCAAAACAGTTCTGGTCGTATTCGGCGCAGAAGTGCGCACATGCGTCGTAGTAAGGCGATGCGGTGTAGCGATCGCGCTCATTGCGGTCACCACCAAGATGGTGGAAGTAGTAGTACCCCTGGAAAAGGCCGTGATGTTTGACGATCCAGTGGGTTTCTTCGTCGACATAAGGCGCCAGCAGCGAGGCCGCTGCGTCGCTGTGATTCTCGGGTGCAAACACATCGGCGACATCGTGCAGCAGCGCCCCAACGACGAGGTCGATCCGCTCACCGTTGCGATGGGCGCGAGTCGCCGACTGAAGCGAATGGGCGTACCGGTCGATCTGGTAGCCAAGCGTCGGGCCTTTGAGCATGTCGAGCATGGTGGTGAGGTTGCCAACGAGCGCGGCCCGAGCGTGGTCTTCGAACAGTGGCGTGAGCATCTCGTAGTCGGCCTGGGTGCCGTCGGCCATCGATGTCCATTCGACGGTGCGTTGCGCAGCTGCGTTGTTGATGTGGTCGGGGCTCATCGGGCGGTTCCTGAGGTCAGTGCGACGAGCGACGCGACATCGTCGAAGTCGAAGTAGGTGTCCTGCAGGTGGCGGGCGCCACTGGATGGTTCAAAGGCCCGCCGGGCATGAAGGACCCGATGGGCATGGAGGAACTGCATCGTGCCGGCGTGCCCGCGAAATTCGATCTGGTTTGTGGGGTCGTTCACAGCTCGGGCCAACAAGTAATAGGCGTGGTAGAAGTCGTCGACATCTGGATCAGTGGGCGACATTGGCTGCATCAGCTGGTTCGAGAACCGCAACCCCACGATGTTGCCGAGACCGTCGAGGCGAACCAGAGGCGCTCGAGTCCAGCTCTCGGCGTACGCGCTGTGTTCGCGGAAGGCAATGGGTACTCGGGCAAGTGTCCGCAGCGCATCGGGCTGGTGGCTCTGCATCCAGTGCAACACTTTGAAGCCATCGACGTTGACCCATTCGCCACCCGCGACATCGTTGATCAACATGTGGATTAGCTGTCCGCTCGGTGGCCAGGTGTAGCTGGCGAAGTCGTTGTGCGGTGGCAGCGATTCGGCAGTGTGAGCCACGTTGTAGCCATCGGTTCGAAAGAACACGTCGTGCAGCCGGTCAAAGGGCGTGTCTCGAACGGGCAGTTTCAGTGTGTCGAGGAAACGGATGCACTCGCCGGATTCGTTGTTCATATTGGTGACCAGGGCAATGCCGTCGGTCATAGCAGCAGTCAAGAATGCGAGCCGGACGGCCGGGTCGTGGATCACATCGTCGTGGTTGTACCGCTGGGGTACGAAGTCGTCGGCCCACAACGCCGCTTGCACATGGCTGCGATCTGCGATGGCGGTGAGTCGGGAAAGGTCGTCTCCCGTGAATGTGCTGCGATGTCCATCGGACCACTCGATAACGACGGCGCCGTCGCCATGCGTGACCTGGGCTGGGCTGGGCAGCTGATCGTCGTGGCCCATGAAGTAGCGATGCTCGCCGGTCTCGGCGATGCGGCATTCGGAGCACATGCAGTTGTCACGAAGCCATACGAGCGGAATCGTCTTGGTCGTGCTGTCAGCCCAAGTGATCGATATGGCGCGGTCGATACGAGTCGCCTGGGCAATGGCGCACGTTGGCCAGTCGTGCACTGGTGCTGCGAGTAGCTGCAAGGTTCCCCGATTCGGTTTGCTTGAAACTCAAACGTAGTGCTGAAGCGAGACCTGCGCTATGACAATAGTTCACCGGGTCCGCGACGAAATCGAGACCCGAAGTGTTGCCCTGACCCCCCCCGAACACATTCAGGGAGGTCATATTGGCTCGACTGTTATTTGGTGTCTTGTTGGACGTCGAAGATGGTGGTGTAGCCACCACGTGACCAATCGGGTGCAGCCGCCATGGTGCGACCACCGACCGTCAGCGTTCGGGTTGGGTCTCCGCTGCCGATCAGCATTCCCGAGGCCTTGCCGGTAGCGCCGTTCGCACCTACCCCCAGCAACGGGAAGCTGTCGGCCGCGGAATAGGTCTGTAGCAACAGCGGCCGGACCTGGCCTGAGTTGTTGGGCATCGAGCCATGCACACATCCGCAGTTGTGGACGGTGATCGATCCGGCTGGGCCCTTGAGGTACTCGACAGAAGCAAGGTCGATTTTGGGCAGATCTGTCGCCCGGATCGAACCGGCCCAGGTTGTTTCGTCGTCGGCGTAGAGGTTGTACAGCTCGCCGGTATGGCTACCCGGCACGATGCCCATTGGGCCCATCTCTTCTTCGACGTCGTTGAGATACACCCCAATCGTGAGTGGGGTGAAGTCGGTGTGGGGCCAGTACTGGATGTCTTGATGCCATTCGACCGCTTCGCCACCACCTGACCACTTGTAGTTCAGCTTCGAATGGTGATAGCGGGCGGGTGACCCGAGCAGGTCCAGCGCGACCTGCGCAGGTGGCCCCGCCAGCGTGAACTCGGCAAAGGTCCTGTGGTGGTCGACCGGACTCGTCAACCGGCGCAAGCGTGGCGCTTCTGGCGTATGCGCGGGGTCGACATCGAGCTTCTTGGTGCTGGTGGTCAAGGTGCGGCTCTCGGCCACGAACTCGTCGCTGGCGGCCCGCAGCTTGCGAAGCCAGTCATCGTCGACCGCGTCTTCGACCAGCAGGTACCCGTGCTGGTAGTACTGCTCGACCTGTTTGGGTGAGAGCACCCGGAGATCATCTTCGGCTGCTGCGCCCATGGAGATGATGTTCGCACGAACGCAGGGTTGAGGTCTAGGGGGGTGTCGAAAAGCTGCCAAGATTTGTCGGGCGCAGCGAGACAACGAACGAACCACGTACGATCTGTCGATGTTGCATGCCGAACGTCTGACGCCAGCCTTGGGGGCTGAACTCTCTGGTCTCACTGCCGAGTCGATCAACGACGGCCAGATTGGTAATGCGCTGTACGAGTCGGTGATCGAGCACCAAGTGGTGTTCATTCGCAACGCCGATCTCGGGCCAGGAGATCTGGTCAAGCTGGGCCAGTCGTTGGGCACCCTGGGGGCACGTCATCACAGCTATGTCACTCACTCAGAGAGTGAAGATGTGGTCGTGCTGACCTGGCAAGGCAACGACAAACCTGATGCTGCCGAATGGCACAGCGATATGACCTATCGCGACCGCCCGCCGTTTGCCTCGATTCTGCAGGCGATCGAGCTACCAGTGGTCGGCGGCGACACACTGTGGGCCAGTATGCACTCGGTATACGAAGGATTGAGTGACGGTCTCAAGAGTGAACTGGCCGAACTCGAAGTCGTGCACGACATGGGCGCCTTCCGCAACGGCGCATACGAATCGGGTGGAAACGTTGGCATCGTCGAAGCAATGGGCCAAGCCGGGATGGCGGTTCACCCGGTGATTGCCCGGCACCCGGTGAGCGGCCGCCCGTACCTCAATGTGAGCGAGTCGTTCACTCGTTGGATCATCGGCATGTCCGCTCCCGAATCGGCCCGGCTGCTCACGATGCTCTTCGACATCGTCAACCGGCCCGAGCACCACGTGCGGCTGCGCTGGAAGCCGAACACCATTGCGATCTGGGACAATCGCGGTACCCAGCACTACGCAGTCGTTGACTACTTGCCCCATCGCCGAGTCATGCATCGAGTCGCCGTCGCAACCGACAACCGCAACCCCAATCTCTGACGCACGTTCGGCGCGGGAAGCCCTGCGTCTCGTTCACGAACACGGCCGAGTGGGCCAGCGCGCTATGTGCCAGCCCGCTCGGACCGATGGTTGGTTTGGCCAGATGGTGTGGCGCTAGCAGGCGCTGAAAAACACGTGGCGCACACCACGGCTAGCATCCATCACCGCTCGCAAGCAACGCGAAGCGTTGACATTCCCACAATCGCAATTCCAGGCCAAGTAGCGGTTCCTGCGGGCTTGCGAGCGGCGCGTAGCAACCCGCGGCTTGCCGATCGCCGTGCCGCAACACCGCCGTTCTTCAGCACCCCGCTAGCGGTCGTACCGGCAGGTGGTGCCTTGGATTGAGTAGCCGCTGCCTGAGCACTGGTTTGGGTTGATGCAGTTGTTTTGGCGGGGGTGGTCGAGTTTCGGGTGGCTGCAGTTGTAGCCAGGGGTGCGGCATTTGTCGTTTTTGTAGGTGTAGCCGGCCTCGCAGTTCTGCGTTGGCTGGTACACACATCGGTAGTTGTCAGCGATCGTGTAACCGGAGCTGACTGGCGAGCACTCTGCTCGGGTCATGCACGCCTGTAAGTCGTAACGCTCAATGGCTGGGTAGTTACATCCGTAGTTCTTGCTCACACATCTGCCCGATGAGTTCTTCGTATAGCCGCTCTCGCAGCTGCTCGACGAACCCGAAGACCCAGACGAACCCGAAGACCCAGACGAACCTGACGAGCTCGACGGGGTCGGAGTTGGCGCCGGATCACTCGAGCTCGATGACTCAGAACCCGATGAGTCAGAACCCGATGAGTCAGAGCTCGATATACCCGAATCACCGACTTCGCTTTCGGTGCCATCATCGACCAGTTCGGCGCCAACGCTTTCGCCCGAGCGAACCGGACATATTCCGCACAGATCGTTGGGAATGAGTGCGTCGCCGACTTCGTCGGTCGTTGCGGCCGTTTGCCAAGCGCCGTACGCCTGGCCGGATTCGCAGAACGCAGCGTTCTCGGCAACGGTGCAGTCAGGACGATCAATCACGCTATGGATGATGGTCGAGAAGTGGGTGATTGCGATTCGAGTCGTCGCCGATGCGGGCAACGTTTCGTCGGTCCACACGCCGTTGGTCAGCTCGGACACGACGACCGAATCACTTTGCTTCGGCACGTCGAGGAACAGTGGCCTTGGCAGCTCAAGGTCATCGAAGGTGGAGAGCTGGTAGATGCGCCCTTGGGGTGACAGAGGCGACGGCCGAAGCGTCAGCTGCACATCGTTTGCGGCATGACCGGCATCACAACCAGCAAATCGCGGTGCCAGGTGCGCGATCGACCCGCACCAAGGCCGGCGAAGTTTGCAGGTCAGGGCACCCCGTCGTGTAAGAAAATGTCTAGGGTCCAGGGGGATGCGAACGAAGACGCTGGCAGGAGGCATCGCCAATCGGTTTCGGCGGCGCTCGCTAGCTCGATTCGCGGTTCGCACGAGTGCAGAACGGTACGACTACATCATCGTCGGTGGAGGGTCCGCTGGCTGTGCGCTCGCGAATCGCCTTAGTGCCGACCCAGCCAACAAAGTGCTCGTGCTCGAAGCCGGTCGCACGGACTGGAAGTGGGACGTGTTCATCCACATGCCCGCCGCGCTGACCTATCCGATCGGAAGTCGCTTCTACGACTGGAAGTACAAGAGCGAACCCGAGCCATACATGTTTGGCCGCCAGATCCACCACGCTCGCGGCAAGGTCCTCGGTGGCAGCAGCAGCATCAACGGCATGATCTTTCAGCGCGGCAACCCCATGGACTACGACAAGTGGGCCGCCGAACCAGGCATGGAGCAGTGGGGCTATGAACACTGCCTGCCGTACTTCAAGCGCATGGAAAGTCGTCTTGTCGGAGCCGACACGTGGCGCGGCGGCGACGGTCCGCTCAAGCTCGAGACCGGCCCGGCCACGAATCCGCTCTTCGCAGCATGGCTCGAGGCCGGGCCCCAAGCTGGCTATCACCGCACACCCGACGTCAACGGGTACCAGCAAGAAGGCTTTGCAGTCTTCGACAAAAACGTGCTGCGCGGTCGACGATTGAGCGCAGCCCGCGCCTATCTGCATCCGGTGCTCGACCGGCCGAACCTGACACTGCTCACGATGGCGCAGGTGAACAAAGTCGTGTTCGAAGGCACGCGAGCGGTCGGCGTCGAGTACCGACGCCGCGGTCGCGCCCACATCGCTCGGGGCGCCGAGATCATCAGCTGTGGTGGTGCGTTCAACTCGCCGCAACTGCTTCAGCTCTCCGGCATTGGCGACCCGGATCACCTCACAAGCTTGGGCATCGATGTCGTTGCTGCATCGCGCGGTGTTGGCGAGAATCTGCAAGACCATCTCGAGGTCTATATCCAGCACGCCTGCAAACAGCCGGTATCGATGCAGCCGTACAACGCCACGTGGCGTATGCCTTTCATTGGTTTGCAATGGCTCTTTCGACGAGGGCCCGCCGCAACTAATCACTTCGAAGCTGGCGCCTTCTTGCGCAGCAATGACCAGGTCGAGTATCCGAATCTGATGTTTCACTTTCTGCCGATCGCCATTCGCTACGACGGTTCGGCGCCAACCGACGGCCACGGCTACCAAGTGCATGTCGGCCCGATGTACAGCGATGTGCGCGGCACGGTCAAGATCACCACCACCAACCCGCGCCGACATCCGGCAGTGCAGTTCAACTATTTGTCGACCGGCAACGACCGCAAAGAGTGGATCGAAGCAATACGCACCGCCCGCCGAGTGCTCAACCAGCCGGCGTTCGACCCATACAACGGCGGCGAAGTGTCGCCCGGCCCATCGGTCGAGACCGACCAACAGATTCTTGACTGGGTCGCAACCGACTCCGAGACTGCGTTACACCCGTCGTGTACTGCTCGTATGGGTACCGACGACATGGCCGTCGTCGACCCGTCGACCCTGCGAGTGCACGGTGTCGAGGGGCTGCGTGTGTGTGATGCTTCGGTCATGCCCAACGTCACCAACGGCAACATCTATGCGCCAGTCATGATGATCGCCGAACGCTGTGCCGACATGATTCTTGGCAATGAGCAGCTGCCGCCTGAGCAGGCCGACGTGTACCGGGCGCCGACTGCCGGCCGATGGGCGCCGCCAGCCACCTGACCATTGGGCGTGCAAAGAACTCGTGCATGTGCGCCGCTCGCCCGCGGAGCTCGTTGCATGAACAGCCGCACCTTGACATTCGTTGCACTTCTGGGACTGCTTGGATTACTCGCAGCATGCGGAGGCTACGACACCGTTGACGAGATCGTTGGGTCATCGGGTGATGCACCCGCAGCGGCGTCACCTTCTCGGGCGCCTGCGTCTGACGCACTGCACATCTGCGCAGGGGACTCGAACCGGCACCAGCAACTAGCATCTCGGCCGTGACGAGTGGCCAACCGAACATCGTCTTGATCATGGCTGATCAACTGGCGGCTCCGTTTCTCGGTGCGTGGGGTGGCCCTGCGATCACACCGGCGATCGATCGGCTAGGCGACGAGGGTGTGGTGTTCGCGGCGACGTACAGCAATTCACCGCTGTGTGCCCCGGCTCGTTTCGCGATGATGACCGGTCAACAAAACAGCAAGATCGGCGCATATGACAACGCATCGGAGCTGGCTTCGGCGGTGCCGACCTTTGCGCACCACCTACGGAACGCGGGCTACCAAACGTCGCTCGTGGGCAAGATGCACTTTGTCGGGCCCGACCAGCTGCACGGATTCGAAGAACGGCTCACGACCGATATCTACCCGGCGGACTTTGGTTGGACACCCAACTGGCTCGACCCAGATGGGCGCTTTGACTGGTGGTACCACAACCTCGACAGCGTGACCCAGGCCGGCGTTGCCGATGCGACGAATCAGCTCGATTACGACGACGAAGTCGGCCACCGAGCAGTTCGCAAGATTCGCGATCTTGCGCGGACCAAGGACGAGCGGCCGTTCATGATGACCGCCAGCTTCACGCATCCCCACGATCCCTATGTTGCGCGGCAGGAGTTCTGGGAGCTTTACGACGGGGTCACAATCCCGATGCCCACAACCGGACCTATCGCCGAGGCAGACCTCGATCCTCACAGCGCTCGGTTGCGCAAAGTGATCTGCGCAGACACGACCGAGGTGTCGGCCGAGCAGATCAAGGCGGCCCGGCGGGCCTATCTTGCCAACTGTTCCTACGTAGACCATTGGATCGGCCAGCTGGTCGAGACGCTCAAGAATCACAGCCTCGCCCACAACACGATCGTCATCTTCACCGCTGACCACGGCGACATGTTGGGTGAGCGGGGACTGTGGTACAAGATGAACTTCTACGAGCACAGTGCTCGCGTGCCGTTGATCATGTGGTCACCGGGCCGCCTGGCGCCCCGCCGAATAGAGACGTTGTCGAGTCTTCTCGATATTGCGCCCACCATGCTCGACTTTGCCGGGGTGGACATTCCCGCTGCGTTCGATGGCCGCAGCCTGGTAGAACAGCTCGCTGGCGTCGAAGATGGGTTGCGAATCGTGACCGGCGAGTATCTGGGCGAAGGTGCCGTTGCGCCCATCTTCATGCTGCGTCGTGGCAACTTGAAGTACATCTTCAGTCAACCCGACGGCGAGCAGCTCTTCGATCTCGATGCCGATCCGCATGAGTTGAACAACGTTGCTGATGCCACCGAGTACTTGGCCGACGCAGCCAGCTTCCGCTCCGAAGTTCGTGACCGATGGGATGTTTCGCAGATCTTGGTCGACGTGCTCCAGAGTCAAGCGGATCGGCGAGTCGTTGACGCAGCACTGCGCAAAGGGCGCTACTCGGCGTGGGACTTCCAACCATCGACCGACGCCACTGGCCAGTACATGCGGAACCATCTCGATCTCAACGACGTCGAATCAGGCCGCCGCTCGAGCTGACGCTGGTGGCAACGCAGCAGTTGCCGGGACGCTAACTCCAGAGGGTGATGTGGACGCGTGGCTTGAAGCGACCGATGCGCGAGCCCGATCCGGCGAGCATTGCCTGGGTGGCACGTGGCGACGTCACAAACCGCATCATTGACAGCACGCCGTTTGGGCTGGGTACCTATGGCTCACGCTCGACGCCGGTGTCGGGCGCTGCCGCGGCACTGGTTGCGCGCAAGGTCAAGGCCAAGGCGCAGATCATCGCCAGTGGCATGCTCGAAGTCTTGGTCGCTGACCTCGAGTGGACCAAGAGAGCCTTCAACGTCAAGGGCGATCCGTCGAAGTCGGTCACCATTCAAGACATCGCGATGAAAGCTCACGGAGCTGGCGATTTGCCCGAAGGCCTCGAGGGTGGCCTTGTCGTCTGCTCGGCGAACCGTCGAAGAAGTTGCGTCGTCGGTGCTGGCCGAGCTGACCGAGTGGCCGTGCAAACCGGTTCGGCGACGCTGAGCAGCCAACAGTGCCGGCAGTCTTGATCGGTGCCGCCCGATGGCGGCGGCGCGACGCACAGGCGGTGATCCGGTCAGGCTCGTTTGGTCGGATCAGCG
>Ga0114953_1002771_pt1 | contig 12095 bp, 14 predicted proteins | sample SidtaG_FD_87298 | JGI IMG/M metagenome (GOLD analysis project Ga0114953, IMG submission 87298) | Marine algal microbial communities from Sidmouth, United Kingdom - Sidmouth_Male2 metaG | ecosystem: Host-associated > Algae > Red algae > Unclassified | place: Sidmouth, United Kingdom | collected...
CGGATGACGTGTCACGCCCCGGTTCGGACAGGTGGCGCTGTCGTTGCTGGTTGGGATCTTGATTGATTGTGGGTCGTTTGCATTTGTAGGTCAACTGCTTGAATTATCTGATTTACAGTAGGGGGGTCCACTGGTATGGATCCCCAGATCTCCCCATGGGGAGGCTACTGCGTGGGATTCGGGACCGTTTGGGCCCGCTTGCTCGGATAGCTTCAGGGGACAGCGGGGCGCCCGTGGCCCGGCTTCCCCACAAGAAAATAACTGCGTTCTCACCTCCTTCCTCCCTCTTTGGGCCTTCGGGTGTTTTCCTAGGTGATAGTGTCACCGAGCGAGAGTAGAGCAAGGGTGTGCGGGTGGGTTCCCTCAGCTGGGCAGGTGTCCCTATCTGTTTCTGTGGGCTGGGGTGACACGACGTTTTATGCGACAAATTGGTGGAGCAGCAGGGGCCTTTCTGGCTGACATCCGGTGCCGGTACGCGTGCGACAGGCGATATTTCCCGTGTAACGGGTGAGCTCTCGTGTGCGTGGCCTTGCCCGGACGGGATTAAAATCTTCCCACTCGTGTCGGGATTCCCACCTTGTACCTCGTTGCCACCCCTTCTTTCTTGGTCGTACGTGTCTCCCGGTTCGCCTGATTGTTGAGCGCCCGAGACCACTATGCCGACCCCGACGTCCTCTCCGGGGGAGACGTCGCCCCGGCGTACGTCGACGGACACGCCCCCGCCTCCAGCTGGGGCTGGGATACTTGTTTCCTCGGGCCTGGTTCCGCCCCCGCCGACGCCGGCTGACGTGGCTGGGCTTGGTTGCTCCTCCCGGGTGACAACGAACGTCAAGACCGAGATGCCGAGACCCGCGGTGGCGGGCACCGGCACGTCCAAGGGCAAGCAGGCGTGGACCCGGACTCTCGATAGCCCGGGTCGACGTGATGCGAGCGGTGTCCCCCCTGACGTCGCTTCCTCTCCGGCCGTGATGTCCTTCCTGGAATCCCTCCGCGAGGAGCTCCGGGCGGACATGGCCGGGGCGGTCGAGACGCTTACCACGGGGCGAACATCCGGCAGGCTGGTTTCCCCAAGTGCTGGTATGGGGTCGTCAGGGAACCGGGTGGTGACAGGTGGAGGCGGAGGTGACGACGGGGGACCGGACGGGAGTACCAGTGGGGATTCTCGCCGGGACCGTCGGTCGCGCCAGAGCCGGCGCAGCCATCGGCGTCGTCGCCCCCGGTCTTCCTCGAGTGACTCATCCTCCCGGAGTGACGGCGAGACGGTCCGGCGGACACTTGTGGATTTCCAGACCCCTGTCGACAAGGTCGGAGACAACCTGCTCAACACGGTGACCGACTGGCACTCCTACCATCTGGAAAACGTGAACCAGACCTTCACTAGCCGGATGCGTCTACGGATTTCACAAGACCGGAAGAAACTACGGGTTTCCATGAACCGGGTTCGCTTTGACGGGACCAAGCCGGCCGAACTCTTCTCCTTCTTGCGCCGGTTTTTCCGGGCCTTCAACGACAGCAATGTCTGGGAGGGCAACGCGCTTTTCCTGGTCGGCTCCTTCCTTACCGGGGCAGCCGCCACTCGGTTCAAAAAGATCCTCCCTGACACGGCCGGGCACATCCCGGGCCGGACTGTCGCATCCTTCCCGGAGGCGTTGCACTGGCTCCTGGTCAATTACGCGGACTCCATCACCCAGAACCAATCCGTGTCGGATGTGAACCGCGCCTGCCTGGGCGCCCATGAAGTACCTGATGCCTTCGTGGCCCGTTTTCGGGACCTGGGGGAGGCCTGCGGAAACGTGTACGGCGAGGACCGGCTCAAAATGGCATTCATCCAGGGGCTCCCCAACCACTTGCAGGTAGACGCCCAGCTGTGCAACCTACAGTTCACGGAGCACACCCTGCAGCAGCTCGCGTCGTTCACCCAGGGCAAGCAAGAACAGGTCAAAGCGCTCCAGCGACTCCAGCCGACCCCCCGCAAGATGTATCTGGCACGACCGTCTAGTCGGGCAGGACCCAGGACGCCGGTTCTGGCCGTGGGCGAGTCCCCTTCCCAGGCCGGTGGTCGCCTAGAGGGCTGGCGCGGGTTTGTCACGCCCTCTACGCCCCGTGTCACCCGGGGGGGGGAACGTCCGAACCGGGTACGGGCGTGCTGGTTGTGTAACAAGGAGGACCACATCGCGGCAGCCTGTCCAGAGGTGCCCAAGGAGCTTCAGGACAAGCTAGCCCGCCAGGGTATCCAGTTCGCCAAGGCCGTCCTCTGGGCAGACCGGCAGACCAAGGGCGCCTCCCCTGGACGGCGGGACCCGAATACGGTGCACAACCTCCGAGTCGCTACCCTGCAGAACATCCAGGAGAACCTGTACAAGGAGAGTCCTGAGGACTGGGACTCCCATCCCGAGGAAGAGACCACGACCACGGGTACCTCGAAATCGGGAAACGAGGTGGGGGAGGTGCACCCGTAGGCGCCCTCCCGTCTGTTCCAGGCCCCGGTGATCCTGTGTCGGCCTCAGTTGCATTCCTGGGCCGGTGTGGTCGTCGGCTACGAACCAAGGTAGCCGCATGGAGACCGTGTGCCTGTCGGGGTACCCTGCTCGTCTTGCGTAAGGACAATTTCAAGGTCAAGACCACCTTGAGTTTCGGGGGTGAGGACCCGGTTCCTGTGGCCGCGGTCGTGGACACAGGGGCCGGACCCAGCTTCGCCAGCGAGGACCTGCTCCCTCCGGGCTGGCGCGCACATGCCTGGCGTGCGCCTACCCGCAGCCGGATCGTGGATGCCTCGGGGCAGGCTCTCAAGGCTCTCGCTCGACTCCCCCTCACCCTGAATTTACATGACAAACCTATGCATTTCCCGTTTATTGTTGTGAAACGCCTCTCGGTCCCGCTCATTATCGGGTGTGACTTCCAGCGCCAGTACACCAAGGCCATCCTACCCCAGGACGGCAAGATCGAGTGGTCGACGGGCGCTGTCTCGGACATCCTGGGCTACCATCTTGTCGCCAGGGGGCGACAGTACAAGGCACCGGCCAAGCCCCGGGTTCGCCCGAACGAGCTGACGCTAGTTGGCGCAACGGTCCTTCCCCCTGGTGCCCAGAACGAGGTCCAAGTGGTGACCCGGTCGACGGGCAGTTGTCTCATAAAGGGCCGGGCGGTGTTCCTGGCCAAGCGCGGGCTGCACTTGGCCAACGGGCACCACAAGATGGTGCACCGGCACGAGCCCTTCTCTGTCCTCCTGGTCAATCTGGGTCGCAAGACCAAGATGTTTGCGAAGGGCACCCGAGTCGGGGTCTCGGATCCGTATACTGGCGAGGCGCGACCGCTCTCCCAAGGGGCCCTTCTGGCTGTCCAAAAGGAGCTGGCGGCGCGACAGGAGCTGGAAACGCAGGCGGCCATGGCGACCGCGGAAGGTCCGCCGGAGCCCCCGGTTGTGCCGCTCCCCAAGGAGCCGGAGACGCCAGAGGTGAACTGGGCAGGCATGCCCAAGGAACTCCATGGAGAGGTGCACGGACTTCTCGATCAGTTCAAGGGCAGGTGGTCGGGGAAGCTGGGTCATCTCAAGGCCACCACGCATCACATCCAGCTCAAGCCAGACGCCAAGCCCGTGCACTCGGCTCATTTCAGGGCTGGACCACACCGCCGCCTGGAAATCTAGAAGCAGGTCAAGAAAATGCTCGACCTGGGAGTCTTAGAGCCCTCGGACGCCGAGTGGTCCTTCCCGGTGGTCGTCGTCCCCAAGCCAGGTGGCCACTTCCGGTTTTGTGCGGACTACCGGCGGCTGAACGAGCGCACGGTCAAGGATGTCTACTCGATCCCGAGGATGGACGACTGCCTAGACTCCCTCGGCGATGCCACGGTGTTCTCTACCCTGGACTGTATCTCCGGGTACTGGCAGATCCCTGTGGCCGCCGAGGACAGAGACAAGACGACGTTCACGTCTCACACGGGCTTGATCATGTTTCTCCGGATCCCGTTTGGTCTGGTGAACGCGCCAGCCTCCTTCCAGCGGGCGCTTGACATCATCTTGTCCGGCTTACGGTGGAAAACGTGCCTAGTGTACCTGAACGACGTGATTGTCTTTTCATGGACCGTGGACGATCACATCCGGCACCTCCGTGAAGTCCTCCTGCTGGAAAAGACCGGTGTCTCACTCAAGCCCTCCAAGTGCCACCTGTTCCAGCAAGAGGTTGGGTACCTGGGACATGTCGTCCGTCCAGGGCAGCTGCTGGTGAACCAGGAGAACATCAAAAGCCTGGCGCAAGAGCTTCCCCCGCGCACCCAGACGGAGCTCAAGAGCTTCCTGGGCATGTGTAACTTGTACCGGCGTTTTATCAAGGATTACGGGCACATCACCAAGCCCCTGACCAAGCTCACCAGCAAGAAACTCCCGCACGTGCTCCCACCCCTGGATGCCGCCCAGCTGGCGGCCTTCGAGTATCTCAAGGTGCGCTTGACGTCGACCCCGATCCTGGCGCTCCCCCGAAGTGAGGGTCTCTTCATCCTGGATACCGACGCCTGCGCCGTCCAAGTCGGCTGTACCATCCTGCAGCAACAACCGGACAAGAGCATCCTCCCGGTAGGCTACTACAGCCGGGGCCTCATCCCAGCCGAGAAAAACTACTCCACGACCGACCGAGAATGCCTGGCCGTGGTCTGGGACTGTTTTCTTCTCCGCTCCTACCTCGAGGGGCAAGAGTTCCTGATCCGGACGGACCATTCCAGTTTACGCTGGCTGCTGAACATGGACAGTTCCCAGGGACAGGTCGCTCGCTGGCGCCTTCGGTTGTCGGAGTTCCGGTACAAGGTATGCACCAGACCGGGAAGAGAGCACCACTGTGCGGACGCCATGTCGCGTCTCCCGACGCTGGCACCGGATCGGTCCGTCATCCCGGAAGAGATTCCCTGCCTCTCTCTGGCTGACTCTTCCCGTGGCTGGGTGGCGCCAAACTACGGAGAGCCAGAAAAGGAACAGCCGGTCACGCTCGCGCGCATGCTGGCCGCGCAGAAGGAGGACCAGCGGTGCCAAGATCTACGGGACAAAATGGACCAGAACGACCACTCACGCTTTTCGGAGACCAAGGAGGGGCTCCTTGTGCGTGTGCCCCCCCTGGACTGGGCTGTTCAAGTGTACGTCCCGTTCATCCTGCGCCAGGACCTCCTCCGGTTGGAACACGACGTGGTGCGCGCTGGTCATCCTGGGGTCAACCGGATGTACGCCGCCATCAGGCGCCACAATTACTGGGAGTCCATGGCCGCGGACGTTTACGACTGGGTGGCCAGTTTTGCGTCTTGCGCCAGGAACAGGTTTGCACCAAGGCGACGCACGGCGATGCTCAAGTTGTTACCGGCGACGGACCCCTTGGCGAGCCTGTCTATGGACCTCCTCGGACCCCTGACAGAGACCAAGACCGGAAATGTCTTCCTCCTGATCATTTTAGAACGGTTCTCTAAGCTGGTACAAGCCGTCCCCCTGGCTGGCATCGCCGCGACGGACGTCTCGTCGGCGTTCTTCCGGGATTGAAGTTCCGTGTATGGGCCCCTGGACACAGTCCCGAAGGACAACGGACCCCAGTTAGCCTCCCTGTTCTTCCAGGGTGTGTGCAACCTCATGGGCATCCGGAACCTGTAGACGTCGACGTACCATCCGCAGACCAATGGCCAGGTTGCGCGCTTCAAAAAGACGCTCGTGGACATATTCATGCACTACATCGAGGACCACCAGGACAACTGGAACGAGCTCGTCTCCGTGTTGGCGCTGGCGTACAACTCGAGGCCCCACCGAACAACGGGCGTGGCCCCCATGGACTTGGTCACCCCGCGGCGCCTGAGCAACTTCTCCCTGGAACGGATGCGAGACGGCATGAAGCCGGACCTGAGCCAGTCGGTGGCCGAGGCCAAGGACGCCTTCCTGGAGTCGCTCAAGGCCTTGCTCCCGAAAGTACGGGACTTGATTGCCAAGACACAAGCCCAGTACAAGAGGGGCTATGACAAGAAAGTCCTCCCTCGCCGAGGGTCGGTGACCAGTGGTGGCTGGGTGTACCTGCGGAACCACACCCGGAAATACAAGCTCGACCCTAAGGTGACCGGACCGTACGAGGTATTGGAGACCGACGGGAGAACCTACCTGATCGACCAAGACGGACTCCGGTACCGGGTGAGCGGCGACCACGTGGTGCCGGCGGGATCGGTGGACCCCGCGAACCGACCCAAGCAACCGCAAGTGGCAGTACCAGACGCGCTCCAACCGGGTGGGTCCGAGTTTGTGTTCAAGAGGTTCGTAGACCACACCTGGGAAGAGGAGGGGGTGCTCTGGTTGCTGGTCCGCTGGTTTGGCTATGGGCCTGAAGACGACACCTGGCAACACTCGGGTCGCCTACCGGTGGCAGCAGTGTACCGGTATTGTCGCCGAAAGGGGCTTCTCCCTCAGGACCCAGACAAGGCGGAACCGGGTCGGGACGCCCAGGAGGCGTGACGGGACAGCCGAGGGACAACAAACCCTCGTTTATGCAAGTACAATGTCTCACGATTCATCCCTCGCTAAGGGGCCGGGATCTACCCCGGCCAACACGAAGCACGCTCATGCTCCCTAACACGACCAACACCGACCTGGGGCACCGCGCCTCAGTCCAGACAACGAAGAGTCGCAGACGGGCCCTCATAACCGGACGGTCCATCTTGGCCCCCGTAGGTACGACCATATCCACGCGTGTTCTCAACCGGGGTGCTCGGCCGAGGACGCGCCTCGTACTAGCTGGTACCCCCCCAAGTCTGGTTGCCGCCATGGCCGGTGCCACGTTAGGGGCTCCCAGGGGCATCGCGATACCAGGTCTCGTTGGCTCCCGCGGCCTCTTCCCGACGATCACCGGTGACCGACCCACGGGCGCGAGAAGTACCGGCCTGCTCCGCCCGCCGAAGATGGTTCTCGTGCAGCTGCTGGTGGATGTTCAGGAGGCACCAGAGCTGATTGTTCACGCCGGCACGGGACCACCCCTGCAGGACCGCCTCCAGAGCGCCGGGGTCTCCCACCGGGTGCGTCTCCGCCCAGGTGAACAAGTCGTTTGACAAGCTCCGAAGCACGTCGACCAGCGAGACCAAGAGCACGCTGGTGGGAAGCCCAGCCGACGCTCCACGGAGGCGCCCGACAAGAAGCTCCAGCCAGGCCTCACCCTCCGACCCCAGAGTCGCCGAGGTATCCGACAGAAGTGAGTCGGGCACCGGGGGGGCCAACGGCAAGCGGTTGGCCGTCGCAACCCGGGCCACGGTACTCACCACGGCAGTCGCAGGGTCCGCCCGAGACGAAGGAGCTGTCGTTGCCAAGGTCACCGGGCTGGCGAGGAGGGAAGCACGGGGAGGCGGGACCAGTTCATGACCCGGGAGGGGCAGACCACCCAAGGGCGAAGAGCCAGAACCACCGGTTCGCTGCACCACGGCAAATGCCCACGCCGACGGGACCCTGACAGAAGCGATTGGAACTTGGGCGCGACCCAGAGGCGCCTCCGGCGGGACCGCCATGCAAGATGCCGGGATCGAGTACGCCGCGGCGTCAAGGGGGTCCTGGATGACAATGCGGACCCTGCGGTGCCGTGTCGAGTCACCACCGTAAGCCACCCATCCCGGTCCCGGCGGGAGGTATCAAGACGGAGCACGGCGTCGTGAAAGGCTTGGTCCTGGACCGGGAGAGCCGCCCGCAGAGCCAGCATGGCCTGGAAGAAGCCCAAGGCATCGGCGTCATCCCCGGCGAGCTCCTCCGGCTCAAGCTGCTTGACCCAGCCAAACAGGTCGTCCGAGAACAGCCATAAACGGCCGTCACGCGCCTCCTAGTACCAGCGGTTGCACGCCATCACCAAGTACTCGGTCACCCAGATGGCCATCGTGACCGAGTGGGCGTCCCGACACGACCGGAAGATCTCATCCCGGGCGTAGTACGCCACCAAGGAGCCCCCAGTGGTCAACCCAATCGGGGTCTCCATCTGGGAGAACCAAGTGGGCACCGCCGCGAAGAACTGGGTGCGCATCACCGGGGGAAGGCGCCAAGACTATTGGTTGTTCCAGCTGATCAGGAAGCCCCGGCGACGCGCCCGCTGCTCGGAGTTGGCATGCGATGACGGGGGCATGATGGGTAGCCGACGCAAGTACGGACCCGGAATCGGCATGTAGATCAGGTTGGGGTACGCCGGCGGGGCGGCCAAGGCCTTAACCCGGGACACCGTCGCGACCAACCACCCGGGGTACTCATCCTCGATCGGTGCTCGGATAACTGGCGCCGAGATGATGGAGTCGTAGCGCACGGCGGGATCCCGGACCAAGCAATCGGGGAGACCGGCAAGACGGGTCGCACAGGCGCTACCCGGGGCACAAGGCGCGCGGTCAGCCCCAAGAGTGAGACCCAGAGCGGAGTGCTAAACCTCCTCCGTCCCGCGGTCAGCCGAGACAAGCGCCGTCGTGTCCAGACGCGTCAAAAAACCCCGCCGCTGCCCCCGGGTCCAGCTCAGCGCCAGGTCGTGGCGCATGGCCAGGAACCCCTGGAGGCGCTCCGCCGTGTTGACGTCCTTGAGCGGCGCCGGCACGACACCCACGACAACCCGGTACAGGCGCACCAACATGGCGGGTGCCAGAAGACTCGGCGGGGGCGCGTCGCCCGGATTTGCCGCGGGCAAGGCCACACCAGGGATGACCCCACAGACGGGCGCCGGGCTCGTGCCAGGGGGACCGCCGTTCTCCCCAGAGTGGTCGATTGACGCCGGCGCTACCTCCACGGACCCCGACGACGACATCTTGGCCTTGGTCTGGGACGCCCTGATCTTGCCCTTGGCCTTGGTCTGGGACGCCTTCCCCTTGTGCCTGCAACCTCCGCCCAGACCGGACCTCCTCTAGGGGACAAGGTGGGAACTGGGAATGGTGGGCCTGGTCCGGGGTCCCTCTGGGATAAGGTGCGCACCAGTGGAACAAGACAAGGTGGGGGGGGGGACGCACGTGTGGATTCGCCCTCACCCGGGCGTGTACCCTCCTCCTCGCTCTTACCCTGGACAACCCGCGCTCCAGGCCCCGACGACCCTCCTCCCCCCCAAGGTCCACCCACATGCGGGGAACCGGTCGGCCGCGAGACCGTGACGGACGGCAGCCGGGCACGCACGCCACCCCACGAGACCCACGGGACACCGAAGGGTCGTGACGAGGCGCCGGTTGGAGAACCGCCTGGGTTGGCCCGGGACGATCCACGCTGAGAAAGGAGCTATGTCGCATTACGCGGCCCGGTCCACGCCCCTTGGCCGGCCAGGAGGTCGATGGTGCGCCGGGCGACGCGGATGACGTGTCACGCCCCGGTTTGGACAGGTGGCGCTGTCGTTGCTGGTTGGGATCTTGATTGATTGTGGGTCGTTTGCATTTGTAGGTCAATTGCTTGAATTATCTGCTTTACAGTAGGGGGGTCCAGTGGTATGGATCCCCAGATCTCCCCATGGGGACGCTACTGCGTGGGATTCGGGACCATTTGGGCCCGCTTGCTCGGTTAGCTTCAGGGGACAGCGGGGCGCCCGTGGCCCGGCTTCCCCACAAAAATAAATAACTGCGTTCTCACCTCCTTCCTCCCTCTTTGGGCCTTCGGGTGTTTTCCTAGGTGACCGTGTCACCGGGCGAAAGTGGAGAAAGGGTGTGCGGGTGGGTTCCCTGAGCTGGGCAGGTGTCCCTATCTGTTTCTGTGGGCTGGGGAGCCACGACGATTTATGCGACACCCACGGCGCCAGCGGCGCTCCCGCACGCCCCGACGTGGTCGCTGCCGCCGCCGGCGCTGTCGACGCGCCCGTCACCGTCGTGGTGGCGGCGGCGGTGCTGGTCGCCGCCGAGGCGACGGCGCGCCCCCCTGTGCCTCACAGTGCCCCCCCACGCGGGCGCAACCGCGCCCCCCGCACCCCCTCCGCCGCGGTGCTGCTGTTCCGGCGCTGTCACCGCCGTCGCCGTCACGCCGACGCCGCGGGCGGTGCGGCGCCCGCCTCGCTGTTGCCCGACGCGGCGGCGGCAGGGGGTGCGGTCACGGTCGCGGCGGCGCTCGTGACGACAACAGGGGGAGTGCGCGCGGTCAAAGCGTCGGTGGGCCGCGCGCCGCCGTGTGCGACGGTGGGGGAGTGTTTGGCAGATGAGGGGGTCAGGCGGAACGTCAGGCGACGTCACACGTCGCCAACGCCGGCAGCGGGGACGCGCCCACCGCCGCGCGCTCCGTCACCCGCCCGCCGACCACCACAGCAGGCCACGCTGCCGCCGCCGCCAACGCCGGCCGCGGGGACGCGCCCGCCGCCGCGCGTTCCGCCCCCGTCCCGCCTAAATACACGGACAGCGCCGGCGCCGGCGCCAACGCCAGCGCCGCCGCCGCCGCCAACGCCAGCGGCGAGGACGTGCCCACATCAGTGCCGACTGTCTATCACTCCTTTGTGATATCAGATTTTGAAAAAGAAGTACAAACTTGTCAGAGTAGCCCCACTGTGACATCGTGTCTAAAGATGAGCACATTCTTTCTCTTATTTAAGTTGGGGCTGATGCGTTAATGTTAGCTCTTGCAGCAGCTGGTGGTCAATCTGACACGAGTGCCGGCACTGATCGTTTCGTCAGGTCGATGATGCAAAGAGGAACAAGAAGGCCACCACCAGAGCGGGCGAGGTTGAAGGGGGGGGGTGGTCATGCAGAAAAAACGTGCGCCGTCGGGCTTGAAAAAACGACGAGTGCACTGTATGCTGCAGACGACTGTCTACACCTCGTGTCACTGTGAGCAAGGACACCAGGGGTCGTCAGTCGATGCCTACAACACGAGATGAGCACGAGACGGCTGAGGGGCAGAGGTGGTCTAGGGCTTAGTGCATGGTTGGGTGGTGACCGCAAGGCTTCTTCATGAGGAACTTTGTTGAACCCGCACTGCCCCACGTTGCAGAAGGCTGAAAACGGCACCAACCATCAAGGCCAGTTGACGGCAACATCGTGATCCATTTTTGACTGAGACTGTCTGAATATATCACCCGGAACACAGCAAGAGTAGACGCCTTGTGTTAAAAGCGTAGAAATAATCTAGAAAATGTCGAGACATGCGATCCCGTCGAGCAGAGGGGGGGGGCGGCCGGATGTCGGCTCGAAAAGGCATGAGCATCTTTCATGCGATTTTCGTGAAGGATGATGTACGGCTAGCATCGCTTGCACGTGGCACTGCGAGGTCGAATCGTTAGTGTGGCCAACTGACAATCACTCTGCCCGAGCGACGACAGCCTATCGTTCGTAGACCGTGTACTAACGATAGACTGAGAATCGGCGGTTCATCCGGGAGGCTTGGTGGTGCATGGCACTCGGGCCTTCACAGCACGCCTGCTCCGTCCGAGGACCCGGGCATTGCAAACTACGGGGGGAAGTGGGGACTGCATTCCCATGCGTAGAGCGACAAACAGGACAGCTACTCGAATGACATGCAGGCACCATCGCAGAGGCTTGAAAACCCTCGAGAACAATGAGTCAGTCGCCGGGTCTGCGGCCCCCAAACGACATCTCAGAGGTGGTTCACAGGCACGGAGTGGCAAGTATTCGTGAAACATTGAATTGTATAATTGTTCGCTGTACTCGTGTTCCTGTTTGGACCGGCCGAAATTGGTCATCCTGCAATACATCGTCGGGAAAGTGGGGCGCATGCTAGACGTGTACTAAGACGCGTACTAGACCAAATTTCATGTACTACAGGCCTGATTTCCATACTGGCACCAATTCGGAGGTGAAATGGAGCTGAGGCCCACGGGGGGGGGGCGAACGCACGTCATATGGCGGGGGGGATGTCCAGAACGTGGGCTACAAGTCCCCCGTGCTGTTCCCGGTGGGCTGTACCAGGTAAATCGGGCCATATTTGTAGGTTTGTAGCCCCTGCAGAAGCAGGCTACAAGTGACGCGCCCACAAGGAAACCTGGTAAGTCGTCGTCGTTTCGGGGCTTGTCAGGGCGTGTCAGGACGGGTTGTCCCACATCAATCTGGGTCGGGCCTCCCTGGACTGTCACAAGCCACCAGCGTTCAGAACGTAGAAGCGACAGCTCGGGGGGTCACACATCACTTTCTTTGCTGCGACCCCGGACCCCAAGACTGCC
>Ga0114953_1002777_pt1 | contig 12080 bp, 7 predicted proteins | sample SidtaG_FD_87298 | JGI IMG/M metagenome (GOLD analysis project Ga0114953, IMG submission 87298) | Marine algal microbial communities from Sidmouth, United Kingdom - Sidmouth_Male2 metaG | ecosystem: Host-associated > Algae > Red algae > Unclassified | place: Sidmouth, United Kingdom | collected...
AAGACGGCATACTCCCCCTGCTGCCACACAAACGGCCCGCACCGCAGATCCCCCCGCACCGCCCACGCGAGGGTGTGGGACGGGTGCGGGTACTGCTCCTTCAAATCGGCCGACACCAGCCGGTCCCACGACGCCCCAAAGATGCCGATCAGCTCCCCGCCGGGCGGGTCGGACGTGCACGCCGACCCGTCGATACGGAGGTCGGCGGGGGCGACGATCAAGCCCTCCTGGTTGGCCTCGATTGACAGGGCGGTGATGGTGACCGTGCGGGGGGCGCCGCCCCCCGCGCGCTCCCCGTCGTTGAGGCTGTAAACGCCGCCCGTGGCGACGGTGGTGCCCAGGGTGGGTCGCAACGGTGGCCGCGCGCCGCCACCAAAGGCCAAGTTAGTGTACGCCTGCCCGCCGGGCATGATCAGCGTCCGCCCGCCGTCAATCGCGAGAAAGACGGCATACTCCCCCTGCTGCCACACAAACGGCCCGCACCGCAGATCCCCCCGCACCGCCCACGCGAGGGTGTGGGACGGGTGCGGGTACTGCTCCTTCACATCTGGCGACACCAGCCGGTCCCACGCCTCCCCAAAGATGGCAAGCAGCTCCCCGCCGGGCGGGTCGGACGTGCACGCGGAGCCGTCGACGCGGAGGTTGGCGGGGGCGACGGTCAAGCCCTGCCGGTCGGACTCGATCGCCAGGGCGGTGATGGCAACGGTGCGGGGCGTGGTACTGGGCGCCCGTGCGGCATCGTCGAGGGTGTAGACGCCGGTGGATGCAACGGAAATGGCGGGGCCCTGCTGGCGCCCGACCGCCGGCAGGTCGACAGACGATCGGGCGCCCCGGAGAGGGGGGGGCGCCGCCACGGCGGCGGCGACGACGGCGGCAGCGAGTAGAGCGGGGAGCAGGGCGGCGAGCAGAATGGCAAGCAGGGCGGCAGCCGCCGCCACGGGCGTGACCACGGCGCCGCGGCGCGCTCGCCGCCCACGAAGCGGCGGCAACAGGTGGTGGGGGGGGGGGGCGCCGCCGGCCATACCTGATGTACGGGTTCCCCCGTCTGGTGAGGGGCGGCGGGGGTAGGCGGGCCCGCCGGCGGGGGCGGCGGCGGGCGCGGCGTGGTGCGGCTCGACGCGGGCCGCGGCGGAGTCAGCGCGCCGAGGCCAGCCGCCGCGGGGGCGTGGCGGCGGTGGCGGGCCCGCAGTGCTTTTCAGGTGCTCCCTCGGTCGCCCACTCGCTCCGTCTGCCTGCCCGCCGGTGGACGTGGCGGGCGGTCAGCGGGGGCGGTGGGGGGCGCTGCCCCCCGCGCACCCGCCACCCCCGCGCGCACACCCACCGCCGCCGTCCTCGTCATCGACACGAGGTGGCTCCGTGACGAGGGTCCACGGCCGCCCCGATATCTGCCTGCAAGTCTCGCGATCCACCGGTGTTTGCCATGACACCCGGTTGGCGCTGCGGCCGCGGTGGGTACTGTACGTACTGTAACCACGACCGCATCGTTTGTTGGAAACAGCAGGCCGCACGTACAGTATCTGTTTTGCACTCATGACATCCAGCAACGATGCTGGAGATCAGCATGATGGTTGAAGCTCCCCGTGTTGAGCATCTGGTTCTCAATTGGTTGTCCACAGCGGATCGATGCAGATCGACGAGCGAAGTTTTCTGTCAGGTTTTTTTTTGTGCTGCACTTGTTGATGTTTATGGAGCATGACTTTAGATATCCCATTTTTGGCATTGAACATAGAGACGTCGGACACGTCAATCGATGGAGCTCACCAGGTTCTTTTGAGCGTCCTTGTTGGATTTTTCAGTGCTGATCTCAGAAAAGCAGTATCCAGTGCCAACTAATTCTGCACAATCTCAGGACTTTCTAAAACACGGCACAGAAGGTCCGTAAGCGGTGATTCTGCGACATCGACGATAGGCTGCCGAATATTGAAAGAGCTGTATCTCGGTTCTACTGACTTAACATAAGATGGGATCTCGAAAGTCATCCGCCACAAACGGAGACAAATATTTAATTGGGTCTATAAATTTCTACACGTGCACTTGTGAATGGATGAACCCCGGTAACGGATGTTAAACATGGAAAGCCAACGAGGGCGACTACTGTTGTCAACCAGTGGCTTGTGCCGTCGGCTGGATGCACTTAGATACCCTAAATATTAAATGCAGAAAAATTAATACGAGACGGCGAAAAATGGTTTGTAACTCTAGGTGTCACTGGCACACGGCGACCTCAACTACGCCCTTGGAGGGACAGGGACACGCACTGGAGACGTGCAGCTGGTGTGCAGTACAGGCGCGCCATTCAACTCGCTGTCTGTGGTCACGATAGCACGCCTGCGGTTCTCATCTGTCCACTCAATGCACGTCCGTCCACTCAAACCGCCGCCCATCCGTCGTGGAACGAACCGCTTCCGGCGATGGCCCGCGACGAACTTCAATTGGCCCTTTGTCTCCTCAGCTCCTGGACGTTCGTGACCTCCTCACGCCGCATCGCTGAGGGCGCCAACTACGCGCTCCTTCCGGTGCCGACGACGTCACCACTGCGAGCGACCGTGTTCGGTACGCCGCCGCACTCCACCCCCCCATTCTCCAAACGTCTTCCCCGGCTCCTTCGCCGTCGTTCTCCCCATTTCGTCCACGTACTTCCGCAGGCAGTTGCTCCCAGCACGGACGAGTCGCGATCTTGCTCACCCCGTCTTTCTTCCCCCCGCCCGCCCCCCGCCCCCCCACCCCCCCCATCCGCTATCGCCACGATGGGCGCCCCTATTACTGGCGCCTTTGCTCCCAGCACGCTGCTGGGCACCCGCGTGTCCTCCCCTGCCGCCAATGCCTGGGCGGCCGGCCACGCGGCGGTTTGTGGCGGCCGGCCAGCCCCAAGACACGCGGCCGCCGCGGCCGCCGCCCCCCCCACCCGCCGGACAACCACCCCCACGGCCCTCTACCAGACGGGCTGGGCCGGCGCCGTCACGTCGGCCGAGCCCCGCTCCTTTACCATCAAGGTCATTAGCGGCAGCAAGACGCGAGAGATTGAGGTTGACACAGAGACGGACCTGCGCAAGGCCCTCAAGGCCGCCAACATTGGCGTGTACACCCTCAGGGGAAAGATGTCTAACTGTGGGGGCAACGCCAGCTGCGGCTTTTGCGCGATTGAGGTGGTCGAGGGGCTGGGCAACACCAACTCATCGGGCATGCGGGAGCAAAAGCTGCTCGCCAAGAAGCCGGACAACTACCGGCTGGCGTGCCAGACCGTCGTGCACGGGCCAGTGACCATCCGCAACAAGCCGTAACGGGGCGGTACCAGCGTTTTTTTTTCTCTCTTGCGTCGCCCTCTTTGTCTTGCCCCCTCCCACTCTTTTTTTAATCCCTTTTTGCGTTGGCAATGATCTCTTTTTTTGTGGCGTGCCTGGGCACCATTGTGTGTTAGATTCTTTGTGCTCGCGCACCCTCTGTGCACAGCAGTGAGCTGGTGGACGATGTATGGTATTGGATTTAATGGTGAGCGGCGGAGATGGTGTCTGCGCTGTAGCTCTACCAGAGTCCAGAAAGCAAGCCCTCCTTTATTGCTCCGTGTTCGCACGCTGGGTAGCCACGGCGTTCGCACCCCGTGGGAGTTGGCCGCTTGCCACGCGCTAACCGATTGTGGCTGTCTTGGTGATTGAACACCGCCGTTTTCGGTTAGCCGCGCGACGCCCAAGCCATCCACCGGCGGGCGCTCGGGACAATGAAACCCGCCTGTCGGCATGTTCGCGCACCCGTGCGCACAGTCGCCGTTGTCACTGCCGTTGGCAAGCGCGTCGGCCGCCCGTGGGGCGTCCAGCTACGACGGGCCATTGGGGCGGCCGTCGACGAAACCGCGCGCCGCGCCGCAGACCCGACGTGCGCTGGCTGTATTGTCTTGGCAGCGCCCTTTGCGACAACGCTCCATCTGGAGCGGGGGTGCATCTCACCGTACCCTCCCGGCCTGTCTCTCGGTGTCGCCCACACGCCCAAAAGGACCCACTCCAGAGGTGCTCATCCGACGCTCAACGAGGCCGTAGCTTGCATACTAAATATAGCTAAATTTTTAGGTATGTGCCTAGTGGTCTGGGAGTGTGCGCTTCTTCGAGAATTCGTGGCAGAGGAAAAGACCTCTATCTCGCTCATCCAGATTGTCCACGTGGCCGTTGGCGGTTGGTGCTCTGGTCGGGCCATCCTTCTTGGTTTTGGTGACTGGGGGATCTCCGAGCACCCTTTCATGTTGAGGCCCAGGAGCGCTCTCTCTCACCACCACTTCCCTTGTCGTCCTCACGCCGATGTCCGCCACGTCCCACCCATCCTCCGCCCGTCTCCCTTCCCCATCCGCTCCCACTATGGCGGCCTTTGTTGCCAGCGCCGGCTGCGGCCGAGTCGGCAACCCCGCCATCGCCGCTCGCGTGTCGACCTCCCGCCGCGCCGCGCCTTTGGCGGCCGCGGCGGTGACTCAGCGGCCATCCGTGCCAACCATGGTCGCGCCGTCCCCGACCAAGGAGGAGCAGTTTGTATGCATGGACGAGAGCCCCATGACGCTGACGCGCTATTTCATGCAGCAGGCGAACGAGAAGCTCGACGAAGAGCACGTGGTGGACCTTCAAAACCTGATGGCGTCGATTCAGATGGCGTGCAAGAAAATCGCGTCGCTGGTGAGCCGGGCGGGCATCTCCAACTTGACCGGCTACGAGGACAGCGGCTCCATCAATGTCCAGGGAGAGGAGCAGAAGAAGCTTGACGTGCTCTCCAACGACGTGCTCAAGCACGCCCTCAAGTGGCGGGGCGGCAAACTCGGCATCATCGCGTCGGAGGAGGAGGACGAGCCTATCATGGTCGATGAGCTGGCGTCTGGCAACTATGTCGCGGTGTTTGATCCACTGGATGGGAGCAGCAACATTGATGCGGGCATCGCGACCGGCACCATCTTTGGCATCTTTGCCGAGTCAGCCGGCTGCCTGGCCAGCGATTGGGAGGCAAAAATCAACGAAGAGGAGCTCACCTGCCTCTACAACGTGCTGCAGCCGGGATCTAACCTCGTGGCCAGCGGCTATTGCATGTACTCTTCGTCGTGCATGATGGTGTTGACGACTGGCAGCGGCGTGCAGGGCTTCACGCTCGACCCGCAGATCGGGGAGTTTGTGCTGACGCACCCGTCCATCACCATCCCGCCGCGCGGCACTATCTACTCGGTCAATGAGGCCAACAGCCCGGCGTGGGACCCAGTCCTCCTCGACTACATCAAGTCGCTCAAGGACGGGAGCAATGCGTCGGGGAAACCCTACTCATCGCGCTACATTGGCTCCATGGTCGCCGACGTGCACCGGACACTCATGTACGGGGGTCTGTTTGCCTACCCCTCCGACGCCAAGAACGTCAATGGCAAGCTGCGCCTACTGTACGAGTGCTCGCCGATGTCCTACCTCATTGAGCAGGCGGGCGGCATTGCCACGACCGGCAAGGAGCGCGTCCTCGATGTCATCCCGTCGTCGGTGCACCAGCGGGTGCCTCTTGTGCTCGGCTCCCCCGAGGACGTGCAGGAGCTGCTGGACAAGTACTACGAGGCGGACCAGTGATCGGGTGGGGGAGTTCATCTCGGCAGACTCTTTATTTCTTCCTTTTTTTTATATGTTTCTTTTTCCCGCTCCTCTTTCTCTCTCTAGTATGTGCGATGTGACCGTCTTGCTCGTTAACCCCAGGATGTGTTGGGCAATCACTTGTGTCGTTGCCGGCGGGCCCAAGCATGCTGGCACACGAGCCGAAAGCCTCGCGGTCAGGACGATACAGTGCGCGTCGCACCTGTTGTCGGGCGCGCTTCGGGCATCAGAGAAGACATTGGCTTGGCCATCATCTTTTTTGCAGACAGCGTGGCCCGGTAACTTTTAGTGGGTAGTGCCCGGTTGCTCGATGTCTCGTCATGCTCGACGTTTGCAGGTTGGATGGAACCAAAACTTGTGCGTCCAAGAAACCTGTGAAGGAGCAGGGCGCTCGACATCAGGCCACAAGATGACGGAGCGATGAACACAGACGGCGAGGCGGCCCATACTACACACGAGACCATGGAGGGTCCGAGCCAGCTCGATGCAAGAGGGGACAACCCTCCAAAGAGAAAAAAAAGGGTACGGCGGTAACGGTACCCCGACAGGGCGCCGCCCAGGAGACGCAATCAACTGAGCCAAAACGAATGTGTACGCTCGGCAACCTTGCTAGTGGCGACGTTCGTCTCCCCCTCCTCCCCCCCGTTGCTCCGCCCAAAGTAGAATCGCTGCTTGGCCTTCTCGTACGTCCGGAGACCCTCCTGGTCGGCGTCGTCGAGCTTGAGACCGACCATCACAGGGCGCTTAAAACCCGCCTCATCCAAGTTGAGCACCGTAAAGCTGCCGACGTGGGAGCTAACCTGCGGCTCACCGCTAACCCGCCGGTCAAGGGACACGTGCACCTCCACTTCCACCGTGTACCGCCGCACGTACACGACACGGGCAACCAGGTGCAGCACATGCAGCGGCAGCACGGGGGCCTGGAAGCTGATGCGGTCGAGCCCAATGACCACCATCGTGGCGTTGCCGCTAAACCGCCGCGCCGTGTACAGGGCCGTCTTGTCCATGACCGCCAGGATGTCCCCCCCAAAGATGGCGTCGCCGAAATTCTTGTGCCGTGGCAGGTACTGCTTCCGCACCGTCACAGCAGTTTCAGCCATGGACAGCGCGTACGTCTTGCCGTCGGCGTTGATTGGGTCCTCGACTTCCGCAGCAGTCCACGCTTCGGCCCGCTCGTCCACCGCCTTTTGCATTCGCGTCCAGGTGGCGGTGAGGGCTTTGCGTCGGGCGGCTTCTGCGTGGCGGCGGGTGTCGTCGGGGGATTCGAGTGTCAGGGCAGCGACGCCGCGGAATGGGCGCCGCGTTTCGGGATCGACGGCGACCATTGTCACGTACGAGATGACGGCGGGGATGGCCTGCCGAGTTGCGCGGTCCTCCCGCGTCACCCGCACTTCCACGACCATGGAGGAGGCGCCGACGGACACGACCCGCCCGTGCGTCGTGACCAGGTCCAAGTGCAGGATGGGCTTGAGCATATCCACCCGGTCAAAGGAGACGGTCGCAACGGGGCCGCCGCCCCGGTGGGCGTACGCAACGCGGCCGGCAACCAGGTCCATCATTTCGAGGACGACGCCGAGGGGGAGGAGCTTGCCCGACGCCGCCTCGTCGCCAACCACCTCGGCGAGGAATGTCGCACTTGCCGAAGGAGGGCGGGCCGTAACCGCGCTCCGCGCCGGGGCATCCGCGGGGAGGCACCCATCGCTATCGCTGCCGCCGCCAGCGGGGCGGTCAGTGCCGGCAATGCCGGACACATGACCGCGCCCGCCATTCATGGATGTCGCGGGCCGGGGGGGGGTTTCCATGACTGCCCAGAGCCCACCCGTCGGTGGCGGTGTGGGCGTTGGCAGCGTCGGCGCTGGAGACAGGCAACGGTAGAAAACTGGGCGAGGGGTGGGGGGGGAGGCGCAAGCGAGAAGCTGTGTGCGACAACCAGACCGAAGGCGGTCACGTTCCTGGGCTAAGGCAGTGAGTGGGTCACATTCACGGGCAGTTGATCCACCATGCTGTGCCTTGACGTTGCGCATTCATTGATGGCACGGAACGAGCGAGGCTCGCTGAGCTGCTGAGAGTAGCCATCAAGAGCGAATAATAGGGATCAGTTCTTGGTCAATTCGAGATGTGGATTGGCTTACAGTATAGGTTTTTCCTATACAATACACTGCATTCCAGTCATTGGATGCCAACCTATTCATACTAAAGTGTAACGAGAACACGCTGTACAGTGAATCAGCTCTCTGTGGTTTTGGGAATGCGGTGTAATACGTGGCCACTTGAGTGGAGAACTGTCCCGCGTTTTGGAACATCACAAACCCACACCAGCACGATCCTCTTGCCCCGCCGCCTCTGCACCACCGCCGCCCAACCATCGTTCTTCGTGTTCCGCCGTCGTCCGCTTTGCCATTCTTGCTGTCAAAAACTGGACGTTGTGGCACACCCCAGACGGCTTTGTACCCTTGGCCTGATTGCCGCGGCCTCTCCCCTGTTTTCTACTAGTTGCACCCTTGATTCTCGGTGCCGCTCACACAACCCCTTCCACACCTGTTCTCTGGCCTCATCCTCTCTTCCCTTTTTTCACTCTGCTCCTTCCACTCTTCCCGTTCTCCCCCCCGCCTTGCGCTTTTCCCCGTCACCATGACGACCAGCCCGCCGATGCGGGAAATCCCAACCACGGAGCTGGCCGACCACACCTCCCGCTCCTCGGCGTGGATGCTCATTGACGGCAAGGTGCATGACATCACCGCTTTCCTGGACGACCACCCTGGCGGTGACGAAATCCTCCTGGACGCCACCGCCCGGGACGCGACGCAGGAGTTTGAGGACGTTGGCCACTCGGGGGAGGCGCGTGCGCAGCTGGCCGAGATGGTCATTGGCGTGGCGCGGCCGCCGACGGCAGAGGAGGCGGCGGTGGCAGCGGAGAAAGCGGCAGCGGCGGGGGTGCGGATGGCGTCGGCAGAGGGGGGGGGGATGAGCATCGTCCTCAAGGTCGCCCTGCCCCTGCTGCTCGTAGTCGCGGCCGTGCTCCTGCGGATGTACACGACGTGAGGGGGCTGGAGGGGGGCGTGGTGTTTTTTTTGCGCTCGCACGGCGGGACTTGAGGTAGGGCGTTTCGGTGGGCTCATTCTTTCTTTGCTTGGGCACGTTCCCGGGTGGTCGACCACCAACCCACGCGGGTGGATACGGGAGGCTTCCGGTGGAGTCTGTCGGTGGCGCGAGGGGGCAGTGCACTCTGGCCAAACGCGCGTGCATCCCTGTCGCTCGGACCAAATGATGAAAAAAAAGGAGGAAGTAACACGAGCAAGCATCCAACTCCACCCACACTGTCCACTGTTCACGCGGTAGACTCCTTCATGCCGCCGCCGCGACCGCGGGGGTCCCCCGCTCCGACATCGCCGTCGCGCGGCGCCCCCGGATCAGGTGCTCCAAAAACAGCTCCCCTGCGCGGTAGCTCGACCGCACGAGCGGCCCGCCGGCGGCGTACGCAAAGCCCATCGCCTCGGCTTCCCGCACCCAGGCGTCAAACTCAGACGGGGGCACCCACTCCTCGACCTTGAGGTGCTTTGGCGTCGGCCGCAAGTACTGACCGAGGGTGACCACGTCCACATCCGCCGCCCGGAGGCGGGTCAGCGCGTCGCGCACCTCCGCGACCGACTCGCCGACGCCGAGCATGATGCTCGTTTTGGTCAACACCCCCGGCGACGCCGCCTTGACGCGCTCGAGCACCTCGATCGACTGCTCCCAGTTGGCCCGCCGGTCCCGCACCGCGCGCTGCAGGCGGGGCACCGTCTCCACATTGTGGGCGAGCACGTCGACGCCCGCCTCGACGACCGCCTCGGCGCCGCCCGAGCCCCCAAAGTCTGGCACCAGCGCTTCGACGAGCAGGTCCGGCTGCGCCGCCTTGAGCGCCCGCACCGTCGCCGCAATGTGCGCGGCGCCGCCGTCGGGCAGGTCGTCTCGGTCGACCGACGTCAAGACCACGTACTTGAGGCCCCACGACGCGACCGAGGCGGCCGTCGCGGCCGGCTCCCCCGGGTCGAGCGGCGGCGGCGCGCGGGACGTTTTAATCGAGCAGAAGCGGCAGCCGCGGGTGCACGTGTCCCCCATCAGCATGATGGTGGCGGTGCCACCACCCCAACACTCCCCAATGTTGGGGCACCGCGCCTCCTCGCAGACGGTCGCGAGGCCGGCGGCGCGCACCGTCGAGCGGAGGCGGTTGTACTCGGTGGCGGCGGCCGGGTCGCCCGCGGGGCGGACGCGGAGCCAGTCGGGCTTGCGGGGCTGCGCGTACGCATCCACGCGGTCGCTCGCGGGGGCGGTGGGGGACAAGCGCCGTCCGCCGTTGGCGCCGCCGTCCGCATCGGCGGGGGGGGCGGCGACCGTCTCGGCTGCGGCGCCAAAGGTGGAGAAGGGCGCCGCTGACCGGTTGGCATTGTCGGCGGCGGGGAGGAAGGCGCCGATGGAGCTGTCCCCGTCGGGGTCATCCTCGGCGAGTTGCTGCCGGAGGGCAACCAGCCGCGCGCCGTACGCGCCCGTCGACGCCAACCGCCGGGGGGGGGGGGCGCCCGGGCCGGCGCGCCCGATGGCGGCGGCGGCGGCAATGGAGCGGAGCATTGTGGCGGGGGGGTGATAGGCAAAGAAAAAAGGAAGGAGAGGGGGCTTGCAGGGTCAGCCGCCCCGGCCGACGCGGGATGAAGGCACAGGGCAACTGCTGCGGAAGGGTGGCGGGCCTCGGTTTCTGGCCGTGACGGGTGGAGTCCCAGAGACTCCTGAAGGGAATGGACTGGAGTGTCCGTGGCACAAAGCATATCTCAACGTGTCAAACAAAAAATTGCTGTTCGATGGCCACTGGAAAACTTCTGTGGCGAAAAGTCTTGGCTTCAGCTGAATTAGTGACTGTACATGCGCAGCTGCCAAATCAACCCTCCACGGGGCAGGTCCGGCCCTCCCATCAAGCACCGGCTCTTCCTCCTGAACTTTCTCTAGTCGTTCAGTCGCCGCAAAGCAAGCGACCGCGCCAGTGGCGGTGTCTTCTGCCTCCCCGCTCTGGCGGCGTGCAAGTCGGTCGCCGTAGCCGGCGGCGGCTTGTACGCGTCATCATTGCACTGCTCAGCGCTGTGTTGATGAGCCACATGCACCCGCCATGACTGATTGCGGTATCCTCTGTCTCTGGCGTGTGGTCGGCAACCAGCTGAGTTGCGCCGAGGGTGGTCAGCGTGCGGTTCATGTCTGCCCTGGATGGCCGGCATGCATCGCAGCAGCGTGCGTCTTTGAGGTCGTTGCGCGGGGAGAACTGTGATGTGCGTTGCCGCAAGGCGCTGACGGGAACAAAGCGTGGACCGCCTCGACCTTCTGTGAATGGCTGCCGGGACAGCGTGCGGGCTTCCACGACGGACGCTCGGCGGCCGTCGCAGCGGCCGCCGTCGAACGCCGCCGCGCAGCCCGACGCCGACGGCTGCGTCTGGCGCGCCGGCAGCGTAACAGTCGTGGTCTGTGCCGCGTCGCGCCCGCGTTTGGTGAGATCGGTCACTCTGCAAGCCCCCATTGTGTTTTTTCGGAAAACTGGAACCATACCCAAGGCATCTGTTCGAACGAGCAGCCTTTCAACCGACGGGATACGGTAGCCAATGGGTTTGGCTGACAAAAACCTAGTCTTGAGTTTTCCCACAGCAGTCAAGATGGGTCAGACACCGCACGAAAGAAATCTGCCCCGTGCTGTCATGGCGCGAGAGCATTCCAGAAACATCTCGTAGAGAAAGCCGACAGCTCACCACCGCCTAGCCGACCAATGAGCGCCGTTGAATTTCTATTCTCCCTGGTGTCGCTGCCATTGCGCGGGTTAGCCAATCGATAGACGTTGCTTGACTGGGACACGCGCGCCACTGGCGTGCCCGTTTCAGACCTCGGGGCCACGAGTTGGCTCCACAGCCCGTTGTGGAGGCCTGCTGCCCTCGGCCAACTGAAGCAACCGCGCCCGAGAGTGACGAATGTGCACGCCAGGCAGGCCTGTGCCTGGACGGGCCTGGGAGGCTCGAGGAACTGCACCTGCGCTCTGTGCCGCGTGTCACGCGCGGAGCCTCCCTCTCGACAGCCAGCGGGGCCGCACCTGGTGGGTGTGTGGGGCGCAGGCCGCAGCGCCAGGGCCACAACGGGCGCCAGCACTCCCATGGGCCACCACCTCGGTAGATAAATGCCAGCGCTGCAGCTCGGTCGACAGGCTGCGTCTCCCCACTCCTTTGCTACCGCTCTTCCTCCCGCCACATTGCGGACTACGCCCAACACGCGACGCCCTTCACGCACCGCACGCATCCCCACTCCCCTCAACTGCTCCAGCCATCCTCGCCCCCTGCCACCATGCAGATTTTCGTGAAGACGCTGACGGGCAAGACCATCACCCTTGAGGTCGAGTCGTCCGACACGATTGACAACGTGAAGTCCAAGATCCAGGACAAGGAGGGTATCCCGCCTGACCAGCAGCGCCTCATCTTTGCG
>Ga0114953_1002780_pt1 | contig 12075 bp, 17 predicted proteins | sample SidtaG_FD_87298 | JGI IMG/M metagenome (GOLD analysis project Ga0114953, IMG submission 87298) | Marine algal microbial communities from Sidmouth, United Kingdom - Sidmouth_Male2 metaG | ecosystem: Host-associated > Algae > Red algae > Unclassified | place: Sidmouth, United Kingdom | collected...
GCGCCCGCAACGAGGGCGGCACGGGCCTGGGCCTCGCCATCGTCCGAGCGATCGCCCGCGGCCACGGCGGCGACGCCTCGATCGATGAATCCCCCCTCGGCGGCGCCCGCGTGGCGGTGACGCTGCCGCGAAGTGGCTGAGCTCCGCGGTCACCACCGAAGGTGTGGGTGCCCGAAACTCCGTCGTGGCTGGTCAGCCGGCGGTCGGTATTCGTGGCCTCAGTTACCGACCAGTTCGACGCTCCACGGGGCGCGTGTACTTTGGGTTAAAGTCGCCCCTCCGACACAAGTGTTAGTACACCGTCACCCTGCCAGGTCGGGCCGTAGATGGGCGACGAAAGGTGTTGCTCTCAGCGTTTTCTCTAGCAGTCGATGGCGACCTGCACGGCGGCGCATGCTTCGGCGAGCACGTCCGGCGGTGATCATCTTCGCTTGAGGGCCGCGGAGAGCTTGAAGGCTCGATCGTCGTCGGCAGTGACCAGATCGCTGCCGAGCGCTCGGGCGGTGGTGACGGCGCTCAATACGGCACCATCGACGAACGACATCGGGTGTGTGTAGTCCCCTGCGAAGTGGATGTTCCCCAGTGGTTCGCGGATTTGTGGGAGCAGCTCGGTGTAGTACTCGGGCGACAGTTCGATCTCGCCGACTGGCCAGCGAGTCACCTTGGCGTCCTGCAGGAACTCTGCGGCGCCCTCGGCGCCCGGGACCACTCGGGCGAGGTCGGCGAGGGCTTGTTGGATGATCTCGTCGTCGGACGTCGCGGCGAGGCGCTCGATTTCGGCCGTCTCGTCGGGGTACTGGGCGATGATGCAGTTACACACGACCGGGTTGTTGGGGTTGTCGTCGGCCGGTGTTGCGAAGGTCTGGTCGATCACCATCTGGAACACGGTGTCGTCGCTGCCCATAGCGAAGAACCGGTCCCACGGCACCTCGGGGTCGAAGATGAGCGAGACCATCAGGAGCGGCCCGTACTTCACCTGTTCGAACGCTTTGGCGCGTTCTTCGGGCAGGCCGGAGACGATACGCGGGACGACCATTGCGGGCGTGGTGACGGCAGCGCCAAGCGCTGTTGCCACGAGTTCTTCGCCGTGCTCGACGTAGGTGACCCGCACCAACCCGTCAGCGTTCTCGACTCTGGTCACCTCCACGCCGTAGCGCGCCGAATCGCCGAGTTTGGCTGCCATCCGGTCGGTGACCTGCTGGAAGCCGCCTGTGATCCAGGAGGCCTCGCCCATGAAGAACACACCCAGCATGAGGCCCGATCCGATACCGGCCGACGTGCGTTCGGGCTTGGCGAGACATGCACCGCGCATGTAGCTGGTGACCAGCACCTTGGTCAGGGGGTGCAGCTTGTCGTACAGCTCGACGATGTTCTGAGCTACCACCTTCTGGCGCTTTGGATGACTCTCGGGCTTCAAGAACGCGAGGAACCGCGGCGCCGCACGTGCGATCAGCTTCAATCGATCGACGTGCGTGCGCCAGCTCATAAGCGACTTCAGCGTGGGGTAGTACTCGCCCTCGACGTAGAACGCGTACGGCACGTCGCGAGGCTTGTGGCGGGTCCGTTCGATGTCGAGCTCGTCCATCAGTCGGGTGATGAAGCCGCCCTCGTCGGAGAAGAACTGGGTGCCGACGTTGTTGGTCAGCTCGTCGATCTGCTCGGACTTGACCCGGCCTCCGAATCGGGCTTCCTTTTCGAGAAGCAAGATGTTCTTGTTGCGGAGTAGGTATGCCGTGGTGAGCCCCGACAGCCCGCCGCCGATGATTACAGCGTCGTGTGTTGGGATTTCGTCAGGTGACATCTTTGGACTGTTCTCCTGTTGTTGGCGAGTGGTCTCGGGTGTGATCGCGTTCGGGTTCGGGTGTTCGCTCGAGCAGTGTTTCGTCGCTCGCCACGTCGCTTAGCCTCGCCCTGCCCCGGCAAGCACGGCGTTCGCGGCGCGCTCGCCGGAGAACATGGCGCCTTCTACGTAGCCGAGGGCTGTTCCCTCGGCGCAAGCGTCTCCGGCGAAGAGGACCCTCCCATCGTGTGTCGGCTCTCCGAGCTTGGCGAAGTCTCCGGGTCTGGTGTCGACGCTGGGGTACGCGTAGGAACCACGGGAAAACGGGCTGGAACGCCAGGCGGAAGTGGCTGTCGCGACAGGAGACTCGAACGTGGCGGGAAAGATCGTCTGGAGATCGGCGAGCACCTGCACTATGGCGGCTTCGGGATCCTCAGCCACCAACTCTGCCTTCGTGGTACCGCATACGTACACAAGGCACGGAGACGTGGGAGCATCCGGTCCGGCACCGGACGTGGCAGAGACGTCCACGAACATGCCGTCGGCGGCTACAGGGTCGGGGATGCTGAAGAAGGATTTCGGCTTCCGAGGGGTCTTTCGCCAGAAGGCATTCTCGAAGGTCATCACGACCTTCTCAACCGTTCCGAACCCGATTCGCTCGATCACATCCTGCTTTGCCAGGGGGAGTGGTGGATCGAAGGTGATGCTCCCCGCTTTCAACACACCAAGGGGCACCGTGATGATCACCTGTGCGCCTTCGTAGGTGCGGCCGTCCGATGTTTCGACCTGTACCAGCGGTTCGTTCGGAGAGCCCTGCGGTATCGAGATTCGCGAGACGGTCTGGTTCAACATGACTTCGGTGTTAGACAGAGCGCCGCTCAACAGTTCCACCAAATGCCGATAGCCGCCGGTGATCATGACCATGCTGGTTCCTTTGTGCTCGACGTGCTCCCAGACTCCTGGGCTCAGCATGTTCTGGTGCATATCGTCGACCGAGCTACCAATGAGGATCTCGACAAACGACTTCAGCAAGTACGCATCCTCACGCTTGGGCTGCACGCCGAGTCGCGCATCGAATCGCTGGCCAAGACTCTTGAACTCGGAGGACTTCGGCGGCGGTCTCATGAAGGTCCACGCAAGTTTGCCGTAGGCCTTCATGGCGGTGACCCACCCCTTCCAGCTGGCAGAACGTTGATCGAATATGCGTACTCGATGACCAATCACCGGGACCGAACGAACGTCGACCTCCGCATCTCTCAACATGTGGAAGGCGGCGTTGGTCCGGTGGTCGAGGATCCATCCGGCACCCATGTCGATCCAGGACGCGTCGTTTCCCGCAATGTCCAGCGTGTGGATGCGACCACCGAGACGGTCGCTCCCTTCAAGCAACAACACAGGCATGCCGGCTTGCTTCAGACGCTTTGCCGCGGAAAGGCCCGAGACCCCGCCGCCCACGATGATGGTCGGCCGTTGTTCTGAACGGTTGCTCGATGTCGGATTCATCGGGACACGATGAAGTAGTACTTGCGCAGGGTTTCGGTGATCTCCCAGGTGAAGTGGGACCCTTTCGAGACAAAGAACGTGTCGCCGGCATTGAATGTTTCGGCGCAGTCGTTGTCGTGGTTGGTGACCGTGACCGAACCCGCCAGGACGGTCATCATCTCGTGGACCGGGTACGACTCGAACGTCATCTTCGATGGCGCACACTCCCAGACTCCGGTCAGGACGCTCTCGTCGTCGGTCACGAAGTAGAGACGACCGCGTTCGGTGGAGTCGTCGGTGGTAAAGGATCCCACCGGAATGTCGGTTGACGTCTGCCAGCCGGTCCCTGGGTCAGCCTCGTATCGGATGATGTCGCTCATTGCCGTTCTCCCGTGGTTGTGTGTGCGCTTGTGATGTGTCCCTCGTCGAGCTCGACCTGGACCATGACCAACATTGGAGCGACCTTGGCGAGGCTCGCCTCGACGGGCGCGTTGTTCTGGTCGAGCTTGATGCCGTAGACCCTGGCGTCGCGGGGTAAGGCGCACAGATAGCTCCTCACATGTTCGCGAAACTCGTCGGTGTTGCCGTCCCAGAGGCGAGCCGTTCCCGCTCGCCACCCGGTGGAGCGGTGAGCGAAGAATGGTCGTCACGACCGGGTTGAGAACTCGGTAGAGCCCGTTTTCGATGGTGGCGGGAACGCTAGCCATGGAGGTGTTCTTTGGTCTTGCGTGGTGGGCGGTGGTTCGGGTTGTGCCAAACGATCAGGGATGCCCACGAATCGACGGCCGGGTCGGTCATGTAGTCGGCCAGGGCGCACAGTGCCTCGAATCCGTTCTCGAGTTGAAACGTCAGCGTTGGGTCGTAGAGGCGGCCAGCTCGAACCTCGGCGATGTAGTCGTCAGCGTTCATTTTGGTCTTCTGTTCAGCGAAACCAGGGATCACTCCGCCGGCCACGATTCCGGCCAAGTTCAGGTCCTCGCACATCTGCTTGCGCAGGTCGTAGAGCTCGCGCCCGATGCCCTGGCGCCGGTAGGCGGGACTGACGATGATGTCGGTTCCGTAGTACCAGGTGCCGGTGGGGTCGTCGCCTGAATCGGTTGGCGCATGGTCGAAGAACGTCTTGAGGTCGTGTTGCGGGTTGTCGAAGTCGAAGTGGGCTCGCACGCCCAGACCGGCAGCGACGGGGTGTTCTCGATCCGGTCCTTCGAAGCCGACGACGGTCCCCTGTGGGAACTGCTTGGCGAGAGTGGCGAGTTCGTTTGCGTGGTACAGGTCGGCGGGGTCTGCGGTCGGAAACGACGTCAGTTCGAGTTCGGCGAGTCGGTCGGCCATGTCGACGGTGATCCTCACGTACTGCAGTCCAGATGTCTCACCGATGGCGACGACATCGGTGTCAGGGCGGTCGCTCACGAGTGGCCGATCTTGTCGAAGCAGTGCTCCAAGAGCTGTCGTTGCCGCTCCGGTGGCCAACTGTCTGGGTCGACGCTTGCGTCATCGCCGATTGCATCGACGACGGCAACGACCATTTGTGCGTCGAGGCGGGCCTCGTCGTAGCTGCGGCCAGAGTGTTCGGCGATCATGTCGGTGGCTGCGTGGAGCCATGCCGAGGTGGAGGAGCGGTATTGCGCTAGGAGCGATTCTGACCGGGTGGCGTAGTCGCCGAACACACTCCATACGCGCCAGTCGCGGCGCGACTCGACGTCGTTGGGAAGGGTGGCGAGCAGGGCTTCGACTGGTGTGGCGGCGGTTTCGAGTGCCGTGGTGAATCGGCGTTGCATCGAGCCATCGACGAGAAGAAGTGCCGCGAGTACGACGTCATTCTTGTCGGTGAAGTAGTGCGTCACGGCGCCGGTCGTTCTGCCGGCGCGAGCGCCGATGCGCTTCATCGTGGTGGCCTCGATGCCCTCCTCGGCGATGAGGTCGGCAGCGGCACTCGAGATCGTGGTGCGGCGTTCATCGTGATCGACGATCTTGGGCATGCAACGCAGACTAGCTTGACATCACGTTCGTTACGCAATAGTCATTACGTAACGTTCATTCTAAAATGTCCGGCAACGTCGAACACCGTTGCTGTGAGCAAGGAGAAGTCATGCCACCTGTGATTCCCGAATGTCGGGCCGATGCGGATCCCGATGTCATGTATGACGCGCTCGACCGGGCCGGTTGTCTTGTGGTGCATGGCATGGCGGATGGCGAAACGTGCGCGCGGGTGAAGGCCGAACTCGCCGACTATGTCGAGGCGGCCATCGCAGCGGAGGACGACGATCCAGATGACTTCTTTCCAGGAAGGACCCATCGCGTCGTTGCCTTGATGCATCGGTCTCCCACCATGCGAGACCTGATGATGCATCCGGTGACCGAGCAACTCGGCGACCGGCATCTGCTGCCCAACTGCTCGAAATGGCAGCTCACCACAGGCGCGGCGCTCGAGGTCGGGCCTGGGGCCCGAGAGCAAGTCCTGCATCGTGACGAGGACCTGTATCCCTACTTCGCGGTGCCGAGGCCGAATCTGATTCTGGCGTCGATGTGGGCGATGTCGGACTTCACGGTTGACAACGGCGGAACCCAGCTCGTCCCTGGTAGTCACCGATGGAGCGCTGATCGAGCTGCCGAACCCGACGAGATCGTGCGGGCAGAGATGCCGGCCGGATCGGTGCTGTTCTGGGCGGGCGGCACGCTACACGGCGCCGGGGCCAACGTGACCGACGCTGATTGGCGCTACGGAATCGTGCTTGGCTACACGCTGGGCTGGCTTCGACAAGAGGAGAACCAACACCTGTCGATGCCTGCGGCTGATGCCTTTGCGTTGCCAGAAGCCGTTCGTAGTCGGCTCGGTTTCGCCATGGACTACGGCTCCGGCGGCCTCGGCTTCTATGACCGCTCAGTTCTTGCTGCTGCCCCGAATCGTTGACGATGACCGTTGTTGTGACCAAGGAGAAGTCATGCCACCTGTGATTCCCGAGTGTCGGGCCGGTGCCGATCCCGACCTGATGTACGAAGCGCTCGACGAGGCCGGTTGTCTTGTGGTGCACAACATGGCGGACGGTGAGGCCTGCGCGAGCGTGAGAAATGAGCTCGCCGACCACGTCGAGGCAGCTCCGGCGTCCGATGACGATCCCGAGGACTTCTACCCGGGGAAGACCCACCGAGTGATCGCGTTGATGCATCGATCTCCGACCATGCGAGATCTGATGATGCATCCGGTTGCCGAACAGCTCGGTGATCGGCATCTGCTCACCAACTGCACCAAGTGGCAGCTCAACGTGAGCGCCGCGCTCGAGATCGGACCTGGGGCTCGCGATCAGATCCTTCATCGTGAAGAGGATCTCTTCCCCTACTTTCCCGTTCCCCGCCCCAACTTGATCCTCGCCAGCATGTGGGCGATGTCGGACTTCACGGTCGAGAACGGCGGTACGCAGCTGGTTCCTGGTAGTCACCGATGGAGTGCTGATCGAGCTGCCGAACCCGACGAGATCGTGCGCGCAGAGATGCCGGCCGGGTCAGTGCTGTTCTGGTTGGGTGGCACCTTGCATGGCGGGGGAGCCAACGCGACCGAGGACGACTGGCGCTACGGAATCGTGCTGACCTACACGCTCGGCTGGCTTCGACAAGAAGAGAACCAGCATCTCTCGATGCCAGCCGCTGATGCCTTTGCGTTGCCAGAAGCCGTTCGCGATCGTCTCGGATTCTCCATGGACTACGGCGACGGCGGACTGGGCTTCTATGACCCGTCCGTTCTCGTCGCTGGTCAGAAGAGAGATCACCGCTGATCGTGGTTTCATGGCGCAGGTCGAAACCCGCGACGTCGTTCTCCGACGGCGTGCCATCGGGCGCAGCGACCGACGTCGATGCCAAAGTGGTCGTGATCGGCGCAGGAGCAGCTGGATTGTCGGCCGCTCGTGTGCTTCACCACGAGGGCTGTGAGGTCCTCGTCGTCGAAGGACGCGACCGGATTGGCGGTCGGCTCAACACGATCACCGTCGGTGATGGTCTCGTCGATGAAGGTGCGAACTGGATCCACAATGCACCGTCCAACCCACTCTGTCAGCTCGTTGCTCAGGCCGGTCCCCGAAGGTGAGGCGCGACCACGCGCCGAGGAGCTCGCCCACCTGATTGCCCAGTTCCCACAGTTGTGCGCCCGAGCCGACCGCCGGTCAGCACGGGCTCAACGTGGCGACGCACTTGTGCAGGAGTGGTACAACAGCCGCCCCGTTCTGGAAGCAGAAGGCATTGAAGGCGCCGGCCGGTTTAGTTCCGGAGACGGGCGCCACGGCGCCGGAACAGGCCAGCCATGACGCCTCTGACGACCCTTTACGCCGCTGGGGCATTGCTCACCGGCGGACTCGAGGCTGGCGACCGAACTCCCCTCACCGTGAACAACGACTCTCGATCCACAACGACTGGTGTCGTCTCATCTTGATGTGACTCATGATTCCGTACGGATAGGGATCCCCAAACGTACGCGTGAAACGCGACCGCAAAGCCAATCGGCCAACATCACGCGTTCACTACTCCCGCCCCATAATCGCGGGCCGGAACGGTCCGGCAACCACCACATAGCCGGCGTTACGAGCTATGCAATCGCTCGATATTGCCCGTCCCGTGTTAGGCGGCAGTGTCTCTGCCGAGGTGGACCGGGACTCGTCGGTCATCGTCATCGAATACGGCGACGAGTTCGAGGCGCGCCCCGAGGGCTTCGAGATATTGACGCAGGGTGGAAACGCGGACGTCTTCGGAGTGTTCGAGTTTGGAGATTGCGCCCTGGGTGACATCGAGTCGACCAGCGAGTTCTACCTGGCTGATTGCTTCGCCATGTCGGAGTTCGTAGAGCCGGATCTCTTCGAGCGTTTCGCGGCGTAGCTCGGCGAGGCGTTCAGGTGCGCCGGGTCGTTCCAGGACTTGCTTGCGGAGTTCGGAGAAGTTCTTTGTGGCCATTAGATGAGTCCTTCCTTCTTGAGTTCTTTCAGGTATTCGTCATAGAGATCGTCGGCAAGCGGAACAGCCCGCTCGTACCAGCTGTTCCATTCGCCGGTCTTGTCGCCGCCCAGGAGCAGGATTGCTTGACGTCGCGGGTCAAAGCTGAACAACACTCGGAGCGCTCCGCCTTTGGCTGCCCGGAGTTCTTTCATCGATTGGTGCCGCGAGCTGTGAATTCTGTCGACAATTGGACGGCCAAGATCGGGTCCTTGCTCTGAAAGTACGTCGACCCGATCTGTGACCGCTTCTTGTTGTTCGATGGTCAATGTCGCCCACCAGTCGAGAAACTCGTTGGTGACTTCGACTTCCCACATCAAACAAGTATGAACTATTACTCATTATGAGTCAATACTCATATTCTTGGTCTGTCATCCTGGCCGGGTAGCTCCAGCGACAAAGGTCGACACGACATAGGTTGCGTGCCGGTCAAGGCTTCTCCTCGCTCGGTCATAGCGCATGGTGGTTCTGGGGTCTGCGTGACTTGCTGCCTCTTGGACGTCGCGCAACGGGACACCGGCATCGAGTGCTGCGGTGATGAATGAATGGCGCAGACTGTGTGGCGAGATCCGTTTATCGATGCCAGCCTTCTTCGTTAGGCGTTTGACCATCCGGTCGGCGCAGTATCTGTCCATACGACCACCTTCGAGGCCCAGGAAGATCGGGCCGATTGTCCGTTCTCCGATATAGAGGTCCAGGGCTCGCCCCGTTCGAGGGGCGATAGGAATGGTGACGTGCTTGCCGCCTTTGCGAACAATCGCGAGCGTGCGGTGACCTCGCTCGGTCGACAGATCTCCGATATCAGCATTGAGTGCCTCAGAGATCCGCAACCCGTTCAACGCCAGCAGCGTGATCAGCGCACCGTCTCGAAGATCGCCCAAACCGGCCTGCACGAGCAATGCTCCGAGTTCGTTGCGATCCAAGCCCAGGGTTCGCGACTCGGCGTTGACTTTGGGCCGCCGAATATTGGCGGCAGGGTTCTTGGCGATGATGTCTTCGATCTGGCAGTACTTATAGAACGACGACAGCGTCGACAAACGGCGAGCGATCGTCGAGGCCATGCGGCCTTCTTGTTCCATCCAGCGACCGAACAGTTCGAGATGGGCGCGTTTCACGGAGAAAAGGTTGAGATGGTGATCATGGCACCAGTCGGCAAAGATTCGTAGATCTGTCGTGTAACTGGTCCGGGTTCCGCCGCTGTATCCGGCCAGGAACGCCGCTATGGCCACGCGTTCAGAAACGTGCAGCGGATCCTCATAAGCGACGATCTCGGCAGAAGACGCATTGGTGTAGTTGGTTGCGGCCATGGTGGCCTCCTTGGTGACCCAGCCTCGTACGGAGACGGGATCAACGCTGCCACGAACCCCAGCCCTCTGGCCCACAACATTCCCAATCACAGACCAGGGCGCTGTTATCGGATGCCACTGGAAGGGCCGATACCGGGCGGCGCTCGCGGGCGATGGCGATGATTATGGGCGCTCGTTACCGGGCGGAGGGTTGAGCGGAACAGACCACAATCGCATCGATGAGACTTCCTTGCGGTCGTGACTGCTGCGCATCTGCCAGACTGCGTTCGTGGGTCTCTATAACCGACTGCATATTGACCTCCGGTGCGTTCAGTGCGAGGAAAACGTTCGGCGAGTGCTGCAGTTCAAGCATGGAGCGTGTTGGCTCCATGAGTACGCCCTCGGTGACTCCGTGCAATGGGTCAAGCCAGGAGTGAATCACGGTGAGCCGATCAACGGCAAGGCATGGGTTCCAGCGTATGCCGAGGAGCCATGCACAGCCTGTGGAGCCAACTCCGCACGGGCAGAGTTTGCGGTGATGCTTGCGGACGATGAGCTAGAGGACTTTGAGCAGGCCCCACTCGGGCACCACTTTCCAGAGATCCCTGGTGTACATCCGCTGAACGGATCCGAACGGCCGGCCTCGGTGCCTACGCACAATTGTTAGAGGTGCCAGGTGAAGGCCACTCATAATCAAGAGCCACAAACGTCGACGCCGCACTGCACTTCCGGCGATTTGTGGTGGGTCAATCGCACACTTTGGTAGTCAGACGACTTCTACGATCGATCCGTATCGTTGTTGCGCCGCCTGCGCCGAGGTACCCAATAGTCCACCAATCTTCTGCCATGACGCTCCGGCTGCGCGGGCGCCGATGACGGCGTCGGCGACTTGACGCTCACTGCGCGCTCGGGCAAGAGCAGCCCTTTCGAGCAAATACTCCTCGACGGGACGTTCGTCGCCATCGGCGGGCTGGTATTCCTCGAACCGCTTCGCCAGTTCGTCGGCGTGGTCGAGGATCTCTTGGATCGAGCGGGGCATAGCGGTCACCTCAGGAACTTCTCGCGGGCGGACATGGCGTGAACGATGAACTCGATTGCGTCTGCCGCGGCGACGCCGACCTCAAGCAAGCCGCCATCGACTCCAGCGCCGACGAGCATGCTGAGATCGTCGAGATCGAACACTCGGATTGGGTGGCGGTAGGCGTGAAGAATGTCATCGTCTGCGATCCCGTGTTTGCGTGCGCTCTCCAAGATAACGGGATCCACGAGCATCAACTTACCTTGATAAAGTTCCCTCTCGCCCTCAGCGTGGACGTATTCCTCTCACCCAGACCCCTATCGGGCGGGCGATCGGGGTCGTCGTTATCGGCTGGGTCTATGTTGTACGGTCGGTCCGTGAGCATGATCTACTACGCGGCTCGTGTCAGTCCCGAAGACCATGCGGCGATCGTGAGCTCCAACGATCCGGACATGATCTACGAGCTGGCCCAAACCGGTATCGGTCTGGGCAAGATGTGGAGTGCAGCTGGCTTTGTGATTACCAACGGCGACACCGGAGCCAGCGAGCCACTCTGGACGGGTGTGCCAGTTGGGGTGGATTTCGGTTTTGGGCCGGCCGCTTTGGCCTCACCAGAGGATGTGGCCAGGGTCGCAGCCACGCTCGAACATCTGAGTGAAGACGAGCTTGTGTCCCGGTTCGATCCTGCTGCGCTCGATGCCGAAATGATCTACCCAGACGTCTGGAGTCGCGAACCGGCCGAACATCTCGCAGCCGAAGTGACCGAAGCGGCTATGCGCCTGATCGAGCTCTACCAGACCGCAGCAGCAAACGGGGACGCCGTTCTCGCGCTCATGCTCTAACCCCAAGGCTGACCAGAACGCCAGAGGTCAACTCCAGATCTTGGGTTCGATCGGCTTTCCGAACGGGCCGCGGGTCGCCGGAATCCAATCATCGGCCAGCAGCAGACGCGGCGGAGGCCCCTCTGCTGATATCCGATAGCGATCATCGAAACGACGCGGCACCAGTACTGGTTCCAGGAAGCTGCGCCACGCCACAAGATGGTCACGGGTCACGTGATGCGGTGACGGCGCCAACCGGGTAACAACCGCGGTGCCGGCTTCGGTCTCGACCGGCTGGCATGCCTCGATCGGCGCCGACTCCAATGCGTGCAACCCGCCAAGGCGCTCAACTGCTGGCGCCGGGATCAGCATCACCCACGAGTATCCGTGCACATACCCACTGTTGCCAAGATCCTCTGTGGTCGCCGCACCCACCTCCGCGTACGGATCCAGACCGTTCTTCATCGTGCACCCCCGGCGCGAGAACTTGGCGTTCGCCGCAACAACATCAAATGTTGACCCCAGCCACACCAGATAATCGCTCACCAACTCCCCCAGCTCAACGGGCCATTGCTGCTCGGCCAGCCACCGGCCCCGCATCTGGACTTTTCCCCACCAGCCATCCCACCGGGCGGCCTCGAGAGCCCACCGTTGCTCGAAGGCCCACGAATCCGGATCGTTACTGCCAACCCTGATGATTTCTCCGCTCGAATA
>Ga0114953_1002791_pt1 | contig 12055 bp, 6 predicted proteins | sample SidtaG_FD_87298 | JGI IMG/M metagenome (GOLD analysis project Ga0114953, IMG submission 87298) | Marine algal microbial communities from Sidmouth, United Kingdom - Sidmouth_Male2 metaG | ecosystem: Host-associated > Algae > Red algae > Unclassified | place: Sidmouth, United Kingdom | collected...
GAATCCCTTTGCACCGGACATTCGACTAACTCCAATCTCTCGCGCCGTCAGCTACTGAATCGATTTGGCTACGGGCTCGGCGGAATGGCGTTGGGCGGGCTGCTCGGCGGTGATGCAGGAGCCGTCACCGGACCGACTTTGGGAATGCATCATGCGCCGAAAGCGAAGCGCGTCATCTTTCTGTTTCAAGCTGGCGGGCCGTCCCATCTCGATCTCCTCGACCCCAAGCCGACCCTGATTGAGCGCCACGGCGAGCAGCTACCGGATTCGGTTCGAGGAAAGCAGCGACTAACGGGAATGTCCGGAAACCAGTCGCTCCTCCCTCTGGTTGGGTCGCCTTACAAATTCAGCCGCCACGGCGAATCTGGGATGGAGATGAGCGAACTACTTCCGCACACCGCCAAAATTGCCGACGACATTTGCGTCGTTCGATCAATGTATTCGGAAGCGATCAATCACGGTCCTGCGGTGACCTTCATGCAAACTGGCAGCCAGATTCCAGGGCGGCCAAGTATGGGAGCCTGGTTGCAGTATGGTCTCGGTTCTCCGAACTCGAACCTTCCGGGGTTCATGGTTTTGGTCTCGAAAAACGGTGGCGGCCAGCCGTTGGTTTCGCGCTTGTGGGGAGCTGGCTTTTTGCCTTCGAAACACCAAGGTGTGCGCCTGCGAGCAGGTGCCGATCCGGTGCTCTATCTCAACAACCCTGACGGAGTCTCTAGAGATTCCCGACGCGGCGTGTTGGACGCCTTGAAGGAACTTCATGAGATCCAGTTTGAGGGAACGCCCGATGCTGAAATCCAGAGCCGCATCGCTCAATACGAGATGGCTTATCAGATGCAGGCCAGTGTTCCAGAAGCGACCGACATGTCTGGAGAACCCGACCACATTCACGAACTCTATGGCGAAGATTCTCGCGATCCGGGGACGTTCGCGGCAAACTGCCTGCTCGCCCGGCGCATGGCTGAGCGTGGAGTGCCGTTCATCCAGCTCTACCACCAGGGATGGGATCACCACGGTGGCTTGCCGGGTGGGATCACGAATCGCTGTAAACAAACAGATCAAGCATCAGCGGCTCTGGTCATGGACTTAAAGCAGCGAGGTTTGCTGGACGATACGCTAGTGATCTGGGGTGGAGAATTTGGCCGGACGAACTACTGCCAAGGCAAGCTTTCCAAAAACTTCGGACGCGATCACCACCCGCGCTGCTTTTCTCTCTGGATGGCCGGTGGCGGCGTCAAAGGCGGACACGTTCACGGCGAAACTTGCGAATTCGGATACAACGTCGCCAATGGCGGAGTCCACGTTCACGACTTGCACGCAACGATATTACATCTTCTGGGAGTCGATCACGAGCGCCTCACCTATCGCTTCCAAGGCCGCCGTTTTCGCCTGACCGACGTCCATGGGCACGTCGAAAAGGGCATTTTAGCGTAGATGTGAAACGCCAACGCGCGAGTCGTGGGCCATGCCCGAAAAATCATTCCAATTTTTCGGACTAATATGGAGAGTGGAATTGTATTCCGCTGATTCCACATCTCTGAAGTGGACGACAACTCCGCTCCCCCTATCGATGGCGGCGGCCGAAGTGAGCCTCAGCGAAACGCGACCGCAACAACGGAGAAGGGGTGGGAACCGCCCGTATAAGCCGGATTCTGTTCGGGGTCGGATTGCTCCTTCCCGTCGGCGACCATTTATCTAGGCGCGACCCGAAGGCCGCAACTCCCGCCGAAGCGGGTGCGACTATTACCCGAGGTCATGCCCGAAGGCGCCGGGCGGACGACCCGTTTCCCCTGTTCTGTCTTGCACCGCATGGGGTTTACCCTGCCTCGTCACTTTCGATCAGAGCGGTAGGCTCTTACCCCACCATTTCACCCTTACCTCCTCGGCCGAAACCTCAGAGGCGGTATCTTTTCTGCGGCACTATCCGTCACCGGTCTCTCGCGATTCCGGTGCCCCCGTTTTCACAGGGCATACTATCCTATGGTGTCCGGACTTTCCTCTGAAGGCATGCCTTTCGACACCCAACAGCGGCCGCCCCGGACGGTTCCCGAACTATCATCGGTCGAGTCTTTTCAGATTCAAGAGCGAAGAACCTATGCTAGCTTGTCACAACTTACGAAGCCACCCAATGGCAGAAGACCACTCGCATTTCTGGAGATCAGATGAATCGACCTACCGCACGCGCTCAGCCGTGCGAGGGCTCGGCTGGTGGGTACTGCTGGCCATCATCGTATCTGTCGGTGTCCATTTTTTGCTCTACATCGCCTTCGTCGAATTGCCGATCGGGGACTACTTCGCAAAGAGCGCTACGCGAAAGCCTTGGGAACGAGAACGGGAACGGATTCAGATCAGTCCCGAACTTCTCAAATCCGCAGACACGTTGATCCCAGATCTCGCACCTGAACCGCTCGAAACCGACAAGCCGCTCGCCGATCTGATGATGACCGATCAGGAACTCGACCTGCTTGAGGCTCAGGAGAACATGCCCGACAAGGAGGTCAAATTGACTCCCGATGTCGCTGAAATCACCAACTTTCTCAAAGGCGAAGGCGGTGACCCGGAAGCTGGTGGATCCGCGGCTTCCAATCTGTTGATCAGTGCGCTCGAAGATTCCACGACTGTTGCCAGCGCTGAAGCTTTCGAAGCCGATATCGGTGCCATGAAGAAATCGATGCTCGAATCCGGAGCGGCTTCAGCCAACCAACTTCTGCTCAACGTCGGCGATCTCGAAGATACTTCTCCGCCACCGAGCGAAGCCTTGTTTGAAGACCTGACCAAAGCCGAGCGAGACCACTCAGGTGGAGTCAAAGGGCTCCAAGGATTTAACACTCTCGATGATTTACTCGGACGTGCAGGAAAACTCCCTGGTAACTTAGAGCCGGTGCTAATGCCCACAGACCTGCTGTTTGGCTACAACGAAGATACCCTCCGAGACAACGCTCGATTAAGCCTGATGAAACTGGGACTACTCATCCAAAAGAACCCCGATTCGCAATTTATCATCGAAGGGCATACCGACAGTTTCGGCTCCGAAGATTACAATTTGGCCCTCAGTCAACGCCGTGCCGAAGCCGTGCGTGGATGGCTCGTTCGATCTCTCCGCCTCTCGACTGATGGTATCCGAGTCCGCGGCTACGGAAAAACTCGACCCTTGGTCGATACCTCCGGTGATCAGAATGCACAGGCGCTGAATCGGCGAGTCGAAATCGTCATCCGCCCAAAGGGCCAGTAGCAGGTTATATAACTTGCCTCCAGCCACTCTAATAACGATCCCCGATGGCCAAAGACGAAGCCAAAAAGAAGTCGAAAGCGGCTTCTGATGACGAGAAATCCAAGGCATCGCCGAAGATAGAACAAGTCGATTCCGGAAGACCTGAAGAACCAGAAACGGTCGCCCCAGTAAGAATCGGTCCTAAGATAGGAACTGAAGAACGGAAGAAGGCCGCTGCGTCAGCGCGCCGCGCGAAGCGCCGACCAGAGGGGCCGAAAGAACCTTCGAAAGCTCAGAAAAAGAACAACGCCGGTTCTGGTTCTGACGGCACTAATCCTCCGGCCACCGCCATCGAGGGTCTTCAGAAAATTGATATCGAGATTGTCACGCCCAGTGATCAAACCATTGTCGCCGGAAAGGATAGCGAAACCTCGGCCTTCGACAGGTTAGATTCTGCTACCGCTGAGGAGAACTCGCTCGCATCTCTGATCACGAAGCCGAAGGCTAAAATCGCAAAATTACTGCGTAGGAAAATCGATTCCCCCGAAGATGGCGAGGAACCTAGTCTAGATACCGATCCAACGACCGCTGGCCCTGGCACGGTTGAGACTGGAAAAAAGAATTTACGACACCCTCTGTGGGTGGCCTTGTGCGGCCTACTACTTGGTCTGTTTGCGGGACTCTACTTCACCTTAGGAAGCCTCCTAATTACCCACACCAACCGCGACGACGATTCGATCCGCTCTGCCGACCAGAAGCACAACATCAAGCTCGCAGTCATGACGCGTCAGATTCGTTCCGGGACTGGACCCCATGCTGATGCTAGTCAGGCACCGAAATTCGTAAGAGGCCTACCCAACTACACCGACGGTGTCGTCAGCCCGCTTTGGCCATGGATGGCATCGTTCTTAGTACCAGAAGGAACCAAAGTCAACATGACCGCTTCAGTAACGGCTAGCGAGCGCACGACATTCGGTCGCGGTCGCTGGTTTCTCCTTTTAACTAGCGGGCTATTTCTGGTTGGTCTGGGTGCGATGTTGCTTAGATACTTTTCGATACCGGCCGTGTTTGCTGCGCTGCTACTAGGAGGGATGGGCGCTCTGCTCCCCCGCAGTGCGTACTTCCAACCAGAGACGCTTTCTTACATTCTGACGACCATTGCCTTCATCATGGCGATGCTGATCTTCCGTACGAATGGACTGCTTGGCTATGTTGGATTCGGCATCGCGATCGCTGGTGCCTACTTGGCCAAAGCGTCGATCCAGCCGATTGTCATAGCCTTCCTTGCAGCCACCACATGGCGCGCAGTTTCGGCTTGGCGGCACCAGAGGTTGGACGGCGGAGAGTCCCAAAACTGGAGCCAAGTCGGCCACTTCTTAGGACTCGGAATCGTGTTTATCATGTTCGTATTGATCGCCGGACCTCGAATGCTACACAGCTCGAATCAATTCGGTTCGGGACTTCACACCTACCCGTCCAAGTGGATGTGGCTCGATAATTTCGAAGAGGGCTACAGCTGGATGCAGGCGCACGGCAGTAGCGAAACAATCGACAAAGCGATCGAGTCAGGTGAAGCTCCATCGGCAACCAACTACCTGGCAAATCACACCATCGGTGCGGCTTGGTCGAGAATAACTGACGGAACCGCCTACGTCGTTCGCCAATTCCTTTCTCCTAAGGAAACCCGTCGTGGCGTCGAGGAGCGATCGTGGAAAAACGTTCTTGAGTACCGAGGCTGGCTACTTGGCGTGCTTTTGGCACTGGCGATCGGACTAGCCATTTCTTTGAAAATCGCAGGCCGCCCCATCCGAGGTAGTATCGTCTCAAACCACGGCACTTCGGGGGCGTTGTTCGTGATTTTATCCGTGGCTCTCTCCGCTGTCGCCTATGGCTGGTATCTCCCGATTGGCAAAGGCGACCGGTTCATGCTGACCCTCTACCTACCACTCGTTCTTAGTCTGATCTGGCTGTGCGAACGCTACTACCGCCTACTCCCTAAGAACCCGACCGGTGACCGAATCGGTTGGTGCTACCTCGGTGCTCTGACACTCCTGATCGTGTTTCTGAGCTATCGAGCACTGGAAGTGATTCGGCTGCCAAGTTTCACGTAGTGTCGCGTTGATCGGTGTCTGCCTCTCAATTTTATGACACAGAGCAGGGGTGCCTGAATTTGACGGAATAGCACCGAGGGGCTATCCTTGGTCAGCATCAGGAGTGATCCTTCGGGATCCGGCAACCTGGCAACTGGAGAAGCCAAGGTGCCTAGATGGTGAGGAGCGAAAGCTCTGATCCACGATGTGCGTGAAGGTGGCGACACCTGAACGAACAACAGTTCTCCAGCGGGACTTTGAACGGCCCGGTCTGATGCTTTCAGGCCGGGCCGTTTCTCGTACTGGTCGCTATGTCCGAGTGGGCAAACGGCTCCTCCTGGTGCGTTCCAGAACTCAAACGAGATCCGAAACGCATCATGAAAAACACAAAGACCAAGACCCAAAATCGCCACGCTTCCTCGCCACCGACAACCGGAGGAATTACCCTCGCAGTTCGAGTCGATGAGCAAAACGAGCTACACCACCTGTGGAGTAACCATGGAATTTGGTGGTGTCATTTCACCGTGCACAGGCCCGACTTTACGGCGAAACGAATCCGCGTGTCCCTGCGCACCCGCGACATTGAAAAGGCAAAACAGAAACGCGACAAGATCTTCGATCAGATCGAAAGCGGAACACTGGTCGCGTAGATAGCACTTGTCGTCACCCTCCAAGCGGTCGCCACGATTATCTTGCCAGATCGGCCATAGAGTTGGTAGCGTCCCAGTTGGACGCCACCAGCTTGGGGTTTTGAAAAGTCCCGATAGACAATGTTTTGGCTTTGGCATTAAATCAGCATCTGTTCCCGCACTGGAAGGCCCGAGCTTGGCTGCCGATCATTTTCGCCACCGTGGCAACGTTCCATCATTCCACAGCCACAGTTGTTCTGTGTAATCAAGACCTCGAGCCGAGTGGCAAAGCAGACCTTTCTCTCAATGCGTTGCTGCTCTACACGTCCGCGTGGTGGTTTCTGAGCAACTCCTATTCTCTCTCCAGACACCCCGCGATGGCTGCTGGAATTTACTTTCTTTGGCTTCTTCCGTTCTCCGTTGCCGGGCATCTTTGGCGGACACGAAACGCCAATCGCGCAATTTTCACTATGATTTTTCTCGCGATCATCTATCTAGCGGCGGATTCTTCAGGGAATTATCTCGGATTAGCCATTTCGGATTCGATAAACATGTCTTCCGAAATACCTTGAACCTCCGCCCCGTTCTTATGAACTAAGACAGGGAAATTGCCCTTCTCGAAAATCTTCAACGAATCAGCGCCTTGAATTGCATCTTCTCTCCATCCGCCGTGCTCGCCATGATCGCTACTTCGGCAGCGATCCTTTTGCCTATTCCAACTGCTCTGGCTGAGTCCACAAACTGGTACAACTGGCGCGGCCCCCACCAGAACGGGACTAGCGTAGAACACTACACTGACGGTGATCTCAACCCGAAGCCGATCTGGACTCGTGAAGTGCACGGTCGTGGCACCCCGGTTATCGCGGACGGCAGACTGTTTTCGTTCTCCTACCGCGGAGAAAATGCCGACTTGGTCGAGTTGCTAAGCGCCCTCGATCCAGCAACTGGGGACGTCATTTGGGAACACGAGGTCAAAGACTACATCTCAGACACCGTCTACAATCGTTACGCGGTCGGTGCTCCGGCGGTCGATCCCGAGACAAAAAATGTCTATCTGTGCACGACTCATGGTCTCTTCCGGTGCTACACCTTTGACGGGGAGCTCCTATGGGAAAAGTCTTTGATGGAGCGCTTTGGTCGCCTGACCTTCCCCAACGGACGCGCTGGTTGCCCAGTAATTGACGGCGACCTCGTCATTGTTCGTGGCATCACAGCTTTCTGGGGCGCTCAAGGGCCAGCACGTGATCGCTTCCTCGCATTCAACAAAAAGACTGGGGAGCATATCTGGACGTCGACGCCTGGGGTTCAGCCAAAGGACTCTTCGTTCTCCACTCCGATTTTCGAGAATCGGTACGGCAAGCGCGTGTTCTATGCTGGTACCGGTTGTGGAAACTTGGTCTGTGTGAATGCCGCCGACGGTACTCCACTATGGCGCTTCCAGATGTCCTACGGCGGAGTCAATTCCAGCCCAGTGATCCACGGTGATAAAATCATCTGTATTCACGGAAAAGAGAATGTCGACTCCTCTGAAATGGGGCGCATGATCGCGCTAAAACTTCCCACCGCCGAACAACTGGGCACTGAACAACTCGTCCTCGACGATTCCTATGAACTGTGGCGCCAGAAGTTGTCGATGTTTACAAGTTCTCCCGTTCTGGCCGAAGATCGCGTCTTTCAGATCACCGCTACCGGTAACCTCGCTGCGGTCGATTGCGCCTCAGGAGATCTCGCATGGAACTTGAAACTTGGAACTTCCAACATCCATTCCTCCCCGCTCTACGCAGACGGACTTCTCTATGTCCCGATGAACGAAGGTTCTCTCAAGGTTATCACGACCGAAGGTGAAGAGCTGCAGAGCGTCGAGCTCGAAGGAAACTGTCTTGGAGCCCCGAGCCTCGCGGATGGTCGCTTGTTTGTTCATACCACCGACAAGCTCTACACCTTCCAAATCGAAAATGGCGGGATCACCCGGGATGAATTGCCGCCAGTAGATCAACCTGCTGTTGGAGCTGCAGTGGGTGTTCGGACGATTCCCGCCGATGTCTTACTTACACCTGGTAACAGCCAAAAATTCCGCCTTGAGAGAGTCGATGCAAATGGCTTTGCCGTTGGAGAAGCTGATCCTGCCAACTTTACATGGGAGCCGTTTATTCCGCCAACAGCTAAGGTCAAAGCCAAACTCGACGCAGCCTTCAATGATCGAGGCGAACTTGTTGCTGGTGACGATGCAACAGCCAGCGCAGGAATGTTTAAGGGAACTTCGGAAGATGGCCTCACCGCTTTTGTCCGCGGGCGGATCATGCCGGGAATGGGCTATACCGAGGATTTCGAAGGATTCGAGCTCGCAGCTGAATCACCAAACGGGAAGTTCGCTTACCCTCCACTGTCTTGGATCGGTGCTCGGTTTAAGTTCGAAATTCAGGAAAAGGACGGAAACAAGGTCTTCGCAAAAACTCTGGATCGACTGCTTTTCCAGCGAGCCACTTCGTTCTTCGGACCACCAAACCTCAACAGCTACACGCTCGAAGCCGACGTCATGACTGACGGAAACCGCCGGATCAAATCCGTGGTCGGCTTGGTTAACCAGCACTACGCAATCTACCTCGTAGGCAACTCAAACATCCTCGAAGTCACCTCCAACCATGAGCGCTTCAAGCACAGCGTTAAGTTCCCGATCACCGCAAACCAGTGGTATCGCCTAAAGACGAAAGTCATCCCAGGAGATGGCACATCTTCGACAAAAATCTTAGCTAAAGCTTGGAAGAAGGAGGACGAAGAGCCTGCAGAGTGGACAATCGAACTCGACCACGAATCGGGCCACGTCGAGGGTGCACCGGGCATCTACGGGTTCTCACCCCAGGCGCAGAAAGCGGTCTACGTGGACAATATCAAGATCTCTCCAAACGAGTAGATTGATCGACTCCCTAATTTCGCTACAGAAACTAATCTGCTGTCGGTTGACGCTGAATTGATAGCAACCAGCTCCGCAGTGGTCGCTATTCCAAATGGGTTTTCAACAAGATTTCGAAACGGTCTCCCGACTGACCGAAATCGGCTTGATCAAACACTTCGCCGATCACGTGAAGCCCCATTCCCCCAGCTCTCGGTTGATCGGACGGATCTGATTTCATGGTAGCAAATTGCTCGTTGCTAATACCTTCCCCTTCATGAGAGATCGAAATCAACAGCGATCCGTCAGCAATTTGAGCTTCAATCCTGACGAGGCGGTCAGCGTCACGATCAGAAAACGCATGCTTGCAAAGATTGGTTAAAACTTCATCACAGCCAAGAACGACGAGACCCGCCGTTCGCTCTGGAAGCGCACAAAACGTCGTCCACGTCTTCACAAAATCCCTGCACTCAGATAGCTGGCAGGCCGCACACTCAACCTCAATTGTTGCTTCTGGACGCGGAGCAGTATCGGTGACCAAAAGCATGGTCGTATCGTCCTGATACTTGGGTGCTCGGGTAAATGAGTCCCAATCCGCCCCGAGAATCTCAAGTACTCTGCCCGGGCCTTCGTCCGCACTGCGTTGAAGCGATGCCTCAAATGCACCATCTTCGAACTGCTTCCCAGCTCTGTTCTGCAGCTCAGTAATGCCGTCACTAAACAGCAATATATGTGGACTTCGCGACAGAGGGATGTCGGCGACCTGATAGTTGGCAGTATGAGAAATCCCGAGAGCAGGATTGGCAGGCACCTGACAGTCGATCCATGAGTCGTTCTCAAACAGCTTGGGCATTGGAATTCCAGCCATGCACATTTCAAACCGACGCGTGGATTGATCAATCAGGACAAATGCCAGGGCGATAAACCGCCCAGCGCTCATGACGCGACAGAGCTTTTGATTGAGGTCGACTACCCACACCCCCAAGCCTAGGCGATTCGGTCCGGTCAAATGAGTGACGGAGGCCGCCACCAACGTACTGCCCTTCGCCATATCAATCGCCGCAGGCATGCCCTTGCCGCAAACATCTCCAAGCCCCAACAACACCCGATTCCGATCCACTCGGTGCCAGAAATAGAAGTCTCCTCCCACCGCACTAGCCGGCTCGTAGAAAGCTTCAACATCTAAGCACCGAAAACTCTCAGGTTTCGGCAGCAACGACCCCTGAACCTCGTGACAGAGCGCCATTTCTTGACGCCGCTCAGCTTCCTCGATGTCGTGACGGTGGCTCTCAAGGCGAAGAAGAGTCACAGCAGTTAAACTAGCAAGCGTCGTAAATGTATCGACATCGTCCTCTGAGAATGGCGCAATCCCGGGCGGATTAATCGCCTCCATAACTCCGAGACACTGATCGCCATCGAGCAGTGGTACTGCCAACAACGGGCCGACAGAAATTCCACCTATCTCTGCAGCCTTCCCGAAAAAGCTCTCATGGTCGACCGCGTTTGGGACATTAATAGAAGCTCGGTCTCGCAAAACTTTGCCAGCAATCCCCTTCCCCGCCGGAACACGAACCGGCTCATCACTAGAAACTTCATGAGTGGAGCGGATCAGCAAATCTCCATGTCGGTCTTCTGGAATGAGAATCGAACACAATTCACAGCCCATAATCCCTCGTGCTCTCTCCAAGATCCGGTCGAGCAATTGTCCGGAATCTCGTGCACTGCTGACCTCTCTAGCGACTTCAAGTAGCGCGGCCTCTCGGCCAATCAACTGGTCTTGATCAGAATTGAGAGCCATCGAATTTTATAGAGTTTAGAGATTGGCGAAGTGGAACCGTTCATAGAAACCATCCGCTGCCTAGAAGCCTCGCACTGACTGAATGTTCTCAACTCGATCAAGCACAGTCATCTTCAATCAACTTCTTCAGATGTGGTTCATGAAGCCGCTAAAGCGGATGTCGCCTCAGCTTCAGTCTTGTAATGGGCAATAAACTCACCCAGCCGAACGATGTCGAATGACGCCTGAACGCCCTCAGTCATTCCTGAAATCGCGAAGCCTGCACCGGTCTGCTGCGACTTTTGGTAGCACTCAACAACCACCGCCCAAATCGGCGTATTGACGAACGTGACATCCGCAAAATCGATCAATAAAGCGGGAATTTCTTGGGCGGAAAGCTCACGCGTCCGGCGTTGAAGTTCGGGGACGGCCGTCAGATCAGCCTCGCCTGACAGCGCAACTACATGAACTCCTTGGATCGTGCGCTCAGTCCTCTCCATACTAATTCTGGGTCATTCCCAGGGTAGACAGAGCTTCGCCCCAAACACCGCCAAACGCAAATTTCCCGAAATGGACTAGGTCGCTCCGCCGACTGGTTCTAAGAACGTCTGGGCTGTGGTCAGTGAAACTCACCAGAATGTGTAGATTTCGTGTACGGAGAAATGTGGATTTGGAGCGTAGCTGCTAATCCACAAGACCTATGCGCTGTTTTTTTGTGGTAAGACACCTTCGGCTTCCCATTCATCGCAACTGCGCAGTCGCAGAATCCTCTAAGCGCTATCAATGCGCCGATCGCTTGAGGAAGGGGATGCCCATGCTTGGCCAGCCAAGATTTTGAATGCCATCGAGCTTCCAGGGTGAAGCTCGATGCCACCAGTCTCTGATTGGGATGTAGCCAAATTCGGTATTATCAAGAGATTCCCAATGCGCTACCCATGGTAGTCGTCGTGCTTGATTCGAGCGTATCAGGAATCTCATATTTCGGCAAAACTGAGTGAGGCGTGCTCAAATATCGCCCGCTTGGTGTTTCCAATCACTTTAAGAGAGGCCGGGCAGTCTTAGCAATATGGTTTGCAATCAGCGACACTCCAACCGGGCTCGGATGGACACCATCTTTTGACGACCACTTTGGCTGCTTGCCAAGAAGATCATTCAGATCGACCAGAGGCAACTCGTTCTTCTTTGCGACCTCGATGGCGGTCTGGCGATACTCTTGAATCATTTTCAAGAGGCCCCCTTTCGCATCATATTCATCGGCTTCGTGTCTGGTGAAATAGACCGCCTCATTGATCGGGGGGAGAGTGCAGACGACAATCAGGCTTCCCGCATTCTTGCAGCGAGTTACCATTTCCTGAAGATTCTTCCGGTATTCTTTTACCGGAACGTATGCCCGCTCGCTATCAGCTCGAATGTCATTGGTGCCAAAAAGAAGAATCACGAGGTCTGGCTTTTTCTCGA
>Ga0114953_1002792_pt1 | contig 12045 bp, 19 predicted proteins | sample SidtaG_FD_87298 | JGI IMG/M metagenome (GOLD analysis project Ga0114953, IMG submission 87298) | Marine algal microbial communities from Sidmouth, United Kingdom - Sidmouth_Male2 metaG | ecosystem: Host-associated > Algae > Red algae > Unclassified | place: Sidmouth, United Kingdom | collected...
GGCGTCGTCCACGACCACCCGGCCTCGGGGATGCCCCGCACTGCCAACGAGTGGCAACTCCTATCCGGGGCGTCACCTGCCGCTGCGCCTCTGCCCGCGCTGTCGTCCCCACGACATGGGGACGGACAGGCGGCGTGCGCCGACGCCCGGCACGGGCGTCGCCCCTCCCCCTCCTCAACGGGGCCGACCGTGGCGGCGCTGCCTCCGCAAGCACGCATCGCTGCGAGCCGACCCGACCCCTTCCGGGGCGGAGCGCTGGTGACCAGGCAGCGCCCGCCCCATAAGGCCGTCTCGTAGGCGTGTGTGCCTGCGGGGCCGGTTCCGTCGGCTCGATCTCGGTTCGGGGGAAGAGCACAGCGGCGCCGATGGCGGCTGGATACGGCTGCGGATCTGACTGCGGCGGCGCCGTTGGTGACCACACGCCGTCGTTGCCGTCGGTGTTCAGGTTCCTGACGTCTCGTTGTATTTTTCGCAGCAGCCCCCCTTGTGTCTTGGGCTCGCCCCATCATCTGCTTCCTCCTTCTCTCGCGTTGCGCGACACTAGTCGCGTCTTTTCTTTTCCGGTTCTCTTCGCAACAAAGTAGCGCTGTCTGCCGAGGTACCCCGCGTGGGGCCGGAGGTTCTCCGAGAAACTTGACAGGGCGTCATCACCCGGATGGGCTGCCACGAGCAAAGCCTTACCCACAGTTCCGGCGACGCCGGGGGAAGACACCGATGGTGACCACCCCGCCAAGAATCTTAGTCTTCATCCGCCTCAAGCTCCTCCGTCGATTACCCCGCCGGGAATCCATGGGAGCGCTCTCCAACGCTGAGCACCGCCTCGTTCCGGGTCGCCAATTCGGAGCAGTAACGTAGCCCAGTGCCAAGGACGCCATCTCAATCGTACCGCGGCGCGGTCGGGATGAGCGTGTTAGAGACATCGCCACAACCGACGCAGCTCACCGGCCAAGCACCACTTGACGTCACCCGCGCCCCAATGGGAAGCGGCCAACGTCCCATAGGCCGGCGAGGCTTGATTCCAGGGGTTCTTTGGAGGCCCCCTGTCGTACTAAAAAACGCCTCCTTCCTACTTTTCTTGCCCCTCTAGGTTCACAGCGGCCAGATGCGCCGCTACCTCGTAACGGTGCTCTGTCTGCCTGCTGGCCAAGTATCTGCGTGCGTTGGCTGTGTTACAACTCATACGCTCGATAGAGGCTAAATAGCCACAACAGGACGGCCGTAGGATCACCACGGCGCATTGTGTCCTTTCAGCAAACCCAGTCACCCCAAAACCCTGCGTACGAGTCGCCTGGGGAAGCGGCATACTGGAAGTGCACTCTAATACCTCCCTGAAATATCCGTGAGCTCCCGGCGCACACCTATCCATCGTCCGTGACAAGTTATGGGCGAATGTATCACAGTCATACTACACCGACGCCGGCCTCTACCGCAGCCGGCTGTTCCCACCCAATCACCACCACCAGCTGCCCCACCCACACCCGACGGCCGCGGAACGCCCACGCCAACACCTGCCACCGGCCAGCCGCCACCGACGGCCCGACCTCCCACGACGGGGTCGCCGCCACCGACTGCCGGCGGGGGCGGCGGACAGCCGCGAAAGAGGTGGACAGGGGAGAGGGCGGCTCCAGCAGCGGGGCCCGCGGCCAGGGGCGTGGGCGGTGGTGGCGGCGGCGGCGGCGCAGGCAGTGGAGGCGGCGGGGGCGGCCAAAGCCGGGAGCGGCGCCAGCGGCGGGGGTCACGGCCAGGGGACGGCGTGGCGGTGGCGGCGGCAGCGGCGGCGGCGTAGGGGGAGGAGGGAAGAGGCGGGCGCGGGGGCTGCGGCAGCGGCGGCGTTCAGGGGCCGGGGAGGCGGCCAGATCCGGAAGCGGCGCCAGCGGCGGAGGCCACGGCGAGGGGCAGGGGCGGCGGCTGCGGCGGCGGCGGCGGCGGCGGCGGCGGCCGTGGCGGCGGCGGGCGCGGGGTCGGAGGCGATGGCGGCAGTGGGGGCGGCGGGCGCCGGGGCGAGGGCGGGGGCGGTGGTGGTGGCGGCGACCGCAGGGTGCCGGGACGGGGCGTGGCGATGCCCGGACGGGTGTGGCAGGGAAAACGTTGCATCATCGAGGCTGTTCGTCATCGCCAAGTTAAGGGAATTAATCAGCCAAGGATCGGCATGCGCGCGGCCTACATTGAAGGGCACCGCCTGCAATGTAGGCTGCCATTACCTCACTTGTGGCGCGGGTGCTGCGCTGGTCGCGTCAGCTTCTCTGGACGAGGCGGCCTCCATGTCTTCGCCGCCCTCCCTGGCCGCGGTGGCGTCCTTGGCCACGGCACAGGCCAAATTCGCGGCCTCGTAGGCGGCGCGGTTGTTTTCCACCTTGCAGAGAAGAGTACACGCGCCCCAACTGCGCTCGTCGGCAGTCCTGCCCTACGTGAGATTTTGGTTCGCTCCAGGTGACACATTGGCGACACACGACGATAGAGTGTCACCGAGGTGTCGTGCACAAGGGCACATTGATTTGCAGACGGTCGCACCTGGAGAGCACATCAGCAGCGGATAAACATCCGGACGTGCCGGATACAGGACGGAGTTATGCAGGCGTCGATTGCATTTATGAATGCAATTAGCTTTCGAAGATTGAAATGTGATGAGATTGAATCTTGGAACGAAGAAAATGCAATGAGAATTCGTCGTACCGGGCACTTGTAATACATGCTGAACTACTCTCGTGTCTTCATCAAGTTAAGAAGCGTTAATGCACCGCACCGACGCGCCGCAGGCATCAGCCAGACACGCCGCAGACATCAGCCAGACGCGCCGCAGACATCAGCCAGACACGATGATATTGTAAATCCGCGCGGCACACAGCACAGGTGGAGAGATCTTGAGTCTGTCAGAAGGAACAGAAAGCCTGACAGACGCAGTGAGACGGAAACGAGAATGCAGATATAGATGCAGGTCATGAGGCGGCCACGAGAAAACGGAGGGCCTCGCCGACGCAGTGAGAGGGTCCCAAGAGTGCGGATAAAGGTGCAGGTCATGAGGCGGTGACTAAGAGCACAAAGGGGGCATCGACGCTGGAGAGCGGGACAGCACAATGGGCAGTGTTGCTGGGCCGTGGGTCGTCTCGATAGCCGCAGCGGAAGCACGTCGGTCCAAGAGGGACTCGAGGACCTCTCGCGTGACCTGCATTGGCAGGTCCTGAGCGGCAGTAACCATCGGCGCTGCGACCGGGTGCCATCAGGACGCACGAACGCCCCGGATCTGCTCCCAGCCCCAGCCCCATCCAAACGCCGACCGCCATCACCGTCAGCGCCGGCACCTCCGGGACTGCTGACACGGCGACGGGGGCTGCCACAGCCGGTGACACCTGGGCTGCCGCCAGTTGTGTACCCTCAACAGCACGCGCCGCAGCCCAGCAGCCACAACCGTCCCATTCGCCCCAGCCACAGCGGATGCTGTCGCCGCCGCATCCGCCCCGCGGCCCATAACGGCAGCCGGAGGACGGCAACGGCTGCGGCCGCAGAATCACCAGCGAGGCGTCCGTCCGTCACTGCCGCAATCATCGCCGCCGGAGCATGGCAGTGGCCACAGTGGAAGCTCACAAGGTGGTGGCCGCCTGGACCGCGTCAATGGCATCCGCCCGATCATTCCGGGGGCTGGCCCCGCGGCTGCCATTGTTGTCGACCCCGCTGCAGCGGCCACCGTCGCCGCTGCCACTGCCGATGCCGCCGGGGCCCCATCGCACGCGGCGTCTGCCAATGCGTTGCGTTTGCTGCTGTCGCTACTTCCAGTTTTCGGTCCAGCAGAGCCGCTACAGACGTCGCCTGCGCGTGCGAGCGGTGACCTAGAGCGTCTTAGGGCCCACGACCTGAGACCGTGGCAGGGCCACGTCCTGGGATCATCGCAGGCGAAACCGACGCTGCTGCCACCGCGACGTGCAGCCTCTTTCACGGCAGAAGCCATCCCAGCATTGGCCTGGGCCGCGGCCGTATCGCCGCGTGGAGTGGCCACCGCCGCAGTTGTCACCGTCGCGGAAGGTGCCGCAAGTCCCACCGCCGCAGTTGCCACCGCCGCCGGAAACGCCGCAATTGTCACCACCCCGTTCCACTCCTGTCGAGGCAGCGTGGCCAGCACTGGTTCTGAAAAGAGGAGCAACTAGACGCGTGACACACGCACCGAAACAAACAAGAGCGGAGTCCATGACATGGAACGCTTGTATATAATCGCGCAGGGACACCCCAATGACCACCAGAACTGACAAGCACTGCAAAGCGGCACGCTCATAGTGGCGTCCCTCCCAAAAGATCAACTCGCCTGGGGCGTCACTATCATCTAGCAAGTGCTGCCGTCGACGGTCGGCACGGTCGTCGGCCGACGAGATCTCCGTGTCGCTGGCCATGGCAGAGTCGAGCGCGGCCTCCTCTTCGACATGTTCATCAGTTCCATGAGGATCTGTGCTATTACATCACAAGTGGGTGTGCAGGAAAGAATGCTATGCAATCAAGAGATAGCAGGTACAGCAGAAGAAAAGCACGGAAAATACAGGGATACGACAGAATAGCGGAAGGGTTTGTGTGCGTCGCGAAACACATGGACAGGTCAGAAAATGTGGAAGAAGGCAGAGCAGCCCCAAGCACTGCTCAGTCCAAGGATGAATTTTCACACGTACGTTCACAGAAATCCACGCAGCCGCGCTCTCGTCGCAACCGAACGGTCCCCATCGACTTGAACGCAGGAGCTTCCACCCTTCTTCTCCGATCGGGAACAGCCGGGAGTCGTGCTGTTCCTGCCAACACTGATCTTGAACGCTCGGTACGCCTCTACAAAGCCCTTGCGGCCGCCCACCGTCATCAAGTAGCGGCGGCCGCGGAGCAACTACTTATATTTCTCCGTACTGGTGGTCACAGGCGGCGCTGCCACCCTGGCAGTGTCCTGTTGCGCCGATCTCAGCCCCGCGTCGAATGCGGCGCCCGCAGACCACGCCTTTCCGACTGTCCGCCCGGTCGCGTACAGCGTGGAAGATGGCTGCGCGGAGAGCGAGCTTCTCCTTGATCGATTTTGCTACGTCCCACTCCGCGGGGATCGTGATGGCAGGAAAGCCGCTTCCGGTCTGAAGTGGTGCCGAACGACCGAGCCCACTACGCCCCCCTGCGACGTTGGGACTGCGAAGAGAAGCAAGAGAGAGGAGATTATCTTTTCTGCGCGACAAGCCTGCAGGAGCAGATGACGGAGGGGCTTCCTCTTCGTTGTCCTCCTCTTGATCTCCGTGTTCAGCTGCCAGGGACACAGTGTTGGGCGTTCGGCGCTGCAGCAAGGGTAGCTCGTCTTCGCGAGCCGCCAAAGCGGCACTAGCTGCTGTCGGGGGAGCCACGGTATCTCGAGCTCTAGGACCTTTCTGCACCAGAACGCGGGCCTCCCGGGGACGGTCCGGACACGCGGTAATGAGCGCATCTGCATCTGCGACAGGGATTTCGATGTCGACGCCATGGTCGGTGCGGCAGCGCCCGGGGCGGCCAGCTCATCTACCGCGTCTTTGGTGTGATGACGCGTCTTCGCTCTCCGCAGCGGTCGAATCTCCGTCAGTGGTCCTGCGGTAGTCGAGTGCCGCTCGTCGCGCATCCCGTGGGCGCACGTGCTCCGTAAACCTGCGCCTCCGGCCCGCCCAAATTCTAGCGCGCTCCTGGGCGACCAGAAGAGATTAATCAGCCTCTTCGCCGCTCCGTACCGAGGGTCGTGCGCCTCTTCCACGTTGTACTGCAGCTGCTGCTGTCGCTGGGACGGTGCCCGGCTCTAAGGAGTCGGGCAGACGACGAGAGCGGCCTGGTCCATCATCAGACGCACGGCCCGACATTGCCGCCGCCCTCGTCGCGCGGGTGTGCTGCGCAGTGTCCGTTTCATTGAAGTTTTCGACGGCCCCCATAAATGCCACGCCAAGACGTGAAGGAGCCCTTGAAGAACGAGAGCCTAGAGTTCCGCTGCGTCCAGCATGCTACCCTTTCGACCCAGCGGTGGCCGCCCTCCATCCACGCGTCCTTATCCGCGTTGGATCCCCCGCTTCCGCGGCAGGCGCTACTGAATATCGTGTTATCGCGCGCGCTGGCGCCACGACGGCGACGGGGCACGCTTCCACATCCGTAGCGCACGGCTCAGCCACCGGCGAACACTCTTCATTGTTTTCGATATCCAGCGTCACCCCGGCATTTGAAGAATGGTCCATCGACTCTGCAAGCGGGAGCCGATAGCCCGCCAAAGACCGTTTCCAGGGACGCCGGCTAACGGCATGCTCGGTGTGAGTTTCAAAGCGAAGCACTGTACCCAAAGATGGCCAAAATACAGGCGCCGCGACACTCTGGGTCTCCGCCATGTCTCCCGCCACGCTCACGGAAGCAGCCAACCCCGCCCCAGCATCACCTACCGAAACGTCTGCAGCTGCCGCCGTGCTCCCGTGCGCATGTTCCGCCCCGTCGCCGGCCTTTTGGACACCGTCGTCCGCGCCGGTCACTACAGCCGCCGGGAGCGTCTCGCCCGCCGACCGAGTGCAGTACTTGCTGTAGTCCCGGTTTCTGCCAGCACCGCCGCCGCGAAGGGCTCCGCTCGCGCCGATGGAAAACCTCGTCGGCGGTAGCGGCGGCAACCGGCTCTTTCCTGTCGTTGCAGGACGTGCAGGAGCTGCGGCAGCTGACCTTGGAACAGGGAAGCGGTAGATACTGGTACGTAAAGAGGAGCTCTCCTATACCGGTGGCGCAGAAGAGTGACTTGTTTCAGGCGTCGCCCCACTCTCTCTGACGGCGGCGTCGCACGCTAACCACCCGCAAATGGCCGCGGCTGCATGTTTGCTACCGCGGGCGTCCGCTGCCTCGCCGCCGCCGGCATCAACGCCGTCGTACGCGCCACTAGGGACGGTAAGCGGCATCGTGTTTCCCACAGTGTGGCAGATGCCGTCGTCGACGTGGCCGTCTCTCCCGGTGGTGGCACCAACTCCACCGTCCGCGGCACTTCCGGTTGCGGTCTGGGGCAGAGGCGATGAGCTGTCGATGGACTTTACAGAGGCGACGCAACTGCCGTCGTCGGCGACGTCACCGTCCGAGACGCAGCTCAGACGCGACCGGCGGAGCTTGCTGCTGTCCACTGTGCTTGGCGCGCGGCCACCGCGGTCCGCGGAAGCGGCTGACGCTGCGTTGACAATCGAAGCAAGCTTCGCAGCGTAACCGGAAGAGACGTTTGGGGAGCCGATCGAAGCGGCAGCTGCGACGGCGAGTTCGTGAAAGCGAGCGATCGAGTCTTAGCTCAGAGGCACGCGCGACATGGAGGTCGCAGCTATGACGGGAGAGTAGTCCTCAGAGCCGGTGTGGTGCCTGTCCTGGGGTGACATGGGACGAGCCGCACCGCTGTCGTCACCGTCCTCAGTCCGTTGGCGTCCCCGATGAATCAGAGCTCCGGGCCGGTGGTTTAAGCGTTCGCGTTCCTCGTCCAGAACCTCTGCACGCGGTGGCGCGCGGGCGCTCAAAGAGGCGGTGACCACGCCAGTTGGCCAAGGACTGCACTCCACGCTGCCTGAGAATCACCAGGGGGGCGCGAACGGGCCCGACGGATCTGAGGGAGGTTTGATCGAGAGCTGCCCGGTGGCGTCGCTCAGAGTGTCACCACAAATTGCTCCGACACAGGTGGTCCTGGAGAGCATGATGGAGAAGCACATGGCGCAGACATCGGCACTCCGTGCCTGTGAGCGATACGAGTCAGCTTTCTAGGGGCGCTACTGGTCAACTTTACGGGAGAAACGGCACGCAGAGGGGCCCGACGCAACTGCGCTTGAGAGGGTGGCAGCAGGCTTTCTTGAGCGGGAACCTGCATCGAACGAGCCCAGAAGACGGGCCCAAGGAAGTATCGGTGGAGCACCGATGATGGCGCCGCCACAGGGCCATGCGTGGACGCACCCGATGGGTTGGTGGCGCACCGTGCGGCTTTTGAGGGTGTTGGACGAACAGGCACCAGACATCCGGCCTCAAAGGGCCGTGCCGCTGCTCCAGATGGTGGCAGACCGAGCACCAGAACTGGCACCTCAAGGGAGCACCTGCGAGCAGGTTGCTTGGAACCCCTCATCCGCCCGTATCTCAGTTGGGCCAACAGCAACACGGAATGGCCTGCTGTGTGAGGAGATTGGGGGCCGCGAGGCGGGCCCTGAGTGGGTGCCGTGGAGCATCCTCGCCGTTGGGCACTCGCATGCCAGGACAACAGTCCACGCAGGCGGACGGGATGAATGGTAGCCTCCAATTGGTCAGATGGCACAGTGGTAATCAGAGCTCAGGCGTCTTGACTCTTGCTGAGGTCCGATGCATTCCAGGTCTTGAGTTTTGCATGTTGGAACGTCTGTGGCACTGCAAAGCAGCCCAGCCAGTGGTACGCATCTGTGCGAGGTGGAGCAGCATAGCGTTAGGCTCGCTGACGCTTTCAGAAAGGCCGTGCATCCCTGAGTTCGTTCGCTACCCTCTGTGTGAAGCTTCGTCTGTCGCACAGAAGATGGTGCATCCAGCCTCTGTCTCCGATTACCCCGTAATTTGTCTGCTCCCTGGCGGGAATCTCCTCACGCAGTGCATCCGGGTGGCACCGGAGTGAGGTTGAGGCCGATAGATCATTGCCGGCGTGGCTGGGATTGAGCGCTTGGCTGGGATGGCTCTGGATGAGCACAGGCGAAAGCCAGTGCTTCTCGACTTTGATGTGAGGGGATGCCGATCTGCACCACTGGCGACGATGGAGCGTTGATGGCGACGGTGCTGCGGCACCCGCTTGCAGCACAGGGGTGCCGGCCAGACACAAAGCGTCGCGCGGCGGTGGCGTGGGAGGGCCCGAGCGGATTGGGTTTGTGGAGGGTGAGAGAGTATATTTACGTTATCCACGACCCGTAACGTGTTTCCGAACCGTCTTGTACGCCCCCTCCCACAGTTTCATGTCGACGGCCGTGGCGCTACACCTGGAACCCTTTCTCGCCATCGCAGCCCATCTTCTGTGCAACCAGCGGGCTCGATGGGCCGCACGAAGACGTCGAGGACGAGAAGCATAACGACTGCGCCCACCCATACCCGCGCCGGCAAGAGTGTTTCGGGCTTGAAAGACCTCGGCGGCCAGACGCCCGACGGGCCCCGTAAGAACGGGTTGGCGCCCGTCATGCGCGCCTCCCTGGCGCTTTCAGCTGCGCTAAATGATGTGCTGCTTGGAAGCGCTGCTGCTGGCGCACCGTCGTCGGCGGCCGGGGCTACCGCTTGTGCTGGCGGCGCTATCGCCTCTTCTTTCAGTTCTAAGGCGTTCGTGCAGGCGAATGCTGCGCGCGCGGCCGAGAATCAACAGGCGGGGCAGCGCTCTCATGACATCACGCACGCGCTGCAGGCTCGCCCAGCGGCCGGCGTGCAAAGGGCGCGCCGGTACCGCCCCTGATCCGTCGCCCTGCGCGAAATCCGACAGTTTCAAACGTCCACCGAGCTTCTCATACCCAAGAAGTAGTTTCAGAGCCTCTTAAAGGAAGATGCCGAAAACTACAAAGACTTGAGGTTCCAGTCTCCGGCTCTTGTCGTGCTTCAAGAAGCCGCTGAGGACTACCTTGTCGGTATTGTGGAAGAAAGCGTCTTGTGCGCCGTTCACGGCGGGCTCAGGACGCTGATGGCTAAGAGCACGGCTCTCGCGCGCCGCATCCGTGGTCCGGAGCGCCTGTGATGCGAGGTTCGATGTCAGCGTGCACACTAGTTGCATGAGTTTTGTAATCGATGCAGGCGTAGTGTTAGCCTGCGTGTGCGGATGTTCTTGTTCACTCGACACGTTGTGCCTCATATTTGGTGGCTGTCGTGATGAGACACAGAGAAACACTGCGGCGTATCGTCAGCATTGTCTCTGACAGGGCGTCAAGATGTAGTCGAAGGTCGGCCCCGACGGCGGGTCCGCGTGGGCGTCGTCCGTAGACCCGAGGTTCGAACGGCGGTAGCCCACCTCGCGGCGACGCCGCACCACGGTGATCGACGAGGCACCGTCGTCCCGGGACGGCACACGCGCGTGCGGCATCGCGGTGTTCTGATTCGCGAACGGGTTGGCGGGGCGCGCCGGGTCGATCCCCCGGAACGTCGCGTGGGCCAGCGTCTCGGTCACGTCCGGGCGCGCCTCCTCGCGCGCCCACGCCGGCGCCGACGTCGAATGGTCGGTCAACACGAGCAGGGGGCCCACGGCGGTGCCATACATCATCTACTCGCCGGCCATCGAGGTGAACAACGCGGGCGCGGACGCGGAGAGATGCGGCGGCCGCAGGGTCCTCGGAGGGGTGGGGCGTGTGGGCAACCACGAAGGGAAGTGGAAGGCCCACAAGGGCCGACATAAGCAAGAAGCGACGGGCCCCACGGGGGTGCAGTAGACGGCATGTCGTTGGGTGGGAGGAGGAACAAGTCGGGGAACACCCCGTCGCAGCCAGCGCGGAGGGGTTTTCGTCGCGAGGTGGTGGGGAGGAGTCACCGGGAAATGCGTGGGGGAGAAGTGAGACCGGGGTGTGCGTGCGGGCCCACGGGAAGAGGCGAGGCCAGCGCTCTCCGCCGAGGGGCGCGGCGGGCGCGGGTGCTGCGGGACACCTGATCGGGCCTGCGCCACGCCGCGGGCGCAGGGTTGGCCCGATCCGACCCACGGACCGACCTCGACAACCCCTCTGGGGCGAGTATCGGCGGGGGGGGCGGGGGGGCGGCCGTAGCCGGCACCCTGTCTGGGGGCCGGCCCGGATCTCGCTTCCCAGGATCGTCGCGAGACGGGCGGGGACGCCACGACGAGGTGGCTGTGTGACGGTCGAAGGTTCCGCGGCTGGAATGGGCGTGGCCCCTCGTCTGTGGACAGCCCACCCCGGGGCCACCCCAACATATCCCGATCCGGGCCAGCGCAGGGAAGACCTGTGCGGATCTCAGGGAGATCCGGTCTTGTGGGGACGGGGGTTTTCCCCAGTGGTTTTACCAACCCCCGTACTACATTTTTGAACTTTTCGCTTTGGAAAGAATTATCTGCTTGGCGCAATTCGGGCGGCTTCTTTGGCGGCCGCCGTTCGCGTTAGAGAGGGGTTTATGGACAGCGGGGACGGCCAACCCCGTCGGCGTTTGATAAAACCAACTGTGCTTTGGACAGCGATATCCCCCTGAGCTTTGCCGTGATCCTCTCCCCCGTTGGGGATGGCTGGGCTGTGGATTGTCTTCCGGGGCAGTTCTATCGACGGAGCGAGCTGATCAAGAGGTCACGTTTACTGAACGACGAAGCAGCGTAGTTGTTCCAAGAACAGCTACAGGTACCTCTGTTTTTCAATGAAGTCCCAGGTAGGAGGTTGCGTACAAACAAACTCGAGATTCTTCGTGGAATAACAAGCTCGAATGGCGCAATGCCTGTCGACCGGTGCGGTTGGCTGTCATAGGCCATGGTCAATACGGGGAGTAGCTTGTCCCAGCGGCGGGGGTCGTGTGTGATGTAATGTCGGACATGAGTGGTCACCGTACGATTGTACCTCTCGACTTGACCATTTGTCTGTGGATGATACGTCGTGGTGCGCCCCGTTTCGGTGCCCAGCACTTTCATTACGGCGATGAATAAGTTCTAAATGAACTGGGGTCCTTCCTGCGATAGAATTCGGTCCGGTAGACCGTAACAGGCGACCCGTGAGTCAATAATGACTGATGCCAAGGAGATTGCGGTTAGGCGCCGCAAGTCGACGCATTTGGTCAGCGTGGAGATGCGGTCAGAAATGATCAAGATGAAGCCGTTACAAGCTTTGGTAGCGGGGATTGGACAGAAGATATCGACCGATAGGTCCGTCAGTGGTTCCGTAGCTGGGAACAGCGTCAGTTGGGACGTGTGTCGCCGCAGTGACAGCCGATTATGGGCGCAGGTGGTACACTTTGTGATAGTGTGGTAGATATCCGTGACCATGGATGGCCAGGACAGTCTTTCTCCATTCTTGTAGCTTTGGTTACTATGGAGGTCGATAGTAACCAAAGCTGGACGACCGCGGTGAAAGACAGGAGGGCGATCGTCGTGAATCGATTGCGATAAAAAAAACGCCA
>Ga0114953_1002794_pt1 | contig 12041 bp, 10 predicted proteins | sample SidtaG_FD_87298 | JGI IMG/M metagenome (GOLD analysis project Ga0114953, IMG submission 87298) | Marine algal microbial communities from Sidmouth, United Kingdom - Sidmouth_Male2 metaG | ecosystem: Host-associated > Algae > Red algae > Unclassified | place: Sidmouth, United Kingdom | collected...
CGTGTCGACCACGGTGCCATTGGCGTCAAGTAGCTGGACGGTTACTCCCGGGATGGGAGATTCGTTGGCGCCCTGCACGCAGTCTTCGTTGGCATCGATCCAGACGTAGTCACCAATCGAAGCTGGTGGGACAGGGGTCGGTGTTGGAGGTACCGCTGTAGGCGGCACGGGAGTCGGTGGTACCGGCGTTGGCGGAACCGGCGTTGGCGGAACCGGAGTTGGCTCCGGTGCTGGCCGGTAGTACCCGAAGTCATGGTCCGTGTTGTTCTCGCCGGGGCTCAGTACCTCGTCGGAGATTTCGTCAGTTTCGCCGTCGATGTCGCATACGGGCTCGAAGCCATTGAGGGCCCAATTGTTACTGCGAACCCGGACGTCATAGTTGCCCGCCTCCAGACCGGTGAACAGGTACAGGCCGCTGCGGTCGGTGATGTCGGTGGCAATGACGATGCCATCTGAATTCAGGAGATCAACGAACACGCCGGAGATCGGAGACTCTGACCGTCCTTGTACGCAGTCGCGATTCTCGTCATGCCAGATGTAGTCACCAATCGAACCCAGCGGTTCAGGAACCGGGGTTGACGGAACCGGGGTTGACGGAACCGGGGTCGACGGAAACGGGGTTGGTGGAATCGGGGTCGACGGAACCGGGGTAGGTGGAATCGGGGTCGACGGAACCGGGGTAGGTGGAACCAGGGTTGGACGTGGGGGGTTGGTTGGTCGGGGAGTGGGCTCGGCCGTTGCCGGAGGCGGGGTTGGCTCACAGGAGCCTTCAATCTTTATCCAGCTGACTTCATCGTCATGGACATCGAAGGTTCCGGGGCCGACCCGAGTCTTGGTCCAACCCCGACCGTCGAAGTGTTCCGACACGGTGATGGTCATGCCCGCAGGCACGTAGACCGATTCGACGTCGTCGTTCAGCCAGGCGAGGTTACCGCTGAAGTTGTAGGTACCCGGGCCCAGATCAGACAACTTGGTGTTGCCGTTGGGGAAGTCAAAGAGCGAAACCTGGCAGTTGCCGGTTGGTTGCGGTGTCGCCGTCGGAACTGCGGCGCTCGGCGGCGTGGGGATTATCGCAATCTGGTCCTGAATCCGCGTGTCGTCCGATCGGAGCCAGATGGCGTCCGGGTTCCGCTGGTATTGGCCGTTCTGAACCTTGGCCATGATGTCTCGAGCCACGGTGCCGCTGACCGAATGACCATTGGTGACACTCCAGACGGCCTTGGCAATCCCATCGGGAAGGTCGCTGTTGAGCGTCGAGCCGCTCCAGTAGTGCGGGTCGTTGTAGGCGTCCATGATCGTCTCGATGGTGGCGATCTGCGATGAAGAGAAACCTTCGGTCGTGTTGGTCCCGGAGACAACGGTGTGGCGGTTGCCGTCCTGGTCATAGTGCGGGGTGCTCTCGCTGTAGTCGAGGCAGTAGTTGTCGCCGCGTCGGCCGTCGTCAAAGGTGACCGAGTTGCGGTAATCGCCGGAGTTGAGACCGCCGGACACGGTGTACACCTTGGCGGCCCCGCTGGTTGGCGTGCTGGTGCTGGGCTGGCTGGTGGTGGTTGTACCCGCACCGTTGGTCCAAGTATCGGAGGTGAATGCGAGTTCGTCAGGTGAGCTGCCAATGTCAGGCAGGTCAGCCGGCAGCTTCTCGCTGGTTTCGGCTCCCGTGTCAACGCTGGTGGCGTTGCTGGAATCGTTGGCGTCGTCGCTTTCAGACGCCCGTGTGGTGGTATCAGCTGACGAGGACGAAGTTGTCCCCTCCTCCGCTGACGCCAAGTTTGAATCTGAGCTGCTACTTGCGCAGGCAGTACCGAGTAATGCCAGCGCGAGCAGGAGCGCGACTAGTCGACGCATCCAGATATCCCTTCTGTGGTTTTGCAGCCGGCGGACCGGTCTGCTTTGACCATGTAGGGATTGGTTGGTTGAGGGTGGGTCTTGAGTCAGGGGCGCGAAGTCATGCCGCCCGGCGTGGGTCTTTCTGCTCAGGCCCGTCGGCGGGGGTCGCCGCTTGTTGGTCCGTCAGCTGTCGAACCCCACGCCAAACGCTTCGAGCAGTCGGAGCCAGGGTCCGGGAGCTCCGTGATTGGCGTCGGCCCGGGCGATCTGGCGGCGGGTGAATTGGATCAAGGGGTTGCGGATCGGCTCGGGTGGGAACCGCAGCGGTTTGCGCCGCACCATCTTCAGCTCGGTCCGTTCCGTGGATTTGCCGTCGACCAGGTCGAGGCCAACCCGGGCGCCCCAACGAGAGGCGCCAACCCCCAGGCCGGTATACCCGGCAACCCACACCAGGCGCCGGCGGTGGGCGTGGCCGAAGGCGGCGGTGAATTTGGATGTCGTGCCAATCGGTCCTGCCCAACGGTGGGAGAAACCAAGGCCCTCGAGCTGTGGGAACGTGTCGAAGAAGTGGCCGGCGATCGTGATGTGCGAGTCGATCCGCTGTTCGTATTGGGGTCCCATGCCATTGCCCCGGTAGTAGTTGGCGTCGAAGCCGCCCCAGAGAATGCGGTCGTCTTCGGTGAGCCGGTAGTAGTGGAACTGATTCGCCCAGTCCGAGACCCCGCAACGGGCCTGCCACCCAATGGCGGCCATCTGCGCGGCGCTCAACGGTTGGGTCATCAGCACATGGTCGTAAATCGGAATCACATAGCGACGAATCTTTGGTTCGGGCTCGGCCCATGCGTTGGTGGCAACCAGGACTCGGGGGGCGGCAACCGAACCGCCTGAGGTGCGGACGGTCAGAACGGTCCCGGCATCATCCACGGTGGTGACCCGACTTCTCTCAGAGATCACCACCCCGAGGTCCAGGACGGTTTGCGCAAGTCCAACGACGAGCTTGGCGGGGTCCACCATTGCGGCGCCCCCGGGCTCAACCGCGCCGGCCAGGTAGGTGGGGGAGTTGAGCTCTCGGCGGGTCTCGGTCGCGTTCAACAGGTTGATGTGGTGGCCGTGTTCACGGACTATGCCTGCGTACTCTGCCAGATCATCCACCTGCCACGGTTTGGTGGCAACGGACATGGTGCCGGTGACTTCGACCGCGGCATCGATGCGGTGACGATCCAGGTCGCTGAGGAGGGCCTCAAGGTTGTCCTGGCCCATGCGGTCCAGGATTGCGTTCTCGTCGGGCCAATGGGAGAGGCCATTGAGCAGCCCATGGGTCAGCGATGCTTCGCAGAACCCACCGTTGCGGCTGGATGCTCCATGCCCAGCGGTCTCGGCCTCAATGACATGAATCGTTCGGCCGGGGTGTTCTTCGATGGCCTGCAGAGCGGCCCAAAGTCCAGTGAACCCACCACCAATGATGACCAGGTCGGCGGTGTGGTCGCCAATGAGCGAAGGGCGCGACCCCGGCGCCGGAGTGTTCTCACTCCAGTAGACGGCGGACCGGGCCTGGCGCACCTGGTGCGCAATGGCATCAGTCCGTGATGACGACACGAACCCCGGTGATGGTCTCAACGACTTTCCTGCCTGGTCAGTTGGAAGCTGGGCTGTCGGGGTACAGGCTGAACCAGCGGCGGCTCCCGGGCTGGCGCTTCAAAACAGATGACCACAACTCGGTGGGATTTGCGGTGAAGAGGTCAGACTGGGTGGCGCGGGCCACAAACCAGCCGCCCGAACGGATCTCTTCCTCCAGCTGGCCCGGCCCCCAACCCGCATACCCCTGAAAGAGTCGGAGGTGCCGGGGTTCGACCGCCAGCCCGTCGGGATCCTGATCGAGGTCCAGCGTGAAGGTGCCGGGGGCATGGCGAATGGGAGCCATGGTGTTGTCTGGGGTCTGGGCGGCCGCCAGTCCGATGATTGTGTCCGGAGAGACCGGTCCACCCGTGAACAGCTGGGCCGGTTCGGTGCTCAAAATCAGCGCCTGCCAATTCTGGAGCACCTGCTGCGCGCCACGTGGTTCGGTGGCGGCGGGCGGGGTCTGGTCCCGAACCTGAGGACGATTCAGAACAACGCCCAGTGTTCCTTCATCGCCGAAGCTCAGGATGAAGATAACGGTGCGCTCAAAGTTGGGATCGCCGATCACCGGGGTGGAAACGACGTGGCGACCCGACAGATCTTTCGGGACCTCCTGCGGAGTTCCCCCGGTAGGTAGAAGGTGCATCGGAGTGCAGCGTATGGGCCAGTCCCGTCCAACGGGCTCCGGGTACGCTGCGACCGTGGCTGCACCCCCCGAATCCGCACAAACCCCTGGCGGGTCACCGTCTCTACGACTGGCTCTGTGCCAGCTTGACATTCGGGTCGGTGCCATCGACCACAACGTGGACCTGGTGCTTGCGGCTCTGGCCGAAGCTCAAGCCGCCGACTGTGACCTGGCGGTGTTTCCCGAGCTTGCGCTGGTGGGCTATCCGCCGGAAGACCTGGTGTACAAGTGGCGGTTCATTGAAGACAACAAGGCGGCCCTGGCTCGCGTGGCGGCGGCCACGACGACGTGTGCCGCCATCGTCGGCTACGTGGAGGGTGACCAAAACCAGCACCAGGAATCGGGTCAGCCCTATCTCTGGAACGCCGCGGCCATCTGTGCCGAAGGTCAGGTACAGGCCACCTACTTCAAGCAGGAACTGCCCAACTACGCAGTGTTCGACGAGGACCGGTATTTCATTCCCGGTGAAGACCTGGCGCTGTGGTCGGTCAACGGAGTGAATATTGGTTGCACCATCTGTGAAGACATGTGGGTTGACGGCGGTCCCTGCGACTCGCTCGCCCAGGGTGGCGCTCAGGTCATGATCAACATCAACGCGTCGCCGTACCGGCAGGGAAAGTTGGCGGCCCGCGACGCGGTCCTGCAGGACCGGATCGCTGCCGGCGGGGTGCCGTTTGTGTACCTCAACATTGTGGGAGCGCAGGATGAATTGGTCTTCGATGGCGCCTCGGTCGTGGTGGACGCAACCGGTGAACTCATCGCCCGGTCCAAGCAGTTTGAAGAAGAGGTGATGATTGCGGACTTCGCGGTTTCGCCTCCGGTCCCGGCGACCCTTCCGGTGGTGACCGTTACCGCGGGTCAGTCGGTCTCTCAAACCGGCCTGCCACCCAAGATTCAACCGCTGCTCGATCCAATGGAAGAGCTGTGGCAGGCGTTGGTGCTCGGCACTCGGGACTACGTTCACAACAACGGATTCACCGACATTTGTTTCGGTCTCAGCGGCGGCATTGACTCGGCGATGGTCGCCTGCATTGCCGCAGACGCGCTTGGTCCTGAACACGTGCACGCGGTGCTGATGCCGTCACGGTTCTCCTCGGATCATTCCGTGAACGACTCGGTTCGACTGAGCGAAAATCTGGGCATCAACCATCGAACGATTGCGATCGAACCCGCGCACCACGCATTCCTGGACATGCTGGCGCCGTCCTTCGAAGGACGCGAGCCCGATGTCACCGAAGAGAACCTCCAAAGCCGAATTCGCGGCGTGCTGTTGATGGCGCTGTCCAACAAGAATCGGTGGCTTGTGCTGACAACGGGGAACAAGAGCGAGCTGGCGGTCGGCTACTCCACCCTCTATGGCGACACCGCCGGCGCATACGGCGTGATCAAGGACGTGTGGAAGCTCACGGTCTATGAGCTCGCCCGTCACTTCAACCGGCGTCGAGGGGTCGAAGTGATTCCCGAACACATCATCACCAAACCGCCGTCGGCGGAGCTTCGACCGGACCAACGCGACGACCAGAGTCTGCCCCCGTACGAGGTCCTCGATCCCATCCTGATCGAACTGGTGGAGAAGAACCGCACCGCGGCCGAACTGATCGAAGAGGGCTTTGGGGATCCCGCCGTGGACCCGGCCGTCATCATGCGGTTGGCACGGCTGGTGGACATCGCTGAGTTCAAACGGCGTCAGAACCCGTTGGGTACCCGGGTGTCTTCCAAAGCGTTCGGTCGAGACCGGCGGATGCCAATCACCCACTCGTTCCGAGGTGCGCCAGCCAATGGATGAGAAACCGGCACCCTGACCCATATGGATTCCTGACAACCGTGGCGCAAGCGGTAAGAATGAAGCGATGACAATCCGACGCCAGAACCCACCGGGCGAACCATTCCTTGCGTCGCGACCCGCCCCTCGGGTAATCCGGCCAGGAGACGCGGGCCATGACCCTGGCCATGACGCTGGCCATGACGCGGGCAACGCGGCGGCGCCTTGGACCAATGACGTTCGACCCGCACCGCCGCTGAGCTCGACCCCACTACCGGTTCGGACCGTCACCGCTCCCACCCGCCCGACTCCACCGTTGACGCTCGCCGCCCTCGCAACTCGCCTGGGTGAAATGGTTTGGTTGGAACAACGACTGTTTGAAGTGCTGGGCTTCTGGAGTTCCATCGAACCGAATGCGGCCCTGTCGGTGGCCTTCGCCGAAGCCAGTCGTCATCACGGATGGCACGCCTCGCTCTGGGAGGAGCACCTGCCTGACGCCCACGGACTCAAGGACGTGGGGGAGATCAAAGCGCCGAACGCCGGCTGGGTTGCACTGTTCGAAGAGTTGGTGCGAACCGCCGAACCGGACCGGTCCGCTGACCGGGTTGCAGCAATTCTGCGGGTGGTTGAACCGTGGCTTCGGATTCGCGACGAACAGATTTCGGGAGGGCTGGCACCGCTCTCGGACCGGGCGCTCATGCGAGCACAAAGGTTTGTCGCCATGGACCATGAACAGGACAACGAGCGGATGCGCGACATTGCGCCGGATCTACCACCCGGCCGGGGTCAAGCCTTCATCGACCAACTTTTCTCCCTAATTAGTGAGAGAGCGCCTCGGGAGTAGACGTCGCACGCCGGGAATTCACCGACAATCGCAGATTCTTACCGTCGGTTCTGCTAGGGCCGGGTGGGGCCCCGTGACTCATTCGGTATCGTGGCGGCAGGCCGTTCTTTGGTGGAAGAGGGCTGTGGGGATTGGCAGGAACCGGGGTGTGAACGTACGCAATTGGTACGTGTCTCACTCTCCGGGCCTTTCGAACCTCACATCATAGTTATGTTGTGCGTACGCGAGAGGATCTGTTTGTGGCCAAAGAGCGTGTTGAACGGGACGAGGAAGACCTTGTCCGCCTGTATCTGACAGATATCGGGCAGTACCCACTTCTCACCAAGGATGACGAGGTTCGCCTCGCGCAACTGATCGAGCAGGGTGCCGAAGCCCGAGGGGCGATTGAAAGTGGCGAAACGCTGACGGTCGCCAAGAAGCGTGAAGTTCGCAAAGCGCTCCGCGCGGGAGAAGACGCCGAACGCACCTTTGTGCAGTCCAACCTTCGCCTCGTGGTCTCCATCGCCAAGAAGTACCAGGCTTCCGGCCTGCCGCTTCTGGACCTGATTCAGGAGGGCAACCTGGGCCTGATGCATGCGGTCGAGAAGTTCGACTGGCGCAAAGGCTTCAAGTTCTCCACCTACGCCACGTGGTGGATCCGCCAGGCGATTACCCGCGGTATCGCCAACACCGGCCGCACCATTCGTCTCCCGGTCCATGCCGGTGACACGTTGGCTCGTCTGCAAAAGGCTCGTGCCCGACTGGAAATCAAGTACGGCCGTCCGGCGACGCTGGCCGAGCTCTCCGCCGAAGTCGAAATGCCTGAGGACAAGGTCACCGAAGCGCTTCGCTTCGCCGCTGAACCGCTGTCACTGAGCGAACCGCTCCGAGAAGACGGCGACGCCGAACTGGGCGACGTTGTTGAAGATCGCGGGGCCGATTCTCCGTTCGAAGTTGCGGCCACGGCCCTGCTGCCCGAAGAGATCTCCCGGCTGCTGGGACCACTTGACGAGCGGGAGCGTGAAATCCTCAAGCTCCGCTTTGGCCTTGACCGCGGCGAGCCCCGCACTCTTGAAGAGGTGGGCGAGCACTTCAACCTCACCCGGGAGCGCATTCGTCAGATCGAAGCTCGCGCCATGTCGAAGCTGCGCCACCCGTCTTCGGACACCGGCGCGCGCGACCTTCTCGCTGTCTGATCCGACGCTGACGTGGCGTGGGTGCAAACCGTCGATGATGACGATGCAACCGGCGTTGTAAAGAAGTACTACGACGGCAACCGTCGCGCCTGGGGTGGCGTTGACAACATCATCAAGGCGCACAGCCTGAGCCCCGCCGCGCTGCGGTCACTGATGACCTTCTACAACGGGGTCATGCACGGAGACGGCCCGCTCTCAATGGCACAACGTGAGATGATCGCGGTCACGGTCTCCCGACTCAACCATTGTCATTATTGAGTCCGACACCATGGAGAAGGTCTTCTCCGCGAAACCCGGAACGAAGCGTTGGTTGCGCAGCTGAAGATCGACCATCGGACAGCCGGTGACGATCTGCTCGGCGCCGCCGACCGCGCCATGCTGGACTACACCGAAAAGCTCACCGTGGCCCCGGCCTCCATCGTCGAAGCCGACATTGTCGCGTTGCGAACAGCGGGCTTCACCGACGAGGCCATTGTCGAAGTGAACCAGATTGGCGGCTTCTTTGCGTGGTGCAACCGAACCGTCGACGGGTTGGGCGTGCAGTTGGAGTCCTTTTGGGATGACCCCAACGTAAGCAATATTTGACGCCGCCTCCTGAGCAATGCCTCCCGGCGGGCCGTAACGCCGAGCGCAGGCGAGCTCACTTTGAGCCATGCCCTAATCTCTCCAGGTGATGGAACCGCTCAGCTCCTCCTACGCCACCGCCCGGGTGGCGTTTCTCGATGCGGCCGAGCAGGCAACGGCTCGGGTTGAGAGCTTTGTGCATCCCGGGCGAGGGCTCCATGGCGAGGAGCTGGCAGTTGACGTCGCTGAGGTCGGACCAGCGAGCAATGACCGGGTCGTCATCGTGGTGTCCGGTACCCACGGAGTGGAGGGCTATCTGGGCTCGGCGGTGCAACGGCATCACCTCGCGCAGTTGGCTGCCGCTCCGCATGCCTCCGACCAGCCGACGCTGATCCTGGTTCATGGGCTCAATCCCTTCGGTTTCTCCTGGCTCCGGCGCGTGAACGAGGACAATGTTGATCTGAACCGCAACTTCATCGACTGGGAGAATCCGCCAACCAACGAGAGCTACAGGGATCTGGCCACCGCCCTCGTCCCCGCTGGTTGGACGGCCGAAGATCAGGAGCAGAGCTTTGCCGCCCTCATGGCCGAGCTCGAAAGAGTCGGCATGCCGGCTTTCCAACAGACGGTGTCCGGTGGCCAGTACGACTACCCGGACGGCATCTTCTATGGGGGATCCGAACCGGTGTGGTCGCACCGCTGGGCTCGCAACTTCTTTGGGCGACGGCTTGATGGCGTCGCCCACGCAGCAGTGATCGATCTGCACACCGGTCTGGGCCCATGGGGGTTTGGTGAACTGATCAGTTCGGCGATGCCCAACAGCGAAACACACCGTCGACAAGGTGACTGGTACGGCGAGGTGACCGCGCACAAAGGGGAAGGCAGCGTGTCGGCCCCGCTGCTTGGCGATTGGCTTACCGCCGTGCCCGGTATGAGCCCGTCGACCGAGGTCACCGCCGTGGCGATCGAATACGGCACCGTCGACGTTGTGACGGTGCTGCAGAGTCTGCGGGCCGATGCGGTGCTCCATGCCCACGGCGATCCGACCGCCCCGGAAGCAAAGGTGATTCGCGACCAGGTCAGAGCAGCCTTCAACGATGATGACCCGGCCTGGCTCGACGCCTGTTGGTCTCGCTACGAATCGGTGACCCGAACGGCCATGACTCGCGTAGGGCGGTAGGCACCGACCGAGAACGGGGTCACAACGTCGGCGCAATGACCGGCGACGGCTCTGCATGATTTGCGGAGGTGGACGGGAATCGAACCCGCCAGACGGGGATCGCCCGTCTCAACCGCTTTGAAGGCGGCGGAGCCCACCAGGTACTCAGACACCTCCCGGTAGAAGCCTCGACTGTATAGCGCCCCGACAGAGCTTGAACCGTCCCTCTGCGGGGCTTGCCACCAGAGGAGAACTTCGATATATTTCAATCTACTTCCCCGGCTTCCCCGCCTCACGAGATGGAACCACCTCTCCGCTGTTGAACGTCCAGCCGTTGATGCGGGGGGTACCAGTCATGAACGAGCCGGTGGCGGTTGCGTTGTGGTCCATGAAAGGCGGTGTTGGCGTTACGGTCACCGCGGCGGTGATGGCTATGGGACTGGCCGAGAACGGACACGACGTGGTGGCCGTCGATCTGGGCACCGATCTTGGCCCCACGCTGGGCGTACCTGTTGAGCCCGGCCCCGGGATCTCGGATTGGCTGGCGAGTCCCTCAGACGTCGATGCTGAGGCCCTGCATCGCATCGGGCGGGAGGTCGCACCTCGCTTGACGCTGCTGTCAATGGGCTCGGCCCATCTGGCCTCTGAGTCGCCGATGAACACCGATCGCCAGTTGGCATTGGACGCTGCGCTGACAAGCAGCGGGAAGTCAATTGTTGTTGATGTCGGCTCGTTGGCCGGTCCGCTGTCGCCACATCATCGGCTACGAATACACGTTGCTCAGGCGATGACCACGCAATGGTTGGTCACGCGCCGCTGCTACCTGGCGGTCAGTGCGTCCACCCGCACTCCCGTGCCGCCCGATGGGATTTTGGTTGTGAGCGAGCGTCACCGAGCGCTGTCGGCGGCTGATGCTGCAGCAGCCATTGGTGCGCCATTGGTGGCGGAGTGCAGTCTTGATATGGGTCTCGCGCGGGTCGTGGACTCCGGACTTCTGCTGGCCCGGGCACCGCGATCGCTTTGTCGGCTGCTGGGGAACCTCTTCCCGCAGGCTCAAGGGCCGCGCCGAGCCCGATTGGCGCGCTGATGCTCACCCCGACCGAACTCCATCCCGCAGTCGACGATCCATGGCAGCACGTGGCGGCCGAGGTATTTGATGAGGCGGTCGCCTTCGCAGCCGGTGGCGGCGACGCGACCATGGCCTGGGTGGCCAACCGGGTTCGAGAACAACATCCGCTGCTTTCGCCCGCCAATATCGGTCATCTCAGTGAACGGGTCATGGCCGACCTTCATGGCTTTGGTCGGCTCGATCTTCTCCTCAATGACCCCGACGTATCGGAGGTCATGGTCAACGGGCCGGGTCCGGTCTGGGTGGAACGGGACGGGACCATTCAGGTCACCGATCTGGTCATGTCCGCTCGGGAGATCGGTCGGATCAGCGAACGGATTGTGACGCCGCTTGGCTTACGCGTGGACCGAACCTCGCCGATGGTCGACGCTCGCCTGCCCGATGGGTCGCGCGTAAACATCGTTGTTCCTCCGCTTGCGGTCGATGGGCCCTACATCACGATCCGGCGGTTTGCGGCACGTCCGCTCCCGGTCACCGACTTCACCGACGCCGCCACGGCCCACTACCTGAAAGATGCGGTGCGCAATCGGGCCAACATTGTGGTCAGCGGCGGCACCGGCGCGGGGAAGACAACGCTGCTCAATGCGTTGGCTGGGTATGTCGATCACCATGAGCGAATCGTGACGATCGAGGATGCCGCCGAGCTGCAGCTCCCCAACCGCCATGTTGTCCGGTTGGAATCACGCCCGCCCACCGCCGACGGCATTGGACAGGTGTCGATCCGGGATCTGGTGCGCAATGCGCTCCGGATGCGGCCGGACCGAATCGTTGTTGGTGAGGTACGCGGTGCTGAGGCGCTTGACATGATTCAGGCAATGAACACCGGCCACGCGGGTTCGTTGTGCTCGTGTCATGCCAATTCTCCTGCCGATGCGCTGCGGCGCCTGGAGACCATGGTCCTGATGGCCGGGATGGCCTTGCCCCTCGCCACGGTGACCGACCACCTGCGGTCAGCCATCGACCTGGTGGTGCAGGTATCCCGAACCGGCTCCGGTCGCCGAGAGATTGTTGGGATTGCCGGCGTCGACTCGGGCGGACTCACCGAATTCGAGCTGCCGCTCGATTGGGGTCCGCAGCATGACGGACAACGACATGACGGACAACGAAATGGTGTGGTCGGCTCATGATGTTGCTGCTGGGTGTGGTGGGAACGCTGGTTGGTGTTCAGGTGGGCATGGGTCGCCGCGCTTCTCGAGCGCTGCAACGACGTCTATCGGGCCATCAGTACCCGGCTGTCCAGGATGGCGTGCGCCGGCGTATCAATCGCTGGCTGGCTGAG
>Ga0114953_1002795_pt1 | contig 12039 bp, 13 predicted proteins | sample SidtaG_FD_87298 | JGI IMG/M metagenome (GOLD analysis project Ga0114953, IMG submission 87298) | Marine algal microbial communities from Sidmouth, United Kingdom - Sidmouth_Male2 metaG | ecosystem: Host-associated > Algae > Red algae > Unclassified | place: Sidmouth, United Kingdom | collected...
CCCCACGCCGCCGACGGGCGGGCAGGCGCCCGCCGACGCGCGCGGCGTGGCGCCAGCGCGCGCGGCGGTCGGCGGGGCGGCGGCGGGTGGCGCCGGCGCTGGCGCAGGGGGCGCGGCCCGCGCGGCGCGGCGGCCGGTCGGCGGCGGGGGTCGTCCCGGCCCGCGGCCGACGCGGCGGCGCCCCCCCCGCGCCGCGGCGCGCGCGCGGCCGCCGCCGCCCCAACGTCGCTGGACGAGGCAACCGAACAGATGGCCAAACAGAATGGCCTGTTCGGCAACAGGCAAACAAACGCCCATCTGTTGGCCCGCCTGTTCGGAAAACAGAGCCCGAACAGAACGCGAATCCGTTCGGCACGGCTGTTGGCCTCTCTCGAGGGAGATCCTGGCACGGGCGAGGTTGTCTCGTGAGCCACGGCTCGCTCCACATGGTTAGGACGATACTAGACGAATCGGGATGGCTTGGGCTTCCCTAGTGAAGGACTAGCACCGACTATCTGCTTCCGCTGTGGACTCCCTCGCTGAACAAGCACCCAGCGACGAGCAATGACTGGGAAGTCGAGTTGACAATTTCAACTGACGGAGGGACAATGACCCCACCGTAGATGATTGCCCCCCCCCCTGCAGCCGTAGACAATGTAGGCATGTCACTATGACTTGCGCGACCATTTCTGGAGAAAAACCAGACCGGCATTGGGTGGCTTCATGTACCATGACCCATGTGATGACAAGGACACATAGGATGCCTATCAGCCTGAGCGAAGGGGTGACCACACCCCGGGCTTCACGACACCGGCTCTGTCGCTCGCCCCTAACACTCCTGGCGCCCCGTACACTTCACCATCCCGCCATTATTTCATTTTCACCCAACCCTTGCCCCACCTACACCGAGTCCCCATCCGCCATGTGACACATCGAAGGTCCCCCCACCCCATTTGATACATGACCCAGCCACCCACACAGACTGCACCGGCCTAGTTGCTCGGGTTGAGCACGCGAGACGTGAAGGGGAAGAAGCGGTTGGTGAAGAAGCGCTGGGCATGGCGCTCGGCCGCAGTGTCCGGAACGTTGGATGGCATCGCATGTAGACCGTGTCGGTCTCCCAGGTCCAGAAAGTCGGGAACGACGTGCTCAATGCGCAATACGTCGATAAGAGGTACACGAACAAGCACCGGCCACTCGGAGGTAGGACTGGCGAAGTCCCAAGCCACCCGCTTGCAACCAGAACGTGAAAGAGAGCAATTGGGAATGGATGAGACCTCTCGTAGGCGCCGCACGACGGCAAAGTCGTCTATTACCCCACCGAGCATCCGCACCACCAGCTGAGTCCAACCCAGCTGCCGTCTCCCGGAGCCATCGGTGTACCAAATGTAGTCATGGCGTGGCTGCCCGAGGTAGCTTGCGCTCGCACATGCCGTCTGAAAAACGGACGTAGCGCCCCACTCGAACGTACACTGGAAAACGAAGGATGGCGACGTCACGACGGTGCAGCTCAAATCCTTGTCCAACAATGTACCAAGCATGCCCATGCCTGGCGTCCGCTCCAAGTCCTCAATCGTCACGCGCCGCCCCCGATGAGAACGAACCAATACATCGACTGGTGCTGTCGGCACGTCACCTTCGTCGGCAACTTCCTCCACAAGGCCAAACAGTCCATCGACGTCATCGTCGTCATTCTTGCCCATCTCGGTCAACTCTCGGAGCACCTCTCTCTGTGTCTCTGCGGCCCTCATCATCTGCAGGACGATGGTAGGCCCGCGCTTGTTTGTTCGTGAGTACATCCGCTTACACGGACCGTGCAACGCCTCGTTCTCACTGGTGTCTCCTTCCCAGAGGTTGCCGTTCGCGAGCAACGCGCCGAGAAGGTGATTGGCAAGCCGGTGGGCCTTGGAGGTGTGTGCGGGGCCAAAAAGGAGGTCGACGTGGTCGACGATAAACTCTCGCGCCTCGTCCGCGAGCGCGCGCATCTCTCGCTCCGTCATGTGAGTCGTGTCGGAAATGTTGTCACCCATCAGCTTCCCGCCCAGCACAGCCATGCGACAGTACACGTCGAGCACCGCCCTGTGTAGGGGGAGATTCCCATAGAGCCGCCGGTACTTCGCTGACGATACCACGTCAATGACGGCAGGGTCAGGGAGCACCTCTTCCGCTGCCTCAAACACCGAACCATCAGGTACATGCCCGTCGTCAAGCTCCTCCATGTCGCAGGCCGACCGCCGCTCGGCCGCAGCCGAAACCGGTACAGGGGCAGCGTTTGAGTGCCGCGCACGACGCTCCCGCGCCGGTCCACCAACACCAGCAATCATGTGAGGCATTATCGCCAGCCCGTAGCGCCACAGGCGCCCCGTCATCTGAAGCTGCTTCTCGTTGGGAGGAACAAAGAACCTGTGTATATCATTCGGAAGAGAAGTGGGGGGTTCAGTGGCGTACCAGGGAATACAAGCAGGCGTGATAAATCGTCAATGTGCTGCCATGCTTGCACAATGCAAAAATGCAGCTACAGAAACACAGGGAAGATGACAACAGAGGTGCATCCCAAACCAAGAGGTCCACCAACGTACCCGGGTGGTGTCGGTCCAGGTACATTGAGGTGCCCCATCTCCCAGGCTCGCAAGTTTAACGCATCCAGCGTCGCGGGGACAGGACCAAGGCGAGCGTCTTGGCCAGCACACGTGACACGTAGGAAAGAGGGGAAGCGCTGTGCCACCATACGCACCACACCAAGCTTCCATACGTGCAGTAAGTCGAAGGAGATGATGTTGTACAGCTGCTTGCTGTCGGTTGCCAGGCCCCACACTGCGCCAATGGCTGGTACGAACGCAAGGGCGCTGTGCTCCACCCGGAGCTGGTTGCGCAATGAAGGCCGAGGGTCTCGGTCGCGGGTCAGTGCACCGGCCAGCTGGGCATCCAGCACGGCGGTCACGTCACGGAGCGGCGCACCAACGCCCTCAGGTCCACCTGCCACCTGCCGTCGGACCATGCAGTGTGAACAGAAGAACTCGCATGCATTGCCCATCAGGCACACGATCGACCTCTCGGCGAGCTGGTCGGCCACGATACCGACCAACCGTGGGACAGCAGTCAGGGGTTGCCGCCCAGGAAACTCCATTGGAACACCAGTTCGACTTGAACCGACGAACCGGCGGAGAAGGACAGCCAGGCACCGCTGCAACAAACCGTTCCGAGCATCGCTTGCGCGGCGGCGAGCAGTCGCGGTACGAGCCGCCGGCTTGCCAACATGGGGGACGTATCCAACAGTCACCCACTGTACATGTCGGTCACGTACGTTCAGTACACGCGCCCGGATTGGGTACACATAATGTGCCCCAGACCAGGACACGACAGCCTCGTCAATGAAGAGCTGCACGGCCAATACGAACGAGAAGGACCCGTGAACGCGGCGCACATGAAGCTCCTCCGTAAGAAACAAATCACTGTCGAGCATTCCCGAGCGCACCCTCGACGCATCAGACCCCACACCCAGCTCCTCGCCCCACAACTGCACATGCCCAGCGCTCTGCAACAGATCCAAAGCAACCAGCAGCAGGTCCCTCGAGTAAAAGAGGTACCTCACGCCCTCGACCTCAATGGGTGTCTCGTCCCAACGAAGCTTTGACAACACGCGACGCTGCTCTTCCCGCACGGCGGCGGTGAAGGCACTCTTGGAAGGAAAAGCCCTACCAAAATCCCCCTGGATGTCATCCGAGCCCTCCGCTTCCGGTACCGCCCCAGTGCCAGGATCTTCAAATTGGAAACTGGCGGCACCCCCCACGGCACCGTCTTCTGCTCTGGGGGGAGGGCGCTTTCGTCCACCGCGCCCCCCATGGAGGCCGTCGTAGCGTCGCTGCGCAACGCCACCCCTCTCCGCCATAATTAGCACGGAAACGTACCACATCTGATCGGCTTTGGACAAGCCCGGACCACCGGCACACAAGGAAAACTTCAAAGCTTCTCGCAGAAGAGGCGTGTTGAACCGCGATGGGCGTTGACCGACCTCGGGGGGCACGAGGCGCCTCGTCCTGCTTGCCTCCGGCATAGCCTCATAGTAGGCTCGAATCCGGGCGGCTGTGGATGTTTGGAACACGTTACGGAGCCGCGGCACGGCCAGGGTCCCGCGAGCGAAGCCGTCGATGGGCGCGCGCACGATACCAAGGCCACCAACGACGGGACGACCAGGCTCAGCATCCCCACGTGGCTCTTGCGCGTCTACGGGTGCCGGGGTGGGAGAGAGGACGGTAGTGGGGCCCGGCGGGGAAAAAGACACCACAGGTGTGTCGGGAACACCTGCAATGTACGTGGCGGGCGTCGGCGCTGCTACCACATCTGACGCGACCCGTTGAGCTCGGTGGTGGAGTTCCACAAACCCGCGTGGTGGTGTCAGTCGGTTACTCCGAGGATGACGACTACTCATATGGCGCATACGTGATGTCTGTGTCATAAACGCACTTGTGCAGTACCAGCACAACCAGCACGTGCCTGCATGGCGGTGTGAAGCTTCATGTTCCATGGTGGCCTAGTCCATACAGACGCCGCACAGAAGATCAACAGAGAGGCAAACAAGAAAGGCGAGCACCACAACAGACACGCCGACAAGCAGCACTATGTCAGCGACTGGAATGAAACCCACGAAAAGTCCATGTACCGAGACGCGAATACCCACAGCTCAACGGCATGGGCAACGAAAAAAGCGCAGCCGGTGCGAGCCGGAGAAGCTGTGAAGCCATATGTCGGAGTCGATACCACCGAGATAGTGACAACATACGTTCCACACAATGTGACCAACACCAAAGAGACAGGGAGGTGGACACGGTCACGGTGTGGGTGGTGTGAAGAAGTTGGATTGGTGCTACGACCACCCTGCGGGTGTCGATGGGGTGGTGTGAAGAAGTCGGCTTGGTGCTACAACCACCCTGTGGGTGTCCAGGTTGCGGGCACGGGCACGGACGAGACGGAGTGCGAACAATAGAGCTTCTTTGCCGCAAGCGCGTTCTGGTCGGTTGGGAAGACGGTGTAGTGTGGGGAGGGGAGAGAACAGCGACCTGCCGCAAGCGCGTTCTGGTCGGTTGGGAAGACGGTGTAGTGTGGGGAGGGGAGAGAACAGCGACCGACCGTGCCATATCCAACAGAATGAAGAAAATTGGGACGGGCATCAACTGAGTGTCAGTGGAGGCTGGGCTGAACTCGACCGGCGTGCTTTGAGCTCACCAGTTCGCCCCCGGTATCGCTTCGGACTTCTGACAGGGGCGACAACGAACCATCATACACGACATACAGTGAATGGCACCAGAATACGACCACCAAACGTACATCGCCACTTGGAGGTTTCAACACGGAGACCATGCGAGTGCGTGCCTTTAGATGCAAGGCGTGGCGAATGGTGAGTCCAGGAGAACCCTTCCCGGAATGTGCTGGCGTGGGGGAACCAGTGGTCCATCCGCGTTGCCAAGCGGTATGGTCGAAGTCGATGCAGACGCCTGAAGCAACATCGTGACTTCAGTCGGAAATTATTATACAAATCCTTCGCAACACAAATGCGCCTTCTTCCCGGCCGAATCACATTTTCCAATCTACATGCTCTACCATGCCATTGGTGTGCGAGATGCACATGTTCAAGTAGACGGCCGTGTGAAAGGTTCAGTTTTGCGTAATCATCAGTAGTTCTCGATGTCGGCGCATTTTGCAGACTGGCACGGGATGCAATCTCCCTACTGGCGTCGCCTTCCCTTCCTCTCCCGGTCCGACACCCTTCCACCACACTCACCTGACCACCCACGACGACCTACCGTTTCTTGCATGGCCGGTGGTGGTGGGTGCCCACCGCCCGCCATCCCATGAGCAACCATGCCCCCCCCCCCCCCCCCCCCCCCCCCCCCCCCCCCCCCCCCCCCCCCCCCCCCCCCCCCCCCCCCCCCCCCCCCCCCCCCCCCGCCCCCCCCCCCCCCCCCGCCCCACGACCGAACCCCCACGACCGCCCCCCCACCGGGCCCACGGGCCCCCCTCTTACGGGACGAGCGCCCCTGTATGGCCGGGGCGCAACCACTTGACTCGCCCATAGTCAACCCCTTATGGCATGTGGACCTACCACCTGCCGCATCTGTTCCGGATCTCCCGTGCTTGCCCACCTCTCCGTTGTGGGCGTCGTCCCCGCACGCGTGGCACCCCTGGGCTGGTCCCCGGTGCCACTATCCCGGTGCCCGACACCCCTTCCATCCCTCGGCCTCGCGACTGGGCTTGGTGTCAGGTATCAGCGACCACACCACCGCTTCTGGGTTTTTCTCTGTGACCGTCCCTTCAAATGGCGTCGCCATGGGGCCCATGTAACCCGGTACACTGTACCGGCCGCCAGTCACCTCCCTGGACCGGTACCGAAGATGAACCGCTCGTCGACAGCTAATGCGCGGCTGTCGCCCGGTGCGTGTGGTGCCATGGGAGGTTTCTGCTCGTGTAGGTTGCCGTGGTTTCTGTAGAGTCACGGGAGGTGTCCGTCGGTAACGGTTGGTGTCGTGGAGGCGAGCAGTGAGATTCGAAGGACGTGGGTTTGTGGGTACCTGTGCGGGGTTGAGTGACGTCCTGGGTGGTTGGCCACTGCGGTCCCCCCATTGCTTTGAGAGGGATGTACTGGGTGGAGGGGTGGAGCACCCTCTGTCAATCATGTTCCACGACAGGCAAGTGGAGGTAGTCCCACGGACTTGCGCGCCGCCCGTGGGTCTGGTCGACCGCTGGGTTGCTTCTCTGGTCACCCTACCCGTTACCCTACACTCTACCGTGTGGAGACGTCTGCCGCTCGCACCCTGTCGGTGGTGACGGCGGAGTGGGCTCTGTGGCGGTAGCAGACGACGGCTGCTCCGCAAGCTCCACGAGCTCTCTCTGACTGGCTCGGGAACCTGTCACCGTCCTCTCCGCTCCTGGAGAGGGTAGTTTATAATCTGGCACCGCTTCTCTCTGGCCTTGGCCAACGGCCGACTCCGACCGACCCACCACCACTCTGTCCCGTCTCCATGCACCGAGCTCCCGTCACTGTTGCTACAACCACACCACATTCCACCCTCTCCCCCCACCCCCCTTCGTCTTGGTCGCTTCCAAGGTCGTTGTCGGCGATGGCGCCCACCCCCGGCGCGGGTTGTGTCGGGGCTGGCGGCGTGGCACCGCCGTCGTCTACTCATGCCGTGGAGGGGGACATCATCGACGTGGACGCGCTGCCGCCTGTCGCTGTCGCACCATCGGCTGGGGACAACAGATCGACAGCCAACGTCAATTGCCACCCGGAACGACCGGCAGACGAACAGCCCATCGATGTTGACGACCCGGACACGTTGGCAAGGCTTTCTACTGCGTCTACCGGAGGCCCGTCGGACGGTGGCCGGCGAGTGTCGGCCCGGAAGTTTGATGGCTTGCTCGGCGAGGTGCTGTATGAGCAAAAGATTGAGGTTAAGAACGAAGAAGCAGGAGCCGTTCTTCCGTCGGTAGCCACGGGTGGGGGTGCCCAGGCGTCGCACGCTGGGGGAGTTGCAGCGTCGGCGGCATCCAAGGCGCCCAGTTCTGGTGTGACGACGGTCGGGAACGCGGCTGCGGCCGCTCGCGTTGAGGTGGAGGCCGAGATGACCGCCGCCAACAATGTCCGTGAGGCCGTTGTCGCAGCCATTTCCCAGGACCGCAGCCAGCAGCTGCAGTTGTCGTGGCCTCCGAGTGTGCCTCGTGTGGTGGCTTCGTCATCTCCCCGTCCAGGTGATGGTGGACCCTCGGAGGCTTCGGTGGCACCGGTTCTGGACTCTCTGGCGGACCTGTCCGGGAGCTCGCGTACGATGCACCATGGGCCGATGGTGCATACGGTACCCCACACAATGTCGATGCCTCCCGCACAGCAGACGCTGGTTCCACCCAATCCCTCCCGTTCGCGCCTGCCTCGTCGTCCTCGCCGCGGAATCGTGCGCCGGGCAGCCGTCATGTGTGCTCCGCCATACGTTCCGCGTATGTATGCGGACCCCCCGACACCGCCCCCGGAAGGTCCTCCGGGTGCCGCCGGCTCGCCGGATGGTGGCGACAGCCGTGGAGAGGTCGTCGCCGACGGCGATGAAGAGTCAAACGACTACATCGACATTGAAGGTGCTCCTTTTGACGACGCAGTCGAGGCGGTTGGTGCGAGCGGCGACATCCGCAGTGGTGTGGATGAAGTCGCCCATGCTGTCGGGCGCTCTGGTGCCTCGCTGATGGCGGAGGTCGGCGGGACCGGTGTTCCAGGCTCTACGCTACAGCAAGGTGCTGTCGTGATGCAGGGGCGTAGCTATCCCCAGTTTTCGGGTGGTTTCGTGCAGCCGTCCACTTCTGCTTTGCAGAACGCGGTTCCTACCGCTGCCATCGCCGGTGCCGTGTTGCAGGCTGGGGGTACTGTCGTACCCTCCGGGCATGCGGGCGTGGATTCTAATCGGACGGGGCTGGTATCGGGTGCCAGCGTCGGTCCAGTTGCACCTTCCGACAACGCCGGGACAGGCGGTGACTCTTCGTTGCCTTCAAACCCCCGCAAGCGGGCGCTGCCTGACGGGGGCGCCGACGAAGGCGCCCCCTCTGGCGCTCCTGTTGCCGACGGACCCCGGACGGCGGCGGACGTGTTGGCAGGGATTCTTGCTGCCCGAAGCCGCAATCCGACGATTTTTCCGGCCGCCTGTTGGGTGCCTGGGGCGCAGGCAGTTTTCACAGCGGCACAGGCTGGTCGAGTACAGGCCGGACAGGCGGAAAGTGTGCGTGTTGGGCTGCCGCCGACTGCCTCGGTGGCCCCTCGCCGTCCGGGAACGGCTGGCGTCAACATGGCTTCGTCGCCGCGGCGCGCGAGTGTGGGTACACCACAGCCGCCGTCCCCGATCATGCCCCCGATACCCATGTCGTCAGCTCGGGTACCGCCTCCATCGCTGCACGGCGACGAAAGCAGCGACGATATGAACGACGACGACTTGGTCCTCGCGTACGTCACTCCGCCGGCATCCCCGTCGCTTGCTGCTCGAGGATCACCTCGATCTGCTCGTCCTTCTTCGGGGAAGCGCCGTCGGCTTAGTGTCTCCCGGGCTGTTGGCAGTGACACCGCCGCTGAAGCAAGTGGCGCTGGTGCGGCGCCCGTGAATGGTGCCGATGGGGAGTCGGAGACTTTGGCTTCCCGTGAAGTGTATAACGCTGTTCGGGCGGGCTTTTCTTCCCTTCGTCGGGAGCTGACGCGCTATCGTCAAGAGCTCGTTGTTGTCAAGTCTCAGTCGGCGTCCGTGCTGCGCCGAATGGACGGCCTTTCTGCCGCCGCCGATGGCTCCGCGTCCGGAAATGGAGCAATGATGGAGCGCGTGGCAGGGCTGGAAAAGGCCATCTCTGCTCTGGTTGAGCGTCTTCCTGTGGCTGGCGGCGGATCGGCGGAACGTGGTACATCTGATGAGATGTCGGTCTCGCTCATTACTGACATTAAGGTACGGTTCCCTGGGGTCTCACACTCGACTCGAGCCAGCGTGATTCATGGGGGGGGGGGGTTGTGTGTGTCCGTATGGGGCACAGCCTTTGGTTTCCTCAGGAGGCCGCAGGCCGCCCGTCGGCGGACTCTGACAATGTGTTGTATCGCTGTGGTTTGCGATTGAGCCTGGACACCACTTTTCTGTCACCGTGTGCCCTCAGGAACGCTTCCTCGAGGGGCTGTTGGAGGCGATTCGTACCGCCCGCTGCTCCGATGAAGTCTACCCCGCGACGGAAAAGGTCAACGCCAGTCTTTTGCGCGTCGCGGCGAGTACCCTGAACGTCTCCGTAGAGGATGCAGCAATCAAGCTCCAGCAGAAGTTTATGCTTCCTGTACGCAAACCGGCCAAGGGCTTGGCGCTCGTGGTCGCGTACCAGTACGTCAAGCGTGTCACGGGCCATCTCAACTCTTCACTGACGTCCGTCGCCGTCGCTACGTTCGTCAAGCATGTGCACACGCTGAAAGGTATGGGCAGCTGGGGTACGCGCTCAGCCTCGTCTACTCGCCGCGTCCTCAAATTATCTACTGAGGAGTGTTCTGAGCTGCTGCGGAATGACTCGTTCGTCATTGATTCCTGTGGCAGGCTCGCCATGCTTGAGGCGTTAGCCGGTGTCATTGAGGAAGTGGGGGGGACGCCTCTAATGGTGGCATGGACCGGCCCCAGAAAGACCTGCCGCATCATCCGCTGCCTGTTTGGGCACTTCGCCAATGTCTCGTTTCGTGTAAGTTGACGATGCTCTCCCGTCGCGCTCGGTGCGGCGTGCTGCTTCTTGTGTCGAGGAGAGAGACGTGTACGTGTATCCAATGCACGCTTCCTGGTGCTGACTTTTGTTCACTTTTCGTCTTTCCTGGTGTGCTTGAGATGCATTGCTCCGACCTTCCCCCTGAGCAGGTGCGAGCGTACCTTCGTAACCGTGCTGGTCTACCGCCGATTAACGTCGGTGTCGGTGTCTTGAACCAGGGGCATCGGTCTCTCTACGAACGGGAGCTTTTGTATCTGAACGACCACCTCCCTAAGGACGCTGGCGTTCATGATGGCCTGCAGCTGGTAGACGGGGGTCTTCCGAATCGCCATCACATCATCCCGGCCCCTGTTACCAACACCGCCGCCGCCGCCAGTGCTTCCGATGATGTTCCGGCAACAGCCGCCCCTGCTGGCGGTGCTTCTGAAGCTCCTCGCGATCCCCCTCCTGGACCTGTCATTCCAGGTCCTCCTGCGCCTCTGCGCCTGGCACCACTTCCCGCGCACTTGCCGGTGCTGCCGGGGTCGCAGGCTTCCCGTGAGGCAGCGCGCGCTGGTGTCCGCGAGACGGAGCGAGTCGAAGAGTGGGACGAGGAAGAGGACGACGAGATCCGTCCCGTTTCTGACGAGCGCGCCGCCCAGTGGCGGGCGTACCGCGCGGCAGGCCTTTGAGTTGTGTCGGTTCTTCTAATCCTGCCGTCCAGGCGTTTTGACGGCTCCGAGGACCCTGTCTTCTCGCTCTGGCCAGGACATTGGGCTCATCCGCGTGATGCTCGCACACTCTCTTTCCTGTCTCTGATGCGTCCATGTCTGTATTCCGTGGTGGGTTCTTTTGATATGTTGTGTCGCTTGTCAATCTACCTGCCGTCCAGGCGTTTTGACGGCTCCAAGGACCCTGTCTTCTCGCTCTGGCCAGGTCATTGAGTACCTGTGGTGCTTGCTCGCTTGTTTTATTGATGTATGCTTGTTTGTTTGCTTCTGCTCGGCGCTTGGTGCTCCATGCGTGGGATTTGTCGGGTTGAACTGGTGTTCCCGAGATCCCTGTCCGCCGTGCTTGGGGCCCGTATGCTGTCTGTGGTCGTGGTACGCATTTGGTGGCACCTCGACACCTTACTACGCGAGAGAAGTAAAACACTGCCGCTTTCTCTTTCCATCGCGATACCGAGAATCACGTGCCGCGTGCCTAGCGGGCGGTAAGAAACAATTGGACTGCTTCTGCTAGAAATTGTGGCACAAGAATACGTGCTGTATGACTCGTGATACGGTACTGCATGTGTGTCGTTTAAGCCTTTTCCAGCTCGCTACAAAAGCTGGGACGTTCAGACCCCGTTACAGACCTCAACCTCTCACGACTGGGACCCAAACTCGCGATCCAGAACCGAGCACCCGAACAACATTGGAACAGAATCGCGTTTGTTGCGCGTCTGTTCGGCAACGGTCGCCCCGACAGAACCGCGTTCTGTTCGGGCTGCCTCGTCCAGCGACGAACGGCGGGCGCGGCGGCGCGACGGGCACGGCGCCGCCGCCGCCGCCGCCGCCGCCGCGCAGCCGCCGCCGCGCGGCGCACTGGCCGCCGGCAGTCGCCCGCCGCTGGCGCGGTTGCCGGTCGCGCCGCGGCCGCTGCCGCCGGCGCGCCGCCGGCGGGCGGCGGCGGTCGCCCGCGGCGGCCGCGGTGGGCGCCCGTCGCGGCCGCGGCGGCGGCGCGGGTGCGGTCGCGGTCGCGCGCGCGCGCCGCCCCGCCGCGGGGGGGGGGGGGGGGGGGCCGGCGACCCCCCCCCCCCCCCCCCCCCCCCGCGCCCGGCGGGGGGGGGGCGCG
>Ga0114953_1002797_pt1 | contig 12037 bp, 10 predicted proteins | sample SidtaG_FD_87298 | JGI IMG/M metagenome (GOLD analysis project Ga0114953, IMG submission 87298) | Marine algal microbial communities from Sidmouth, United Kingdom - Sidmouth_Male2 metaG | ecosystem: Host-associated > Algae > Red algae > Unclassified | place: Sidmouth, United Kingdom | collected...
CCCTCACACGCCACCACACCAGCACCGCCACGCGGACAAGCAAAACGACCGCCAAAACCGTGACCGGCGACCACAACACGATCGAAAAAGCGAACCGGATGTCCTTCACGGTGGCCTCCCCGCCACGACGCACGTGCCGCACAATGGCCACCCACTCCCTGATCGCTTGCGCCAGCATCAAAACGGCACTGGCGGCTCGGCCGGCCACCGCCCGGGGCGTCTCTTGGGTCCACGCCGGCGGGACCGCCACGGCCGCCCGCGCAGCGGCCACGGCGGCAGCCACGGCGGCGGCCGGTGGGGAGGTGCCAGCGGCGGCGGTCGCCCGCCACCAACGGGCCGCCGCGGCCGCAGCGGGCACGGCCCAGGAGAGGACGGTGCCACCGCCGACGGCCAGCCCCGCCACGGTGGCAGCGGCGGACACCGCAACGACCACACCCGACGCGGCCGGGGACCCGGGGACCGGCTCGCTGCCGGCCATGCCCCACACCACACGCGACCCGGCGACGCCTTGCGCAAATGAAGCGGCGCCGAGGAGCAGGGTGACCGCCCCTACCGGCTGCGCCGCGGGCGCCCCGTCGGACAGCGTCGACGGTGGCGGCCACACGGCCCCTCCCATGCGCCACGCCCGCCACGCGGCGGCGGCCAGCACGGCGGCGGCCGCCAGCAGCTTGACAATGGCGACGGCCGAGACGGCCGCCCAACCAATGAGGAACACCGCGCAAAGTACGAGGACGGCCTTGCCGCCCGTCGCCTCCAACAAGTAGCGCAATAAGACACGGTCGCTCACCAACTCCACGGCGACAAAGCAGCCGAAGGGGGCGATGTAGGGGACCACCATCGTCGCAAAGAGCACCTCTTCGAGGGTCGCACGCGACCACCACGGCCGCATCCGTGGAGCGGTGGTGGCGGCGGCCGCCGCCACGGCGGCGGCGTCGGCGGCGGGGACGACCGGGGGGGGCGCCGCCCCCTCTGTTGCGGGCACCAACGGGGCGGCATCCCCGGCGGGCACCCGCAACGATGGGGGTGCACGCCGGCGGACGACGCCCCCCGCGGTGGGGGGCCGGGCGGCCATGGCGCCGCCCGTGCGCCACGGGCCCCGCGGTCGCCGGTCGTCGGGTCGGGCGCGCGGCCGCCGCCGCCGACAGTGGAGCCGCGGGCGGCGGGCCCGCGTCGACGGCGGCACCGCCGCGGGCCGCGGGCCGCGGGCGGTGGCGGCCGACGGCGCGGCGCGGCGCGGGCGGTCGCTCCGTCCCGCGGGCGGGTCGACGTGCGCGTCGGCGCGCGCCCCGCGCCCTGCGTAGTGGACGGGCGCGTTTTCAGGGCCCCATGCGGGCGGCGCGGGCCGCCTCGTCTGCCGTCGCGGCGGGGCCCGGTCGGTCGCCGCGGGGCGGGGGAGCATCGATAAACTCTCCTAAACCTCGTGGCTGTTTCAAGCACATGGGGGCACCTCGCGGGGCCGGCCGCACCCCCTTCGACAGACCATCTGCAGGGGCACGAGGTCCGCACCTCGCAGACAATCTACACGTGCTTGCGCGTGCCGGCGCGTGTCAGGCCCCCTCGAGGTGTGGTCTACTTCCTGTTCCGATGGGGGGGCTACCGCAGTACACATTAGTGCTTGTTCGACCCCTCACGGCACCTCGTACATTGCGGGGCGGGTCGTGCAATCCGCGATCCCCGCACCGGTTACCCCAGGGGCGGGTGGCGCTTCTTGCCGCCCCGGGGGCGCGTTGCGCTTCTTGCCGCCATTTTTTCGCGTTACGGGCACGCACGCTTCTTTGCTCCTGCGTGAAACGAAACGCGCTTCTTGCCGCCTTTTCTGCGCGCTACGGGCACGCACGCTTCTGTCCTTGATTGGGGAGCGCAGCGTCTGCGACCATGGGGCACGCTAGACGCGTGAGTTGCGGGGCGTCGAGCGCAGTCGGAGCGCCGGGTCTGGGGGCTGCCTCTCTTCTTGTCGCGTCCACGGCGCTACGCTTTGGCGGCCGTGCGGGTGCACGCCGTGCGGGTGAGCAGCGGTGCAGCTGAGCAACGGTGCGGGTGAGCGACGGGCTGGTTTTCGTCTCTACGTAGCTCTTCAGTGGGTGCGCCGCGCGTTAAGTTCTTCTGACACGGTGGCCTGGTCGCAGACGGGTGGGAATTGGACGAGCCGGCGGCTTTGGGGACGACCGCCATCTGCGTTTGGGTCCCAGGACCCTGACGGTCTGCCAGGGTGGTCGCTACCACCGCTCTCACAGCTTGCAGCTACGGCCTCGGCGCAGCATGCCGTGGGTGACGGGGCGGAGGAGCGGCGGTTGGATGGCTGCGGGCAGCCGGCCCTGGCGGGGCGTCCAGTTTTGTTTACATCTCCATCGCTCTCCCTGCCCCCATTGTTTCCCTCTGTACCGACCGCACCGCAACCTGCTGCAATCGGTGCGGAGGAGCATATGCTCCCCGTCGATAAGTTATGGCTTTCGACAGGGGCAGCGGTTCCCAACTCGCCCCTCCCCACCCTACCCCCAATTTCCGCGCTGTTGAGATCATCCTCACCGGCAGTGGCGGCGGTTCCGTCATCGCCGCCGCCGCCGCCGCCGCTGCCGTCGCGGCCGCCATTGGCGCCGCCGCTGCTTCCGCCGTCGGCGACGCCGCTGCCTCCGCCGTCGCCTCCGCGGCCTTCGCCACCGCCGTCGGAACCGCTGGCCGCGCCAGTTCGCCGGTCCCTGACGCCGCGGTTGCGGCGGCGGTCGCTGCTGCCGGCGCCGACCGCTAATGTCACTCCTGCCGTCGCAGTGGCGACCCACCCGCCTCGTGCACCCCCCACGTCACTCCTTCTGCCCACCCCCTGGACCCCTGCTCCACCGTCTGCCCCTCTGTCCTCAGCGCTCTCCTCGCCTGGTTCTACGCGGCTTCCTGCTGCCTCCATATCCAAGCCTACTGCTGTCTCCGCTGGGGCTCTCGCGGATGACAGTGACGGTATCTCCCCGCCATCACCGGAGCCTTGCGCCTCCGGTGATGCCGCCTCCCCGCGAGCCTCTACGGGAACGTCGGCCGCCGACCAAGCGCCGTCTAAGGCGACCTCCGCTTTCGTTCTCAAGCGCAAGGAGTCGGAAAGGACCAGAAAGATCGACCGGGCCGAGGGCAGCGGCGGCACCCCGTCTCCGTCGGAACCAGCACAGTCAGCGCGACCGTCGGTTGTCCCCCGAGTAGAGCGGCAAGGGCAGTACGACGCTGGGTCGCTGGCCGTCTTCCGTCTGATTTTCCTGGCAGCAAATCAGCTGCTCAGTTTGGTCTATGCCGTGCCAAAGTGGACGGGCATCTGGCTCGTGCTCGAGGCCGGAGATGAGACGGCGGCAGCTCCCTTTGTTGGCAAGGTAATCAACTGCGCGGCCGGTGAAACGGCGACAGCGGAGCGCGACGCCTTGGCGTCGGACTGGTGGGAGTTTCGGGGCGGCAATGACGGCCGTCGGCAGCGGCAGCGGGCACAAGCCGGAGGTGATGACGGGAGCGACATGCGGTTGGGCAACCCGGGTGTTGATGGGACCGCCCCGGCTACCACGGTACAGACGGACGTCAAGACGGAGCTGACCAAGCCAAGGTAGACGGCCATGGTGACGGCGGCAAGCAAGGCGGGGGAGGCGTGGACGCGTTCTCTTCCAGTTCGGCGTCGCACCCAGAGTGTGAGATGCACACGCGGTCGATTGTCAAGACCGATGGTGGCGACAAGATGGCCAGCCGCCCGCTGACCGACGAACCGCTCAAGAAGGTGCTCGCCATGGGCGGCCTGGAAAACGTCAACCAGATCACCTGGGACGACATTGCCTACACGTACACGAAGGCCGAGGACGTGCTACGCGCACGCTGCGCGTCGCCCTCCCATATTTCCTGGGCGCGGGCGTGCCCACTTGCACTACTTGGCAACAGGTAGTTGTCTCCCAGCTTCGCCCACTCCATCGACGGCAGCAATCAGGTGCCGCTGAACCACCAGGGCTCCAAGGGCGTCGCGATCGAGAGGAAGCGGCTTTTGATCTGCGTGGTGGCGCACTTGTCCCCGTTCTACGCCCACATCTTCCGGAGCTGCTTTGCAGCCCCTCGCGCAAGCGGGAAAAAGAGGTGCAACCGGACGAGTGACCCCATTGGGGACGCCCAGAAGATGTCGTCAAGGAAGCGCGCGAAGGGAGGCAAGCCGCCAGCCTCCACCAAGCTTTCCAAGGATGAGAACTTTGCTGCTGCCGTGAAGGCCGCGGGCGGGAAGATCGCCGCCGCCGCCGCCGCCGCCACTAAGGCCCTCGCAGCCCGGGCCGCCGCGGCCAAGACCGCCGCCGCCAAGGCCGCCGACGTGAAGGCCGCCGACGTGGTGGTCGCAGACGTGAAGGCCGCCGCCGTGAAGGGCGCCGCCATCTCTGCGGGTGCCGACAACGCCTCCGGCTCCTACCAGGCGCCCAAGCACTGCTTTCGTGCTGCGGCGGGTACTGACCATCCTGCAAGACACCCCCGACCCTATCCTGGTTCCGTGGGCGCAGGATTCGTCGGTGCTGGCGCTGCGGTCGGGGGTGGGCTCAGTCCCATCGTCCCAGCTGCGAAAGAGCCGCTGTGCGTGTTGGTGCACGCCAGCAAGCAGATGCCGCGGTACCAGATCTGGAGGAGGCAGGCCACCGCCCTTCTGCCCTCCTCTACTGTACTTTCTGTCGTGCCTTTGTCGGGCTCTGCTCTCTCCCATGCCGCGCGAGAAAGAGTGCCCGTCCGCGTTGTCCTCCCTCGGCATCTTCTCAAGGATGCGTTTACGGCTTTGAACAAGCCCATGGGCGTCATCTCCTTATCGTCGGAGATTGCCGTCGACAACTCGGAGCTGGCCGTGCCCCTCACCGTTGGAGAGTTTGACCCCGTCATTGTGTTTTCGAGCACGTTGATGCAAATGAGCACGGTCATTTCCTTCAACGAGGCCATCGCGTCGTCGCACAAGTTCCTGTCGTGGGTCAGCGGGTTTTCTACGTCTGGGGCGTACCTGCCGGCGCCGCTCGATTCTTGGTCGCGCATGACGCTGCCTGTCGGTCCCTTGGCAGAGGCGGTGCGCGGAAACGTGGCCGGCCGGCGGCTCGGCGACTGCGTATGGACCATTCCTCGGGGCAACCAGTCGACCGCAGCCGCCGTGTCCAACGAGGGCGGATTCGGCGGCTGCTCCGTCAACGTCAAAGAAGTGATGGACAAGGTACAGAGAGAGTACATGACCCATGCACTGCTCGATGCGGGTCTTGCGGAGGTGCAGCGTCGTTGCGGTGACGGTTCGACTGGAACCGCTGTGTTATCTTGCACGCAGTCGGCGTCCTTCACGAGCATCGAAGGTGGTGAGGTGAGCGTGAAGAGAGCCATGGCATCTATTTTGGAGGTGCTCCACATGTGGGACGCTTCTATGACGCAGTTCGTAATGCAATTGAACATTGAAAACAAGCACTGGATATCCGCCTCTGTATCTTTGTCTACTGGCTGCGTGACTGTATACGATTCGGCAGGGGGCTTTCGCGACGCGAAGCGGCACATCCTCTCGCGGCTGATTCTCTTCGCACGGCAATCCGAGGTCCGGTGGCGCACAGTGCATCCCGCCGCCGCCAAGAAGGACATTGAGTGGAAATGAATGGAGGTTAACAAGCCGGCGCAGCACGATGACTACAACTGCGGGTTGTTCGCGTTTGCGTACATCTGGTGCTCGGTGTATGGGTGGAAGTTTTGTCGCTGCCAGTCGACGGCGACCACATGCGTCTCTCTTCTATTTCCTTTGTGTTGATGAACGGCCAGGCTCGGAGCGCGCGTCAAATGGAGGACCAGCGCGCCGCAAGAGCATGATGGTTGTGCCTATGTGTCGACTTACTTTTACTCATACTCATCGTGGTTATTCAAAACACATTCCTTGCACACATGTTCTTAGAGGGCAGGCCACTCCGTCCCGAGCGGCACTACTTCGCATCAACAACCCGAGCAGAAGAAGACTCTATCAGCCAGAGCCACTTTGTAGGGGCAGCATTGCGTCGACTATGGCCAGCTGCCGGCATAGCGCCAGAAGGAGTACGGTCCCATCAGTGTCAACGACCGCGGAGCGACCTCCCGGCACAAGCAGCCACACCCGCGCGGCCGGAGCCCAAAGGCACCCCACCACAGATGCAGATGCCGTCAACACCGAGCCACCACAGAGTACAGCTGGCACTGCGGCCCCATCCCGCCGCCACTCTGTCCACCACACCGACAGGTCTCCCAGACGAGAGCCGAGTCACAACAGAAGGGGATGCGACACGACGGAATGTAAGAGCGGCAGGGGGGCGATAGTGCATGGCAGATGGATGCAGGGGTTTGCCGACGGAAGGGCGATAAGGCGGGGTGGCGGCGTCGGGGTTGTGGCGATGAGCTTGTGGCGGTGGGATGGTGGGCTGGCGGCTGTGGGCTGGAGGAGTGACAGGGTGGGGGCCGCACCGGCGCGCGCCGGCGGCACTCTCGACGCCAGTCCACCCAGCCACAGACCCCGTAGACGTGGCTTCGGCATGCCCCCATTTCGGCCCTATCAGAAGCGGATCAAAACCGGCCTCCTAGACCCCCCAGTCGCCGCTGAAATCACATGCGCCCAACATGGCATTGCCAGGGCACCCCCCCCAGAGGCTGTTGCAAGCACATCCCGGGTCGTGGGCCTCAACTTCCAGGTACAGGTAGGTTTTCGGGCAGCCCCTGATCGTGCTCCTTTGGCTCTCTCTCTCTCGTTTTCGTGGTCAGTTGCCACTGATGAGCGCGGCACTGCGTCTGGCACCGGACTTGGCCAACCGGCCACTTCCTAGACCAAATATGTGGAGTATGGGTGCTGGTGGACACAGAACCTCAGGTACCGGATCTGAGGGGGCGGTCACTGAGTGTGGGGGAAGGCGGTTAGTGCCAAGTCTGATGCAGTTTGCCACAAGCAGTGCCCGACGCGGCCGCAGGGGCAGCAGCCACGAGTTTGTATAGGTGTGGTTTGGGACAGCTGAGTCACTGGATGGTAGGAAGTGAGAGCGGGCGGCCGAGCAGTGGATCCGGTGCCAAAGCGTTTAATATCACTCACTGTCCCTCTGGACGCGCGGTACGTCCACATTCGTCCGTCTATGCCTCTCTGGCCACTTACAAGACACCCCCATCGACGCGTTCTCCCTATGCATGGCAACCACTTTGGAGGCAGCTTGTTAGTACACAGTAAAAGAGATAAACTGGTCTTGCTTCATCTGGCGTAGGTGGTGCTGCTGCCGGCGGGAAAGGGCGCTGCGCTGCTCGCAAGACGACGTGTTGACCCCGTCGAGAAACACGTACGAGTCGGGACACATACAAGCCGAGCAGTCGGTGTGGTTCGCCCGCCAATGGAAGCGATCGCACTTGAGACAGACCACCCGCGCCAGGTGCGGTAGGCGGACGAGTGCCGTCTTGAGGGTAGCACATGCGAAGTCGTAGATAATATTGGCAGGCATCATTACAAACCGCTGCACTACGAGCTCCAACGGCACGCGCTGGCTCTCTGACCCGCTCAGCACAATGACGCCGAGAGACTTGGGGTGCGAGCGCGTACAAAAGACGCCAACGGTGCCGCCCGTGTGCGAGTTTTCCTTTCCCATCTCGTGGCTACAGTCGGGAAGGTCGGTGAAGGCCGTCGTCGCGCCCGAGAAGCCCGGCATTGGCCGTGTCACCGGGAAGCCAGGGGCCCACATCCCCGTCTGAAGGTAGTCATCCCACTGGTCCCGGTACTCGCAGTGCACGGCCCGGTAGGCCGCCACCGTCGCCGGTGGGAGCAGCCACGCGCTTGTGAACTGCTCCCGCGAGAGGTTGTGCAGTGGGTGCGCCGCTGCCGTCTCCTCCCGCAATGCGTCCGTCCCCCGTTCGTCCAAAGCGGCGGGCTGTCCCGAGCTGGCGACAAACTTGTCGTACTCAGCCGCCCGCGTCTTGATGCCGGAGAGCAACCCCGCGAGAAGCCGCCGCAACTTGGGGTGGGCATCGAGCCTGGGGCCGAGGCATGCAACTGCGCGACGCAAAAGCCTTTGATCTTTGACGGGCGGAAAGCTCAGTGCCGCCGCGAGAAAGTCGACAGAGAATTGTGGAGCATTGAGTGCTTCTAGCATCACGTCCACCGCCGCCCACGACCCCTGCGGCGCTCAGACAAACACAGGATCCACCAGGATGGCCCGCACAAACTCGAGGATCCTCAGCGTCGATGCCGCCGTGCCCGGGATGTGAGCCTGCAGCGGCAGGCTCAAGTTGAGCAACCGCGAGGCCCCAGTGGTGCCGCTCGTCGTCCCCAAGGCGGGCTCCTCCAGCGCTTCCCCATAGTGGAGGAGCGGCGCGTCCTTGTCCCACTCCACCTCAATCGGCTCCTTGATGCGCGGCGCCAGGTCGAAGCCGAACCCATCACTGGCGAACATGTCCGACCCACTGGTGATACCGCCAGAGGATGACGACCCGCTGTCGCCCTCGGTCTTTTTCTCACGGCGCAAGGGCTTGGCGCGGCCGCGCTCCGCGTCTGCCTCGTGCAGGTCCGCGTCGTGGTCTTCCAGCGCCACTGCGCCTTGAAGTGCAGATGGAAGGGTGGCGGGGGCATCGGGAGCAGCAGTCGGCCGCACATTGCTCACAGGATCAGTGACATGAGCCATAAGCTCGACCGGCACGCGGCGCCGGAGATCGTCAGCCGCCGCCAATATGGTCAAAGCCAAAGATCTGGCCACAGGGCGGACGTCAAACAAAGCACGCGAGAAGTCCACGAATTCCTCCGGCGCACCCCCATCGATAATGGGGTCCAATCCCCGTACCGCCGTGCTGCCCTCCATTTGCGGCTTGGCCCCGGAAAAAGTCTTATCCCTGCCCCCAATCATCACGTTGCCCAAGAGCAAAGTCATGGCCATCACGGGGCCCCTCATGGCCGTCACGGTGGTGATAGGCTTTGTGAGCGCATCGGGCAAGCCCTTCTTCTTGACGGAGAGAACATGGCCGAGGGCTTTCGACACCGCCTCGTCAGTGATGAAGCGCGGAACAAGCGACGCGCGCGCGACGGGGTGGATCTTGACGTCTGTGCGGTTGAACGCGACCTTGTACTTCACCCGGTAGCCCAGCTGGAGGCCGTCGAAAGAGATGATGACGTAGCTGCCGTCAGCACGCTTGCAATTTGCGCACGACACGGTGTCGTACGGCAAGCCCTTGATGACCAACGCCAGGTACAATAGCAGCGCTTTTCCCAGCGTTGTAACAGAGCGCATGTGTTTGGATGCCAACGGGTACTTGTTGCTGTTGCTCAGCTCCGCGTACGCCAGCCGCAGGTAGGCCGTCGCATGCAAGGACGTACCGCTTCGTGCAAGGTTGACCGCCATCTCAAACAGGTACGCCTCCGAGTAGATAGTGTAGCACGAGTGAAAGACTACGCCACGAGCCACGCCGTCGGGAAACATGAGAAAGAGGCACTGGTGGCAGCGCCACGTCTCAATCGCGGCCGGCACGCCACCGTCTTCGAACTCCACCTTGCCATTCTTTGTCTCGATTGGCGTCTTGTGCGAGCGACGGACGAGGCAAAAGGGGCACCGCGGGCCAGCGGTGTAGCACACCTTGTGACACGGGTCCCGAAGGGCACGCATAAGGGCGGCACGCTCGCGTTGTGCAGCGACAGGGGGGACTAGATGGCGGCTGGCGTCTGATCGTGCCCGCCACTTGAATCGATTGACAGGAGCCAGCGGATCGGTGGGCGGAGTCAGGTGCAGTGGAAGCTCGGCAGCGCCAGCTGCCTGATCGCTGGTCGCAGCGCGCAAACCAGCCAGCTGCAGAAAGCGCGCCTCGTCGCTCTCTTCCTCCTCCTCAACGTTGGAGTCGGAGCTGTCGTCGCCCAGCCCATCTGCTTCGGCCTTGACCGCCGCGACGGCCGCCGCGGCATGGTCGCAGGTCGCGTCCCCCGTGCGACACGAGAGGCAAATCCAAGAGCCGCCGCGCGTGCGACACACGGCCGAGAATGGCCAGCTTGTCTTGCCGTTGCGGAAGACTCACACCTTAGCCCCGTACAGGACTCTCCGCCCGACTTGAAAGCGGCGCGCGTTGACCGATGCACCAAGCACGGTGAACATGTCCATCCGGGTGACCTGCACGGCCGTCTTCACCTCGTCCAGGGCGCGCAAAACGGCAGCGCGCATGGAGCAACCGTCGGCTTGGAAGCAGCGCTCGTCCTCACTTCAGGCACACACAATGTCTTCGGCCTCCGTCAGCGACGCAGTGACCACCAGGATCTCGTGTTGTTCGTGGGCGTTGCGAGGCCCGCTGGATCAGAACTTGAGCACGATGCCAATGGTGCTGCTCGGCCCCAGGTCCCACGCGCGGCCGCGCATGCCCGCGTACGTCGCGTTCTTGTACTTGCGTCTCAACTGCCGCAGCCCCGTCATCGACAAGATGACCACGTCCGAGCCGTGAAATCGCTCCTGCAGGTTTCGGTACGCCGTGGTCGAAAAGAGCACGACCAGAACGTCGCTCAACGACCGGCGCAACTGAAACCCCGAGCCCTCCGCACGTCCAGGCCCGGCATCGGGCCAGCCACCGGCACTGACCCGCGCCATCGACGCGTCAAAGCCATCTACAGTGGGTGCCCCGCCGAAGGCGCCAGCCAGAACGTCATCGGCGTGGAGGTACTCAATGGACCCGCCGTCAACGCCAACCGAGATTGGCGCGGAGTGGCGCGTCACCGCCGCCGACCCCGAACACGCGGGCGGCACCACGCCGGCCAGGTCTGGGAAGAGCGCGTCAGCGGAGGAGTAGTCAATCGTGGCATGTGCGTCGACTTGAAGCGTTGCCGGCCCCCCACAGCCCGTCGTGGACGACTGGGGGTCAGCCCCGGCACCACCAGAGGCGCCGAGAATGCCAGAAACGCAGGCCGCCGCCACATCCGCAACCGCCATCCACGGAGACCGCCCGACGCAGAAGCTCGCCGCGACCGCGGAACCTGCACGCCATGTAAATGGATGCCAAGCCATTGTCAACGGTCTACAACGACAATGACGCTCCGCTCCGCCAGCCCCCCAAGGGCACTGCGACCCGGAGACGGAGGCCGCAGCAGTCGAGGAGCGGCGGCGGCAGCGGCGGGGGCGGCGGCGGCGCCGCCGCCGCCGCCGACGCCGGGTAAGGGAACCCGGGGGTGGCAGTGCGGGGTGCAGCTCGGCAAAGAGTCGACGCGACGGCGGCGTGGGGGAAGGAGGGCGGGGGGGAAGCGCCAGCCGGCCGGACCTCGACCGGAGCGGGGGTGGGCGGCGCCAGCCGGGCGTGGCGCCGGCGAAAAAGAAACCGCGTCGAGGGGAAAAAGAGCGTCACCCGTCGTTGATGGCACCGCCAATGCCATCGGTGGCGCCGACGCGGCGGCGCGGCGCGGAAGGGAGGCGCAGCGGCGGCGCGGCGGCGGCGCCGCGGCGGCGCAGCGATGGGGGCGGCGACGGGGGTGGCGGTGGGCGACCCCCGGGAAGCGGGGCCGGGGCAGACCGTCACCGACCCCCCTCCCAGCGAGCGATTGCTGGGTGATCTGGGAGGCGCCTGCAGCGGTCACATGGGGCCCTCCCACTTGGCCGCAATGTTCTCAGATCGGCTGGTGGCAGAACATCGAATATTTTGAATTGGGAACGCCTCCGATGCGCCCGCCAGGCCTGATGCCTTGATTGGCCAGCAGGCTTGCACGTGTCCGACACGAGACAGACTCGGAAGGCACCCAAATGCACGACCTCGCTGGGCTCTTGGATGGGCATTCTGGGCGGGTGTGCCCGAACCCACGAGGTGCCCCCAGGCCTTGGAAACAGCCACGAGGTTTGGAGTATTTTACCGTGTACGAAATGTGGCAGGGGCCCCACCCAATTGGGCGGGGCCACCCGACCCGCGCCCGCGCACGGCGCTCGCGCGCCGCCGCCGCCGCGCCGCGCGGCCGCGGCCGCGCGCGCTGCGCAATTGCCTGGCGCGCCGTCCATGGCTGCGGGCGGCGCCCGCGGCGGCCCGCCGCGGCGGCGCCCCCCCCGCCCCCCCCCTCTTGTCGGGCCTTGCCGCCCGCGGTGCGCCCTCC
>Ga0114953_1002798_pt1 | contig 12035 bp, 17 predicted proteins | sample SidtaG_FD_87298 | JGI IMG/M metagenome (GOLD analysis project Ga0114953, IMG submission 87298) | Marine algal microbial communities from Sidmouth, United Kingdom - Sidmouth_Male2 metaG | ecosystem: Host-associated > Algae > Red algae > Unclassified | place: Sidmouth, United Kingdom | collected...
GGGGGGGGGGGGGGGGGGGGGCGGGGGGGGGGTGGGGGGGGGGGGGGGGGGGGGGGGGGGGGGGGGGGGCCGGCCCCCTCGCGCCCCCGCCCCCGCCGCCCCGTCTCGCCGGACAGCACCGCCCGCCGCGCGCCACGGCGTGCGGGTGCGCGGCGCGAGACTGCGCGGCGCGGCGCTGTGCGGCGCCGCTTTCCGGCGATACGAATTCTGTGGCGGCGTTGACGCCCGCGCGAGCTCCGCCGCCACGGCCACCGCCGACTCCTTGCCGTCTGGCGTCGGTGGCGATGGCAAGCACTGCCACCAGCGTCGCCAGCGCCACTTGTTATCCTTGCTTCGGTTGCCAGGTGCCGCGGCGCCCACGAACAGCGTCACTGCCGCCACTTGTCGTCCATACAGTGGTTGGTGGCCGCCAATGAACTCCATTAGAACGAATGGTGAGGCACAAATATCGACACAATTTTGCGTTCTCGCAAATGTTTCAAGTGATGCCATTGGTTCAATAATACCCTGGGAAAAAGTGATAGAAAAATTAGCGCTAAAGTACACTCGGCAAGATGAATAGTTGCAAGGAAAATAGAAATTAAGGAAATGGAGTGGAGGGGAATTGCACCCCAACCGATTCGAGCTTACAACCTTGCACGAACGGGCGGCGTCCCGAGGCATGAGTCATTCGGTCCCATGTGTGACGGGTACGGGCCTTGGCAGATCTCGATTGAACGGTGGGCGGACTGAACAACAGCCACCCCTGCTGCTGGACAACCCGGAATGTTTTGGCAATTTCATCTGGCTTGAACCTACACAGAGCTTATTCATTGCAGACACGACATCATAGAACACTATCACGTCCCTGCCGGCCCCTCTGCGCGCTCCCGACGATTGTGTCCATTCTGTTAGCCTCGTCCTCCTCTGCGGCGACTCCGGCCACCTGCGCCGCCGCCGTTGCTTGCCGCCGCCCGACGCGCGCGCCCCTCGTCCGTTGTGCCGCCGCCACTGTGCCGTCGCTGTTGTGTCGGCGGCGGCGACAACGCCCGCGACCAGCGCCGCCGCCGCAGCTTCCCGGCGGGGTCCTGCTGGTGGCGGCGGTGGCAATCACCAACATGAGCGCCGCCGCCGCCCCTCGCCGCTGCCGTCGAGTCTGCGGCGGCGAACACGTCGGGCGGCAAAGCATCCGCCGCCGTTTGGCCCTTGTCGTCGGGTGGGTTGCGGCGGCGGCCGCTCGCGCCACCGGCACCGCCGCGGCCGCTTTCCGCCGTCATCCCGTGGGTGGAGGTTGCGACATCGCCCGAAACAAGCGCGGCAGCCGCCCCATGCCACTGCCGTCTTGTCGGCGGCGGCGTGGACGCCCGTCACCAGCGCTGCCGCCGCCAAGTGCCGCCGTTGTCCCGTTTGCGGCGGTGGCGGCAGCGCCTGACCATTGTGCCGCCGCCGCTGCTTGCCGTCACTGTTATGTCGGCGGTGGCGACAACGCCCCCGACTAGCGCCGCCGCCGCCGATTGCCGCCGTCGTCCCCTTGGTTGCAGCAAGGGCACTTTCGAACATGAACGCCGCCGCCGCCCCTTGCCGGCGCCGATTGGTCGGCGGCGGCGACGACGCCGGGCAACAACGCCTCCGCCGCCGTTTGGCCCTTGTCGTTGGGTGGGCGGCGGTGACAGCAACTCGCGCAACCGCCGCCGCCGCCGCAGCCGCATGCCGTCCCGTTGGTGGAAGCGGCAGCTATGACCAACATGAGCCCCGCGCCACCCCTCTCCGATGCCGACGGGTCGGTGGCGGCGACGACGCCTGGCACCAACGCCTCCGCCGCCGATTGGACTTTGTCGTCGGATGGACGGCGGCGGCGGCAGTTCTTTCCACCATCTCCGTCGCCGCTCGCAATCCGCGCTGCCGCCGCCCGCCGCTTGCGCTGACGCTGCCCACCGCCACAACCGCCACCACCCGCCGCGACCGCCGCTACCACTCGCCGCCACCGCTTCTGCCGCCGCTTGCCGTCCAGGCAGGCAGCCAGAGGTGCTGTCAATGGGGCGGGGGGGGCGGTGCTCTGTCGATAAACGAGTCGAGCTGGTCCAGAGCCCTCTCGGAAGAGACAAGTGGGTCTCGCCTGATGCGGTGAGCCACTCGGTCGAGCAGGCTTTCCACCGCGTGCGTGTACGAGGTGGCGAACGCCGCCGCGCGAAGAGCCGCGGCGTGCGCGGCCGCCTTGTTCTACAACTCACTATACACGCGTACGATAGCATCAGTAGCGCTGGCGTGCACGTCGGCGTACTCTTGCGGTCCCAGCGAGCCCGCTCTGCTTGCGTGCGTTTGGGCAATGAAGTACCCCATCTGCTCCGTTGCGTGAACAACCACCGCATCAGCCTCTTCGGCTTTCTCCATAACGGCTTCGAAGTGATCGCGCTGGTAGCTGTGCGGCAGCCGCGTCGGCGGTACCGCCACCGTTTCCGCCTGTGCCGCCACTGCCGCAGCCGTCGTCGGTCCCGGCGCAGCCGGCACCGCCGCCCAAATCTCCTCCAGTGCGGTCCGCGTCGCCGCTTGCTTCCCCGCGGCGTCGAGTTCGGTCGTCGTAGGCGCTGCCGGCAGCCCCCCGACGGTTTCGGATGTGGCACTGGCCGGTACTGCCGGCGGTGCCAGCGCCACAGCCGCGGCCGCGGCCCCGGCGCCAGCCAGAGCTGGCGGCGCCACACCGGCGGCCGGCGCCGCTGCAGCGAGCGGGGTGACGGTCGGCTCAGTCTTGGGCAGAGTGGGCATGTCGCCAGGGAAGAAAACGAAAAATTGCGCAGCAGCGATGGGGCGCGGGGGGGGGGAAGGAGAAGCAGAAAAGGCGACGGGAGCGGGGGGGGGGGGGGGCGCAGCGGTGGTGGAGGCCTCCGGCGGCAGGAGTGGAAAGCCAGTTGGGAGCGAAGAGCTAGATATACTGCAGAATGGGCCCGTGCATCGGCAGTGCCACAGACGCACCAAGCTGCTTGTGTGGCAGATGGCGTGGTGGGGAGGGGTCAGTCAGGTTGCGGGATCGGCCCCCGGAGCGGCAGTGGCACAGATGCTGGCTGCAGAGCATCCCGCAGCGGATATTGCCGCTTGGCAGTGAGTGGCCCGCATGCCCTCTCCTTGAGCCGCCCTTCCAAACTCGAGGGGAGATATGAAAAAATCAGACGAAGTCGCATACGCACGAGTTTCGATGATTTTCATGATCGTGCCGGATGAGACGAGGCTGGCGGGACTGACGGTCAGCCAATCCACCTCGCCCGCACTTGGTTGATTCGATGATGCGCAATTGACGATAGCAGTAGCTGGTCGGTTTCATACCCATGCCGTCAAACTCCGCCACGCGGGATCGCGGAAGCAGCTTTGTATTGTTTCTCGTTGTACATATAGCCATCATGCTGGAGGCTGGCTTACGTTGGCCTCCCACGTCAGTACCAGGGGTTGTCAGGATAAATATCCGATATTCTTGGCGACTGTAATTGCAAACGAAACGAATATATTCGACATCAGTTTGGCCCAGCAGCTGGGGATATTGACATAGTGACGTCCAGAGCTTTCCGTATGTGGTTTTTTTTCTTCCATGGACAATCATGGACGAATATTCTGCGCCATATTCTGGATTATATCCGTATTCTGGCCCGGATACGGCCAAAAAACCGTATTCTGACAACCCCTGGTGAGGACCGGTGCAGCAATGTTTTTTTTTTCTGTCGAACAGATGGCGCCAGTGTTGTCAACCCGGCAGCCTCCGGGAAGACTGGGTTGCAAGTGTGCGGCGGGCGCCCTTCACCGATGTCCTCGCACCGCCAGAATTGCTCACAAACGCTCCTACCCGTCAATGTCCGTCTTTACAAGAGCATAGCTACGCCTATTTATTTTTGATGTTCTTTTGTGCTTGAGCCAACAGCTCCTGGAAAGGTGATGAAGAGAGATTCTCCACCACACTACATGCCTTGCCCGTCCGCCCGACCTTGGCGAATAGAAAAGCCGCGCAGGGTTTTTGACCGCGCCTGGGTCGGGTGCCTGATGTCATGGTCGGCCGGAAAGCCGAGGGCGTCGGCTTCCAGGTTGAGAGCTGCTGCGAGCGCGGTGTATTCGGTGCACTCTATGTTTACATCGGCTATATTCTCAAACTTCGCCTCCGCTGGCGGTCTAAACAGATGCGGCAAGTGCCCGTGCAGCCAGTGCAGCTCCTTCAGGTACCTCTTGGCCTTATTCGTGACGATGTTGTTCATCTTCTTGGTCTCGACCTTGTTCTCCCCGCCGCCCGCCCTGCCGTCAAGCCCCTCCGCCTTGGTCAGCGAAACACCATCCAGTTACAGTTCGTTACAGGCTACTGACCCAAAGAGACCTGGATTCCCCACCAACACATGGCACAGCCGTAGCATCGCCGACCATCGTTGGAACAGGGGCTAGGCGTCCATGCGGCTCTTCATCATCTCGACCGTCAGGGCCCAGTCGCGGACCAGCGGAGAGTGGTACGCCACGACGACTGCAGGAGCGGCTGCGGCAGCAATGTCAGCGGCAGCAGCTGAGTGGCGGCTGGCCGCCGCCGGCACAAGCCCGTCCGTCCTGCTCGCCTGCCGCGGTGTCACCAGCCTTGCAGTGGGTTGTGACGACCGCAGTGTCGCCGCTTAAGCGTGGCTAAGAGCCGCTAAGGCCGTTTCGGCACGGACGTTGGCGGCCGCCTGCGACTGTGAGTGGGCCTCCAGCCGCCGGGTCACGTCGTTGAGTGTGCCCTGCACCACCGCCACCTGCTCGGCGGTGGCCAGTGCGCTTCTAGCGTGATCCTGCTCTTCTGCCAGCGCCTGCACCATCATGGCGGCTTAATTGGTGGACGGGCGGCGGAAGGGAGGAGCACTGCCGCCACTCGAGGGGTGGGGCGACACTTCCCCAGACGCCGGCAGCGCGCCATTCCGAGAGGGACGGGGGGATGTCGTGAAGAGCGGCGGGCGGGGAGAGGGGTCCCAGCGCGACGACAGGGACAAAAACCGCTGGTGGGGATATAAAGTCTGGGATGGCGTGGCGCTGTACAGCGACGGCCGAGAGTGAGATGCCAAAGCCGGCGGGGGTGACGCCGCTGAGCCGTCGATGGCGGCTGGAGGTTGAGTCTGGCGGGTGAGTTTTCTAAAGAGAGGCGCTACAGCGGGAGCAGGGATGCGAGCGGATGCCTCTGGCGCAGAACCACCGTCCACCCCAACGCCCAAGGGATGGCGCATTCCTGCTTGGAAGGGTACGAGAGCCCCCCACCCGCGCTGGGCGCGGGCACGGGCCAAAACAAGCGCAAACTGCATCTGTGCGCCCCACGTGGTGGCGCTAGACGCGTTGAGCCGCCGCAGGCTCGTCTTAAACGATTCCACCGCGTCGGCGACGCCAAATGAGATAGTGCGCGCGGTGCACAGGTCCTGCAGCATCTTCTTTGTCGGATCGACGCTGTCGAGCATTTGCGGGGGGACGGACGGAATGTAGGCCCGCCTGTTCTCCCCCGCAGCCTCCTCACCAACACGCGTGCGCTTGGCGCCGGCCCACCAGTCGGCTCCGTCGTGCAGGTCCGCCTCCAAGCTGCTGACCGTTGCCGCCGGACGCTTGCGCTTTTTGACCGCCGCCAGCTTGGTAGCCGCAGCAGCCCACCCAACAGCGCGGCCGGCAGCAAACGCGAGCGCCACGCGCGCGCCACCAGCTCTTCCCGCCCCATCGGCGGAGGCAGAAAGTCCGAGGGCTTCGACTGCAGCACATGGCGGCGCGACAGGTGAGGCGACGGCGGTTCGCCGTGCAGCAGGTAGGAGGGCAAGCCGCACAGCAACAGGCGCCACGGAAGCTACAGACGGTGACCGGGCGGGCGCAAGCAACGCACCCGCACCACTACGGACGACAGGCGCGCGCAGCAAAAGCCGAGGGCACGGAGAAGGAGCAGCAAGAGAACCGCGCGGGACACGTGCGGCGATGGGGGCGGAGGGCGGCGGGGCAAGTAGCCCCGCCACAGGAGCGACCGAAGACAGCGCGGTTTCCGCTCGGCGTGCGGCGGCCACCAGTGCGGCTTCAGCAGCTTGGAGGGCATCCACCGTTGCCAGAGGCACACCGGCAGTGCGCACGCCCATGATGGGTGCGTGGGGGTGTGTGGGAGTCGGGGGATCAGCCACAGGAGCCCCCCGTGCGTCAAGGCAGCGGGCGGATCCCAACCGCGTGACTGGCGGCGATGCAGCGGCGGCGGAGGGGTGACCACGGCCTGTGGGTGGTGGAGATACGTCAGCCACCCAGCTGCCGCAGCTCCCTAGCCCACGTCGCGAAGGCCGTCGCGAGGCAGGGTGCACGCAGGCACCACCACTCCGCACCTGCCTGCATCTGGGCTGGCAGCAGGCAGCAGGCACCAACGGCAGCTGCTCAGCCCCGTTCGAATTTCTTCGAGCCCATTCAAACGGCTGAAATGATTCGCCATCGGGGCCACGGCCCGAGTCTGGGACTACCTCCGTCAAATAGCCAGAATCAGGGCCGCCAATTCAATCAACATCCGACAGCCAATGGAAAGGCTGGATCCCAGTCACGCCAGTCTCCGGGCGGCCATGTGCGGAAGGCAAGAGGGGCACATCAGTCACAGTTGCGGTCAACTCTGTCCGGTCTCCGTGGAGTTGTCCCGCCTAAGCAGCAGGTAATTACATGAAGAGCCCTGATAGTGCTACGTGATTGGGCTACAGGATACGATCTCGAACAGGAATCGTTTCTCACAAATCAATCTTCCGACTTGCGATGTAGCGCTCCAACGGAGGGCGACACCGCCGATCTTATGAGGCTGGCAACCAGACGATGGCCCGGACGGCAGCGCAACGAGAGCTTCCTTGCGTCATTCCGGGACAGACCGGCTGCCCACTGACGTTTGTGTGGCCGCCCGCAGCGCTGCTAGAGCTGGCAGAGAGCTGGCAGCGACTCTTGTTCTGAGATCTGCGCAGAGAAGTCTGAGAGCGGCCATCCATTATGTCCCATCTGGGGCACAGAACGTGACGACCGAGCCTGAGGGCCGGCGCTTTGCAGTTCCTGACTGGATGGCCGACCACGTCGGTGGTCTTCCGACGAGAACAGCGAGTCGTCGCCAATCTTCCTCTCGAGCGGAGCTGTGGACGTGTGTTGCAAGTCTGTGAACAACATAGGACGACGCCACACATCACGAGTGCGGCTACCCTCGCTCGAAAGCAGTCTTTGGTGTAGGCAGCAGCTCAGTCAAGACGAGACTCTCATTGGTCAGCAGCGACCACACTCCGGCTCGACCCCCGAATTCCAGACTACCCCAGATATTTTAATCTGGAAATACACCTTGAGAGACGGATCGTCGCGAAACTTTATCAGCCAACGATCATGTATCGCTTTGTACTCGACTTTAAACGGCGCTTGAGGATGGTCGTTGAAGATACGCACCGCCTAGCCGTACCGCTCCACAAGCTTGCCCCGAAGCGCCCTGTGCGCGTTGGCACCCCGTACAGCAATGACACAAATGACGTCGGCGTCATTCGTCCCTCCGCGCCGGAGCTTCTTTGGACGACCCCCACTGGCGCTCTCGCCGTTTTTCAAGTCGATCTCCATGTGATCATGAGCCATAGAGCTGTCAGGCTCGATACCGGTGGAAGGCGGAGACAGTGTCGTAGTTGTCGAGCGCGTCTGATCACCGCTCGAATCGACGTCTCCTCCAGCCTTACCGCCGTCCATACTTCCAGGCAGCGAAGTAAGGATACTGCACGGGGGAGCGCGGCGGGTGGAGTGGGGTTGATAGAGCGCGGGGATACAAGTGGGCAGCGAGGTGCGGTGTCCTGACGATATCAGCACCGAATGTGGAGCTCAGCAGTCCCGCTTGAGGCTTGTATCCGTGCCCTTAGCGCCCATGAGACAACAAGGCCAACTGTCCACTCAGGGCGTCTGTGCCAGGGGTGCCTCTGAGACCCCGTGAGGCCGGGTCCTCCTTCTGAAAAGGTGTTTCGTTTTGTCCCCGAGATGGCCACAACTTCGGAAGGGCTCTTCTCAGAAGCAGGCGCCTGACTGTAATGCGATCCAGCCGTCCTTCCGAAGAACTAACGAAGAACTACTAAAAAACTAAAAGCGATAATCCTTTACTCCAACCGGCCACGATATGGTCCAGGAGGTACATGTGAGGCGAAAAATGCGCGAAGCTGCAAGAATCTGTCTGATCGTAAGGACCACGGATCTCGACCCGCTGTCCAGCGGCAAGCCGTCTGCCATGCAGCACAGCAGGGTCAAAACCACGTTCCCCCGAACGCCGCACGACAGTCGATTCCAGCATCTTTCATGTATCCGTTGGCCGCTCGCACGCCCAACAGAGAGCCTGCGGACAGCCTTGCTTCTGCATTGGAACGTCCATTTCTTGTCGACCTTAAAAATTATGGCACGGTACCAGAGCTCCCCTCACGAACAATGATGGACATGAAAATTCCATCCGTGGGTCATACCTCGTACGCGGCGCGAGGAAACCCGCATGGTTTTATGTATTATAAACAAATTTCTTGCGGCATCTTTCTGCCGGGACCCTCAGACCTGATAAATTGTGTTGGCTTCCGACACAAAATCTGGTGCGAGGTTTCCTGTCGAACACGACTCGGTGGCCGTCTGAACGCCACCTGCACAGGAATCACTCGTGCCTGTGTTAGACTACTGCGAACATGTGCCGAACGCGTGTCGAGGCATGCAGGAAAGCGCATGGAGTCTTGCAAACCTCAGGACACCCACTGGCACAGATTTCCATCTGTATCCTGCTTTTTAGGCTGCCATTGGGAGGAGTACTGGTCATCCTTTCAATAGAGGCACGTTTCCCATGGTCGTGGGGCCTGGCATCGCCAAAAAGAGCCTGGGTGTGGACAAAACCTGGTGAGAACGTGAGAGCTCCTCGTGATGGTGTGCGGGACGACGATCGGGGACTGCGTGAGGTGGTGAGCAGCGATGCAGATCGAGCCGACCAGCATTGCTGGCCGTGCAGGTCTTCAGCTCGAATCTGCTGATCTTTGGCTGCCTTAGGCGCAGTTCCAAGAGAAACAAGCTAACAAAGGTGCTGGAGTAAGTTAATCAAGACACTAGGGCATGCCAAAAAATGCAACGTACAACCTGGTTGTGCGCAACGTCTGTCCAAGTCACTGCAGGTCGTGCAACATATCTGCATAGCAAAGAGAGTACAGTCATTATCCGGCTATATCTGGCTCGACTATATGACCCCTGTCACATAAACGAGCCGGGCCACGCACGAGAAGGAACTACGAAGAAATCTGAATGCGTCAGCATCAACACACTAACAGTATTCCCTCACGGATTTAGATACTTGAATACGTTGTTTCGAGAATTCATATGTTCTTGTATCGTTGCTGTCCGGCTCGACAGCTCCTGCCAGCGTCGTGGACTCGTTGCTGTCCCACCCCCTTCGCCGCATGAGTGCTTTGTTGGCTGCTGCCGTTCTTTGTAGCGGTCTCACGACTATTTGTTGCAGCGCGTCTCTCCGCTTTGTAAAGTGTCGCGTTGTCCCCAACCCTGGTGCTGTCGGTTTGTCTCGCCTAGCTTCCTATCTTTCCACACACCCCCAGGTACCTCATGGCACTCGTCACAGCAGTCGATGCGGCTGCAGCTGCGGCCGAGGCCACCATTTCGCAGAGCAACCCAGAGCTCTCGCCGAGCCTGGGAGACGGGTTGCGGGCTGCGGAGCGCGCAACGGCTGTTACAGCCAACGCCGTGGTGACTTCCCCGCCCGTCGCGCGAGCTCCCGCTCGGCGCGTAGGTGGGGCTCGCCGGGTCCGTACGCCAATGCCTGTGGTCACAAAGATTCAAATCATCTCGTGGAAGGACAGCGGAAAGACATGGAGCTGGATCAAGCGGCACCTGGAGGACAAGTACGCCAACTCCACCGTCAGGAATTCCTACCGGCAGCGGGCGGTCCTACTGGCGCGTGTTCGTGAGGGGGCGTCGGAGGATTCGGTGACGTCCAGGACCACCCCGTACGCCGAAATCGACGCTCGTTTACTGGCCTGGTTTCTCGCCGTTCGGGATCGGGGGCGCAAGCGCATTCCCACCGCCCTCGCCATCCTGAGGAGAAAGGCGCTGCAGATTGCAACGGATTTGGGCATCACCAACTTTACGGCTTCTATTGGCTATCTTCAACGCTGGGCGCGTAGTCACGGGCTGGTCAACGTGGCCGTGCACGGGTGCGGCGTTTAGTCAAACATTGCGGAAGCGGCTGCGCGGATGAAGCAAATTCGGTATCAGCCCGCCGCTGACGACCCTGATTTGATCTACAATATTGCTGAGACGGGACTTCTTTTTCGTTGCCTACCTTCACGCTCATATGTGCCGGCTGACGACAGACGAATAGCTCGTGGGTCAAAGGCGATGCGCAGTAAGGATCGCGTGACGCTAACGCTGTGCTGAAATGCAACCGGGACACACAATTTGCCTGTGGCAATGATTGGGAAGGCGATGCGGCCGCTGTGCTTCAACGGGCAGGGCAATGGGTGCCCCTTGCCCTACTGTTCACAAGCGTCGGCGTTGACGGACGGCGACGTTTTCAAAAGGTGGTTCGATGAAGTTTTCGTTGCAGGCCTGCGCACCCGCACGGCCAGCCACGTCTACCTCGTTTTGGACAACTTGGGGTGCCACGTCCAAGTCTCGCATGCGCAGGTGACAGTGATTGAGCTGCCTCCAAGCACAACCGCCGTGTATCAACCTCTCGACGCGGGAATCATTGCGGCTCTAAAACGGCGGTACAAAACACGTTTGTTGGAGCGGGTTGTGGCCAACCTGGACGAGTGGGTTCAATCCGCTCGGCCGCCGCTGTGCGTGCCCCGAGAGGGTGGGCTGGACGTCGGCGGCCAGGCTCATCTTCTGGATGCTGTACAGATTATCCGGGCGGAGTGGGACAAGAATAGTACGGAGCAGCTCGCCAACTGCTGGCTGAAGGCTGACGTGCTCACGACCGAGGCGGCCGCCGAGGTGTGTCGGCAGGTCCACGGGCCCCAGCCCGTCGTGGACAACATCTATATGGACGTTTCTGACTTGGTGGCGCTGATGGCCAACACATCTATGTCGGAGGAGTTCACCAGCGTGACGGAGAGCGCTCGTGCGTCTGCGGTGAGGTGGCTGCGGGCGGAGGATGACGCGGCGGCGGTGGACCAGACCGTTGACATGGTCTTGGCGAGTGTGGACGAGCTGAAGAGTTTAAAAGAAATAACTGTGGGACTTTTGGCCCGATTGTCAAGGATCGAACCTGATCAGTGATTCTGAGATGAGGGCTACTTTCAGGTCCACCCGTCACATAGAATGTATAACATGCACCAGATCTATCCATTCCCCGGAGAATGTGTTCAAAATTCATTCATCGTTTGTGTTGCCGACAGCAGAGATTCTTTTTCTTTCTTTGCATTCTCAAGGAATCGTGCACATGAATCCCTGGGTGACAAAAAGCAAAGCGAAGTGGAGCCCCAAAGCCATGGGTGTCAAAGTTCTAGTCTTCACGTTCAAGAATGCAGGTACTTGAGCTTCCTGTAGCACCTCATCGATGCCAGGGCCGCCATAGCCTCTTCGGCAAGCACGGCGGTAGCGGCACTCTGCATGCTTCTGAGTGATAAAATTAGCCCGTACGGGGCCATTGAGGCCAGTTTCCAGAGGCCCCGTCTGCACGGCGCGTGCACGGCGTGCATAGACACGTGCTAGCCAATGGGAGCGCTTCGTTCCAATCACACCCCAATCACGCAAATACTGTTAGACCCAATCCGGCCGACCGTGCGATCCCGCACAGAAAGGACTTACGAGCCGAAACAGGCTCTTTCGGCGCATTCAAGCCGAACACGTTCACGTGCGCGAGATTGTTTTTTTTATCTTGCGCACGTGAACGTGTTTGGAAAGAAATATCGCAGTCGCGTTTGATGGCTTCCGCAAGAATGATTGGACGAGAGGGCCTCTCACGGTTCACCTCTTGGATCTCGGGATGCCAGAAGCGTGCGTTTACACTCTGGTACTCGAGCGGCGTGGGGCCTGCGCGGTGCAGATGTGTCGCCCACGAAATGCCTGTTCTGATCCCAAAC
>Ga0114953_1002802_pt1 | contig 12031 bp, 16 predicted proteins | sample SidtaG_FD_87298 | JGI IMG/M metagenome (GOLD analysis project Ga0114953, IMG submission 87298) | Marine algal microbial communities from Sidmouth, United Kingdom - Sidmouth_Male2 metaG | ecosystem: Host-associated > Algae > Red algae > Unclassified | place: Sidmouth, United Kingdom | collected...
GTCTTGGCGTTTCGATCGGCCCGACTTCCCGGACCTCGAGTCCCATAGCGGGTGTCGCGCGAGCGGCCCAGACGGCCGTTACTTCCCTCCCTCTGAGGTAACCCCCTAGATTGTGGTACTACACCGGCCATCACCCTTGCGTCTGGGGGCACGGCGGCGGTGGTGGGGCAGGGGACGGCCACCATCCAGATGGACGGGAGCAACCAGGCGAAGACGATCACCTTGGACAGCACCCTGTGTGTGCCCGAGCTGCAGGATAACCTACTCTCTGTGGCGACAGTCGACAAGATGGGCGGCGCCGTCGCCTTCCTCGGCGGCCGGTGCTATCTCTACCGGAATGCGGAAATTGTCCGCGGGGCGGGCGTGCTCGCACAGGCGGGCGCGACGGGCACGCTGGACCTGCGCGGGCAGTACATGCTCGGCGACGGGGGCAGCTCACGAGAGGCAATGGTTGCCTCGGCGGCCGTGGCGGGGGTGCCGGTGGTCTGGCACCGCCGGGGTTTTCACCTGGGCTTCACGAACCTGGCCAAGGCGGCCAAGATTGTGAGGGGGCTACCACCGTCGGAGGTGGTCCAGGAGCGGGTGGCGGGGGCCATTTGTCACCCCTGCGCACAGGGCAATCTGACCAGGGCGCCGGACACGGCGTCTACCACCACTGCCCCCCGCATGACCTTCATCCACTCGGATACTAGCGGTCCCTTCACCCCCTCGCTGGGGGGAACGCTCCACTTTGTAACAATCCTTGACGAAAAGACCAAACTGCTGTTGGCCATCCCCATTGCGGCGAAGAGCCACGTCGGGGCGGTCCTGCGAGCGAAGATCCCCATGCTGGAGCGGCTCTGCGGCGACAAAGCCAAGCGGATCAGGTTCAACGGGTCAAAGGAGTACGTGACCAAGGAGATGCTCGACTGGTACGCGTCGGCGGGCATCGACTAAGAGGTGACCCCGCCGTACTCGTCGCAGAGTATCGGGGCGGCTGAGCGGGACAACCAAACAGTCAAGGAGATGGTCCGGTCCGCGTTGGCGGATGCGGGCATGGGGCAGGAGCTCTGGGCGGAGGCGTTGGCGGCCGCCGTCTACGTGCGGAACCGGTCGCCCCACGCGGGGCGCGACGTGACGCCGTCGGAGGCCTTCACCGGCTAAAAGCCGGACGTGTCGGGATTTCGCGTGTGGGGCTCCAAGGCCTACGCGCTGCTGCCCGACAAGCAGCAGCGTGGGATGAACCCCAAGACCATGGAAGGGCACATGGTCGGGTACGGGGCGGGGGGCGTGGGCTACCGGGTGATGAACCCGACCAACAACACGGTGGTGGTGAGGTGGGACGTTGCCATTGACAAGACTGGCGGGGCGGCCATGACAAGCCCCCCGCTCAGAGGCGCACACTGGCAAGAGGGGATTGAGGCACCGGAAGACGAACGTGAGCCGGCGGCCCGGGGCACGCCTGCCCCCACGCCGGGCACTTCACCGGCACTGACGCCATCCTCCTCGGGAATTGGTCCGACTGCAGTGGCGGCCGCCCCCATCGAGGACGCCATCGCGGCGGCCCGACGGATTGTCTTCCCCCCGTCCGACGACGAGGCGGGGAGCGAGGAGGAGGAGATTCGGCGCTATCCGGTGAGGGACCGGATGCCCCCCCGGCACTGGGGGGGCGACGCCAACGTGGCGACTATAGCCACAGCGGCAGTGGGTGGCAACGTGGCCCACCGTGACCAGCTTCCCCCGCCGCCCAAGGACGTGCAGGCGGCGGCCGGGGCGGGACTACCATGAGACGTGGGCACCGGTCCGCTCGGCACCGACTACCCGTGCCTTGCTGGCCACGGCGGCGGCGCGTGGCTGGTACTCCCACCACGTGGACGTGCGGACGGCATACCTCAACGCAACCATGGACGTGGACGTCTACTTGATCATCCCCGACGGGTTCACCGACGCTGGGAAGGCGGGCATAATGCTCAAGGCAATGTACGGCACCAAGCAGGCCGGGCGCCTGTGGAGGACCCACCTGCACGGCGCCCTCACGGGGATGGGGGCCGTCCCGTCGGACGCTGACCCGTGCGTCTACCACATCATGGTGGACGGGCACAAGGTCATTGTGGAGGCCCGCGTCGACGACATCGTCATTGCGGGCCAGAACTTGGCGGCGGGTTTGAAGGTGAAGGCCATGGTCGCTGAGGTGTTTGACATCCGAGACCTGGGGCAGGTCAGCGACTACTTGGGCATGGCGGTCAAGTGCGACCGTGCGGCAGGCACCGTGTCGCTGAGCAACCCGCGCCACACGGCGGGCATCTTGGCCGACTTTGGCATGGAGGACTGCAAGCCCAGCAGCACCCCGATGGTGAACGGGCTGGCGCTCGGGGACGGTGAGCGGCTGGAGGAGCCCAACCAATACGCCGAGCTGGTGGGGTCGCTCCTCTTCTTGGCAAACCAGACCCGGCCCGACATTGCGTTTGCCGTGGGTCGGCTGGCAAGGCGGATGGCCATCCCCACGGAGGGGGACATGGCGGCCGCCAAGGCGGTGGTAAGCTACCTGAAAGGCACCAAAGACATGGGCCTGGTCTATGGGCGGGCCGAGCGGCTGGCTGGATGGGCGGGCTCGGACTGGGCGGGCCACGTGGGTACGCGCAAGTCTACCACTGGGTTTGTCTTCACCCTACACGGCGGGCTCATCTTCTGGCGCAGCCGTCTACAGGGCTTGGTCACCTCGTCTACCATGGAGGCTGAGTATGTGCCCGCGTCGGAAGGCGTCACGGACAGCCTCTGGCTGCAGCGGCTGGTCGGGTTTATGGGGGAGGACTCCAGCCCGGTCACCATCAGGGAGGATAACCAGGCCTTCCTGGCCATGGCCACCAACGGGATATTTTCAACTAAGAGCAAACATGTGGACGTGCGGTTCCATCTTGTGCGAGACAATGTGGCGCGGGTCGAGGTCTTCCTGCAGTATACGCCTACAGAGGAGATGCTTGCCGATGGCTTTACCAAGGCCTTGGACGGGCCCGCCTTCCTCAAGTTCCGTGAGGAGCTGGGGGTGCAGGTGGTGCGTGCGTAGAGAGCGCGGCGCCTTGGCGGTGTGCCCGTGCGTCGCGGGTCTGCCTTGGCCGTGGGGGAGTGTTGAGCCGCCAAGATTTACGGCGTCGGCTGCCCCCGCGGGGGTACTAGCGTGAGTGTAGAATTGCGGGGCCCCCTAGGACAGTGTTTCAAGGTGTGCGGAAAGTTTGAAGGGGCGATCGACCGGTAGGGTCGGTCGGTCGGGATCTGCCCTGGGCCGTGCCCATGTAGGGGCGACGGCGTGGTGCCGGTGGGCCCTCGGGGGAGAATAAAACGCGTGTTTCTAATCAGACAGCTAAACCCCAGCAACACAGCCTACCACCACCCATACCGCCCTCGTCCGCCACCCTCATCTCTTTCATTTCCGCGAGGGAGGGTACCAGGAGGCAGTAGCCGTAGACGATGTTGTCGCTGTTGATGACGGACAGCTTGACGGAGACTGCCGTTTGGTCGCCGTCAGCTAGGTCCGCCGCCGTGCCGCGCTGAGGGTGAACAGCGCCCGGACACCTTTGCGGCGCCGCCGCCGGCGTGCGGCAGTGTGCCGTCGGCTGCGGGTGCGTCTGGGTGCGTGGGGCGGCGCACGGCATGCACCGGCGTCGCCGACGCTGCTGAGGTGTGGCACCAACTGGGCGTGCTTGTCTCGTCACGGCTCCGTCCCGCGGCCGCGAGTGCGTCCCGCTGCCTCAGATCAAACCTAACTATTACAATAGACTATCCTTAAATTCTCAATTGGGCATGCGACGTGGCGCCCCCCCACAGGCCGACTATTGCAAGGGCCCAGAAAGAGGAAGATGTGGAATAGAGTTACGCGGGACCCGGATACTTTTCGAACGATAGTCCCTGTCGTGTTTAGGTGGTCGATGGACTAATCCATTGGACTAAACGGTGTGCGGAATATCGCAGCCGTGATGGATGCGATATGCGCGAGGTGCGCTGCAGATTGCCGATGAGAACTCGTCGAAACTCCGCGATTGATTGACACAAAGCTGACACGACACACATGTACGATAGAAAGTACGACAACGTGCTCGAAAGCGGATTTTGCGTGCTACATGGCAGCGTCCCGTGCTGCCACGGCGCGCAGGGATGATGCATTTCGAGCCAATCGTGCTGTCGCGTGAGATGCAGCGGTGTGATGCACACGGGAGTGGTTAACGTCTGCTCTCGCACCTGGAGTGGATGAGCATGAGAGCCCCATGTCGGCAGTGATCAGTGTGATGTTTGACTAGCAGTCGTGTGATCCGCGCAGGAGGTGTGTCGTGTGCCTGGCGAATGATAAATGCAGGAGCGAGAACCACGATTTTCGGACTGGCGCGCGTTCTTAGTGGCCTCCATCACGCAGGTCTGCTGAGCAGGGACTAGTGATCCAAAAACGGCAGCAACTGAGGATTGATTTGTGAGCACGAATAAATTGAGGCACCGCCAGTGACGTTGCTTGCGGCAGCCCGGATACAGCGCAGAGGCCACCACACACGCACGGACGACTGCGTTGCGCCCCACGTGCCCGGCGGTGCGCACCGTCATATGCGAGCGTGGGGGTACTCTCGCAGCACCCCCCCCCCCGGGCATCGTGCGAGCCCGAGGGGCACCAGCACACGGGCAAGGGGTTCGTCTGGGAGGCCTTTGTAGGTCAAGAGGTCGCGGACGACGGCACACTGCGCCTGTGTACCCGCTGGTTGGGCCACCACTGATGAGGACACCCTCGAGTTGGCCAGTCGGTTCGACCTCGGCAAGGTGCACCAATGTATGCGGAGCGTGGGCCTACGAGTCGAAGATGCGGTGGCGGTCGTCGACTCTCTCGCCTAAGGGAAACCCCCCGGGGGGGACACGTGGTTTTCAAGTTTAGAGTCGTGGCGGAGTCTCGGTCAATGACACGTGCTTCGTTGGGGGTCACGTGGCCGCAGTGAGGATCATCGCCGCCGTGCGGCGACACGGACACCCGCCCCATGGCCACGGTGTCGGGCCAAGTCGATCGGGCATCGTGGACGTGCCAGGAGGGGGGTGTATGTGACGGCAGACTCGCGCGGACGGATGGGGCTGCGGATGTCCTGGCGGAATCGGGTGGGGATCCGGTTCGAGGAGCAGGAAGAGCTCTCGTGGCTGATACGCAATTGACCCGCGCGGGGTTCATTGGTCGCTGACATGCCGACTGGCACCGTCGACGCACTACACCCCCTACACTACGAGCTACTACTACGGTCCCCGTGGGGCGATCTCCCCCCCCCCGTCATGGTCCGTTCCCCCCGCCCCGGCTCAACGCTGCCCCGACGCGGGCCCACCCCACCCGTGGACGGGGAGACCGCGCGAGCGCTGTGCCGGCGCCTTCTCGTGGTACCCGTCGCGGTCTCACTGGTGCTGCTGACGACGGTCCGCCCCACCGGAGGCCACGCCGGTCTCTTGGAGGAGGACTTCACGGATGCCACGTCGGCCCACGAGTTGAAGAAGCTCCTACACTTGGCGGGGCGGGACCGTAGGGTTTTCGCGGGCCCACTGGAGGATAGAGTCGCCGAGGGACACCACGGTGTGGCACAAGCCGGCCATCAAGGTCCTCGTGGTGTAACCGCGGAGCTCCCCGGGGTCGCAAGCAACAACCCGCGCCAACCCCTGGGGGACGCGATCCGACGGCACGTGGTCCAGTCGGTCGAAAGCTGCGTCGTGGATGTCGCGGTGCTCCACGGGGTCTAACGAGACGATGTGGCTACTCAAGGAGTTTCCCGGCGAGGGGCGGCCGGCGCGGTAGGCGGCGAGGGACCCGCGGTGGACGATCCCGCTGCGGCGGTCACCACAGAAGAAGTAGGCGGTGCGGACCCACCCCCGAGGTAGCGCGGCCCCCGTGCAGCCGAAACAGCGGCGGCCCAACTCCCGCGGGCACGGCCGTACCCGCGTGCCTCGAGGATGTCCGCAGTGTACGGAAAGTCGAAAGGTCAAAGATCCTCGGCGACCAAGACGCGCGTCCCCCCGTCGCCCACCTCGAGATCGACCCAGACCCATCCCTCGCGGTCAAGACGGTCAACGCTGCGGGCACAGGGGCGTTGGCGGAACGCCTCCGTATCAGGGAGCTAGTCCGCGAGGTCCGGCAACACCTCGATGGTGGCGGTCGTCTGCCCGTTGGGGCCCTCGGTGCCGGAGCAGATTTTCGCTGGCCCCAAGGAACGGATCCAGTCGATCAGCCGGGGTGGGAAGCGCCAAAACTCGACGGTTGCGAAACGTTTCGAGGAGGGCGATGGCCGCCCCGAGGGCCCACTCGCTGCGGAAGATGGCCCACGGGTTACGTCGCCCCGCGTGAAGGTCGTCCGCGGCGTACGCGTGGACCCACGGGAGTTCCTCAATACACCCGTACGGGACCTCCACCTTGGACCACGACGCGGGAGTCGGCAAGTAGGAGCGCGACCGGGTCGCCGACGCGCAGCTCGAGTACTCCGCTTGGTGCCAGCCCACGAGGTGACCGGTGATCCCACCCCGATGGTTGCGGGCCGTCGTCAACTGCGCCGTCGTGGGGCTCTCCAAGTCGGCCTCCTCGATGTAGGGCGGCGGCGTCAAGATGTTGTCGAAGGTCGGCACCAACGGCGGGTCCGCGGGGGGGTCGTCCATGAACCCGAGGTACGAACTGCAGTAGCCCACCTCGCGGCGGCGCCGCACCACGGTGATCGACGAGGCTCGGTCGCCCAAGGACGGTACGCGGGCGTGGGGCAACCCGGTTATCTGCTTCGCGAACAGGTTGGCGGGCGCGCCAGGTCGATCCCTCGGAACGTCGCAGGGGCCAGCGTCTCCTTTACTTCCGGAAGCGCCTCCTCGAGCGCCTACGCCGGCGCCCACGTCGACGGGTCGGTAAATACGGGCAGGGGGCCCACGGCTGTGCTGGACATTATCTCCTCGTCGGCCATCGCGGTGAAAAACGCGGGCACGGACGCGGAGGGGTGCGGCGGCCGCCGGGTCCTCGGAAGGAAGGGGAGCCCGCGTGGGCCAACAGACAGAGGAAGCGACGGGCGCCACGCGGTGGGAGAAGGGGGCGGCTCTTTGTGGGGTGGGAGGAGGAAGAGGGCGACGGACACCGCGGGGGTGGATACCCTCGGGTCGGGAGGCAAGGGATCTCGTCGCGGGGCGGGCGACGTGGAGGAGTGAGCGGAGGTACATATTTAAGAAGCGCGGCCACACGTCTCGTGGGACAACGAAGGTGTAGGACGGGGGGGGCGCCGACGTGGGACACCCCGGGTGGGGGGGGGTGTGGATGGGGGATCGGCCCCGGTTGGGGGTGGGCGCCCCCAAGAACCCGATGGGGGGGGTGTCGCGGGGCTAGACCGCACGGCTCGCCACGTCACCCGACCCTGAAAACCCCTTGGGAGCAGGGATCGGAGGGAGGGGTGGGGGGCTGTGGCCGGCACCCACTCGGGGGGCCGGCCCAGAACCACCTCCCCAGAGGGGGCGCCGTGTGACCGGCGGGGACGCCACGTCACACGTCGAGCAGGCTGTGCAGCGGTTGTGGTTTCCCGCCCGACCGGGGGGCGATCCCTCAGTGGTGGGGGGCCCGCCCAGACAGGCGCCCCCGAGATGTCTCCAACCAGGCCCTTGGGCGGGCGCACGGCCGACCCGCTGTGGCCCGGGGAGATTGGATCTCAGCTGGGGCTGGGCTTTCCCCAAGTTGTTTTCTCAGCCCCCCTGTGTCGCTTGTATTTCTTCTGAATTGGTGGGACTCGCTTGATTTGGGTGAATTTGGGGCGGCTACTTTGGCCGTCGCTGGTTGGGTTTCGGAGAGGGTTTATTGGGCGGGGAGGCGGCCCTCTTCGTCGCCGTGTAATAGAATCAACTGTGCTTTGGACGACGATTCCCCCCTGGGCTTTGCCGTGATCCTCTCCTCCGTTGGGGAAGGCTGGGCTGTGGGTTGTTTCCCGGGGCAGTTCCTTCGACAGACCGAGCTGATCAAGAGGTCACTTTGGCTGGACGATGAACCAACATGGTGGTGCCTAGAACCGCTACACTAAGAGCGCTGAGGTGTATTCACACCTACAGTGGTATCGAAGAGAAACGCACTGCCGTGATTTTGTAGGGACCAAATTACCCGTTTTCCTAGTCAGATGGCCTGGAATCGACGATTCCTGGAGATGATCAAATGATCCTCAAGCGAAGATTATTTGGTCCTCTTTTGCGGTAGAATAGACACTAGAAGCGGACACAACAGAAAACGTCGCTGTGGCGCGGCGATAGACGTGGCGTGACAGAGACACTGCTGATTGAAAAGAAAAGAAGGCTTTGTCGGAAGGTGCTGATGGCGGGAAGACTTCTTGGTCTCGCAACAAACACCGGCCACCTCCTTCCCAGCTGCCCGCAAGGGGAGTAAGAGTTTCACGCTGTGCGCATGTGCAGGGGTCTGAGTTCTTGCGGGTCGGGGTGCGTATGTCGACTGAGTACAGCTTCTGCGTCATCCGAGCAGAATACAGAACGCTTTGTGAGAGAGCATCACTGCTGATTTGATCTGGGCCCTATTCAACTGACAAGAACAACTGTGGCTTCAACTTTGCGGTATTGTGCTCACCGGCACTGTCTCCCATCCACACAGGTCAGGCGCTCATCGCTTCGGTGTTTCGCTCCTTGATCCTAAATTGGGCGCACCGAATTCACGGCCCGTCTGGCCCCATTGGGGAGGATTACTGAGCTGTAATGCCCGTTCTGGGACTACGAGCGACCATGAAGTGGCCTCCGGGGAGATGTAGCAGACTTGGAGCAACACTTTACCTGCAAAATAGTCGGCGATGGCTCTCTGCCACGCAAAATCAGCATCTGTGCCTCGCGATTTCCTTGAAAGAAACGTACTGGACGTACTGCCGGCAGCGCAGCTAATAAGGGCCTAGAGCGCGAATTCACAGCTACTCTGCATCTTGGCGCGCTGTTGGACGCAGGACATGCGCTCACCATCTTCACATCACTTCTGAACCGCAGCACTGGAAGGTCAAACAGCGACTCTCCCGTACAGCGCCAAGGTCACCGGATTGCATCGTTGAAACGAGTTTGGCGGGTCTGCCTTTTCCTTTTCCGGTTTATTTTTCGCGACACCAAGAGCGCACACCGCAGACGGGACCAAGTCCATTGCGACATGTTTTCTTGAAGTAGCCGCAGTGGTGAGATGTGAGGCACCGACGTCAGCACCGTTTGTTGGGAAAATCATTGTCCGCTGACAAAGCAGGGCGGGTAACTGTGAAGCCCACGTCGTACTGTACAGCCAATTGGACACTCTGTTCCGAATAGAACATGAATCGAGGAGCTCACGACGATCGACCGTCGAGCTGGGTCGTAACAGGTGCAATGAGACACTACAGGACATTGCAAGACTTCTGCCTCGTTCTTCAGGTGTTCGTGATGAGTACGCAGGCAGAATCTGAAAGACTTGGTGTAACAGAGCAGTCGATCGTATATCAGCTTTCAAATACAGAGGACCCGGCGTTAGTGAGATGGAGTTGCTCATGTGTAACAGGTGGAATGAGAGTCAATCCAAAACCGTTGTAATGAAAATGTTGTTCAGATTCATGTTAGCACGTCGGCCTGATGGCTTAGTTGGTAGAGCATTTGACTAGTAGCCCATCATATTCGCGGCTTGAGATCAAAAGGTCCCGAGTTCAAATCTCGGTCAGGCCTCGGATAGTTCACTTTTTGTCAAAGCACAGCTACGTTAGCTCGCGTTTGCTTCTTGTTGTGGCTGTTGCCGATGCTCGACTTTGTCCCCGGTGAAGAGGCTCGGACTGAGACTGACTGTGCTCCACGAATCAGTTGACCACACTTAGAGTTTACTGAAGAGCTCCACAAAGCGGACATGCTAATTCTCTAATAGTTTACGCGATTACATGGGAGAATACACGGATCCCATTGGCTACAGTGTAACTGTCAAACGCCGACTGGGCTAACCAAGAGGCTAAAGGCTCACAGATCGGAAGTGTTTGATTCATCCGAGATGTTTCGTCCGCTGCCGGGCATGGAATTTGGCTCCTTTTAGATGCATGCGATCTCACGGCCATTGCTGCCGCCCTCACCTTCGACTGGGATTGCTTTATCCACTCGATGCGATTTGAAAGACGAGGAAAACACCGGAAATTCGTGAATGCAGAAACTCCTCATAAACTTAGGGGAGCAGAGCTACCTGAACAGAAGTTGTGGCCGCCCTTGCAAATAGAAAAAGATGGCACAATGGGACTGCCGCCGTACCCCGAAGAAGCTCAAGACCCGAAAGTGACTTCGTGCTGGCACCAAAGCTGCCGCCGCGTCGATACACTCTTCGTCATGCAGTAGCTCACTATCAGCGTGCTAGATGTCCGATAAATGAGCCACAACCTCCCGAGCTTGGAAGGAATCCACAAGCCGACTGAAATTCTGCCCCGCCCTCGCCAGTGACCTCGCCGCCACCAATGGCCGTCCGCGAAACGGCCCGCGCCGACCGACGGCGCCGACAGCCACCCTTGACCCTTCCCCCGCCACCGCCGCGGCAGAGAGCGTCTCTGCTTCCCACCGTCACTCAATAGCGCCCCCGCCGCCGCCCCTGCCACTGCCGCGGCGTCTGGCCGCTCTCGCGGACGCCACCGCCTCCAAAAACCACCTCTCCCGTCGCTGGCGCCACCGACCGCAGCCTCCGCCCCCATCCCCGCCGCGAAATTATCTTCCGCAACACCCACCGACGCCCCGCCGCCAACGCGCGCCTCCGTCCCGGTCCTCGCCGCCGACGGCGACCCCCGCCGCCCCCCCCGCCTGTAGCTCTCGCGCCCCCCCCCCAGCGCGACCGCGCCTCAGTCCGCGGCCCCGTCTCCCGAGACGTGCGCGTCGGGAATCGCTGGCTACCAGCACCTTCAAGCCCCCCCGCACTGCTCTGCTCCCACTGAAGCCGCGAAGTGGCGACGGCCGCCCCTACGGTAGAAGTATGACTGGATAGTGGGCTGCCACGACTCGAACAGCCAGCCCGTGCGCCTGGTCATCCAACTCGCTGGACTGGCGATCCAGTCACACCGACTCGGCATCCAGCAAGAACTGACCTCTTTTTTGAGACTGGACAGACACATGATTGGCTCACAGGATCGCTCCAACCGCGAGCAGGACGCACCCAGATTCTACGTATTTCTCTTTTAATTTTGAACTCTCAAGTTTTCAATATTAGTATTTAGCTGTGCTACATACTCACACACATCGAGAAGAGACTCACCCCCCCCCCCCTCACCGCCGCTACGACTAAGTGCGGGCGTGCCCGTGAACCATGAAAAACACCAAGTTGCCTGTCTCGGCCGTGGGGGTGGGGTCTCGGGTCTTTGCGTCAATGTTACTTAGACGCTCCTTGCGGGCCTCATCAGCCGCCACCTGGGCCAGAGCGCGCCGTCGCTCCCGCCGCTTCTTGGTGGCTCGGAGGATGTCGGATGCCTTGGCGAAGAGGCTCATGGCCGCCCAGCTGTTTTCCGCCCGGCGCAGCGACGGCACCTTGCGCTCGAGGTAGCCGACCGCCCTGGCGCGGACGACCGGGTCCTGCTGCATAAACTTGAGGAGTAGCACAAAACAGCTTTTCACGGTTGACTGTACTAAAGCCCTAAGATGTCGAACGTCCTCCTCGGTCAGCCCTAGCATGGGGTAGTCGTAAGGCTTTTGGCCCGCCAGCTTAAGCGTCTGGCGGCCGACTGACCGCTCGTCCGTGCAACCGGCTGCTGGGGCGGCAGCCACCGCCGCCGCTGCGGGGCCGGCAGCTGCAGCGGCCGCGCCCACCACATGGCGGGCGGTGCGTGCGGCCGGGCCGATGGGGCGGCTCCCATCGGCAGGCGACCGGGACGGAGCCCGAGCAGCTGCAGGCGGGGCACGAGCAGCAGCCGCGGCCGCGGCGCGAGAAACAGGCGGAAGAATGCAGCGTCTCGGGGGGGGGGGGACAAGGACCCCCCCAACAAGCAGGGGACGCCCGCCGGAGGATGACGATGGGGTGGACGACCCCCCCGCCATAGTAGCGTCTAGAAAAGAAAAAAACGAAAGAAAAAGA
>Ga0114953_1002807_pt1 | contig 12026 bp, 5 predicted proteins | sample SidtaG_FD_87298 | JGI IMG/M metagenome (GOLD analysis project Ga0114953, IMG submission 87298) | Marine algal microbial communities from Sidmouth, United Kingdom - Sidmouth_Male2 metaG | ecosystem: Host-associated > Algae > Red algae > Unclassified | place: Sidmouth, United Kingdom | collected...
GCCCCCCGCCCGCGGGCGGCGCCGCGGGGGGGGGCGCGGGCGCCCCCCCCCGGGCGCCCCCCCGCGCCCCCCCGCCCCCCCCCCGGGGGGGGGGGGGGGGGCCCCCCCCCCCCCCCCCCCCCAGTGAATGCCTTGCTGGCCGGCCCGGCTGCCGTGCGTGCCCCCCCACCGTCAAGGGACACCCGCCCGTCCCGCACGGTTTCATGGGTGGCCCGACGGTGCGCCGCCGCGAGCCGGGGAGGCGTCGGCCGCGCAGCGGGCGCCGGCGCGGGCCTTTTTGGTGGCCGCCCCCCCCCTCAGTGTTGGCGGCGAGCCCGCTGGCGCGCGCGTGGGTGTCCCACCCACCCACGCGGCCGTGGTCGGCGCGGCCGGTGTGGGTGGCCCCGCGGCGGGGCCTCGGGCCCAGCGCTGGCGGCGGCAGCGGCGGGCGCCACGGCCGGCAGAGGGACCGCCACCTGCGCCCGCGCCGGCGCCGACCGAGGCGGGGGTGGGGGCGCGTCGCGCGGAGCGCCGGCGGGTGGGCGGCGCGCGGCGCCGCGGCTGGCGGGTCCCCGCGGCGCTCCCCCCCCCTCCAGCGGCTCCCCAACGGTTCTCCACGTGGCGTCGACGCCCGCGCTCCCCCGACGATCCCCCGTCGTCCCGGTCGGTGCTGGCGCGGATCCCCGCCGCGGCGGATCCCCCCGGCCGGGGGGCGGGCGGGGCGACCGCACGGCGGCTCGAGTAGCTCTGCCGAGGGGGGGCGGTCGGTGCGCGCGCGGGGACGGCGCGCTCCGCGCGGCCCTCCCCGTCCGACGCGCGCGCGGCGGTGCGCGCGGCGGCCTCGACGGAAACCCCCCCACGGGCGGTCGGTCACCACCCGGACCGCAGCGTCCGGGCCGCCCGCTGTCTAGGGCCACGCCCCGCCACCGCAGGTGAGCGGCGCTCGCGGCTGCCTTGTTGCCGCGGGCGCGGCAGCCCCGCGCGGCGGGCGCGCACGCCGACGGGGGGGCGCCCTCGTCCCGCCCTCTTCGTCTCTGCCGCGTCGGCGTCGACGCTACCGCGCGGCCCCTCTATGGGGGGGTGCCGCCCGGAAAGACTGGCAGCAACAGCGGCTGTTGCCACTGCTCACCCTCACCGTGCCCTCCCCAACCGGGCGGCAGCGTCGGTACGATCTCGGAATTGGTCTTTGCCCCCATCGCCGCACCCCCGCGTGCCACACACCCTATAACCCCCTTTGCCTCTGGTGCGGGCCGTTCTGGAGTGTCTCTCGCAGGTGCGGGCAGTTTCAGAGTCTCTCGCAGCATCCCTCCCGCCTGGTGCCCATGGGGCATAGATGCTCACCTACAGAAATGCGCGGCGGCGGCTCCGTAGCTGGTGCTTTGAGGCGAATGCGCTGTGGGTGGCGGCGCACGTCTTGTGCCAGTGTGCGCGGGCCGCAAGCGGTAAGGCGGTCCCCGCGGCCGACCACGCGTCAGGCTCAAACAAACGCACAGGGGTGGCCCTCATACAGCTGACGGGAAACAGGATGTGGCGTGTGCTTTTGGCGACAAAGCGACGCGGATGGCACGCACCAGGCAACTAAAAATGCAACTAAAGCCGCAAACTATGCTTTTTCCCCGCCGACCTCGCGCCCTTCCTGTCCCCCCAGATTTCTCACTGTCGCCGCTTGGCGGCGACGTTAGTTTGGTGTCTGGACACCCACGCCGCCGTCCACACCGCGCTACGCCCCCGTTGTGGTCTGTCTGTCGCTTGCATGAGCACAGGCATGACGGGACCGAGATGATCGTACCTTGGCCAGCGTCTGTCCGCCCATCGCTCGCAGCGGGCCGCCTCTCAGCGGCGCCTCTTCTCCAGTCCCCACGGACTCACCCGTGAACGCCAGCCAGTCTTTATTGCGGCACTGCTGAATGAGCACGGCAACTCTGCTGGAGGTGGCAACGAGGAAGCGAGCCATAGCTGTCCGCGCCACCTAAGGCTACCTTCCACTCACAATTCGGTTGGAATCCCAAAAACATGGTCATGGCGGGTCGGTCGAAGACCAGTCGCTTCTGACGTGTGACCACCGAGCCTGCCACGAGCCGTCACGAGTCGTCTCCATTCCGCGGCAGCTCAAACCGGGCCAACAACCCGCCCCACCCCGCCTTTTTCTGCCCCGCCTCGTCTGCATAGCCTCGCACCCGTGGCCGTCGGGCTCAGCGCAGTCCGGTCCCGCTCTCAGGCGAGAAGCTATTGGCCAAGAAGAGACATCTGACAGACGGTAGGCTGGCGTGATCGGCTGTCACGAGGGCACGCAAGGGCTCGGCACGAAACGACGCCTGGCGCGTGCAGATGGGGCGGCGGCGTTTCGCTTGGGTGCCACCGCATCTGGCGCGGACCCAGTGACAAGCGAGGCGGGAAGCGTCCGTGGCCGCGCGGCGACGGCGGTTTTGACTCTCACGCAGTTGCATTGCGTGGTTGGGGTGGCAGACAATCATGTGTTGCGGTGGGGGGGCTAACTTTGGTGCGAGGCATTGCTTGGGGAACCATGACGCGGCGGGGGGTCCGTCGGTCGGCGAAGACCCCGGCCAGCACCGAGTGGCAGTCCGTTCTAGGCGGCGGCTCACCGGCCACGACCACTGGCGCGGCTTCCTCTCGAGCTCAACTTGAACAGGGATGGTCAGTGCACATATCGGGATATGCCGGGCTCTTTCTGGTGTGCAAGGTATACAAAGGACATGGCGGGCTGGCCTCTCGCAGTTCCTTCGCTGGCGGCCGCTGAATGGGCCGTGTCAGGGCGGTCGTCAGCAACAACGATGTCACCCCCAGACACTCTTGACTTTCAAAACACGCGATCCTGGTATGTAAATTTCTCATATGAGGAACCATCATGGACCAGGGGAGACATCTGGGCGAGGTGAAGCCGCAAAGAGCCCGTCGATCATGAGAAGATTGACCGTCAAAATGTGCGAACGACCGCCAGCCTCTTCAGACGAAGTGTAATAAATAAAGAAATGGGTGTGTGCAGAAATATTGTGCAGCATCGTTTTCTGTAATACAGTCAATACCTGGTTTTATGACACCCTTGCGCACTTGGTCAACTGTCAAGGTTGCTGGCTTCGTCACCCCTTCCGCAGGATCCAACCAGGATCTGACCGATAAGATGCACTCTGGCGACTCGGTCGCAAACAGTCGAATGCTGCGTACTCGCGCGACCTGGGGCATGGAAAATCCCCCAGTTATATGACATGTCATAAAACTGGAGCGCATATACCCGGATATTGACTGTACTCGCGTCAACGGCAGGTCCTGCTCTTGGCCTGTGCAGGCGTGGTTCATGGCACAGCAACGTCCTCGGCACAAGCGCCTGAGCACCTTATCCCTCGCCAGATCCGTACAAGAAAGCGACGCGCGTAGGGCCATCGGGTTCCAGTTGCAATCTTGCCAATTCCTGTTGTCATCTGACGATACTACAGCTTGTTGCTTGGTCTCGTTTCTCTCAGTGCCTTCTCGGCCTTTAATGCTCTCACTCTGGTGTCGGCCGAAGAAGGGTAGCGTCTCAGAATCTGTGCCCATGCCTCCATACGGGGCATCGTCGTTCCACTTAGTTTTGTTCTCGTTACCTTGGATGGATAAGGGAACCAAACGAAAAGGCGGACCTAGCATCCTGGCCTCGCTGTTTTTTTCTCGGTTGCTATCGACTGCTCTGTACATCTTGTTCAAGAGGGCAGAGCTCCGGATCCTTTTTCTTTGCTTTTCTGCGAGTCCGTACTCGCTGCGGCCGTGTCTTGCTCGCACTCGGAACTCTTGCCGTCTCCCGACGTAGCCTTGTGAAACACAAGCATAGTTCATGTTGTCATCTGGTGCGCCACGAGTAGTTCAGTAAATCGCGCGCAAACCTCCTCCATCGAAAATATACCAATAGTCTGAGTTTCACCATCTCGATCACGTCCTGCGTCTCGGTCGCCGCAGTGTGCTCTGCATCGGACGGGGGACGACCTGCGCGACGATGCTCGTCGCTGTCGCTGTCGGGTCAGGCCCAGGTGTGAAACGGCATGGGTGTGGGCGGGCCGCTGAGGCGTGGCTGCGTGGCTGCCTCTCGTCCATCGTTGAGTCTGTGCTGCCGCCGCCGGCACCGTCGTTGTGACCGCCGAAGCTGAAAACCTGTGGTTTTGACACCGAGCACCAGCTCACCCCCCCTCTCAGTGTCCACAAGAGGGGCCCAATCGACGAATTCTGGCAGTTGTCGCAATCACAAGGACACTGCACCGAGCTATCGCGCTGCCACTGGCTCGTGCGATGTTGTGGCCGATGGTGGTGGAGGCCACGAGGCGACCGATGCGGTGGGGGCCAGGAAGTGGGGGGGGGCCGGCGCGTGGTGGGTCAGCTCTCAAGAGCCGGAGGGGGTGCGGCTGGCGAGTGCGGCCTCGAGTCGGCCGCGGCGGGCCTCGGCTCCGCCGCCGTCGCCCGCCCGTGCACCGGACGCGTCGGAGAGGGGGGAGGAGGGGCGGACTCGGCGACGCTGGCTGCAGGGCCGCTGTGCGAGCGGGGGTGACGGCCGTGGCCTGTGAACACACGCGCGTGTGCCTCTGGGCGGGCCGATCGGCCACAGCACGGCGACGGCACCGGCCGGCCGACACCAACAGACGGGTGGGAGGGCCGACCGACGGGCTGCCGCCGCCTCCCGCGCTGTCGAGGCTGCGTACCGCCCGCCCCGCTGGCCCGTCCCGCGCGCGCCGCCGACCGCCCGCGCCGTCGTCGGTGTTGCGTGCACGCGCGCACGCGCGCGCCTTCTTCCCCATCGCGCTCGCCCCTACGGCTGTTACCCCCCCTGGACCACCGTGCAGGTCGACGCTGCCGTGGCGAACGACGTCGTCGACGGTGGGGCCGCCCTCGATTGCCATCACCCGCACTCGTCTTTGGCCCCCACACGCGTGTCGGTGGCCCGTACACGTGGTGTCGTCTGCTCCCTATCTGTAGGGGTTCGCGCGTTGCCGTCGAGTGGTGCTGCTTTGGCGCCTTTCTTGGCGGGTGCCCTTTTCTTCCTCAATCACCGCTGTGCCCTCGTGCTCGCCATCGTGGCGCAGCTCGTGCGCCCGTGCGGTACCCTTTGGGTGTCGGTCGTGGCAGCGGCGTGGGTGACAGTCGGCACGCCTCCTGCGGTTGTTGTGCCCACGGCCCCCGCAGTGTGAGGGGGTGGATCTGCCTGCGAATCGACCATGCGGAGTAACAGCCCCCGGTATGGCTATGGCGCCGCGCCGCCTGCGCACCCGGGGCCGCGGACGTCCGACGTGCGTCCGGCGGGCCGCATGACGGGCGGTGGCGCGCCGCGCGGTGATATGGATGGGGGCGTCGGTAACGGTGGGTCCCGCCCCCCCACCCATTCCCGTGGGATGGGCAGCGGGGCCATGTATCGTGGGGGCGTGCCGGCAACTCCACCAGGTGGGATGGTCCGCTCGGGTGGGGGGGGGATGGCCTCCCCGTCGGCGTACGTGCCTCGCGGCGGCGGCGGCGACTCGCAGCAGGCGTCGGTGGCGGTGGCGCAGGCGGCTGCACAGGCGGCGACGGTGCCGGCGCAACTGGGGGGGGGGCCGCCGAGTCATCCGGGGACGCGGATGGTCTACACGCCCCCGCCGGGTCGGGGAGGCGGGGGTGGGGGGGTTCGGGGTTCGGGCGGCGGGGGGGGGACCCCGGTTTTCCGAGGGACGGGACAGCCATTGGGGCTACCCCGCTCCCGTAGCGGTCCGTCGCTGGCTGCACCGGGTGGGTACGGCAGTCGCAATGACGCATCGCCACTACAAGTTCAGCAGCAGCAGCAGCAACAGCAGCAGCAGCAGCAACAGCAGCAGCAGCAGCAGCAGCAGCAGCAGCAGCAGCAGCAGCAGCAGCAGCAGCAGCAGCACTTGCAGCAGCACCAAGCAAGTGTGCAACAGCAGCAGCAGCGGCAGGCAGCAGCCCAGGCGGCAGCGCAATCGCAAGCGCAGCAGCAGGCGCTGCAACTGCAACACCAGCAGCGGCAAAATCACCACTATCATGCGCAGCAGCAACAGCAGCAGCAGTTGCGCCTCCAAGAGCAGCAAAGGCATGAGCAACGTCAGCAGCAGCTGTTGCTCGAAGAACAGCAGCAGCGGCGGGCGTTGCTGGAGCGACAGCAGCAAGAACAGCTGGCGGAAGCACAAAAGCAGCAGCAGCTCGACTACCAGCGGCAGCTGGCGGAGCAGGAATTGCATGCACGACATCAACAGCGGCTCCACGTTCAACAACAGCAGCAGCAGCAGTTGCACGCGGTGCAGCAACAGCAGTTGCAGCGCCCTGGGCAAGCGCCCGTGTCGGCCGGACGGGGGGTCGCCCACGCGCACCCTCACGCCGGGACGGGGGCGGCGGCGCTCGCGACATCTGAGCGGGACCTGATGATCGCCACGTCGGACGTGTGGGCAAGCGTTGGTCGGCTGCGTGCGGGGATGGGCGACGGGACCAATGCGATGGCTGCTCTCGAGCGCGCCATCTCGTTCAATGACAACAACGTGGGGGCGCTAGCGTCAGCCGGTTCGGTACTCGTGAGTCGCCGGGACTTCGCGGCGGCCATCCCGCTCCTGCGCCGGGCGGTGCAGCTGGCTCCTCAACACGCAGAGGCGTGGACAGCGCTCGGGACGGCAACGACGCTGGCCAACATGGTCGGCGAAGCGTTCTCAGCCTTCCAAACGGCAATCGCGTGTGCGCCCGACAAAGACCAAATGCCGACTCTGTGGCACGGCGTCGGTGTCATGTACGACGTCCACGGGTCGCCCGAACTGGCGGCTGACGCATTCCTGTCCGTGCTGACTATCCACCCGACCTACGAGTGCATCGGGGAGGTGCATTTCGCACTCGGGCGGCTGCACCTGAACAAGGGCAACGCACGCGAGGCGCTGACTTCCTTTTTAGCGGCTGCAACGTCACCGCCGGCCATTGGTCGCGGCGGGGTGGAGTTGGGCATCCGCCCTCTGGTTCTGGCCGATGCGTGGATGGAGGCTGCCAAAGTGTTCGAGGCACTTGGGGACCTGTCGGGCTTGATCCGCGCTGTCCGCGCGCTCGTTGCGCTTGAGCCTCCAGACCAGCCGTCGGCGGTGCTGCTGCAGCGGCTGGGCTGGCTAATCTACTCCAGCACCCCCGCTGCTGTCGCGGCAGCGATTAATGCCGACTCCATGGGGGTGTCCACCGACGTGTTTGGGTGGAACAGCGATGCACCAGAGGGTGGCAACGGATCCGTGCCGGTCGCCGATGGGGATCAATCTGCTGAGGGGGCTCCCCCGGCGGTCGTGCGCCCGTCGATGGACGAGGACGAACAAGTGAGGAAGCTCAACGAGGCGTCGCTTCTCCTAGAGGCAGCGGTGGAGCTGGCGCCTGCCGATGCCACCAGCTGTTTGATGCTCGGGCAAGTGGCGCTGTCTATGAGCGACGGTGCTCGTGCGTACGCGGCATTTAGTGCGGCGTCGGATCGGGCGCCGCGCTCCCCAGCCCCGTGGTGCTCCATCGGTTTGCTCTACCTCAGGGCATCTCAATTTTCCGACGCAATGGACGCGTTTGCGCGGGCCATCGAGCGGGACGCGTCCTCCTCCGACACTTGGTGCTACCTTGGCGCCCTGTACGCGTCGTGTGAGCAGCCGCGGGATTCGGTGGACTCGTACCGCAAGGCAGCACAACTCTCACCGCCGTCGGCCGCGCTGCGGCGGCGGCTGGCTGCGGCCGAGGCGGCACTTGAGGCGCCTCCACAGCCACCGCCGTTGCCCGCCGGTGGTGGTGCGCCGGCTGACGGCAGCGCGCGGACACTGTTGGAGGTGCCCCAGGCGGCGGACTCGCGGGGCCTTGCTCAGTCGGTGGTACCGGTCAACCCGGCGGGACACCCGCAAGCGCACCCAGCGATGCAACCGCAGCAGCAGGTGTATGCCCCCGGTCTGCCTCAGTCGCTGCCGAGGCAGCAGCAGGAGCACGTTCACCTGGAGCGGCAGCAGCAACAGCAGCAGCAGCAGCAACAACAACAGCAGCAGCAACAACAGCAGCAGCAGCAACAGCAGCAGCAGCAGCAGCAGCAGCAGCAGCAGCAGCAGCAGCCGCAGCAGCAGCAGCAGCATCAGCAGCCGCTTCCACGATCGGTCCCGTTGCAGAAACGGCCAGCACCCGTGGACGATGTTCCCCGCGCGCAGGAATCCGCACCCATAGAGGTATCTATTGACCGCGGCGGCCGGCCGTCGTCGGGCAACCCAGAGGTCCTGGTGCCACTGAACGAGCGTGCGGCGGAGCTCCCGGCGGGCCGTGGGGACCTGCGCCATCAGCCTCTCCTTCCGCCTGTTGACGCTCGTGCCCCGCCACCGCCGCAGCGATCTCGGCCGTTTGGTCCTCCAGTAGACCCTCGATCGAGTCGTCCAGATGGTCCGGCGCCCCTGCAGCGAGACCCGTCGCAGCCTCGTCAGCTGAAGCCGGTTAAGCCACAGTCGCAGCCGCTGTATCCACCCTCCTCGGAGCACCAATCAACTCGCTCGACGTCATCCTCCGCTCCTAGGGAGGTTAAGCGCCAGCGGATCAGTGCAGATGGCGGAAATGGTGCCAAGGCATCCTCCCGTGGGAGTCCTAGTCCGAGTAGCAGTGCCAAGAAGGACGAGACTGCTCGTCGTACGGCCGACGGCGTCTCCCGCGATCACTTGTCCTTGTCTGGCCGGGGCTCGTCGGCGGTGACGGCGCGCAAGACGTCAACTTCTCCGCCTGTCGGTCGAAATCCATCGTCGCGCTACAAACTCGGGTTGTCTGGACCGAGCCCGAATACCCCGCTGCTGTCGGAACAGGCGGCACGCAAATTTGGTACCCTACCCACCTCGCTGCCCCCAGCGTCGTCTGCGCGGTTGCCGGCCATGACGTCGCCGCCTGCCCCCATGGCCTCTGTGGGGGGGGGCTCCGCGCAGCGCACGCCGCGTACCTCCGCGCGAGAGCACGGGGCCGAGCCGCCGAAGACGTCTCCACCCTCCCACCGCCTCCCGCGCGCCTGCTCCCCTGACGAGATGCGGGACGACCCGCCCCCTGCTCGCGCTGGTGTGGCATCCGGCAGCGGCGAGCCAGTTGCTGATGGTTCGTCTGACGAAGATGGCGATCGTAATGCGGAGGAGCGTGTGACGCCTGCCGCTCCGCCCACGTTGGCCAGCCGTGGCACCAGTGGCCGTGGCACGTCCCCGAGGCGTGATGACATACCTGGTGAGTGCGAGGGTGGGCTCTCAAGCCTGCACCACGTGGAGGCCAAGGCACACGCGCAGCCGCCCTGGCCCGCGCGGTTCCCCCCTCCACCGCCCCGCGTGCGCGGCGGTCCCTTGACACCGACGACTGCCTTGCCGCAGCTGACGAAAAAGGCGCACCATGCGGACGTTGGTCATGACCGCGGTGGGAGTGGCGCTTCGGCGGCACCGTCCTCAGCGGACGGGCCGCGTGAGAAGTCCAAGGGACGGGCCTCGCGTTCAACGGTTGTTGTCACCCCGCCATCCACGGCAGACGGCGAGGCCGATGAGTCTCAGCGACGTGCTGACCCGAGCGACAGCCGCGCGGCTCGGCGGGGTTTGGACGGCGGCAATGACGCGAGTCTCCGGCACAAGGAGCGCGACGCAAGTGCACGCCGCGGTGTGAATGTTTCCGCATCTGAGGCGGCTCCTGACTCGTCGCGCGGCGGCGGTCACTCGCGGGACGTCCGCTCAGGGGAGCCACGTGCTGCAGACGATGGGAAGTCGGGCCGCCGTGTGCTCAGCGGCGAGAGCAGCGGCAGTGACAAGGGCAGCAAGGAGGGCGGTCCTGGGGGTGCTGCTCCTGTGCGGGCGCAACGACCTGTGTCCACGCTGTCCCGTTTTGGCCGTCGCACTACGACTCCGTCGGCGCTCAGCGGCGGAGACGATGGTAGCGGCAGCCGGCGCTATGTGTGTCCGTCGGGTGGCAGTGGCAGCGGCGGTGGTAACGGCAGCGGCGGTGGCAAGGGTGGGGGTGGTGTTGCTGATGGAAACGGCAACTCCATCGTGACAAGCCCTCGGCGGGAAGCTGACGATGGCAGCGACTATGATGGGGACCGTGGCCGAGCCGCCGCCTCGGGGTCTGACGCGGACACTACTGGGGAGGAGTCCTTTACGGCTGCCGATCGTACCGGGTCGACCGCGGCTGCAAGCCCCAAGAACCGCCGCGAGCCCGACGAGGCCGCGCCCATCTCCCCTCCCAATGGCACCGCAGGCGGTGCGAAGGAGGATGGCGACGACGACGCCGGCAACGAAAACGACGAGGACGGTCGCAGTTGCGGCCGCCACGCCGTGCCCAAGACCAAGTCGCCTGCATCGGCGAGCCGCAGCCACAGCAGCCTGGGCGACGACGCAAGGCGTCCTCGGAAGCGGGTGGTATCCCCGCCCGCCCCCCGGTTAGAGAGCAAGGGTGGTCGATCTGGCGGTCACCTGGGCACCTTACCGCCACCACCGCGTTCCACGCCTGCGGCCGAGGAGGCGCGGCCGGCGGCCAAGCGCGGAGGCAGCCCTGGTGGAGAAAGCGGTAGTCCGCGCCCGGCTTCACGGAGCAGCCCAGTTTTGCCCGATTCCGCCAACCCGGCGCAGGACTGCTCGGACGACGATGGCAGCCGGCGCGTCGACCAGGCCAGTGGCCGCCCGTCCAGTGGGAGTGCAGGTAGTCGCGACGGGAGTGGCCGCCGGCCAGGCCGCACGGAGAAGCGCAAGGCGGGCGCGGGCTACGGGGAGTCGAGTAGTCCTGTCCGCAACGCGTCTTCGTCGTCACCAGCCCATTCGTAGTGTTTTTGTTTGTCTGCTTTTTTGGGTTGTACATGCTGTTGTTGCTTCTTTGTTGTCCTGATTCGACAGGATGTTACATGTTGCCATATGTTCTTGCACTATGCTCTGGATTGAGGGTTTCTTCGTGCTTGTTAGGCATCTGGGCTTGCCTTCAACTCTTCGTCCACAGTCTTGATGACACTCCGGATACTAGCTAGCTTCTGTGAGTTCTTACTGCATGTGCTCCTTGCACTCGGCTGTGTTCGCATTTGTTGAGGTCGAATTCGACCTCAACAGCAACCAAGTGACAATCGCGCCTTGTGCGCGTCAGCCCGCAGGTGAACGCATAATCGCAAATGGCACGTGCTGCAGGCTGTCGTACAGCACATCTAGGCTTTTGCCTACGATGCAGAGAAATCCCGAGCACCATGACTGCCCCCAAATCACCGTGCGCGCAAAACGAAAAATGGCTTTGACAAACGGCTACAAAAATACAAGGGCATGGCACCTGCTTGCTGGAGTTGATGGTTCTAGCAGTTGATGCTGGTGTTCAACTTGGGGTCCAGCGGCTTGCCGATAGCGTACACAATGTAGCCGAGCTCTCGCAGCGCACCGTGGTCGAGCACGTTGCGGCCGTCGAACACAAAAGACGGCTTGACCATGTCCTCCTGAATTTTGTCGTAGTCCAGGGTCTTGAACTCGTCCCACTCGGTGGCAATCGCCAGCGCGTGCGCGCCCAACGCCGCTTCGTACGCCGAGTCGCACAGCGTCACGTACTTTTGCACCTCTGTCTTGTCCAGCTTGGTCGCCGCCGTGAGGTCCATCCAAATCTGGTCGGCCTCCACCTTGGGGTCGTAGATGCACACGGACGCGCGCTCCTCAATCAGCCGCCGGCAGATCTCAATCGACGCCGACTCGCGCGTGTCCCCCGTGTCCTTCTTGAACGCGAAGCCCAGCAGCGCAATCCGCTTGCCAGTCACCGTGTTGAATAACCCGTGGATGATGCGCGACACAAACCGCTCCTTCTGTCGGTCGTTCATCGTCACCACCGAGTGGAAGTACTCGGCCACGTCCGCAAGGCCCATGGATTGGCACAGGTACACCAGGTTCAGGATGTCCTTTTGGAAGCAGGAGCCCCCGAACCCGACGCTGGCCTTGAGGAACTTGGAGCCGATGCGCGAGTCCATCCCCACCGCCCGCGCGACCTCGTCGACGTCCGCGCCCGACGCCTCACAGATGGCACTCACCGCGTTGATGCTCGACACCCGCTGCGCAAGGAAGCTGTTGGCAACGAGC
>Ga0114953_1002808_pt1 | contig 12021 bp, 8 predicted proteins | sample SidtaG_FD_87298 | JGI IMG/M metagenome (GOLD analysis project Ga0114953, IMG submission 87298) | Marine algal microbial communities from Sidmouth, United Kingdom - Sidmouth_Male2 metaG | ecosystem: Host-associated > Algae > Red algae > Unclassified | place: Sidmouth, United Kingdom | collected...
CTTCCTGAATTTACCTTTCCAAAGTTTCTCTTGCTCCATTGAGTTGCGTGCCATTTTTGTTATCCGATTTTCGGTACTGTTTTCTGTTCGATCGTGGCGTTCATCTCAAGAAGCTCTGGGTGGATGCTGAAGAGTTCAGAAATCTGAGAGTGACTTAATAAAGTGGCATCATGCTCTTCAATGAGGGTTTTGATTAGCTTGAAATCTGCTTCTGTATCAAGGGTAATTCGCTCGGCAGAATGATCCGATTCTTGTTGAATATGAACCGAGCGGCACTCGCATCTGCCTTGATAAAGGTAAGGAGTTACATGCTCTCGTTCGTGATCATGTACGGCTTCTCTCTGCGCTTCTTCCAGAAGCTCAAACGAGAAAATTTCGAAATCCATCCCAAGAGGAAAAGTACGCTTTTGGCAGATGGACAAATAAACGCGTGCATCTGCTTCTCGAAGGTACTGGTCGATTCCTTTTCGAACGAGTTTCCCGTCAATGAGGGGGCAGTCCGAGGTCACTCTTACAATAACATCAAGCGCTTCGCGGGTGGCGAGGTGGAAAAACCGGGAAAGGACGTCGTTTTCATCACCGCGAAAATAGCTTAGGTTGTGCTCGTTTGCAAAGCGTTCAAGCGGATCGTCCTCTGTGCGATCCGTAATCGCGAGATAGAGTTCTGCCTGAGCATGCTTTAGTCGATCCACATGGTATTGCAGCATGGGCTTTCCCCCCGCATTCAGGAGAACCTTCCCCGGCAGGCGACTACTCGTCATTCGGGCTTGTGAGATGATACCGACCTTCATGAGCAAAGCTCCGTCATGACCTCGATAACGCGTTCTTGATCGTCATCGGTTAGACCGTGGTACATTGGCAAACTCAAGCAGCCTTCATAGTAGGTTTCGGCGCATGGGAGAGAGAATTCAGCGAGTTGTTTGTAATACGGCATGGTGTGAACTGGAATGTAATGCACTTGGCTGTATATGTGTTTGCTTCTCAATTGCTGATAGATGTCAGCCCGATTCTCGAGGTGAACAATAAATAAATGAAAGGCATGGTCGTGGTTCGCCGCGCCCTCAAGAACATTTAAGTTGAGGTTTGTGAAGGCCGCCTCATAGCGCTTAGCAATTTCCCGCCTCCGTGCAATACCCGCTTTGGCTCGACTTAATTGGGAGTGGCCCAAGGCCGCTTGCATGTCAGAGAGGCGGTAATTATAGCCGAGCTCGTGCATCTCATAGTACCAGGCCCCGTGATTTTCCTCGAGCGTATCAGGATCTTTGGTGATGCCATGTGTACGAAGAAGCCGGACCTTTTCGGCTACTTTATCACTTTTGGTGGTGACCATTCCCCCTTCACCGCAGGCGATGTGTTTCACCGGATGGAAGGAGAAAATCGCCGCATCGGCATAGCGTCCATTTCCGCATGGGTTTTTCTGGCCGTTCGAGTCGGTAAAGGATCCACCAGGAGCGTGGCAGGCGTCCTCGATGATCCAGCAACCAAATTCATCAGCAATGCCTCTGAGTTCTTCGAGGTTCACTGGGGCACCGGCGAAGTCGACAGGAATAATGCCGACCACTCCCTTTCCCTGCGGAGACGCTAGGCATTCGCGGACCTTATTTAGATCGAGGAGGGCCGTGTTGGGGTCAATATCAACAAAAATCGGTTCGGCCCCGCAGTAGCGAACGCAATTTACACTCGCGGCAAAGGTGATGGGGGTCACAATGACTTTATCACCGGGCTTTAAGCCCAGAGCTAAGCAGCAAAGGTGGAGGGCAGTTGTTCCGTTTGAAACCGCAATGGCATGGTTTGCTTCAACGTATTCGGAAAAGGAGCGTTCGAACTCTGCAACCGCGGGGCCTTGGGTCAGGAAGTCCGACTTTAAGACCTGTTCCACTGCTAGTAGGTCTGCTTCATTTATTGACTGCCGGCCATATGGAATATTTTGCATGGAATGATTGGATTTAGGTTGAGCAGATTGACTCCTGAGGCCAGATAAGATCACTTCTATGATTAAAACTTCCGGCCTTCGTGGCCGAAGAGAAGAATACATCACAAGACGTATTTATCTAGTTATAATTTTTAAGCAATGTTGATTAAAGTGTTGCAGTCATAGCCTATTATGTCTTCCGAGCAATAATAAGTAATTCACGAGGGTTGAGTGTGGCCTGCTCCGAATACGGGAACTTTGCCTCTTGCCAGTCTACTGGTTCAACCGTGAAACCCGCATTTGAAATTCGTGTCTTGTAGTCTTCGTAGGCATAAATTCTCACGTGATCTCGTTGGCCAAATGCTTTTTCCCGCTCTTCATCCGACCAGGAAAGCGCGTTCTTATCTTCATGTGTTTGAGATTCTTTGTAGGTGAGGGGAACTTGAATGATGGCTTGTCCACCGGGCTTTAGAATTCGGTAGATTTCGGCGAGAGCTTTCTCATCGTCTGGAACATGTTCTAAAACATGGTTTGCCATGAAAAGGTCAAAAGAGTCGTCTGGGTGCGGAATTGAGGTGATGTCGATGACTTCTTTCGCAATCCAAGGGTAGAGATTTCCGGTGTGGTACTTGGGGATATTGCTACTGGCGATCCGGCGGTGGAGGCAGTATTCGGGTGCGATATGTAGCATTGATTGTATTTTGCAGTCTGGAGAAAATAGTCGCAGGTGATCGTTAAGATAAAACATCACGAGGCGATCTCGGTCTGCTGAAAAGCAACGTGGGCAGTATCCTGCTTCGTGGTAGGCTTGCCCAACAACTTCGAGTTGGTCCAAAATGGGGAATCGCTCGTCATTTGGTAGAAACTTGCTAAAGGTCCGCTCGCAATTCGGACAATAAACTGCTGTCCCGTTGTATTTCAGCGATCTCACCCGGCTGAATATTGCGTGGCAATCAAAGAGAAGTTTACGAGGCAAAATATCGATCAGTTTTCGTTTCAGGTTTTGCATAGTACAGCTATAAAGCACCCCGATTTTGTTCATTGATCAAGTAAGTAGAAGACTTTTTCCAAAGATTCCGCAGCCGCTCTGCTCTGGATATGGTCGCGTTAGATTTCTTTGTGGAGAAATTAGATAAATTTGCCCTCTTTTGCATTTGAAGATTGTTCAGCTTTAGCACTGGATTTAGGCAGGAGTCCAATTTCGCACCTAACCAATTTTGCCTTTCACTATTTAGAGCCGCTTCCACGTGAACCCGAAAACAATTTTAATTTTTGTTCGATATGAAAATGTCTATTTTCGCTTGAGTTTAGGTCGGAAGTTAAAGGCGCAGTTTCCGGAAGCTCGTTTGGTCTTTGCTACGATAAATCATTTTGCCCAGCAGATCATTTTGGCCGCAGGAGAGGAGTGCTTTTATGTATTGCATGAGATCCAGAAGCTTAGCTCCAATGATCTGCTAGAGGTTGAGGAGCGGGTTGAGCTCGAAAAAGAGATTTATGGTGCATTAGATGCGTCTTTGAATTTGATCATGCTCGCTGAGCGAGGGCGCCCGTCGAAGGGGAAGAAGGTGGAGCTGTTTCTTAACCAGCATCTAACTGTGATGCATCGGTTTATCGGAGAGAACACCCTGACGGTCCATGAAACCTGGGATTCTGCGCTGTATTGGATTTCGAGCGGACTCACCCTTGCGCGCGGAGGGTGGAATTTTGGTTTTATATCCTGCGGCATCCCATCAAATACAGTGCTAGGGTTGCGTACGCCGTGGACTCGTTGGCGGTTGCCTGAGGAGGCAGGGCGAATTCCTGAGACCGTGGCCGACATGAAAAAAGAGCTTGGGCGGCCCGTATCAGAGCGCATGGGCTACATGAATGTAGGTGCCGCCAAAAAGCCTACGGATTGGATCCTCTACCAAAGTAAAGTGCTCAGGCATAACTTGATCGATTCCCGCCATGGGGCCTATTATTGGGGGTTCAAAGATTACCTCCCTAATTTTATTGGCAAAGCGTGGCGGCATACAAAGCGTTTGCTGCTTCCCCCCAAGAGTACGCTTAAATCGGCGGCTGAGATTCAGGCTATTTCCGAAAAGGTGGTCTACTTTCCGCTGCAAATGGAGCCCGAAGCATCAATTCTAGCCTATAGCCCATGGTTTCAGGATCAACTCGAAGCCATCCGCATTACCTGTCAATCGATGCCGCAAGGGTATCGGCTTGTGGTCAAAGAGAATCCTAAAATGGCAGGTTCGCGCCCGCTGAGCTATTATCGAAAAATCCTTTCGCATCCGCATGTCGATATTGCTGATATCAAAATCCCGACCGATGTCTTGTTGGAAAAGTGTGTGGCAGTAGTTGCGATTTCTGGCACGGCAACCTTTGAAGGAAGAATCCTTGGTAAAACAACCCTGTGCTTTGGCCGGCCACCGGCTCGGAAAGTTTGTACTGATTTTGACATTGCTGGGGAGGGGCAAATGCAGAAGTGGTTCGACTTGCTTCAGCAACCTGCTGGTCCGCTTTCAGAGGAAATTTTTTCGGATTGGAAGCGCTCGGCCTTCCGCGCGAGAGGTTCCATGTTTTGGCAGGGGGCCTATCGGGGGCTTGATGCCAGTGATGAGAATGTGGACAAATATCGCGATTTTATATTAGAGGTGTTGAACGCACCTGACTTTACGACCTTGGACTCATGAACATGCCGCCTAAACCTGCCTTTTGGAAAAGCCCTACTATCTTAGCCGTGCTGCTATTTTTAGTCGCGTTTTCCTGCTTGCTCGCCCCTAGTTTCTTTAGCTCAAAATCCATCTTTGCCGGTGATGCTCCGGGCCTTATGCCTCCTGAATGGGTTGGGGTGATGCCGGACCATTACACCGGAAACTGGCACTACATGAACAGTGGGTTGGGTGAGGGGGTTGGGGCGACAAGTCTTAATCCACTGCGTCTCATGCGTGACTGGGTGACCTTTCATCCGAAGCACCAAGAGTTCACGTATTTAATCAGCTCCTTGCTCACCTTTTTGGGCGCGTTATTTTGCTTAAGAGGCATGGGCGTACCGAGCGCGTGGAGAGTGCCGTCCGCCCTCGGCTTTACCTTCACGGGGTACTCTTTTGGTTTGATCGCAGGTGGGCACACCGGCTTTTTCCAGATGACGGCGTATTCGTTATTTTTGATCGGATTTGTTCATCGCGCTGCAACAAGGGGCGCGCTATTTCATTATGCAATGGCTGGGACGCTCCTGATTTGGGGAATTAGCGTCCAGCCTGACATGATGATTCCGATGGCGGTTATCGCCTTTTTCTTTGGCTTGGTTTTGGTGATTGCGAAGTACAGGAGCCTAGAGGTGGCTTCTGCCAAAGGGCAACTCGTGAAGAAAACCTTGCTCGGCGGAGTGGTCGCGGCCTTGTTTTTTGCCATTTTTGGCATCGGGGCCTTCAAGTTTTTATTTGAAACCGTGGTCCCGACTCGTGATCGAGAAGCGGGCCAGACGGCAGATCAAAAGTGGATTTTCATGACCAACTGGAGCCTACCGCCTGCTGAAGTCAGCGAGTTTATTCTGCCGAATATTTTTGGGGTTGATTCAGAAACACCGTCCGCGCCGTATGGGGGATCGTTGGGTCGGGCCCATAATTTCGATTCAAACCTCGCCATTGTGAAGCAGAATTATGCGCAGGCGCAGCAGCAAATGCAGCGGCTTACAAGCGCAAGTCCGCCTCAAGAGCAGCAACGGGCTCAACAAGCCTTTCAGATGGCTCAACAGCAATATTCCCAAGTATTGAGAGGTCGAAACCTTCGACAACACAGCATGTATCTCGGGGTCATTCCCATCGTATTTGCCCTCTTCGCCTGTTGGTGGATGATCGTTTATCGGAAGTCCTCCCCAGACCTACTGCCGGAGCAGTCAAAACAACTCAGGCTGTTGATTCGCTTCTGGACTGTTATTGCCATCATCGGGCTGCTGTTTGCCTTTGGTCGCTACACGTTTGTTTACAAAATCCCGTTTTCTATTCCCTACCTGAATAAAATTCGCGCGCCGGTTAAGTACATTCGATTTGTGGAATTATCCTTATGCTTCCTCTCCGGAATTGGATTTTTATTATTCGCCTTCATGGCGGCTAAAATCCAATCGATTGCGAAGGCGCCCGAAGCGGTTGAGCCAGTAAAGCCGAGTAAAAAAACAAAAGGCAAAAAGGCTAAAAAAGTTGCGCCAACCAGAGCCGTACCGCCGAAAAAGCATGCGTTTCAAAAGACTTTCCGTACCTTTTCGATGGGTTGTTTGGTTATGGCTGGAATCCTGATTATCACGCTCTTTGGGATGGCGGGATCCAAAAGTAGCTTAATGGATTCATGGCAAAGCCTCGGTTTCGGAAACGCGGGGAATGATTTACACGCTCAGATCATCAAGAGTATTTTTCATTCCATTCTCTTGTTTTCCATTCTTGGTGCGATATTTTGGCTGGGCTCCTCAAAAAGGTTTTCCAAGCGGATCTTGATGTACCTTCCCTGGTTTCTTGCCTCATTGGTCGCGGTGGATGCATGGTTTGTGAATCGAAAATTGATTCGGGTTCGGGACAAAACAGCGTATCACGCGGTGAATCCAGTCGCAGATAAGATCAATGCCTTACCTTCTTTCGGTCGGACGGATAACCTTACGTCGCCGTTTAATAAGTTGGATCCGCGTAGTTTTAACTGGGTCTACCATGGTGTGTACCCGCTACGTCCATCTAGCGGGCAGACGGTGAAGGCCGATACAAAATCCTATTTTGATGCCTTGGCAACTGACTACGACAAGCTGTGGAAGCTGACCTCTACCACGACTGTTCTAGCGAAACGGAATCAGGTACAATCCTTACTCAGGCTACCAGGCATGAAAGAGCTAACTGGGTATTCGTATGGTGCAGACCAAACGGTTCAAGAGGCTGGGGTTGGTTCAGGTGAATTTGCCCTCTTAGAGAAATCAAATGCACTTCCCTTTGCCTCGGTTTATTCGGATTGGGTTTTGAAAAGCGCTACCAATGTCCTTGGATTTATTAGTAGCGACCCCGCCTGGCAGCCAGAAAAGCAACTTGTGTTGGAGGCGGGTTCTGATTTGGGATTTGATCCGAAGGCTGGCGAGCCTTCTGCGGTAGAAGTCATTCAGAAATCACCTCAAAAGCTTGTGATTAAGGCCGTTTGTGACGCGCCGGGGGTTCTCCTCGTGAATGAAAAATGGCATCCTGATTTGGTGGTGAAGGTGAATGGGAAGACGAGCCCTTGCCTCAAAGCCAACTTTTTAATGCGGGCGGTTCCCCTTCAAACTGGGGAGAATCTGATTACCTTTACCTACCAACCCTATAAGATGGTGTTCTCTTTGAACCTATTAGCGTCCTTGGTTTTATTGGGATGGTTTATTTTATCTTGGTCAAAAGGCCGGCGCTTAACCGCTACCGAACACGCTAGTGTCTAGCGCGCTCTAATTTTACACCCACGAGGAAAAATCCCCAATGGCTGATTTCTATAAAAGAATCTTTCCCTTTATTTGTGCCCTAGGCTTGCTGATCACGCTATCCCAAATGGGATGTAAGCGCGGTGGTGATGGTGCCGGTACATCTCAAATTTCTTTAGCGAGTGAGCTTAACAAGCTTTGTGATGTGCAGCAGTTTTCCACCAAGCCTCTTGGTATGGCGAAGCTTGCTTCATCTGCCGACCCAACGGGGGCAAACCGCGATTGGGCTCAACCCTCTCGGATCGCTGAGGATGGGTCGCTAACCATTCTTGAAGCGGAGGGACCGGGCTGTATCCGCAGAATTTGGATGACAGCTCAGAGTCCTTTGAAGTGGATGATTTATTTTGATGGCGAAACGTCACCTCGAATCGAAGGCGTCTATGAGCCAAAAGAAGATGTGGCGGCCGACCATCCAAATCAGGTGTTTAAAAAGCCCCTCTTTGGTTCGGCGAGTGGTGGGTACTACAGTTACGTTCCGATCCCGTATGAAAAATCCATTCGAATTGTTGCGGTCGAAGGGTTCCAGAGTTCGGTCAAGCGCCCTTACTATCAGGTGAATTACGAAACCTTTCCCGAAGGGACCAATGTTGAATCGTTTCCTCGGCGTCTATCTGGAGCTATGTTGGAGCAAGTCGGAAAAGCGGCTGAAACATATAGCCAGATATCCAAAGTGGTGCCAAAGGCAGTGGACGCTAGCTCCGCCGGGAGTGCCTTACTCGAGGCAAAGCCTGGTCAGGCATCCATCTGGTTAGAGGAAGCTGGGGCGAAAATCTTAACGGGATTTTCGGTTCAAATTGATCCCGATGAAAAGTTATCTGCATCCGAACGTGCGCTTTGTTTGAGAAATTTAGTCCTCGAAATTCGATGGGACGGAAACGAAAGTGCAAGCGTCTCCGCCCCGCTTGGAGATTTCTTTTGTAACCCGTTCTATTTTCGCTCATTCAATTCATTGCCAATGGAAAGTAATGCTGGTGTGTTGAAATCTCGTTTTGAAATGGCGTTTTTGAAATCAGCAACTGGGATCATCAAAAATAATGGTCCAGTACCGGTGGAGTTGAAGGTCGAAATAACGTTAGCCGAAAATCCCTCGGCCGAGCCCTACTATTTTCACGCAAATTTCAGGCAGTTGGATTCGGTTAACGCTCCAGCTGGAAAACCGTTAACTGTGCTGAAGGCGAAGGGGCGTGGCCACCTCGCTGGCACCTACCTTTATGCTTTGGGTACCGACGGCCGGAGTTGGGCCATCCTCGAAGGGGATGAAATAAAGTACATCGATAATGACTTGAAGCCATCTTTGCATGGGACCGGGCTTGAGGATTATTTTAATGGAGCATGGTACTACAAGGGACTTTCCCATTTGCCACATAGCGGTCTGCTTGAAAAAAGTGGCATGCGCACCTCGCAATATCGCTTTCACGGCATGGATGCGATCGGTTTTAATGAGCGCATATCTTACGATTTTGAATTCGGACATGAACTAGGGGCGACGGGTCCCCCAAATCAAGTTCAAGGCTATATGTCGACGGTTGCCTATTGGTATCAGGACACTCCTACTGCCGCGGGGGAACTGCCTTCCGTCGAGCAACTGCGTCCAGTCGATCCCTTTCAGGTACAGCGTACCATGTCTGGCATCTTTGAGTTAGAGGCGATAGGTCATTATAAAGAAGCGATGGAGAGATGTGAGATTATGAGCCAAATGATCGGCTCTCACCCCTGGGCTAAGCTTTTTGCTGAACGATCAAAAATGTATGCCCCATTGTTAAAGGGAAACGATCAGGTCTCCATTGCGGACAAAGCTCCTATCGTATTTTGTCAGACACCTCATCGAGGCACCGTCTATTGGAATGGGAATCCCATCGCGAAAACAGAAACCGGTAGTCGCCTTTATCAAGTTGAGGTTTCGAAAATGAATGCAACGAGTATTATTGCGGTACAGGTTGATCGTGCGCGATCTGAGGATTGGTTGTTAGGTGGAATCTATTTGGACGGAGAGGTTCAAAATTCTGCCGAGACCTGGGAGATATCCGCGAAAAAGCCAAGCGATTGGCCGCAGTGTATTTTAAACGATAATTGGCAGCCCTGTATAAATCCTAAAATGAGTTTGCCGACGATGGGACATTGGCAATTCGAACCCAATACCTTGGTTGGTGCGCAGTCAGGTTTTATTCAAGTCCGGCCTTTTGCAAATTCGCCGGAAACCTCGCAGGCTTCTGTTGTTTACCTTCGTCGCAAAGTAGAGGTGGAATAATTGATGACATCTCCTCTTGTTAGTGTCTGTACACCTGCATATAATGCAGCGCCTTTTCTTCCGGAGACCATAGAAGGAATCCTGAACCAAACCTATACGAACTTTGAGTACATCATTGTAAATGATTGTAGCACCGATCGGACCCGTGAAATTTGCCAAGAGTATGCCGCTCGCGATTCTCGTATAAAGTTTTTTGATAACGAAGAAAATCTTCGTATCGCTAAGACACGAAATCGGTGTGTTAGCCTCGTCACGGGAAAGTATCTTGTTTGGCAAGATGCGGATGATATCTCATTGCCGATCAGACTCGAAAAGTTAGTCGAAGCCATGGAGCGCGACCCCCAACTAGGTATTTGTGGATCACATTACCAATGCTTCGATGAAACGGGCGATTTAGAATTGCGAAAGTTCCCGTCATCAGATCAGGAATTACGTAAGATCATCTTTAAAATGTCACCCGTTTCCCAGCCCACGGTTGCGCTTCGAAAGCAGGCCTTAGACAAGTTAGGACTTTATGATGAATCGTTTACCAATTGTGAAGACTTGGATATGACATTCCGAATCGGGCAAGCTTGGAAGCTCGGCAACGTCCCTGAGGTTTTGGTCAGATACCGCATCCATCCAAATTCGACAACCCAGACGGCGATGAATATTATGGTAAAGGACACGCTATCCATCCGGAAAAAATACGCTAGTCTTGGTTATCAGATGAGCTTGAGTGATAAAGTGGCGCTTCTCGTAACACGCTTGTCCCTGCTATTGCCTCCCAAATTCGCGCAACGCCTATTCTCTATTTTTCGTTCTCTATTTGTGAGATAAGACTCATCAGGTCTCATCGCTGATTATGTCCGAGTAGACCCTATTCGAACTCGCGTAGGTTAAAGCTGAGAACGTAGGCTCTAATCGAGGTCAAGCAGGTTTTCTTCGAGGCACTGTTGGCAGATCCCGTGGCTGATGCGGATGCCTAGGTGGCGGTATAAAAGGCTTTCCACTTGGCTCCATCTGTTGTCGTTCGAACTTCTTACCCGCTTGCAGTATGAGCACATGCTGACGATTTCAACGCTGTTGGTGTCGCCCAGGCGGTCGCAACGCTGCTTCCTTAACTCGAGGAGGTTCATGACACTGCGTCCGATTGCATCGAGCGATCGTAACTCGGTTTCACTTGCGACATTGGCTTTCACATCCATAACCGCTATGTGCCCTAAGTAATGGCCTTCTCCGGTAATCAATGGCGAGCCTGCGTAAAATTTCACATGCGGCTCTCGGGAATGAAAAGTCGTGGTGTGAAAGCGAATGTCATCTTCGAGGTTTCGAATCTGCACGTGGGTGTGCGCTTCGAGGCATCGCAGAGCGATCGAGTCTTCTACTTCGGTTTGCTCGGTTGCGATACCGAGGTGTGACTTAAACCACTCGCGGTCGCGATCTAGAATTGAGATGATGGCGATGGGAGCTCGGAAAATTTGCCGAGCCAACTCGGCCAGTTCGTCAAAGGCCGTCTCGCTACCTGTGTCCAAGATTTTGTATCCTTTCACCGCTTGTAGTCGATGCGGGTTGGTAACCTCTGCTTCTATCGATTTTCTCATAATACGTATTTTACCGCGTCTGAGAACAAGCCGTCAAAAGCTAATGTTTTTTAGGGAAAATGAGTGGGTTCAAACCAGTAGGTCATTTCATAGGACATCGACCGAGTCGTCCCATTTCACCAACTTGGCTATACTTGCGAGATGAATTATGTGATCCGTATCGCTCTAATCACCTGTAGGTTTAATCGGCTTTGTTGGCTGGTCGGAGTAAAAATTTATCGACTTGAATTCCGAGTTCACGTGAATCATTTCCGGGGGCTTTGCTGAGGTGGCCGACCCGAATGGTAAAACGATTCTTGCCTAGGCGAAGCCATTTGGCGGGAATGGTTGCCTGATAGGTGCGGTTGATTTGTCGCTCGGTGCAGAGCCATTCATCGATAAAATGTCCGTTCAGATAGAGGCCGAAATTTTGTCGTAACCGCATGTCCGGTAGCGGGGCGGCTGCGATGTAGACATCGTAATTTGTGGCCGCGATGGCGTCTAGTGAGATGTCGAGGTCCGCTTCTATCTGCTTGATCCATGCGATGTTATGCTTCCAGTTCCCTTCGTTTCGGCTCCAGCCGTGACCGAGAAATTCTCGCGTCGGATCGGTGCCGATATCGAGAAAAACCGCGTCCTCAGGGTAGGGTGGTAGCGGGAAGTCGCGCTTGATCACGGGCCGACTGATCAGGCGAAACTGTTTGTCTTTTGTCTGGAATTCAAAGCCGTTTACCGGGGCGACTTGGTGGATTTGTTTTTTGTAGCTGAAGGCTTCGCCGCTCCAGTCTTCTTTTAGTTCGAACTCGTTTAGAAGCGCCGCAGGATAGAGTTC